>Ga0209585_10000877_pt1 | contig 11784 bp, 10 predicted proteins | sample NGEPerone_FD_185491 | JGI IMG/M metagenome (GOLD analysis project Ga0209585, IMG submission 185491) | Arctic peat soil microbial communities from the Barrow Environmental Observatory site, Barrow, Alaska, USA - NGEE Permafrost154B-one... | ecosystem: Environmental > Terrestrial > Soil >... | reverse complement strand
GCTTCGTCGCTGGCGGTTAAAGATTGTGGTAATTTCCATGCCGTTTTTAGGCCATAAAACCCATTGTATTCAACCGATGGTTTTCCCTCTTTTGATTGGCGCGTAGTAATAAGGATTACACCGCCATTTCCTGAATGTGCACCATAAATAGAGGCCGATGCAGCATCCTTTAGGATTGTTATCGACTCAACATCTCCAGGATTGTATGGAGCGTCGGGAACACCATCGACGACATACAATACACTTTCCGATTTCGAACCTGTTCCACGGATTGTTACTGATGGGCTTGCACCGGGTTGACCTCCCTGGTTGACTACCGTAACGCCAGGAACAAGACCCTGAATCATAGATGCGGTACTTAAAACAGGGCGATCTTTGAGTTTGTCCATATCCTTTATTACCGCTACAGCAGCTGAAAGGTCTCCTTTTTTTGATGTGCCATAACCAATAGCAACAACTTCCTCGAGGCCGATTGTTTCATCAACAAGTGTTACATTAAATGTCAGTTTGGTTCCAATCTCTATTTCCTGCGTCTTCATTCCAATAAATGAAAATAAGAGGGTTTTAGCATCGTTTGGTAAAACTAACGAGAAATTACCGTCATTGTCGGAAGTAATCCCTGTCGTAGTTCCTTTTACCACAACAGAAACTCCGGGTAGGGATGCCCCATTTAAATCGGTTATTTTACCTGTAACCTTTTTATCCTGTTGCTCAGACAAATTGATCATGTCAGCCGGATAAAGCAAAATTTGCCGGTTCACAATTTTGTAATTGATATTTGTTGCGGTAAACAATTTTTGCAATACAACATCGACAGTCGTAGATTTTGCGTCAATATTAACTTTGCGTTCAACGTCAACCTGTTTGTTGTTGTACATGAAGAAAAACTCGCTTTGAGTTTCAATGGCATCCAAAACATCTTTTACCTTGCTGTTCTGAATATTGATGTCTAGTTTGGTTTTTTGTGCATAGCTGTTTGAGAATGCACTTAAAACACTAATAACCAGCAAGAATAGCGTTAATCGCATAGTTAATAGAATTTTTTGTGTGACCGGATTTCTCCGGCACAAATGAATTAATTTTTTCATACTTTTGAATGATTTAAATAAAAAAAATGATTTTTTCGTTTTTCGCCCTCAAGGCGTTTTTTCAGCGGGAATAGGTGAGACTATTTCCGCTTTTTTTTAGATAGATACGTTTGCTTGTTCGTTTCCTCATAGGCTTTTATGTTTATTCTTTATTTTTAATGATTTTAAACTTTATCCTAAATTAATCAAGATGCAAAAGTTCTATATCGTTATTACATTTATGTTTCAATCGTATTACATTTCTGTACCAACCGAATGAAATTACTTTCCTTTATTTCTTCTTATGGTGCTGGTATTTAATGGCTACTTTTTCCCCTTCAATGCGATACTCAATAGGTGTGATAAATGATATTAAATCAAGTACTTCGCGAAGACTTTCGGTTTTCACCTTAAAGGTATAGTTATAATTGTAGTATAGTGTCCGATCGAGTGTGATAGTCACGCCGTACCATTTTTCGAGGTAAGGAAGCACTACGTCGAAAGGCTGATTGGTAAATATTAATATATTATTAATCCAGGAAGTCAAGGCTTCGGAACTCTGGGTTTTCTGAATGTGGCTTAGACCATTGTTGTAGACGAACTGCTCACCCGCCTTAAGTTTCGATAAGAATTTGTTATCCTGATTATAAATTTCCACCTTCCCTGAAATCAACGTAACATCGGTTCCGTTGGTAAACCGATTTTCGTTCATATTAAACTGTGTTCCGTAAACTTTCACCCTGAGTTTTGAGCCATCAACCACAAAGGGATGTTCAGGATCTTTAGTCACATCAAAAAAACATTCGCCTTTCATGGTTACCTGACGGTTTTGAGCAGAAAAATCGCCAGGGTATTGTAATTCTGATCCTGAATTCAGCCATACATGGGTGCTGTCGGGTAAAACTACCTGCGTTTTACTTCCTTCGGGCGCTATTATTTTAATTCGTGATACAATTGGTATTCGCTTAAAAATGCCACTACCTAACCCTAGTCCTGTCAGAAAAACTAAAACGATAATTGATGCAGCTGCAATCCATCGGTAGTTTGCATTTAATTGGATTTTACGACTTTGCGAATGTCCAATCCGTTTCATTAGTTTCTCCCAATTGATGGATTTGTCTGGTTTGTAAAACTGAGTTTTATGTTTGGTTAATGTCCATGTGCTGATGATTTCCGAAAGGATCACGGGATTTTCGGGCGACAAGTCGAGCCATTCCTTTATTTGAAGGAGTTGTTTGTCGTTAGTTTCATTCTTTAATCGGGCCGTAATTGCTTCCCAGGGTATGTTTTGCTGTTCCATTTTATTTGGTTTCGTTAATATGTCTTTAGAATTGTTAAAAACCCCCAATCTGTTTTTGACTATTTTTGAAAATAAAGAGATGTTGAAATCAAATGCATGTTGAAAATGTATTTAAATCAGATGATTAAAGGTTCGAAAGATAAAGTTTGCAGGTGAGAATTATATTGGCTTTTCAGAAGATTCAGAATTTGGAAGCCATTAATCTATTTTATATTGACGCACAGATTCGCATGATAACGCGAAATTAATCCAGAAATTGAACTATTATCCACCACATAAATATTTGCTTATAATAAGGTTTTAGCGATTCGCGCAATTTGCGCAATGCTATACCTACGTGGTTCTCAATAGTTTTTGGGCTTAAACCGAGCTGTAATGCAATTTCGTTATAAGAGAGATTCTCTTCCCATGCCATTATGTAAATTTGTCTGCTTTTTTCCGGAAGCTTGAGGATCGCTTCATTAATAAGTTCACGAAGTTCGTTGTTCTCCAAAAAAAACTGAGAGGATGAATCACTTGGAATCACCGATTCGCTAGTTTCGATTGAAGCAAATATTTTTTGATGTTCTTTCCTGTAAAGGGTAATCGCCTTGTTTTTGGCTGAAGTAAAAAGAAACGATTTAAAAGTTGCTTTGATTTGAAGTGTTTGTCGTTTTTCCCAGATGAAGGTGAAGATGTCGAGTGCAATTTCTTCCGCAAGTTCCTTGCGATGCAAATAAATCAGCAGAAAGTTGCAAAGGTCTGCAAAATGATGGTCAAATAAAAAACGATAAGCATGAATGTTGCCTTCAGCCATTTGAAGCAGCGCTTCTGAATCATCTTTATAATTTTGCTTCGACATGGCAGCGGTTCGATAAATTTCGATATAAAATATTTGAATCTCAATAAATCGGTTAAATACTTTAATATAAGTTTATTATAAGGTTAATCGTTTGATGTGCCAAATAAATTCCTTAAATATTTTATTGTTATCATTCATAGGCTTATTTTGAGTATCAAAGGTAGGATAAATTTCGTGTTACATGGATGATTCGGTTATTTTACTGGTCGATCTTTACTTTTATTTCTTTCAATCAGGGTGAAATATATGGGTTGCTGCTATTTTAACCCTCCCCAAATTTTTAGAACCATATTCAATTAGTTTCTAAATAAATTTTCGAATCACCAAATCCTACAATTGTCTGATTATCGAATTTTCGAATTGTTACATCTTTTCATTAAATAATCAATGAATGATTGATCGCTATCTTGATTTTTTTTTATTTTTTTATTTCTCTTTCATTTTATTTTTATTTTTTGTATATTTAACTATTATTTACTACGTTCTTTTAGTCGGTATTATTGCACAAAAAGTGGGGCATGTGTGGAGGAAGAATCTAAGGTTGTGCGATGAGCGGAAATTTGTAACCTAAGCTGCTATTGCCGTTATGTATTTATCTGTACGCGTCATCAAGATTACTATTTGCTTCATTTATGTAGCTATGTGCATTATCCGAATAGCTATTTGGATAATGCACATAGCTATTCGGATGATGGAAATAGCTATTCGGATGACGGAAGTAGTTACTCGCGTAATGGAAGTAGCTACTCGCACAAAGTACATAGCTATTCGCATCACCGACATAGCTATTCCGATTGTGCATTCAGGCAGTAGAATGACCGATAAAGCAGATTTGCTGAGCAATCGTGGTGATTTCTCTTACAAAAGCGGAGATATAGATTAAAGAACGGATGATTTGCGGATGAAACGAGGTGATTACTTAATATATCGCACGTTTGAGAGAGTTATGTTTTTATTGTTTAATTTAAAATTTGTTTACGTATGTCAAAAGAAACGTACACTATTCCAGTGGCGCCGAATGCATGCAAGGATTTTGAAAGCAATGCAATCGACCTCTGTAATGCCAACGCCGCAGCATGGGGTATTCCCGATGCCAAGTTGACGGCAATTAATTTGAAGCGTACCGATTATGAAAAGAAGTACGCAATTGTCAACAATCGCAACACCCAGAGTCCCGCCGCCACCGCAGCGCGCGATGCCTCATGGGATTTGCTGAAAGCAGAAGTGATCGATCTGTACGATCATTACATTCTTAACAACAATGCCATTTCGGTAGCCGACAAGGAAGCGTTGTATATCCATTATCTGGTAGGGGGAGGTGGTACTTCCACACCGGCTCCATCCACAACACCGGTTGTCTCTTTGGTATCCGAAGCGATCTCCACGTTGTTTGTGGTATTTACCGACTCGGCAACACCTGGTTCACATGCCAAACCCGACAATGTAGCCTTTTGTGTGATAAAATATAAGGTTGATGTTCCGTTACCTGCCGGACCTGAAGAGTGTCCTGAGGATGTGAATATCTCCCGTTCACACACAGCTATTGTCTTTACACCGGCACAACGCGGCAAGGTGGTTAATGGTTATGCCCGTTGGGTGAATAATAATGGTAAGACAGGTCCCTGGAGTGGACTGATCACGGCAATCGTGCCGTAGTAAAAACAGTAAAGGAGTCGCGCGGTACGACTCCTTTTTGTTGATGTATCATTGATGGAGTAGAGTACCGTAGGTACGATACATTGGTAGAAAATGAATTTAAACTAAACCAGAGCCGCGTTGCGGCGAAACATAAAATGAATAAAAATAGGCGACCATTAATCTATGCCTGCTCTATCCAATATATTATTACATAAATTCCGATATTCCATTGCAAATATTTCGTTTTGATGTAATAATAGGTAGTTTTATGAAATTAAATCTTCCAACATGCCTACCGAGACAAAAACACATCGGATACTCCGATTTATCCTTTTTTTATCGGGCAGTTATCCGAGAACGAAAGAAGAATGTATTCACTTTTTAGAGATTAAAAGCTCTGCATTTTACTGCTATTGCAATTTATTAAAGGATACCGGTTTCGATCTCCACCAAAAAGAGGGGAAATACAGTATCGAATACAATGAGAAAAATCCTCATATTCTCAGCGATCTACTTCATTTTACGGAGGAAGAGGCTTATTTGCTTTCGTGTTGTATTGATGCATTGGATGAAAAACCCGGATGTGCAATCAAACTGAAACAAAAACTTGTTTCGTTTCTGAATCAGGACAAGGCCATCGAAGCTTATATCCACAAGGAAAAATCTGCCATTGTACAAGCACTCCGAAAGGCACAACAAACAAAGAAGCAAATCCTCTTGATTAACTATGCTTCGGGCAATAGCCAAACAGTGCGAAACCGTATGGTGGAACCATTCGAATTTAAAGATGATTTTAACCTCGTGTGGGCATTCGATACGGGATTAAAAAAGAACCGTCAGTTTAAAATCTGTCGCATAGAAGATGTGCACGAAGCTCCGTTTGGCTGGGAACACGAGCGTTTGCACCGATCCTTGCCTGTCGATATTTTCCGTAATACAGGCGAACTCGACAAACAGATTGAATTCCGTCTGAACCTCCGGGCTAAAAACCTGCTTACAGAGGAATACCCATTATCGGCAAAATACATCACCCAAATCAGTCCGAACCAATTCCTTTTTAAAGCCCTTGTTGCCAAATACGAAGGGCCCGGTCGGTTTGTGTTGGGGATTGCCGAAGATATTCAATTAATCGGTGATGAAGGATTCCGGCAGTTCGTCCAATTAAAACTGAAGAAATGCCAACAATTTTTTAAAGACTCCGCGAATACTGGAGTTGAATCAACGAATTTTGAACGAAATTAGAATAACATGCAAGATAAAGCAATCGCACAAATTGGACATTGGCAACTGGAGAAGAACAAAGAGCTTGATCCCGTTGACCTTTACATCGAAAACATGTTTCCGGGGAAGGATTTCCAGATGTTATTGTTGGTTTTTAAAATTACAAACGATAATGGTATTCTTGCCTGTGCATACAAAGGCATCGATATTGAAAAGGTTGGAAAGGAATCGAATAGCTACCGTAAGTATGCTTATAGAAAAGGGAGTTCGCGAGGGGGAGATATTACGATCTCTACTAAGCTCAGTTTCCCTGCTGATAAGAAACTCCAAAATATTAAAGATGCTCAGTTTAAAAAATTGACATCTTCGAAGCATTCAGATTCAGAATTGTTTAAAATGGTTGAGGCAGAATTTATTAAAAATGAAGAAACTATCAATAACCAAATAGAAGGCTATTTTAAAAATGCATCCAAAGAAGAACAAACTTCTACCGGAATCTCTGTTCAGATTATTAAAGAGAAAGCATTATATCTAAATGATTTTGAATTAGTGCGCAACATTTTATTGGATTCTGGATCGGAAAAAAAATATGATCACAATGGTACGCAATCGCGTCACAATAATGCGATCTGTTCCGTTACAAGCCAAGTAGCAGATAATATTTATGGTTTTGCTGCACCGTTTAAATATTCCAGTCCAGATAAACCGGGTTTTATCTCTGGTTTTTTCAACAAGGAAAAGTTTTGGCGTAATTATCCGGTATCGTCAGAAGAAGCACTTGCCCTTGAATACGGAAAAAAATATATCAAGCAAAACCTTACAGGATATTTTTATGGTTACGAATACCTTTTTGTTCCGCATCCAATTATTAAAGGTGATAATGAAAAGCTGGAAATGATCGTTGAATTGATAAAGGAGGCTTTTGCTGTTGCCCGTGAAAAAAAGATATCGAAGGAGGAACGTGCCGGGGCTGAGGAGTATGTTCAAAAAGTGATTGCCTCGCAAGACAATTATTTTTACCTTGACATGCTTTTTTATTCTGAGGACAAAAAGACCGAGGCAATCAGTATTGAAATGATGCTCGAAGAGGTTTTGCCTTCTCGTTTTAGCCAATTGTTTGTCGAAGCACCTGAGAATATCAATGGTAATCCGCTTTTCAAAAATGCCATAACCATTAAAAAGGAATTGGTTGATCTGAAATTCTCCTTTGAAATTCTCCGAAATTTCTTCGATGATAAATTTCTTGATGTGGTTCAACGTATTTTTCAGGGCAAGCCCATCTCTAAAGCTTTTTTATTTGAACGGATCATTACACTTATCCGCAAAAATTATAACGAAGCCAAAACTCAGGGAAAATGGACTGAACCTGCTGGATGGTCTGTTCTGAAAGCCATTATGCTGATCAACTATTTACAGAAACTTGGAATCATAGAAAACATCAAAAACTATAATTATATGGAAATAACTACCAGTGAAAAGAAAACCAAGAGTTTTAATCTCGATGGTTTTAATGAATTTGTAAAAGCCAATCAAAGTTTTTTAGACAGTGACATCAAAGTTGGTGTGTTTGCTGTAGGCGTATTGGTTCGTTTTCTGTTCGACATCCAATATGCAAGCCTGAACAATACCCCGTTTGAAAACAAACTAAGGGGATATAAACTCAACCCTGAACTGTTGATACAGGTGTATACTGAAGCATTGGACAAAATCCAGAAATATCAAAAAAGTTTCTATGTCTATTCTGAGCTGAGGGAAATTGTAAACCAATATTTTGTCATTAAGCAACAGGATATGAACGGCATGAGTAACAATGAACTCTCGTTCTATTTTGTGGCAGGCCTTGAAATGGGCAGGAAGTTCAAAAATGAGAAAGAAGAAAATAATCAAGAAACAAAATTATAAACTTAAAACATAAAGACCATGAGCGAAATTATTTCCAACCGCAGTGAATTATTATTCTTATACGACATTGAAAACGCCAATCCCAATGGCGATCCGCTAAACGAAAACCGACCCCGTTTTGACACTGAAAGCAGTACTGTTTTGGTATCAGACGTACGTTTGAAACGCACGATCCGTGATTATTGGTTTGAATATAAGGGTTACAACGGACAAGGTGAAAACCAGGATATTTTTGTTCGTGAAACCAAATACGAGGACGGAGGAAAGGAATACATTAAAGATGGAAAACGTCGTGCCAAAGATTTTCAGGAACAGGCTAATGTGATTATCGATAAATGTATTGATATCCGTGTATTTGGTGGGGTAATTCCTCTTTCAAATGATTCGATTACATACATCGGACCTGTTCAGTTCCAAATGGGGAAATCGCTGAATAAAACCGAAATCGTAGAAGAACAAGGAACAGGTGCTTTTGCATCGGGTGATAAGAAAGGACAAGCAACTTTTCGCACCGAATACAAAATCCCTTACGCCATTATTGGTTTCAATGGAGTCATCAATGAAAAATCAGCACAATACTCCAAAATGAACGAAGACGATAAAGTCTTGTTGATTGAAGGTATTTGGGATGGAACCAAGAATTTGATTTCGCGGTCGAAGTTTGGTCAGGCTCCTTTATTTTTACTTACAATAGACTACAACGAACCATTTTATATTGGCAATCTTCGCCAACGGCTAAAACTCAATTGTGGTAACATGAATGAAATGCAAATTCGCAGTACCAATGATTTTAAACTTGATATAACTGAATTGATGTTAGTTTTGAAAGCCAATAAAGCTGAAATTGCCAATGTCAATCTTAGAATAGATTCCCGTTTGTCAATGGTGAATAATGGTCAGATAATCAAAAATATTAGTAAAGATGAACTCTAAAGAAGTCCTCATTTTCGACATACAAAGCGAATATGGGCATTTCCGAAAGTACAACACTACTACCTCGCCGCTCACATATTCCATTCCCACACGAACGGCCATAGCAGGGATACTGGGAGCCATTTTAGGAATGGAGAGGGAGTTGCGCGACGGTGTTTATCCCGAAGGGGCAGAGTCGGTACAGGAATTCTTTTCGAAAGACAGGTGCGATATAGCAGTTCAGATTATGCGTCCGGTGAAGAAAGAAAACATCGGGTTCAATCTGATTAATACCAAAATGTCGTTTTACGATCTGACCAAAGCCGGGCGTACCCAAATTGAGTTTGAATTATTGAAGGATGTTCACTATCGGATTTATCTGGCGATGGAAAACAAATCCAAATTCGAAGAACTTTCGGAACGGATTATCCATAAACGGCATCATTTTACACCGTACCTGGGATTGGCTCAGTTTACTACACTTGTCGATTTTGTACAAATTGCAAATGCACAACAAGTACCGGGGAGTGGTGATTTTATAAAAATCATTACAGCAGTAAACATGTCGAAACTGCAAGGTGAACCGCCAATTGAGTTTCAACGAGAATTCTTTTATTCAGCCAATAATATGCCTATAGCGATGAACCGCGATCGTGAGGTATTGGAGTATTCTGAAGTATTGATTGAGAAGAATGGAAATCCATTGAAAGTAAAATTGTCAGAATACTATAGAATTGATGGAGTGGGTAATATCTTGTTTTTATAACAATTTTTGAAGATTTAAGAGAATAAATGGAAGGACTTCTTTCGCATCCGGAAAAGCTATTGATTAATCACCTCGGCGAGGTGGCAACTATTGCTAATGCGACAGTGGCAATAGAAGGATTTGACTTCTCTCTTTCGAATGGAATGGGGATAACTTCTAAGCAATTGACCGATCTAGTCTGGATTGCCGGGGCATTCCACGATCTGGCCAAAGCAACATCCTACTTTCAGGCATATATCAGAGATCCGGAAGGAACTCATAATCACCTAAAAAATCATGCCAGATTATCTTCGATATTCGCTTACTATGTAGCTAATCGGTATTGCATGCTCGAAATAAATAATAAACCTCTGGCTGAATTGCTCCCATATCTTGTTTTGATTGCTGTTAAACGGCATCATGGCAATATTGAGAATCTTGAAAGAGAATTGATTTTCGATGATATACAAATCGAGAATTTATCCAATCAAATACAAAATATCGATTCATTTCAGGTAGAGCCAATCATTCATAAATTGTTAGTCAATATCCCGGTAAATGCAACCTGGAAAGAGTTTGTTGAATTTTGGGAAACTAAAATCTTTCAAACCCAATTAAAAGATTTTCGCTTTCTGACTTTTAAATTTACCTATCCCAAAATAAATAAACAAACACGCACTGCTTTATTTTACCTATTTCAGGTTATCTATTCTTCCTTGATGTATGCCGATAAAAATGATGTTATATTGGAAGATGTGAAAGTTTCAGAGACATCAACCGATATTACAGCACAGTTAGAAGGATACCGTGAACGAAAAGGGTTCAATAATGCGAGATCAAAAATCGACGAGCTTAAGAACGAAGCCTATTTTAACTCCTTGGAAAATCTGGAGAAGGTTTTCATTCACGAACAACATATTTACTCATTAACCTTGCCAACTGGTCTTGGGAAAACTATTACTGCTTATGCGATAGCTGACAAACTGCGTAATATAACCGGAAATCCAACATCAAAAATCATCATTAACATTCCTTTCACCTCCATTATCGATCAAAACTTTGAGGTTTATCGGCAAGTATTGGGAACCGATTCTTCGCAAGTTCTACTGAAACATCATCATTTGGCAGAACCTGCTTATAAAGATAGTTCAGAGAGGGTGTACGACTTTGATAAAAGCCAATTTCTGATCGAAACCTGGCAATCGGAAACTGTTGTTACCACCTTTGTACAATTTCTTGAGACCATCCTTTCTATGGACAAAACCAAACTGATGAAATTGGCGCATCTTCGGAATTCCATTGTTCTGCTCGACGAAATTCAAACCATACCTTATCCTCTTTGGGAAACCATCCGGGAGTCATTTAAAACCCTTGGCGAAACATTGAACATGTATTTCGTTCTAATATCTGCTACCCAGCCGCTAATATTCACTCCCGACGATGACATTTTTGAGATCGTTCCCAATTATCGGAAATACTTTAGTGTATTTAACCGAACAAGACTGAACTATAAGGAAGTTGCAGTTTCTTTCAGCGATTTTACGGATACAGTTTCGAGCTATGCTTATGATCATCCGGAGAAAGATATATTGATCATACTGAATACCAAAGATGCTGCACGGAAATGTTTTGAACAGCTCGTTAATCTTGAGTTGGATGAAACCGACTATTATTTTTTATCAACATTGATAACCCCTTTCGAGAGAAAGCAGATTATCAATAAGATTAAGGAAAAGAATAGCCTTCGTAAACTGATCGTTTCAACTCAGTTGATTGAAGCTGGTGTTGATATCTCTGTCGATACAATTTTCAGACAGTTTGCTCCAATGGATTCCATCATTCAATCGGCCGGCCGGGCAAATAGATATAATGAGAAACCTGAAATTTCAAATGTATTTCTTTACGAAATTTCGGATTACAGTAAAGCTACCAGCCTGATCTATGGCTCAGATCTGATTTTGAAAACTAAGAACGCATTCAAGGACTTTCGGGTGATAGAAGAGAAGGATTATTTGCAATTGATTGATCGTTATTTTAAGGAAGTTCGGAAGCAATCAAATTAAACCACCTCCGATATGCTTAATGCAATTTTAGGGTTGCGTTTTGCTGAGATTAATCTTAAGCTGATTGACGAACGTAAAGCCGAATCGGTGTTTAT
>Ga0209585_10000876_pt1 | contig 11794 bp, 6 predicted proteins | sample NGEPerone_FD_185491 | JGI IMG/M metagenome (GOLD analysis project Ga0209585, IMG submission 185491) | Arctic peat soil microbial communities from the Barrow Environmental Observatory site, Barrow, Alaska, USA - NGEE Permafrost154B-one... | ecosystem: Environmental > Terrestrial > Soil > Wetlands... | reverse complement strand
TACCGGAGCCGCGAGGTCGGGCGGGCCTGTCGGCCTGCGGCGGCCGGCGGCAAGCGGTGGGCGTGCGGCAAGGGACGGGCGCGCGGCAAGGGACGGGCACGCGGCTCGGGTCGAGATCGGAGGCTGTAGCCTCCTGATGCCACGGGGAGGACGCCCGGGAGAGAGCGCGGAGGGACGATGGGCGACTTCACTCAGGCCCAGGAGCTGAAGTTCGAGCTGCTGGCAAACGGGCTGTCGCTCAGCATCGACGCGCGCCGTTGGCTGGCCGACGCGACCGGCGGCAAGAGCCTCACCTCGGCGGACTACGCGTCGACGTCGGGCCTGATCCTCGAGCTCGACGGCGACGTCTGGGTGAACGCGCCGATCATCGATTACAACCCGAACTTCGTCACGGACGCCGAGGCGGTCCTCGGGGTGGACGACGAGGGCCTGTTCGTCGAACAGGGCAACCGCTGGAGCCGGGTGCGCTACTGGGCTCAGCCCGACTACCACGGGACCGCCAACGGCCACGGGCCGCTGAACAACTACGTGGTCACGCACGGTGACCGCGCCCGGCTCTCGCCGATCCGCGGCTGCGCCATGACCTGCACGTTCTGCAACATCCCGTTCGACGACCCCATCGAGACCTACACGCTGAAGTCCATCGCGGCCTGCGTCGAGGCGGTGCAGGTGGCACTGGAGGACCCGGCACAGCCGGCGCACCACGTGCTCATCTCCGGCGGCACGCCCAAGCCCAAGGACGTGGGCTTCCACCGCGAGCTCTACCGGACCATCCTGACGAGCTTCCCGCAGACGCGGATCGACATCATGATGGCGCCGGTCAAGGACGTGCTCGACATCCCCGAGCTGGCCTCGCTGGGGGTGAACGAGCTGTCCATCAACCTCGAGGTCTACGACCGCGAGCGGGCCAAGGACGTCGCCCGGGCAAAGTACAACCAGGGCCTTGGCTACTACCTCGATGTGATCGAGGGCGCCGCGGGGATCCTCGGTCCGGGCAAGGTGCGGTCCATGCTCCTGGTGGGGCTCGAACCGATGGAGTCCACCCTGGCCGGGGTGGCGGCCATCGCCGAGCGTGGCGGGATGCCGGTGCTCAGTCCCTTCCGGCCCGACCCGACGACGCCGCTGCGCGACGTCGCCCCGCCGACGGCGCCCGAGCTGCGCGAGGTGCTGCTGCGTGCGACGGAGATCGTCGCGGCGCACGGCGCGATCCTCGGGCCCGACTGCCCCCCGTGCAGCCACAACACCCTGAACTTCGGGACCGGCAGCGACGGGTCGCTCGACTACCGCTACCCCCGACCTGTGATGCGCTGACCATGGGCCGCGTGCTCCGGTCGGTCGACGACCTCACCGACGACGACGTCCGCTGGGTTCTCGCGCGGGCGGCGGAGCACGAGGGGGGGCGGGCGGCGTTGCTCGGGCCGGCACTTGGCCGCGGGCCGGTCGTCGGGCTGCTCTTCCTCGAGACGTCGCTGCGCACGCGCGTCGGGTTCGCCGCGGCTGCGGCGCGCCTGGGCGGGACGGCGCTCGGCGTCGTCGCGCAGCGGGCGAGCGAGATCTCCATGCCGGAGAGCGTTCACGACACGCTGCGCACGCTCATGGGGTACACGGACGTTGTCGTGGCGCGGCCCGGTGTGCTGCTCGCCGGGGCGGTGGTCCCCGACGACTCGCCGACGCCGATCCTCAGTGGGGGAGACCGGGGCGCCGGGATGGAGCACCCGTCACAGGCGCTGATCGACCTCTACGCCGTCGAGGCGGAACTGGGCGGGTTCGCGGGCCGCACGGTGGGGATCTGCGGGGATCCGCGGATGAGATCGGTGGCCAGCCTGCTGCGGTTGATGCGGCGCTTCCGGCCGGCGGCCGTCCGGCTGATCACGGTGCCCCGGCTGCTCGAGGGCTTCGACGTGCCGGAGGACCTTACACCGATCACGAGCGTGGGTGGCTTCGCGGACGCACGGGACGTGGACGTGCTCTACGTGGCCGGGATCCCGCACGGCGTGGCTTCGGAACCGGAGCGTACGGAGCTCAGGGTGACGCCCGAGGTACTCGCGGGACTGCCGGCGTCGATGGTGGTGACGTCGCCGCTGCCGGTGATCGACGAGATCACCGCCGAGGCGTTCGCCGACCCGCGCGTGCGCGCCTTCGCCCACAGCGACGCCGGGCTGTTCGTGCGGATGGCGCTGCTGGAGTATGTGCTGGGTCAGGCGGGCTGACTCCCCTTCGCGATCAGCCGAGCGGCGCGTCGTTCCAGCTCGACCTGGCCCGGGTTCGACCGGAACGCCATCCGGCGCGATGCCTCGACCAGACGGCTCACCGTGTCGTCCAGGCCGTCGCCCTGTTCGACAGTCATGGCACTTCCCGAGACGGAGTCGGCGCGGAAGATGTGGCCATAGGCTGAGTCGTTGAGGGTGACGGCAAACCAATCGTTGTCCGAGACGTTGGTGAGCGAGAAGACCTGGCAGTCGTCGAACTGGACCGTTCCGGCGAGGTCGGGTCCGAACCACGTGTTCGCTAGGACGCACTCCGTCGCGTTGATGGTCACGTTCGCGCGATTGGCGGCGCCGACGCGGTTCGACACGGACAGCCCGAGGACGACGCTCCAGCTCAGGGTCACCGCCGCAGTCGTTTGCTCTACCAGGTCCAACGATGAGCCGGCGATGTGGGCGAACGTCATGGAGCCGTTCGAGAAGTCCCCGCCGCGGATCATGAGCGAGCTCAGGCGTCCGCCGTACATCGCCACGCCGCCCTCGGCAGGGGACCAGTCCGTCACCGAGGGGAGCGGCCCGTCCCAGGGAACCGCCGCAACACCCGAGGTCGGCGAGTAGAGCCGGGTGCCCGGGACGTCGGTTCCTCGGTAGTGGTTGATGTCGGCCATTGTCGCCTCGGACACGTCGACGACGAACGCCGGGAGGCGGTCTACAGCCCCTTCGTGACCCCGTGCGGCGTCGCGCCTGGCGGCCTTGATGTACTCCGGGGTCTCGGCATTGTGTGCGGGGGATGCCCCGACGACGGTGCAGCGCTCAAGGATCGCGCCGTCGAGGAGACAGTTGACGAAAGTCACCGCCTCGAAGGTGCACTCGAGGAAGCGGGCCCGGCGGAAGTCGCAGTTCACGAAGATCACCCGGTGGAATGTCGCCGTGATGTCACCGCCGCGCCACCGCAGGTTCACCAGGTGCCGCCAGCCGTCGCCTCCCTCGAGGTCCGGCCAGGGGTGCTCGCCCCAGTGGTCCCAGCGCTCTCCCTCGAACGCCGTTAGCGAGGCGATCGCCACGCTCGGTTCGAGTCGCCGCTCCGCCGACCAGTGCTCGAGCGCGATCCCGAAGCCGTCGTGGATGAGGGTCGCCATCACCTGACCCCTCGGGGCGCTCACTCGGATCACCGAGGCCTCGGTCAGCCACTCCAGGGCGAAGGCGAAGGCCCGCACCTCCTCCACCAGAACCTCCCAAGGGGCGCAGCCCAGCATCGCTCCCGCTGTCGCGTCGTTCGGATCCGCCCGCCACGGGACCGGGCGTACGCCGAGGGCAGCCAGCGCCGGGTCGTCCGGCGACGCCGACGTGGCGGGGATCGGGGCGTCCGCCCGCTGCATGAGCTCGGTGCGGGACGCGGCCAGCGGGTCGAGGCCCCCACGGCCGCCGACAGTGCCCTGAAGGAGGCGACGGGCCGACCAGCGGCGCATGGTGCCCCGATCGTGCACGGGTGACGTGAGGTCGGCAGGGGTGTGCGTGGAGTCACTGAGTAGCTGGAGTTCGCGCTCGGCGGTCAGCCGGAAGAGGTCCCACGCCTCGCGCTCGAGCTTGTAGCCACCGCTGGAAAGGTGGCCGACACTCGTCCGGATCTGCTCCTTGACCGATGCGACGAGCACGCCACTGACGGCGTGTCCCAAACCGGCGGCGGCCGTCTCGCACAGCCGGAGCTTCTCCACGATCGTCCGATCAAAGCCGGCGGTGAAGAGCGAAGTGCCGGGGTGCTCGGTGCGCGCGCGCTGAGCGACGGACCCCTCGAGTGTTTCGATGTCGGCCCGGTCGACGACGGTGCTGCCGCGGTCGTGCGCCACCCAGTACAGGGCGTAGAGGACTGCATGCAGGTACAGCAGGGAGCGCTCCGCGCTCTCCGGGTCGAGCTCCTTCCAGCGCTCGAGGAGCAGGCTCGCCGCACCACCCTCGATCGCGTGACGCCTCCGGTTCGGGCCCGTGATGACGGCGAGGATGTCGTCGTCGGCGGACACCGGGCCGATCTCGAAGTAGGCAGTCGAGAACGGCCGGGCGGCGCGCATGAGGTCCGCGAGCTCGTAGATGTACTCGGATCGCATCGACAGGACGATCCTGGTTCGCCGGGCCGCGTTGACGTCGAGCAGCCACGTGGCCAGTTCAAGGAAGCTTCCGCGCTGGTACCGGATCAGCTCCTCGAACTGGTCAAGGATGAGCACGGCGCGACCCTTGTAGACCTCGTCGAGCGCCTTGGTGAGGGCGACACCCTGTTCCAGGCGCTCGATCACCTCGGGCACCAACCGACCGGAGAGGCGCAGCACAGCCGCGATGTACTCCTCGGGGGTTGTGTGAGTCTCGATGTACTCCTCGGGGGTTGTGTGAGTCTCGATCGACTGCCACTTGCCGCAGATCAGGGGCGCGTAGCCCGCCTTCCGAAGGACCGTGCGCAGGCCGACGTCGAGCATCGTGGACTTCCCGCTCCCGGTCTTCCCATGGAAGACGATTAGCGAGTGCTCGTCGACCATCTGGAGGAACCGCCGGATGTCGCCGGACCGGCCGACGAAGCGCCACCGCTCCTTGCCGTCCTGCTCGAGGGAGAGGGGTCGCGGGCCCGGCCACGGGCACTCGTTCTCCAGGTCGTGGTAGCTCTGCCGCCAGACGTTCAGCAGGGTCGGGTCGTCGGGGACGCTCATGGGATGTCGCACCTCTGTTGCTCCGTCGGCCAGGATCTCTTCGAACGAAGAGCGGCCAAATGCTTCGTGTAGTGCTCGATCTCCGGCGTGAGGGCGGCGCAGTCGCTCGTCACGATGTCAAACTCCGACCACAGCAGAAGGTCCGCCGCGCGGGCACTGAGCCGTTCGCGGTTCACCGCGATGCCGGTGTGGCCCGGGCGCCGGTAGTCACCAGGGCTGCGGGAGCTCAAGAGCCCGGCTCCGATCAGCTGCGCAATGAGGCGGTACCGGATCACGGAGTCGGAGAGCTGCACGCCCACGAACGTCCAGTAGCGCCAGTAGCCCTCATCGACACCGTCCGTGAGAACGCGGGGCAGGCCGCGCTGGGAGTTCGCTACCACCTCGGGCAGGCTGAGCCGAAGCGAGTGGTGTTCCTCAAGGAGCGGTGCGTGCGCAAAGGACAGCCAACCGGTGTCCAACTTGCCGATGGCGGCGGCGGCGGCGCCGGCGGCTTCGGCGGCGTCAGCCGGCGAGCCGGCGAACGACGGGCCCCGGCCGGTGGTTGCCTCGCCGCCATCGGCGAGCTTGGCCGGCGCGGCTTCCTCACGAGCTGCCAGGTAGGCGACGCGCAGCGCCCGGGAGCGCAGCTCGCCCACCGCGCCGCCCGCGCCAGGCAGGCCGACGTCGGGGAGCTCTACGAGCGGCGAGCCGCTCAGTCGGACGATGAACGGGAGGTCGGCGAGCGATCGGACGTCGGCGGGCAGGACGCGCGCCGGCACATTGGTCTCCGCCGTGCCGGGGTCGACGTCGATCGTGGCGGAGCTCAGGACGAACCAGTCCTCGGGTTCGGGCTTCGTCACTGCCGTGAGCAGGTCGGTCGGCTTCTGGTCGTCGGCAGCCCGGACGACGTACCCCAGCCACATCGACGTGGCGCGCTGCTTCATGCCTTCAAGAATGTCGACGAGATTGACCGGCACGGCGACCACGAACGGCTGCCCGCGGTGGTAGAAGCGCAGGGCCATCTCAAGCTCGACGTCGAACGTGGTAACGAAGGCCACGGCCGGTGGGGGTGCCTTCGGGTTCTGTTCGTGGGTGCGATCAACGTCCTCCGGGCGAAGCGGTGCGTCGTGGTCCGTCTCGTCGTCCGTGTCTGCGTCGTCCGACAACGAGGAGTATCCCTGCCGGACCTCCGTTCGGAACTGCGCCTGGGCGGCCAGGAGATCGGCGAACTGGTGGTACGCCGTCATCCGGGTCGATGTGAGCCGGTTCGACGCATATAGGCGCCTGGTCTCGTTGGTCGCTGCGCTGAGAAGGTTGGCGATCGCGATCTCGGCCCCCCTCGCCTTGGTGAACGACGGCCGCGGGTGGCCCTGGCGGATCGGCCGCGCCTCGGGGTCGAGGCTCATGCTCACCAGAAGGTCCGGCCAGCCGGGGTAGACCTTGCTGCTGCGGACGAGGACGTGCCAGGCGACCTCCGTGATGGCCTGGAGGTCCGCAACGGAGACCGGGGCGTACGTCTCGTCGACGCCCCCCCGGATCCGGTCGACGAGGATCCGGAGGGGCGTCGGCGCGTTGCTGGCGACCTTCAGGTCAGCGGCGAGGGCACTGAGCCGCTCCCGAAGGTCGTTGACCTTGGTCTCCAGGGCGGGATCCGGGTCGGCTCCGGAGGCACCACCCGAGCCTGACTTCAGGTTCACGGTGTCTTCGCCCCACCTGCTCACGGCTCGTTGTTGGTCGGCCTTCGCCCGGAAGTACACGTCGTTGAGGCACGCCGCCGCGTGGACGAGCAGCAGCTCGTACGGCGCCCACACGGGTCCCTCGCCTCGCCGGGTCTTGCCGCGGGCGACCTTCGGGGGGCGGACCCGGTCCTCGACCAGGGTCTTGACGAACCCGGCGGTATCGATGACGGGGCCGTTGGTAGTCTTGACGCCGAGCTTGCCCGCCAGCTGCTCCGCGAAGGGGACCTCGATGCCGTGAAGCTCGGCTCCATGGGGAGGCATCTCAAGGGTCTCGGCGCCGAGAACGAGCGTCATCCACGGGATCGATGACAGGCCGCCGGCTCTGAGCGCGCCGCGGTCCGGGCTGTCCGCGGCGATCGCCTGGCAGATGTGCGCTCGACCGGGCACGGATGCCCGCTTCCGCAGGAAGTCCTCCAGACCGGCGAACGAGGGACTCTCTCCGAGTCCGGCGTCCTTCATCGAGACCAGGAATCGATACGGCATCTCAGGCTCTCCTGTCGAGAAGGGGTAGCTCGTCCGCGGGCCGACCGCCGGCGAACCTGCCGATGGCGGCGTCAATGTCGGGTCGGAGGTCGAAGCCGGTGGTGGTGACGCGCGCGTCGAAGGAGAACCGAGCAGCAACTGCACCTGGCTGGACCCGTGTCTGCGGTTCGACGGCGACGTCCATGCGGCACGAGGTGTCAAGGGCACGCAGGTCGCGCCGGAGGTCGCTCACGTCGACCTCAGCCTCGGTCGGCGCCGTGCGGTGAACGACCACCTGAGCCAGGTCGGGCGCATCCCGCACGGCGGTACGCAGCGGCGGCCGATCCGGACGCGGCAGCCCGAGCACGGCCGAGATGTGCTCGAGGAGGAGGCAGGGCTGGTCGAGCTCGACCGACAGCCGCGCCGAGGCCCGGGTCGACCCCTGGAAGCGCGGGTTGACCTCGGTGAACAGCGCCCGGTCGCCGTCGACCAGGTAGTCGACGCCGAATGTACCTCGGTACCCGTGGTCGCGGAGCCACCCGCCGATCCGCACGGTGGCCGCCTCGACGTCGTCGAGCACCGCCGGTTCGATGTCCTTCGCCGCCGCGAAGTCGTTCCCGCAGTAGCCGAACGGCCGCGTCACACAGCTCTCGATGCCGATGAGCTGGACCGAGGGGAAGTGCACTGTCACGCCGTCGTCCCACACGGTGGCGCCCACGTTGATCGGGACAGCCGCCGGGACGTACCGCGAGACGCTCACGAAGGCCTCGGCGCCGCGCGGCCAGCCCGAGGCGAGCGCCGCCGGGTCGTCGACTCGGAGCATCCCTTCACCGCCAGAGGTGCGACTCCGTCGCAGCATGACGGGACCCTGAGCGAGAAGGCGCTCGGCGTCCAGCTGCTCCTCGTCCGCGATGTACCGCCACTCGAGGTTCGGGATGCCCATCGCGGCCACCGCGGTCTCGACCCAAGGCTTGTGCTCGAAGGCAAACTGGTGACTACCGAAGAGCCCCAGATTCAGGCAGGTCTCCCGACGTGCGAACGAGAGGGCGGAGAGGAAGCGGGATGGGCGGTACGGCAGGAGCGCGGACCGAGGCGCCATCGCCGTGAGGAGGGCGCGCCGGAAGGCGACGGTCGCCGGAGCGTCGGGGTGGTCGTCGACGTCCCAGGTCTCCATGTCCACCCGGGTACCGGACAGCTCCTCGTAGGCCAGGGAGTCCCGCAACGGGCGTCGACGATAGGCGTTGATGATCGTGAACGAGGCGGCGAACTGCGGCAGGTCGCTGAGCGACTCGGCATCGTCACCTCGGATGCCCGACCAGATTAGTTGCCGGTCACCGAGTGCATCGCTCACTTCACGGCGGAGGGCAGCACGAGCGGTGGTCGTCAACGCAGCCCCGCGACCGCGTGGACGAGCGTGCCGCCGAGGGTGGTGATCGCGAGCTGTGGCGGCAGTGCGGAGTCGAGCCCACGGACCCACAGTGCGTCGATGGGCTCGTCGGCGAGAGGGATGTCGGGCAGCCGGCGCACCTCGTGCAGGCTGTCGTTCCGCACATCCTGGGAGAGGTGCCGCACCCTGACCGCCCGCGCCGAGCTGATGACCGTGACGAGGAGGTATCCGCTCTCGTGCGCGATCAGGTCGAAGGCTGACCATCGCCTGCCCCCGTCCGAGAGCAGGTCCGCATCGGCGCCGGTATAGGTGCCGGTTGCGTCCACCAGGCGGAGGCCGGGAGACAGACTGATTGCGCGGACGGGGCACTCGGTCTCGGGCGTGGCGGACTTGGCGTGCGTGTACCCGGAGGCGAGGTCAATGCTGGCCGTGCGACCGGCTCGGGTGAGTACCGCGCGGAAGCCGGCCCGCACGGCCACAATGGCGAGCACGGTGGCCCCGCTCCACTCAGGATCCACGCGGTACTCGTGTGCACGACTCATGTCGCTTGCCCGGAAGACCACGACCTTCGACTCCACGCAGGTGGCGATGTATCTGCCGTCTGGCGTGGAGCTGAGCACCCGAAAGCCAGCAGGGGCGGGTGGCCCGGTCACCAAGGGTTCCGAGACCACGCCGCCCTGCGGGCCGATCGACAGCCAAGCCGTCGACGCGCCCCGTGCAAACGGGAGGGCGGTGGTCGGTGCGAGCGGTGGGGTCTCGGGTTCCTTGCCGACGTTGGTGAACTCGGGTGTGTAGTGGACGGTGTGGACCACACTGGTGTCGATCCTCAACAAGCGGCTCATGTGATTGGCGAGCTGAGCCTTGTGTGCCTTGTCGTTCTCACCCGCTCCCGCAAACTCCCTGAGGACGTCCTTGCGGACGCTCGTGGCAACCTGTGTGGGGTCGACGGCACGGCCATCAGGGTCACTCATCGCTAGCGGGACCACATGCAGGGTCAGCTCGAACCAACTGCTGTTGGGCAAGAGCGTTGGAATTACACCCCGGACGCGGCGGTGCACTTGATAGAAGGCCACCTGATTCGCGACGTGCGTAGCGTAGATCCACGCCCATCGGACCAGTTGGTGGCCCGGGGTGTCGGTTGCGCGAGTTGGCTGCATCCAGTGGCCCAGGTTCTTGTCCTTCATGACCTTCGCGATGATGCGCTCGAACTCGTTGTCGGCCCAGAACGCCTGAGACGTGGCGCGCCCAAGAAGGTGGTCATACGCACGCTCGACCGCGCGGAACGCGGTGGCGTCGGCCTGGTAGGCGAGTTCCCGATCGCTGACGCGCGCCGCGACGCTCGACCGCAGAGTGAGGACGAGGCTAATCTGCGCGAGCAGCGAATCGAGTGCTGCCGTCCGGTTCGTGTGCTGTGTCGCGAAGTCCGGCACGCGGTGCGCGCCGATGTCGGCGGCGTCCGCGATCCGCAGGAGCGTGACGAGCCGGTACATCTGTTCAACGTCTCGGCCGCAACTTGCCCCGTTCGCACCGAGCCGCCGGGCGTAGTCGTCGCGGAAGGAGAGGCCGAGGCCGAGTTCGCCTGCGATCCCCTGATCTGAGCTCCCGTCGAAGGTGGCGCCATTGATGATCGAAAAATCCGGCAGGGGCTCGAAGTCGTCGACCGGGGGGGTGTCCGAGCAAGAGGTCCAACCCTGGTGATGCGAGCACAGGAGCGCGACCTCTGACTCGAGGACGTGCGTGACCTCGTCGCCTTCGACGAAGCCGGGGATGAGGGCATCAGTGATCCCGTGCTGATCCGGCTCCTGCTCCAGGCGCAGCGCGGTGAGCAAGCCGTGGTAGTGGCGCACCTCCACCGGGTCCGTGGGCGTCTGGCCGCCGACATCCGCTGAAGCGTGGCCCCAGTCGTGTAGCCAGGCCGCGAGAGCGAGGACGAAGACGTCCCACAGTTTGATAACCGGGACGGGCGCATTGAGGAGTGGTTCACACAGGCTGGCGACGTTGCGATCCACGGTGACGGAGTGCGCCTCGTCGTGCAGCACCATCTCGTGGACGTAGTTGATCGACCAGATCCGGTGTCGCAGCCAGTGGTCGATGAGTTGACGAAGGTTGTCGGCCAGCTTGGGCTCGTTGTGCCGCTCAAGCAGATCCGCGCAGGCTGAGAAGTGATCCGGTAGGCCGATGAACCGGTCGTCCGCGAGGAGGTGGTCCAGAGTCCGAGTCGCCCGGTAGCGGGCGGAGTCTCCGTTTCGGGTGACCAACCCGTCGAACCCCCGGCTCAGGAGCTCGACGTCGCGCTCTGGGGACCACGTCGTCGTCAGTGCGAACCGCAGGGCGCCGAGGAGGACCGACGATGTCAGCTCGCCGAGGGGGCGCCTGGCGTAGATATGCTCGTCTGCGCTCAACAGAACCGGGGCGCCCCACGCGTCGGCTGTAGCGCACAGGGCGCGGCGTAGATCGGCCGTACCGCAAAGGCCATTGACGAACACGGCGGGCTGCTGGCCGGGGGCCTCGCCCGTTGATGGACCGGCTGACGGCGAGTTCTTGTCTTCGCGGAAAGCGGCAGCGGCGGTGAGCGATGTGGTGCCTGTCGCGAAGAACTCAGGGTGGTCACCGATCGCGCCGCCTACGGGGCCCGTCACTGTGACCATGCGGACCTCTAGGTCCACGGGGTGGGGGATGAGTTCAACGAGAGCGTCTCGGAGTGGGCCGACGACATCCAGAACTTCGGCCTTGGTCACCACGGTCAGTTCCACGACCTGGGCAGCCTTGACCCGGGGCCACATGAGGATGTCGATCAAGGGCTTGACGGCCCCCTGGACTACCTCGTCGGAGGCGTCGCCGACGCGGCCGGCCGCGACTCTGGCGCGGAGGCCGGTGATGGCGCCGTCGTCGAGCCCCGTAATGACCCGAACAGACTTCCGCGGAACGTCAGCGGGCGGCTTGTCGTTCATGGCTCGCGCGAGACCTCCGGCTACCTCGGGGTGGCCCGAAGCATACTGCTCGCCCGTCTTGGCACGAGGGACATGCCCGCGCATGCCTCGACTAGGGTCTTAGCGGCATCGTCAAGGCGTCGGTAAGGAGATCGTGGTGGCTGTCACAGATCCGCCCACCATGCCGACCACCGACGTCACCCGCGCGATCCTCACCCGGCGGAGCATCCGCTCGGGCTTCGCGCCGGAGCCATTGCCGGACGTCGTGGTCGACGAGATCCTCGCCTGCGGGGCGGCCGCGCCGTCGTCCAAGAACTCCATGCCGTGGCGTTTGCACGCGGTCACCGACCGGGCCCTGCTCGCCCGCATCGCCGATTCCGTCGTGAACCACCGCGCGAGC
>Ga0209585_10000875_pt1 | contig 11805 bp, 9 predicted proteins | sample NGEPerone_FD_185491 | JGI IMG/M metagenome (GOLD analysis project Ga0209585, IMG submission 185491) | Arctic peat soil microbial communities from the Barrow Environmental Observatory site, Barrow, Alaska, USA - NGEE Permafrost154B-one... | ecosystem: Environmental > Terrestrial > Soil > Wetlands... | reverse complement strand
GCCACGCCTATAATTTGTATTTTGGCTCCGTTGGCCTGTTTTTTTATTGATAAATATTCTACCTTTCTGTTTGATGGTTATGTATTTGCCGAAGAATTAATTATTGTAAATGGCCTTCTTACTTTTATTGGATTATTATTAGTATCAAAAAAGAAAACAATTGAAGAAATAAATTTATCTCATGCCTGAAATAGTAAATGACAAAGCCACGGAATATGCTGCTTTATTTTCTGAACCAACTGATAGTTTGTTGCAGGAAATAGAAAAATATACAATGCAGCATCATCCACATGCCAACATGCTCAGCGGTCCACTGCAGGGCAAATTGCTTGAAATGATCAGCCATATTATAATGCCTGAAAATATTTTAGAAATCGGCACATTTATGGGTTACAGTGCGCTGTGCCTTGCCAAAGGACTTTTACCAAATGGGCATTTGCATACTTTGGAATTAAGGAAAGAAGATGCGGAGATTGCAAAAAACTTTTTTGCAAAATCTTCACAAAGCAATCAAATAATTTTACACGAAGGAAACGCATTAGATATTATCCCAAAACTTTCACAAACATGGGATCTTATTTTTATTGATGCTGATAAACCGAATTATATTAATTATTACGAATTAACTTTGCCCCGTTTAAGAAAAGGAGGTGTAATTCTGGCAGACAATGTGTTATTCCATGGAGAAGTGCTTGAAGATAATATAAAAGGTAAAAATGCAAAAGCCATCCATGCTTTTAATGAGCATGTTGCAGATGATGACAGAGTGCAACAGGTGATCCTCACCGTTAGAGACGGCTTAATGATGATAAGAAAAAATTAAAATTATTTTTTCTAAATATTAATACTAAATCTTCTATCCATAATGGACAAAATTTTGGTCATTTTGTTTTTATCTATTGGTTGTTTCTTTGAATCATCAGCACAAAATATGACCGCTGAACAGTATGTGCAGGAATATAAAGACCTGGCTATACGGGAAATGAAAAGGATGGGAGTACCTGCCGCTATTACACTTGCTCAGGGGCTTTTAGAAACTGAAAATGGAAATAGCGAATTATTAAAAAAATCAAATAATCATTTTGGCATAAAATGCAAAAGCTCCTGGAATGCAGGTAGCGTAAGCCATGATGATGATGCCCCGGGCGAATGTTTCAGAGTTTATAAAGATGCAGAGGAATCTTATCGCGACCATTCCAATTTTTTAAGAGGTAATGATCGTTATGCATTCTTATTTAAACTGGATCCCACAGATTATAAAGGATGGGCTTATGGTTTACGAAAGGCTGGCTACGCTACCAATCCTAAATATCCCGAAATTTTAATTAATAATATTGAGACCAATAATTTACAACAATATACTCTTGAAGCCGCCGGTGATGTACCTGTTTTTGATGCTTCAAAATATAAAAGTGATCCGGAAGAAAAGCCTTCAGATGCCTCACAAAATGCAGATTCAGCTAACCTGCAACCAACAAAACTTTCTGTAAATGGATCACGGGCACTTTTTGTTTCTAAAGGAACTTCATTACTGGCCATAGCAACAGAAAATAATATCAATCTTGCCAAACTCCTGGAAATAAATGATATGGCCAAAGATGGATTACTTGAAAAAGATCAATTTGTTTTCCTGGAGAAAAAACAAAAAGAAGGCAACAGAAATTTTTGCATTGCAGAGCCTGGCGAAACCTTATATGATATAGCTCAAAAAAACGGCATCATTTTACAAAATCTGTGTGATTATAATAATCTTTCTGCCAATGATAACATTGTAACCGGAACCAAAATTTTTCTTAAACCGCAACCAATTACTGGTACAATTCAGACTTCTGAAATACAACAATCGCAAACACCAAACAATCCATCTCAAACAGCCAACATCAAATCCACTGCAACTAATATCCATGAAGTTCAACCCAAAGAAGGTCTTTATTCTATTTCAAAAAAATATGGAGTTTCTATTGAGCAACTTAAAAAATGGAATAATTTACAAAGCGACAATTTACAAATCGGGCAACAGCTCATCATATCAAAATAATTTATGTCTATTATAAAAGTTCATGACAAAGAATTTATTCCTTATTTAACAGCAGAAGAAATAGATGAGCAGGTTACAAGAATAGCTGCGGAAATCAACAGGGATTATCATGGCAGAAAACCTTTATTTATAGCTATTCTCAATGGCGCTTTTATTTTTGCCGCTGATCTTTTTAAACAAATAGATATAGAAGCAGAAATAGCCTTTATAAAATTGGCGTCCTACAAAGGGGTAAAATCAACCGGGAACGTAATCACTGCCATAGGCCTTGATGCTGAATTGTATGGCAGAGATGTAATTATTATAGAAGATATAGTAGATACCGGAAAAACACTTTCGCAATTTCTGCCACAACTTGAACATCAAAATCCCGCTTCATTAAAAATCGCCGCACTTTTACATAAACCTGATGCAATGGTGCATCCGATAAAGATTGATTATTTAGGCTTTACCATTCCCAATAAATTTGTATTAGGTTATGGATTAGATTATGATGGATTAGGAAGAAACATCAAAGAGATTTATCAGTTAGTTTAGAAGCACTCCCTGGCTTCTAAAAGAGAATTTAAAAATCGTTGACAATATAAAAATTGCTTTGTAACTTTCATAAGAAGGTTTACCTTTCCTATTAAACGGCTGCCTTGAAAAGGATATTTTTTATAATTATCATTTTATCCCTTTTAAAAACTGTTTCTGCGCAATATTATATCAGGGGCGATGTAAAGGATGAAAAGAATCAGCCTTTGCAGAATGTAAAAATTTACATGCCCTCCACACGCTCTCTTTATTACAGTGGCAATACAGGAGGTTTTGGAATACCATCTTCCAATTTATATGATTCACTTTTATTTAGTCTTGACGGATATTCTCCTCAATCTTTAAGGATCAAAACCAATGTATATCAGGAAATAATTTTAAAAATGATTCCTGTAGCGGAAAGCACACACAAACCCAAACTCATTTCAATTACTTCAAGCAAAAGCGGGCAAATATTTCCGTCAGAATTTTATCAATCTGAAAGTTATAGCAATCTTGTGGAAAATGATTTTATCAAAACAGGTCTTAATTATACAACAGGATTTTCGATGCGAATTGATAAAGCCTCCTATAGTAATATCCGTAGATTTATTAACCTTGGCATGAAAGTACCTCCCGATGCTGTAAGAATTGATGAAATGCTTAATTATTTTAATTTTTGTTATAAAGAACCTTCTCAAAATAAAGTTTTCAGGCTTGAATCTCAAATTTCTGATTGCCCGTGGAATAAAGACCATCGCCTTTTATTTTTAAATTTATCGGCCAAAAAATTAAATCTTGATCATGTCCCTAAATCAAATTTTGTTTTCTTAATTGATGTTTCAGGAAGTATGGACCAACCAAACAGGTTGCCTCTTTTAAAAGAAGCCTTTCAATTATTGGTAAAAAACCTTAGAGCAAAAGATACCGTTTCAATTGTAACTTATGGTGGCTCTGTGGGAATTTGGCTAAAACCAACAAGCGGCGCTGAAAAACAAAAGATTTCCAAAGCCCTGGAAGAATTGAATGCTGCCGGCGATACACCCGGTGAAGCAGCCATCAGAACCGCCTATAAATTAGCGGAAAGTACTTTTATGAAAGATGGAAATAACCGCATTATACTTGCTACCGATGGAGATTTTAATATTGGCCAAACAACTGAAAAAGAACTGGAAGAATTAATTGCAAAAGAAAAACAAGGAGGAGTTTACCTCACCTGCCTGGGAGTAGGCATGGGAAATTATAAAGATTCAAAAATTGAAATACTTTCAAAAAAAGGGAATGGCAATTTTGCTTATATAGATGATATCAGGGAAGCCGAAAAAATATTGGTTACAGAATTTACTCAAACACTTTATTCCATAGCAAGCGACGTTTTTTTAAACATAAAATTTAATCCCGGTTTAATTAAAGACTACCGCCTGATTGGCTATGATAATAAAAAAAATACACTCGCAGAAAATGGCGATGAACTCGAAGGTGGTGAAATAGGTTCGGCATCAGGCAATACAGTTGTATTTGAAATTACCCCTGTAAATAAAGATACTTTGGCAAATGAAAATTTGAATATTGCGGATATTTCTCTGCACTACCGCTCGCCAGGTGATACCCTGGAGCAAAATTTAAAATTTGATTGCCCGGGAAATTATGTTTCTTTCAACCGGCTGGATGATAAGCTCAGATTTGCAACTGCCGTAACCATGCTAGGCCTTAAACTGCGGGAATCAAAATATTTTCCTGATGTTGATTGGAATGTGATAAAAAATATTGCACTTTCTTCCCTAACTCCTGGTGATTATCTCGAATCAGAATTTATAGGATTAATAGATAAATCCAAAGTAATTTATACTGAAAAGAAAAAAAGAAAATGGAGGAAAAATAAATTACTCTAACTTTTTAAGCCTTTTATTAAATCCTTCATCAACTAAATGTTTCTCTTATTTTTTCCCAAAAAGATTTATCGTTTTTATCAGGCTTGGGTTTAAAATTTTCGCTGATCTGCATTCTTTCCAGTATTTCTTTCTCATCATCCGAAACATGCTGAGGAGTCCATACATTTATTTGAATTAACTGATCGCCTTTTTCATAAGAATTTATAGAAGGAAAACCTTTCCCTTTTAACCTGAAAATTTTTCCGCTTTGTGTGCCGGCAGGAATTTTAATTTTTGCCCTGCCGTCAATAGTGGGCACTTCAGTTTGAGTACCAAAAACTGCCTCCGGAAAAGAAATATATAAATCAAAAGCAACATTAAGTCCTTCCCTGTGTAAATGTGGATGAGCCTCTTCCTGAATTAAAATGATCAAATCTCCGGGGCCACCACCACGTTCACCCATATTTCCTTTTCCACTCATGCTTAATTGCATTCCATCCTGTACACCAGCGGGTATTTCCAAGGTTACATTTTCTTCACCATATACTCTACCCTCGCCTTTACAATTAGTACATTTATTGGTAATTACTGATCCTTCACCATTACAATCAGGACAAGTATTTACTGTTTGCATCTGGCCTAAAAAAGTATTCTGTACTCTTCTGACCTGTCCGCTTCCGCCACAAGTTCTGCAGGTTTGAGTACTGTTTTTATCTTTTGCACCTGTACCGCTACATGTATTACATGAAATGTATTTTTTTACTTTTATCGTTTTGGTAGTCCCTTTCGCGATCTCCTCATAATTTACTTTTATTTTTACGCGTAAATTACTTCCTCTTACGCCCCTGCTCCTCCTGGAACCACCGCTGCTTCTACCTCCACTAAAAAAACTTCCGAACATGTCATCGCCAAATATATCCCCAAACTGGCTAAAAATGTCTTCCATATTCATGCCATGGCCCGAGAAACCTCCACCCCCACCACGACCTGGGCCAAATGCATTATGACCAAATCTGTCATATTGTGCCCGCTTATCCGGATCACTCAATATTTCATAAGCTTCCGCAGCCTCTTTAAATTTATCTTCCGCAGTATGATCGCCGGGATTTCTGTCCGGGTGAAATTGCATTGCTACTTTACGGTAAGCTTTTTTTATTTCATCTGCAGTTGAGCTTTTTCCTACACCCAATATTTCGTAAAAATCTCTTTTAGACATTGTACTCGCCATACTATTTTAATTAACTGCCAAAAAAACCATGAACCGGCGGCAGTTACGGTTCATTTTGTATTAAATGTTCAAGGTAAATTATTTGCCAACTACAACTTTGGCAAACCTGATAAGTTTATCGTTTAGCAAATACCCTTTTTGGACCTCTGCCACTACTTTTCCTTTCAGTTTTTTATCATCGACTTCGATTTCAGAAATGGCTTCATCTTTTTCTACATCAAAATCAGAATGAAGGGTTTCAAAAGCTTTCAACCCTTTTGATTGCATTGTTTTTCTAAATTTATTAAACACCAGGAGAATTCCTTCTTTTAATAGCTTGTCTGCATCACTTTCCTGTAATTGTTTTTCTGCCCGGTCCATATCATCTAATACATCGAGCAGGGAGGTAATTACTTCTATACCTGCTGTTTGTCTTAATTCAATATTTTCTTTTGAAGTACGCCTTCTATAATTATCAAATTCAGCAAAAAGACGCATATACTTATCCTTTTGTTCATCCAACTGAGATTGAAGTTTAGCGATTTCTTCATGTTGCAATTCAGGCTCTGTAATTTGCTCCTGCTTCTCCGCAGTATTGTCATTTTCATTTACAGAAAAATCTTCTGCTTCTATACGATCATTTGAATCTTTAGCGAACATATCTTTTTTATTATTTTTCATACTATAAAATTGGCTGCAAAGGTAGTACAGTCAAACTTTTTGCCAATAACAATTATTAGACAAAATGACACAATAATAAAATGAGAAAAATAGATAAAACAGTGAAGATTTATTTGACTACCTGGAATTTTCCGGATTCTACAATATTTCCCTGCTTATCCCGAAGCTGAAAAATATAAATACCACGATAGTAATCTAAAAGAGGAACAGTGATTTTTTGGTCTGTTACCTGAAGTTCAGCAATTTTTTTTCCAAGGAAATTAAAAATTAAAAGGCTATAAGAATTATCATACGATTTTTCGAATTCAAAATTAATATAGCTAATAGCTGGATTAGGATAGAATTTTACAGTTTTCACAGCATCACTTGATACAAAGGTTGACTTAGCCTGTGCATCGCTGTTTAAATGAAGGCCGGCAATAAGTATAAGTATGTAAAAAATTCTTTTCAATACTACAAAATTATTAATATTATTTAAATTAACAACAATTATAATCGGATTTCAAATTAAAACTTACTATTATAACATTTTAAAATAAAAGTGCCGAACTTATAAACGTATATTTTATATATAAAATTGTATTTAGCAAGATGCCAATTTTTATTTTACCCTTAACATCTGACAAAAATGAAATCAGCTGCTTTTAAAATTATTATAATAAGTATTTTTTCCGATTTTATTTTGTTCAGGCAACATTATTCAAAATCAAGCTTTCGTGTTTTCCTTCGCGTAAACTTTTAGAATTATTTTTTACCATACCTCGTAAGAAAGTAATTCATTCTCAACCTTTATCCGGTTACCTTCTTTTATAGTGATCACTACGGCAGCAGCGGTTAATGCAGCCACAGCCAAAAAATAAAAAGCCGCACATCCTTTTTTCTTTTTATTGCCAATTGATTTCTTCATACCAAATTCTTTTCAAGGTAAATTTTATATTGCAATTTAATAAAAGTCTGATTTTTAAAATTAATTGATTTGTTATTAAACAAATCAATTTTATGGTACCCCCACACAAGGAAAGTATTTTTCTTTGAAAGAACAATTACTTATTAAAAATATTTACAGGCATAATAATTTCCCAACGGTTACGACCTCCACTCCCAAACATGTCAGGATCTAATAAATAACTGTACCGAACTCCGAAAGAAACATTTACCTGGTTCCACCATTTTGTATCAAAATTAATTTCCGTACCTGAAGATCGGAAATCAGCAAAAAAAACATTTCCATTTCTATAAAAATCTTTTACATGAGTATCATCATAAAAAAAATTGGCTCTTACCCTTAGCAAGTATAGAATATCCCCAAATCCTGCATCAGGATATATTAAAGGCAAATGATAGTTAACGCCCCACTTATACATTTCATACAAATTCACCGATTGATACCCTCTTGAAAAAGGAAAACCACTTGAAAAACTTATCTGTCCCAAACTATCTTTACGCAAATAAGCCCCGTTAAATACTATGCTATGAGTTTTAAAAAATCCTGGGAAGTATAAATTCCCTGTAGTTAAAAATTGAAAACCTTTATATCTCGTTAAGGGAGTCTTGAATGAAAAAGATAATGTTTGTGCAAAATGCGGATATATCTGTTGTTTCGCCTGTTGAACCTGGTGGCTGAATGTAATAAAGTTGCTGTTATAGCTATAAGAATTATTACCCAAAGTATCTTTATAATTTCCTTTAAAGAAACTTTGGTTATATACATATTGTGAACCAAAATTCAGGAATGTAAATGAACGCCCTTTGCTTAAATTCAATGGAATATTAAACCCTGCATATGGTTCAAATTGATTAAAATAAACCTGGTTTCCATGAAGGAAAGCGCTTCTGTCAAAAGAATATTTTATTCCGGCAGATAAATAGGGAAACAATGCAGCATATGTTGCGTCAAAACCGATTTGCTTAAATTTTTCTGAACGATCGTATGTAAATGATAGACTTGATTGAAGTGTATTTAAAATATTTTCACTCAAAAGTGATAATGTATATTGAGGATCATTAACCGCAGGCTCAATACTATGAAAATTAAAAAGCTTAAAGCTCTTGGCGTATTTAGAAATGATAAACTTTTCGGCGGGAACCTTATCAAGTAAATTTGAATTTGAATTATTAATAGCAGTAATCCCAAAACTGGAAGTGATTTTTTGCAAACGCCCTATATTAATTTCTAAAAATCGCAAATTGCTTTTGGATGTTTTTTGTAACCGGTACCCTTTCGCTGTAAATATGCTCCATACTATGTTAGAATCATTTACGGAAGGATAGTATTTATTATAGCCCTTATTATTATCAGTTTGAATTTGCCATAGTTTTTTATCGGCAAAGGTGTAAGCAAAAAGTTCGGTGTTTTTCAAATAGGAATAAGAAAAATAAAGAGTGTCGTGAAAAATAAAAGGAAACCCGATTACATTAAAAGAAAGGGGAAGAAGGCATTGGGTTTTACCATCCTGTAAATCAATTTCCGCTATTGACATTTTCCCTTCAGAGTTTCTAACTGCCGAAACTATTTTTTGATCTCCATAAAATTTTGGATAAGTATAAAAAAGGTGATCAGGATTAGGAATTGAAGTAATTAATTTTCCATTGTCAGCATCCAATAAATCAAGGTTGCATTTACCAGAAGAAGGTTCATTAACCGCTATTATTTTTTTACCGTCATTACTAATGTCTGGTGAAAAATATTTGGTATGATTTGTTAGCGTTTGCTGATTTCCGTTAGTAATATCAAGCACCCGCAAATCGCTGTAATCACGATAACCCCATCTTACATCGGGGCGATAAGAAGCATATACAATCTTTCCATTTCTATAACTGAAATATTTATCAATGGAATAATCCTGTGTTCTTAATTTGGATTCAGTATTTTCTTTGCGTACTATGAATTCAGGGATTTGCTTGTACCCGCTTTTTACAAAAATAACAGAACCTTCCTCCCCAAATACAGGGTATTGCTCATCAACAAAAGTTTTTAAATTTTCTCCACCAGAAAGGTTTTCTGATGACGAAAATTTCTCTAAATCAAATTGCCTTTTAAAAAAATTCATTGCCTCATTACGGAAAGTAACATAACCTACACCCGAATACTTTTTTATAGCATGCTGAAAAGGATAAAATAAACTTTTAAATGCAGCAGCATTCTGCGTCACTTTTTCCCAAAACTGATCACCGTATTTTTCACGGCCATAAGCCACCAGCATATAACCCAAAGGATAATGATCAGGAACAAAATCTTTAAGAGATCCATTTCTCAACTTCATCCACCTATAATTTTTTCCCACCGCCCAAAGGGAGCGGTAGCCATCAAAAAAAGAAGGTAAACTTCCACGCCCTTGTTTACTAAGATTAGTTTCATTAAAAACGGCATCTCCCTCATAAAACCAATTAGGAATGGCAGTATTATTAGCAAGTGCCTGGCCTTCTTCTCCAAAAAAAATGCGCATCAATTTAGAAAGCCCCACATTAAAATTATTGAATTGTTCTACATGCCTGTATTCATGTATGGTAAGTTGATCGGGCCATGGAAGACTGCCTAATTCAAAACTATTTTGATCGGGTGTCATTAAAAATTCACTTCTGAAAGGGCCAAGGCCAACATAAGCATTTGAAATAGTAGTTTGATTTTGAAGAACAAGATTTATTTTTCTTGATCTGTAGCCAATAGTACTTTCAGTAGGTTTCTTTATAAAAGAAATAATGTTGGAAATTCTTGTTGCTATGGAATCAAGCCCTGTTGGAAATATAACCCGCGATGCAGTTGTATTTAATTGTTTCCATTTTATAGATGGCGGATTCCCACCAAAAATTTGTGCGAATCCATTAATAGAATACAGGGCCAATGAAATGAATAAGGTGCATTTACGTTTTAGAACCATGTTTTATATTTTCTGAAATAAAGTTTAGAGAAATGTTTTCTGCATAATTGATGTATTCAACTAATAAAAGCAAAAAAGGTTTCGCAATAGGGTTTTATGAAAAAGTAATATTCAAAATCTTTTGGTTTTTAAAATTATACTTTAGTAATTAATTTCCGTTATTTATTATTAATAAAATTCCTTTTTAATTGCAGGCATACTATTTTATTTTAATAAAATTTCTCTTATAGTACCAATAAAAATTTACCTATACTTAAGCTTGCACCCCTGGGGATCTTCCGATCCTATCCAACTTATTATGAATAGGCATTAATAAATGTTATTTATTTATAATTTGTTAAAGACAAACAAAATAAAATAATCAACAATACATTGACAAAAGATAGGTAGACTTTTATAAATCAATGATTTATTCTTATTTCAACTTATCCACAATAATGGATAATCTAACACTTTTCTTCTATTCTCTTCGTTTCTATTATAGAAAACCTGAATTCCAAAATTCAAACATCTGATCCTTGAAGAACTTACATCTATCTATCCCCCTATTTATTAAGGCCAATAAGTCTTTGGTTTTATTTTTTTTATTATTTTTCAACAGCCATTTGGCTAATGCCCAACTTAAAGCAGATTTTAAATCTAATGTTGTGGCAGGTTGTACACCGCTTGTAGTACAATTTAATGATGCTTCAACAGGAAATCCATCATCATGGTCATGGAACCTTGGCAACAATACAAAATCTTCCTTAAAGAATCCTTCAGTTGCCTACTTTAACCCAGGGTACTATACGGTTAAATTAATTATACGAAATGCTTTGGGAATTGATTCAGTTACAAAAGTTCAATACATTACTGTTTACTCTTCCCCGGTTATTAATTTTATTGGTTCACCATTAAGCGGATGTTTTCCTTTGACTCCACAATTTACAGATTTAAGTTTTCCAGGAAGTGGCACCATTTCAAATTGGCAATGGGATTTTGGCGATGGCAATTTTTCAAGTTTACAAAATCCAAATCATACTTATACAGCTATTGGAAATTTTAATGTATCTCTGAAAGTTAGTAACAATTTTGGATGTGTTTCTTCTAAAACCACTACTTCTTATGTACATATTAATTCGGGGGTGAAAGCGCAGTTTACCAATTCAGTTTCCAGCACATGTAATGCACCTGCAACAATCAACTTTCTTAATAGTTCTACAGGAACCGATTCGTTAACTTATCAATGGGATTTTGGCGATGGAAGTGCTTCTACTTTATCCAACCCTTCTCACACCTATAATTCTTCAGGAAAATTCTCTGTCACATTGGTGGTTACCAATCTTACAGGCTGTACAGATACTTTAAAAAAAGCAGATTTAATTACTATAGGCAATGCAAAAGCAGATTTCTCTGTTCCTGCAACTATTTGCCAGGGTACTTCGTTTAATTTCAATAATACGAGTAACTCTGCTCCGGGAAGTTTGTACTGGGACTTTGGTGATGGCACTTTTTCAAGTTCAGTTAACCCAGCTAAAGCTTATGGTAAACCAGGAAACTATACAATAAAAATGGTGGCTAATTTTGGCGCCTGCAAAGATTCTGTCAGCAAAACTCTCCAGATAATTGCCACTC
>Ga0209585_10000874_pt1 | contig 11806 bp, 13 predicted proteins | sample NGEPerone_FD_185491 | JGI IMG/M metagenome (GOLD analysis project Ga0209585, IMG submission 185491) | Arctic peat soil microbial communities from the Barrow Environmental Observatory site, Barrow, Alaska, USA - NGEE Permafrost154B-one... | ecosystem: Environmental > Terrestrial > Soil >... | reverse complement strand
GGTGAGCCGCACCGTCCGTTCGGACGCCCCCGGCACGTCGACGAGCACGACGCCGACCTGGGCGTGGCTCCTGCTCTGCGCCTCGATCCGGCAGGTCACGCCGACCGACGGGTCCGGTCGCGACACGGCGTAGGTCACGTCGACCTGGGTGGCACCGTCGATGTGGAAGCCGATCTCCTGCCACGTGACGGGGGCGCGGCCGGTCAGCAGGCCGAGCCAGACGGCCACCGCCACGCCGACGGCGCCGAGCGCCCACAGTGCGATCGCGACCCGTCGGCGGTCGCGCGGGTCGGTCGGCGGGCCGTAGCGGTCCGCCGGCACTGCGGTGGCTGACATCTGCCCTCCTGCTGCTGGACCGGCTCGTGGTTGACCGGCTCGTGGTTGACCGGCTCCAGCCTGCCAGGCCGGCGCGCGCGGCGACGCCGGCCTCGCCACGCGACCGCCAGCAGCTCGGTCGGCGGCCCGTGATTGACTCTGTCCCGGTGGGAGACCATGGTCACCCAGGGGCCGAGGGCGACGAGGAGGAGTGCGGGTGAGCCAGGACCTTCAGACACGCAAGGGGCTCCGCCTGATGGCGGTGCACGCCCATCCGGACGACGAGTCCAGCAAGGGCGCCGCGACCATGGCGCGCTATGCGGCGGAGGGCGCCGAGGTGCTCGTGGTGACGTGCACCGGAGGGGAGCGGGGCAGCATCCTCAACGCGACCTACCCGCAGCCGCACCCGACGCCGGAGGTGATGGCCGTCGTCCGGCGCCAGGAGATGGCCGCAGCTGTCGAGGCGCTCGGGGTGCGCCAGCACTGGCTGGGCTTCGTCGACTCCGGCCTGCCCGAGGGCGAGCCGCTGCCGCCGCTGCCGGAGGGCTGTTTCGCCACCATCCCGCTGGAGGAGGCCACGGCGCCGCTCGTGCAGCTGGTCCGCGACTTCCGTCCACATGTGATGACCACCTACGACCCCAGCGGGGGCTACCCGCACCCCGACCACGTGATGAGCCACAAGGTCGGGTTCGAGGCGTACCACGCCGCGGGGGACAAGGAGCGGTACCGCAGCCATGGCGAGCACTGGCAGCCGCTGAAGCTCTACTACAACCACGACTTCTCGCTGCGAAAGCTCACCGCGATCCACCACGCGATGGTCGAGGCGGGGCTGGCGTCGCCGTACGGAGACTGGCTCGCCTCCCGACAGATGCGTGAGATCCCCGAACGTGACGTGACCACCCGGGTGCATGCCGTGCCCTGGTTCGCTGCCCGCGACGCGGCGCTGCGGGCGCACGCCACCCAGGTGGATCCCGACGGGTTCTTCTTCGCCGTCCCGCGTGACCTGGAGGCGCGGGTGTGGCCGGTGGAGGAGTATGAGCTGGCGCACTCCCATGTTCCCGTCGCTCTGCCCGAGGACGACCTGTTCGCGGGCATCCACCCGGAGGACGACAGATGACGACCGGCCCCGCGCTGCTCCTCGTGCTCGCTACGACGGCCCCGGCCACCGAGCCGGTCGGGAGCCCAGGGCTGATCGGCTTCCTGGTGACCCTCGCGCTGGTGCTGGCCTGCATCCCGCTGTTCCGGTCCATGACCAGCAAGGTCCGTGGGGTGCAGTACCGCGACCACGCCGACGACGTCGCAGCGGAGGACTCGGCGGAGGACTTGGCAGAGGACTCGGCGGAGGACTCGGCCGGGACGGGTGTTGCGCCGAGGGGCGGGTCGGCGTCCGGGGACGCGCCCGGGCGGTCCGCCAGCTCGCCGGCCGCCGACGCCGGATGAGGGTGCACGCGGTCGGGCTCCGGTCCGGGCTCGACGCCGCGGCCAACACCGCGCTCGCCGTGAACGCGGTCCTCGCGGCCGCCGACGACGCGGCCGACCTCGTGGTGCTGCCCGAGTACGCCGCGCGGTTCGATCCCCGTGGCGTCGGCCCGGAGCATGCGGAACCGCTGGACCGCGGCTTCGTCCCTGCCCTGCAGGATGTGGCGCGGAACCGCGGGGTGGCGGTGATCGCGGGCACGACTGCGCCGGGCACGACTGCGCCGGGCACCTCTCTGCCCGGCACCCCCCGGGCGGTCAACGCGGTCGTCGCGATCGATGCCGCCGGGACCCTGGTCGGGGCGTACCGCAAGGTCCACCTGTACGACGCGTTCGGCCACCGCGAGTCCGATCGCCTCGAGCCCGGTCCGGTGGATGCGGCGCCGCTGCTGCTCCTGGTCGGCGGGTTCGTCGTCGGCGTGCTGACCTGCTACGACCTGCGCTTCCCGGAGTCGGCCCGGCGCCTGGTGGATGCCGGCGCCGACGTGCTCGCGGTGCCTGCCGCCTGGGCTGCGGGTGAGCACAAGGCGGACCACTGGCGCACCTTGCTCCGGGCCCGCGCGATCGAGAACACCGCCTACGTGCTGGGCGCCGCTCAGCAGGGGCCCGGGGTCACGGGTGAGTCGATGGTGGTCGACCCGGACGGGGTGGTGCTGGCCAGCGCTCCGGGGTCGGCCGACTCCGGGACCCCGGGTGCCGAGCAGGGCGCGGGCCTCGTCGCCGCTGCGGACCTGCGGCCGGAGGTCCTCGCAGCCGTACGTGAGCGGAACCCCTGCCTGGCCAACCGCCGCTACGCCGTCGTGCCCCGCGACGGGGGCTGACCGACCGGACGTCGCGTGCGCGCGGACGTCAGCGGGCGGACGTCAGCGGGCGGAGTACATCGCGATGCTCACCGCGATGTAGTGGCAGGTGAAGCCCACGACGGTCAGCGAGTGGAAGATCTCGTGGAAGCCGAACCAGCGCGGGCTCGGGTTGGGCCGCTTGGTGCCGTAGACCACCGCGCCGACCGTGTAGGCCAGGCCACCGGCGGCGATCAGCCAGACGATCGCGTGGTGTCCGGTCCGCCAGAACTCTGGCAGGAACCACACGGCCACCCAGCCCAGCGCGAGGTAGATCGGCACGTAGAACCAGCGCGGGGCGCCGAGCCAGAACACCCGCGCCAACACCCCGGCCAATGCCCCCGCCCACACGATGACCAGCAGGTTGCGTTTGGTCGGCCAGTCCAGGAGCAGGACGGCCAGCGGGGTGTAGCTCCCCGCGATGATCAGGAAGATGTTGGTGTGGTCCAGCCGGCGCAGCGCCGCCGTGACCCTCGGCGACCAGCGCCCCCGGTGGTAGACGGCGCTCACCCCGAAGAGCAGGACGGCGCTCACTCCGAAGACGATCGCCGACGCGCGGCCCGACGTCGTCGGCGCAAGCGCGATCAGCACGATCGATGCGGCGACCACCAGGGGAGCCATCCCGGCGTGGATCCATCCGCGCAGCTTCGGCTTGATCTCGTTGATCGGGGACTCGATGGTCCTCCGCTGCTGGGTCATCAGCCCGCCGTTCGTCGTCATCGCGCTCCTTCGACTCGGGTGGGTCCTCGTCTGGGGAGCCCGTGCTGTACCTACGGCACCGTAGGTTACCCCCAACCGGGACTTCGCGACGCCCCGAACCGCTGTCGTCGATCTCCGCCCGCGCAGGCTCGGCCGCGGGTCGGTGAGCCGGTCCCGGCGGCGCCGACGTGGCGGTACCGTGACCCCGACACGACCCGACACGCGAGGACTCTGCATGCGCCTGCCGCACCTGCTGTACGGCGTGTACGAGCGTCGCCTCGCCGCTTCCCTGCCGAGGGAGGACATTCCCCGGCACATCGGCGTGATCCTCGACGGCAACCGGCGCTGGGCGCGCACCGTCGGTGCCGATGCGTCCACCGGCCATCGGGCGGGCGCCGACAAGATCGCCGAGCTGCTGCGGTGGTCGGAGGAGGTCGGCGTCGAGGTCGTCACGCTCTGGATGCTCTCCACGGACAACCTGTCGCGCTCGTCCGAGGAGGTCGCCGAGCTGCTCGGCATCATCACGGACGCCGTCGGGGACCTCGCTGCATGCGGACAGTGGCACCTGCAGATGGTCGGCGCCCTCGACCTGCTGCCGGAGCCGGCCGCCGACGCCCTGCGCGCCGCGGAGGTCCGCACGTCCGGCGTCGCGGGCATGCACGTGAACGTTGCCGTCGGGTACGGCGGCCGGCGGGAGATCGCCGACGCCGTCCGGTCGATCCTGCGCGAGCACGCAGACAACGGCACGTCGCTCGAAGAGCTGGCGGACACCTTCAGCGTCGAGCACATCGCCGAGCACCTGTACACCAAGGGGCAGCCGGACCCGGAGCTGGTGATCCGCACCTCGGGGGAGCAGCGCCTTGGTGGCTTCATGCTCTGGCAGAGCGTGCACAGCGAGTTCTACTTCTGCGAGGCCTACTGGCCGGACTTCCGGCGGGTGGACTTCCTGCGCGCGCTGCGCTCGTACGCCGCGCGGGAACGGCGCCTCGGGCGCTGAGGCTGGCGCTGAGGCTGGCGCTGTGGCGCCGCGATGCCCGCGCCGTCGGCACCCCTGTGCCCCCGCTGCGACCACCCGTGTGAACTTCAGATGACGGGGCGTGTCGCGCGCCGGAGCGGCTCGCGGCCCGGCGTAGCGTCCGAACACATCGGACGACGTCCCGTCGCCCCTCGGGAGGCCAGCCCATGGAGCATCCGCTCTGGGAGGAGGGCCGGATCCCGGCCCTTCGGCCGGTCGACCGGGCCCACCCCGTGCCGCGTCGAGCAGACGTGGGGCGGCCAGAGCGGCGCTGATGCGCCGGAGGGAGCCCCCGTGACCCGCACGTACGTGCTCGACACCTCCGTCCTGCTGTCCGACCCGCGCGCGATGGTGCGCTTTGCCGAGCACGACGTCGTCCTTCCGGTCGTGGTGATCACGGAGCTGGAGGCCAAGCGCCACCACCCCGAGCTCGGGTTCTTCGCCCGCAGCGCCCTGCGGATGCTCGACGACATGCGGGTGCAGCACGGGCGTTTGGACCACCCGGTGCCGGTCGGTGACGCGGGTGGCTCCCTGCGGGTCGAGCTGAACCACGTTGACACCGCAGCGCTGCCGGCCGGCTTCCGGCTCGGCGACAACGACACCCGCATCCTGGCGGTCGCCAAGAACCTGGCCGACGAGGGCAATGACGTCACGCTCGTCTCCAAGGACCTCCCGCTGCGGATCAAGGCGTCGGCCTGCGGCCTGGCTGCCGAGGAGTACCGAGCCGAGCTCGCCGTCGACTCGGGCTGGACCGGGATGACCGAGATCCACCTCAACGAGGCGCAGATGGCGGCGCTCTGGCAGAACGAGCGGGTGGACCTCGCCGAGGTGGACCTGACCGGCCAGGACGTCGGCCCGCTGCTCTGCCACACCGGCGTGGTGCTGCACTCCTCGCGGGGCTCCGCGCTGGCCCGGGTGACCATCGACAAGCACCTGCGCCTGGTGCGCGGGGACCAGGACGTCTTCGGGGTGCACGGCCGCAGCGCCGAGCAGCGGATCGCGATCGACCTGCTGCTCGACGAGGAGGTCGGGATCCTCTCCCTCGGCGGGCGGGCCGGGACCGGCAAGTCGGCGCTCGCCCTGTGCGCCGGAATCGAGGCGGTGATGGAGCGCCGGCAGCACCGCAAGGTGATGGTGTTCCGGCCGCTGTACGCCGTCGGCGGTCAAGAGCTCGGGTACCTGCCCGGCTCGGAGGCCGAGAAGATGAACCCGTGGGCCGAGGCGGTCTTCGACACCCTCGGTGCGCTGGTGTCCCGCGAGGTGGTCGAGGAGATCGTCGACCGGGACATGCTCGAGGTGCTCCCGCTCACGCACATCCGCGGCCGCTCGCTGCACGACGCGTTCGTGATCGTGGACGAGGCCCAGTCGTTGGAGCGCAACGTGCTCCTGACGGTGCTGTCCCGGGTCGGCCTGAACTCCCGGGTGGTCCTGACCCACGACATCGCGCAGCGGGACAACCTGCGGGTGGGCCGGCACGACGGCGTCGCCGCGGTGATCGAGACCCTCAAGGGCCACCCGCTCTTCGCGCACGTGACGCTCACGCGGTCCGAACGGTCCCCGATCGCCGCGCTGGTCACCGAGATGCTGGAGGGCATCGAGCTCTAGCCCCCCGCGGTCAGTTGAGCAACAGCCCCATCGCGACGAAGGCCACCACGAAGAGCACAACCGCGATCAGCCAACCGCGGCGCACCTTCCGACCGATGTCGTCCTGCTGGCCGGCCTTCATCGTGTGCGTCAGGTGGAACATCTCGCCAGAGCTGAGATTCACGGTCACGCCCTTCTCCGGGTCTCCCACGCTACTCGCCGGTTGCCCCGGTGCGCGGGGCCGAACCCGCCCTATGCCTGCGGCGGTCGGGTCATCGCGAGCACGTCGAGGGCCGCGTCGAGATCGGTCTCGCTGATCTCGCCGCGCTCGACGAACCCCAGGTCCAGCACCGCCTGGCGCACGGTCACCCCGTGCGCCACGGCGTGCTTGGCGACCTTCGCAGCGGCCTCGTAGCCGATCACCCGGTTCAGCGGGGTGACGATCGACGGCGAGGACTCTGCGTATCCGCGGGCACGGTCAACGTTGGCCACGATGCCGTCGACGGTGCGGTCCGCGAGCAGTCGGCAGGCGTTGGCCAGCAGCCGGATGGACTCCAGCACGGCCTGCGCCATCACCGGGATCTGCACGTTCAGCTCGAACGCCCCGCTGGCCCCCGACCACGCGATCGTCGCGTCGTTGCCGACCACCCGGGACGCCACCATCAGGACCGCTTCCGGGATCACCGGGTTCACCTTCCCCGGCATGATCGACGAGCCCGGCTGCAGGTCCGGCAGGGCGATCTCGGCCAGGCCGGTGTTGGGACCGGAGCCCATCCAGCGCAGGTCGTTGCAGATCTTGGTCAGGCTCACGGCGATGGTGCGCAGCGCGCCGGAGAGCTCCACCAGGCCGTCCCGGGCGCCCTGGGCCTCGAAGTGGTTCCGCGCCTCGGTGAGCGGCAGCCCGGTGTCCTCGCGCAGCAGGTCGATCACGCGGCCTGCGAACCCGGCCGGGGTGTTGATCCCGGTACCGACGGCGGTGCCGCCCAGCGGCACCTCGGCCACCCTGGGCAGGGCGGCCTCAAGCCGCTCGGCGCCGTACCGGACCGCGGCCGCGTAGCCGCCGAACTCCTGACCGAGGGTGACCGGGGTGGCGTCCATCAGGTGCGTGCGGCCAGATTTCACCACCTCCGCGAACTCGGTCTCCTTTGCGCGCAGCGCCGCCTCCAGGTGGGCGAGCGCCGGCAGCAGGTCGCCGACAACACCGCTGGTGGCCGCGACGTGAACCGACGTCGGGAACACGTCGTTGGACGACTGCGACGCGTTCACGTGGTCGTTGGGGTGCACGTCGCGCCCCAGGCGGCGGGTTGCGAGGGTCGCGATCACCTCGTTCGCGTTCATGTTCGACGACGTCCCCGACCCGGTCTGGTACACGTCCACCGGGAAGTGCGCATCGTGCATCCCGGTGGCTACCTCGTCAGCGGCCGCGACGATCGCCTGCGCGATGTCGTCCGGCAGCACGCCGAGCTCGGCGTTGGCGCGCGCAGCCGCCTTCTTGATCCGGGCGAGGGCCTCGATGTGCCGACGCTCGAGGCGGGTGCCGGAGATCGGGAAGTTCTGCACCGCCCGTTGGGTCTGGGCGCGGTAGAGCGCGTCCGCCGGGACGAGCACCTCGCCCATCGTGTCGCGCTCGACGCGGAAGCCGTCGGCTGGCTGGATGCTCGCGCGGTCGTCGTCCATGGCGGCCATCCTCCCATCGGGTCAGCAGGCGCGCGGCCTGGCCGGCGTGACTCGGCCGGTCGAGGCGCCCGACTGTCTCCGCAGCCACCCGCAGTGGCACCGGGCGCGATGCATCAGGGTTCGACGGGGCCGGTGCTCTCCACGAGCCGCACCCGGCCCTCGGCGAGTGTGTAGGTGGCACCGACGAGGGCGCACCGGCCGTCCTCGACGGCTGTCCGCACGGCCGCCGAGTAGCTCATCAGCATCCGCACCGTGTGCCGAACGTGCTCCCGGCCCAGCACTTCCGGCGCGGGCGCCAGCGCGTGCCGGCCCACAACGGCCTGGCCCGGCGCGCCGTCGCCCAGTGAGGACCCCACTGCGGCCCCGGCGGCGTCCTCGCCGGTCCCGCCGGCCCCACCGGGCCCAGTGCCTGGGTCGACGTCGGGCAGCGCGACGATGCTCGGGATCACCCGGTCGACGATGGCCCGCACGAAGCCGCCCGGCATCCGGCCGGTCGCCAGGGCTTCGGCGGCCGCGGCCACCGCGCCGCACGAGTCGTGGCCCAGCACGATGACCAGCGGCGCGCCCAACAGCTGCACCCCGTACTCGATGGACCCCACGACTGTGGTGTCGACGACGTGCCCAGCGGTGCGCACGACGAACAGGTCACCCAGCCCCCTGTCGAAGACGATCTCGGCGGCGACCCGGGAGTCGGAGCACCCGAACACCACGGCGAACGGGTTCTGCGCCCCGCTCAACGCCGCCCGGTGGTCGACGTCCTGGGAGGGGTGCGCCATCTCGCCGCGGACGAACCGCTCGTTGCCGGCCAGCAGCTCGGCCCAGGCCTCGGCGGGGGTGCGGGTGTGTGGCACGGGCCCCATCCTGGCAGCAGCGGCGGCGTGACCGCCGTTCGCGGTGCCCGCCTCAGACCCCGAGCAGGCCGATGATCAGCGACATCACGAGCACGGTGACGAGCTCGTGCCCCAGCGTGACCGCCGTGAGCCCGGCCGGCCGGCCCTCGAACGCGTCGTGGGTCACCACCCGCGCGCCGGTGAAACCGGCCCAGAGCAGCACGCCCGTCACGAGCGCGTCGACCAGGAACGTGCCGTCGTAGAACGCGTGGGCGATCGAGATGGCCCCCGCGAGAACCCATGCGGTCACCAGGCTCACCAGGACCGTCACGACGATCGGCCAGAAGCCCCGCTCGGCCGCGGCCACCTCGTCGATCCGCGCGGCGCGCGTCCAGTAGGCGCCGAAGGCCCGCTTGGTGTACCAGAGCGAGCCGACGACCAGCGTCGACGCCGTGGCAAGGAGAACCGCCCAGATGTTGATGTCGGGGATCATCACCCCTCCTTCGTGCCGCTTTGGTGCCGGGTTCGTGCTGAGGCGCCATCGTCCACCGGCCTGGTGCGCCCGGTCCAGGGCTCGTCCGCACTACAGTCACCCGCGTGGTCCGGCTTCGCCGTCGAACGGGCACCGCGGCCGGCGCGCTCGTCGTGCTCGCCGGGGCTGGGGCCTGTCTGCCCGGGCAACCGGTCGGCCGTCCGGCGGTCGACCTGAGCTTCACCGCCGTCGTCGTCGACCCGCCGGTGTACACCGCGATCGACCTGTACTCGGACGGCGTGGTCATCGACGGCTCCGGGCTGCCGCAGACGGTGCCGGTGGGCGCCGCTGCCGCCGACCACCCAGACCGCCGGGTGGAGCAGGACGCCTGGCTGGCTGGCGGGACCGTCCCCGGCCCGGCCCGGTACGCCGACCTCGCCGAGCATGCGCTGCGCGACCTCGACGCGTTGGTTCTCCCCGGTGGGGTCGCGATCGCCGGCGCCACCGATCGGTGGCGGTACGTCTGGCCGCGGGACGCATCCTTCGTTGCCGCCGCGCTCGCCCGGACGGGTCATCCCACCGACGCCAACGAGGTGCTGCTCCACCTGCAGACCCTCCAACAGCTGCGCTCCTCCGGAGGGGTCTTCGAGGCCCGGTACACCCCCGACGGAACGGGTGCGGTGCCGGACGATCGTGGACCGCAGCTCGACGGCAACGGATGGGTGCTCTGGGCCGTCGCCCAGTGGTACGCCGAGGCCCGACCGGGACCGGAGCGTCGCGCCCAGCTCGAGGCGCTCCGGCCGCTGGTGACGACGTCGGTCGCGGCCATCCGAGCCAACCTCGACCTTCTCACCGGCCTGCCGATCGTCTATCCCGACTACTGGGAGGTCCGGGAGTCCGAACCGACCCTCGGCACGCTGGCCGCGCTGCTGCTCGGGGCGCGCGCCATCGGGCCGGTGCTGCAGACCCTCGGCGAGCCGGGTGTCGCCGATCTCGTCGGATGGCTGGAGCAGGGCGCCCAGGAGGGCTTCTCGCCGCGCTACCCGCGCCACCCGGGGGAGCGGGAACGGGACACGGCGGTCGCCTTCCTGATGCCGCCGTTCGCCCCGCCCGACGACGCGGTCGAGCGGGCCTGGGCGGAGGCGGCCGCCTCGATGGCCCGCCCCGCGGGTGGGCTCGCGCCCGGTGCGGGCTGGGCGGCGGACGGGGTGTCGTGGACGCCGACGACGGCGGTCTTCGCCCTGACCGCGGCGGCCTCGGGCCAGGTGGACCGGGCCGAGAGCTGGCTCGACTGGCTGGACGCGCACCGGACACCGCGTGGAGCGTTGCCGGAGAAGGTGCTGGCCGACGGCAGCCCGTCGGCGGTCGCCCCGCTCGCCTGGACCTGCGCGCTCGTCCTGCTCACGCTCGACGAGCTCGGCGGGGGGTCGAGCGGCTCATGGACCTCGGCGGCCGCGCCAGCGGCCCGGTGAGCTGACCATCAGGCCTTGGCGTCCAGCTCCGCCAGCCGCGGGGGATCGGCACCCGGCCGCGAGACGGTGATCGCGGCGATCTGCGCGCAGCGTCCCAGCAGCCGGCGCAGCGTGGTGTCGTCAGCCGTCCGGAGCGCCCCCCGGCGGTCCGCGCCGAGCAGGCCCGCCGACCACAGACCGTCGATCAGCCCGCCCATGAAGGAGTCGCCGGCGCCCACCGTGTCCGCCACCACGACCCGCGGGGCCGGGACGTCGAGCTGCCTGCCGCCGGGGGTCAGGGCGGTCGCACCCTCGCCGCCGCGGGTGACGACGACAAGGCATGGACCAGCGGTGGACCAGCGCCCGGCGGTGTCCAACGGCGCGGTCCCGGGGTCGAGCCACGCAAGGTCCTCGTCGCTGACCTTCACCACGTCGGCGAGCTTCACCAGCGCCTCCACCACGGGGCGGGTCAGCTCGGCCCTCGGCATCAGCGAGGGGCGCAGGTTCGGGTCGTAGGTGATCGTGGCGGAACCTCGGTGGGCCGCCACGATGCGCGCGACGTCGGGGGCACCCGGCTCGAGCACCGCGGCGATCGAGCCGGTGTGCACGACGAGCGGTGGCGCCGGAGGTGAGGTCCACCGCTCCGGGATCTGCCAGGCGAGGTCGAAGGCGTAGGTCGCGACGCCGTCGGCGTCCAGGGTGGCCGCTGCGACCGAGGTCCGGGCCGCGCCGTCGCTGCCGGGCACGATCACCACGCCGGAGGCGGCGAGGTGCTCGGTGAGCAGCCGACCGTGCGCGTCGCGTCCGAACCAGGTGAGCAGGTCGACCCCTCTCCCGAGCCGGCCCAGGCCGAGTGCGACGTTCGCCGGGCTGCCCCCCGGGTGCTCGCTCACCGCGCCGTCCGCCCGGCGGACGACGTCGATCAGGGCCTCCCCGATCACCAGGGCGCGCTGCTCCTGCTGGTCGACCACTGCGTCCGGGGCGTCCTCGACGAGCGGGTCGTAGGCGCGCTCGACCACGTCGACGTCGGTCGGCGCCGCGGAGGCTTCGTGGGTCTCTGCGCGGTGAGTCATGCGTCGGTCCCGTCGCCGTCGCCAGGTACGTCGGTCGTCTCGTCACTGCCCCGGGCCGTCTCGAGCCGCACTCGCGCGCCGTCGAGCCACTCCAGGCACCGGGCCGCCAGAGCCTCCCCGCGCTCCCACAGCGCCAGGGAACCCTCCAGCGTCTCGCCGCCCGCCTCGAGCCGGGCGACCACCGTCACCAGCTCGTCGCGGGCCTGCTCATAGCTCAGCTCTCCCACCGGGCGGGCGCTGGCCGATGCGTCGTCGTGGGGCACGGGGACAAGTAAACCGCGCGGGTGCGTCACGCCGCGCGGGGCGTCTGCCGCGCGCGGGCCCGCGTCACGCCGCGCGGGGGACGCGAGTCACGTCGCGCGGGGGACGCGGGCC
>Ga0209585_10000873_pt1 | contig 11809 bp, 11 predicted proteins | sample NGEPerone_FD_185491 | JGI IMG/M metagenome (GOLD analysis project Ga0209585, IMG submission 185491) | Arctic peat soil microbial communities from the Barrow Environmental Observatory site, Barrow, Alaska, USA - NGEE Permafrost154B-one... | ecosystem: Environmental > Terrestrial > Soil >... | reverse complement strand
ATGTGGGGCGGGTCGGTGACCTTCGAGACGCCCATGCTGTGGGCGATCGGCTTCCTGACGACGTTCCTCTTCGGCGGGCTGACCGGCATCATCTTGTCGAGCCCGGTGCTGGACTTCCACGTCACCGACTCCTACTTCGTGGTGGCGCACTTCCACTACGTGGTGTTCGGCACCGTGGTCTTTGCCATGTTCGCCGGCTTCTACTTCTGGTGGCCCAAGTTCACCGGACGGATGCTTGACGAGAAGCTCGGCAAGATCCACTTCTGGATGTTGTTCATCGGTTTCCACACGACGTTCCTGATCCAGCACGTTCTCGGGATCGTGGGTATGCCGCGTCGCTACGCCGACTACCTGCCCGAGGATGGCTTCACCTGGATGAACCAGGTCTCCACCGTGGGGGCGTTCCTGCTGGGTGCCTCAACGATTCCTTTCCTCTACAACGTGTGGAAGACCTATCGGACGGCACCGTTGGTCGAGACCGACGACCCGTGGGGCTACGGCGCGTCACTGGAGTGGGCCACGTCGTGCCCGCCACCGAGACACAACTTCGAGTCGATCCCAAGGATCCGCTCCGAGCGTCCGGCCTTCGACCTGCACCACCCTGAGAGCGTCGTGTACGACGCTCCTGTGGCCGACCAGCGCATTCTCAACACCTTGCTGGGCGAGAACGATCCTGACCAGACGCTGCACGGGGAGGATGTGCCATGAAGGCCGAGTTCAAGCTGTTCGTCGTGATCGGCACCTTCTTCACCGTAGTGGGGCTGATCTACGGCACGGTGACCCACTGGAAGGAACCGGTGGGGCCGTTCGGGCTGCTTCTGTGTGCCGCACTCTCGGCCCTCATCGGCTTCTACCTCTGGGAAACGGGTCGCAAGCTCGACCCTCGCCCGGAAGATGACCCCTCAGCCCCGATATCGGCCGCCGAAGGGGAGTACGGCTTCTTCAGCCCCCACAGCTGGTGGCCGCTGCCCTTGGCTGCGTCCGCCGCGGTCGTCTTCCTCGGCCTTGCCGTCGGCTGGTGGCTGTTCATCATTGGCCTGTGTCTGGCTGTCGTGGCCCTCATCGGCTGGACGTACGAGTACTTCCGTGGAGAGCACGCCGTCTGATCCGTGGCGCGTTTGTCGCCTTGGCGCGCAGCTCCAGAGCGCAGGGCGTAGGCTGGGACAACGTTCGACCAGACAGTTCCTGACAGCGATGAGGCTCTCTATCGACCTCGTGAAGTCAACCTCCGGGGGCATCGGGGCGTCTGTCAAGATGACCGGCCTCACGGGGGGTCCGGTGGAGAATCGGCCAGCGGCCATGACCTGAGAGTCGGTACGACGTGATGGCACCATCAGCGAGGCCCCGATCATGGGGCGGTTTCGCGGCCGTGCTCGTCGCCCTGAGCGTCTTGCTGAGTGCCTGCCAAGGCATCTCGGCGGCAGGCTCGGGCGGCTCGACGCCCAACGGCTCGGGTCAGATCTCGGCCACGCCCACACCCACACCCACGCCGGAGACCACTCCGGCGGTGCTCGACGTCTTCCCGGCTGATCTGACCACTGGTTTCGCGCCCAACGTCCCTGTGACTGTGAAGGCGTCCTCTGGCACGCTGGGCACCGTTACGCTCGTGGGCGCCAAGGGGGAGATCGTCGCGGGGAAGGCGGGTCCCGACGGCACCTGGACGACCAGTGAGCTGCTTCGTCCATCCACGGCATACACCCTGACCATGGCGGCGACCGGACCTGACGGCACCGCGACAACGACCAGCTCAACCTTCACGACGCTGACGCCCAAGGTGACGGCGACCTATGGCCTGATACCCAACGGCGGCGTCGTTGGTGTCGGCATGCCGGTCATCGTCCAGTTCGACACTGGCGTTATCACCAAGGCACAGCGGGCGGAGGTCGAGAAGCGGGTCAAGGTCACGGTGGTCCCGGCACAAAAGGGCGCGTGGGGATGGCTCGACAACCGTCAGCTGATGTGGCGCCCCAAGGACTACTGGTTCCCGGGCACCAAGGTCACGGTGTCCACGCCGCTTCACGGCCTACAGACCGGGGCAGACAAGTGGATCGCCGGGGATGACCAGGCGAGCTTCACCGTGGGTTCCTCGATGGTGAGCACGGTGGACATGCGTGCCCACACCCTGACCGCTCGTCGCGATGGCGTGGTCCTCCGCACGATCCCGGTGAGCACCGGCAGGCCCGGGCCACTGACCGAGACCCGCAGCGGGACCAAGGTCATCATCGAGCGCAACAGTGTCATCGTGATGGACTCCGCGACGGTGGGCATCCCCAAGGGCGACCCCAACTACTACAAGATCACGACCAAGTGGAACCTGCGAGTGACCTGGACGGGGGAGTTCATCCACTCCGCACCGTGGTCGGTGAACGCCCAGGGCACGACGAATGTGTCACACGGGTGCACCAACATGTCCCCTGCCAATGCCGAGTGGATGTTCAACAACTCCAGGATGGGTGACATCGTCAAGTTCACCGGCTCATCCCGTCCGTTCAGGCCGACCGAAGGCATCGGCGTATGGGTCTACGACTTTGTCGGTTGGAAAGCCCAGAGCGCGCTCGCCTGATTTTGCGCACCTGCGGACCGCATACCCGCGGGCTTGGGTGCTGGTGTGGGTGCTGTCAGTCCCAGCCGAGCTCGTGCAGTCTCTCGTCGTCGATACCGAAGTGGTGCGCGATCTCGTGCACCACGGTGACTGCTACCTCCTCCAGGATCTCCTCGCGGGTCTGACACATGCGCAGCGTCGGACCCCTGAAGATGGTGATCCGGTCCGGTAGTGCCCCCGCGGCCCAGCCGCCGTCGCGCTCGGTCAACGGCGTGCCGTCGTACACGCCGAGCAGCTCTGGGTCGTCCGAGGGCGGTTCGTCCTCAACGAGGAAGACCACGTTGTCCATGAGGGCAAGCAGCTCGGTGGGGACGTCGTCGAGCGCGTCTCCCACGGCCTCGTCGAACTCTTCTGTGGTCATCGTCAGCACATCAGCCAGACTGCCACGTTGTGTCACGAACCCGCTTGGTGCGGCGAAACCACCGAAATGGCGTCGATGGGGCACGCAATCGGTGGTTTCGTCGCAACAAGACACGAGTTTGGCACGGCACAATGGCTGGATGCGAGTGAGCGTGCGGGTCAAGCCCGGAGCCTCCCGACCCAAGGTCGGAGGGCAGTACGGCGACGGGTCTGACGGTCAGGGGCCGGTCCTCATCGTCAGTGTGGCTCCGCGGGCGGTGGATGGTGCAGCGACCGAGGCCGCCCTGTTGGCCGTTGCCAAGGCCTTTGACCTGCGCCGGGCCGATGTCGGCCTGGTGAGCGGAATGACATCGCGGACGAAAGTGGTCGAGCTGGTGGGCGACGAGCACGACCTCGCATCGCGATTGGCCCAGCTGTTGAGCAGCTGACGCGCTGACGGCAGGTCGGCAGGCAACACGGAGGGGGTGTTGCCGCGCAACCCATCAAGTGAGCCGGCAAGGAGGGAGGTGTGGGCCGCGCAGCCCATCAAGTGAGCCGGCAAGGAGGGAGGTGTGGGCCGCGCAGCCCATCAAGTGAGCCGGCAAGGAGGGAGGTGTGGGCCGCGCAGCCCATCAAGGGAGCCTGCGAGCAGGGCCAGCGGCCCGCGTCCTCCCCGCGCAACCCCTCCTTGCAAACCCCCGTTGCCTCAGCGCGCGGTGGTGGAGTCCGGATCCACCTCGTGCTCATGGTCGGGCTGGTGCTCGTGAGGGGCGTAGGCGTCGGTCTCGGGACGCTCATCAGCCCCACCGTGCAGCTGGCCGACCCAATGTTGCCCACCGTCTTCCTGGGCGGCCTCGATCGCCTCATGAGCGGGGCCGTCGTGATGAGCAGCGGCCAGCTCGGCCGGAGTCACGGGGTCGACGCTGTCCGCGAAGTAGAAGCTCGAGACCTTGCCGCGCAGCCGCTCCATGAAGGCGCCGGGTCGGCGTACCCCATTGGCGTCGACAGTGGCAGTCAGCTCCAAGGGCTTCTCGGACTGGTGCTGCACCAGCGCCCAGCGTTGGTGCTCGGGCAGGGGCTGGTGCACCTCGAAGAAGCTGCCTTCCGCGGTGCGGACGATGCGTCCGGTCTCGCGGCCATGCAGGACCAGGTCGCGGTCGTGGCGCTGGAGGCTCAGACAGATCCGTTTGGTGACCCAGTACGCCAGCGGTGGGACCACGATCAGCAGGATCTGGAACGCCCGGGTGATGTCGTTGATGGACAGCCCCAGCTTGATGGCCATCAGGTCGTTGCCGGCTGCAAAGAACAGGATGAGGTAGAAGCTGATGGCCATGACGCCCAGCCCGGTGCGGGTCGGGGCATTTCGCGGGCGATCGAGCAAGTGGTGCTCGCGCTTGTCGCCAGTGACCCAGGACTCGATGAACGGGTAGGCCCCGGCGATGCCATACAGCAGCGGCATCACGACCAGGGCGGGGATGAAGACGTTCAGGCTGAGGGTGAACCCGAAGACGTGGAACTCGAAGAAGCCGGGGAACAGGCGCAGTGCACCATCGGCGAAGCCCATGTACCAGTCGGGTTGCGAGCCAGCGGTCACCGGTGACGGGTCATAGGGGCCGTACAACCAGATCGGGTTGATCGTGACCAGGGCGGCCATCAGGGTCGTGATGCCGAACACGATGAAGAAGAAGCCCCCGGCCTTGGCAATGTAGACCGGCATCATCGGGTAACCGACCACGTTGTCGTTGGTCTTGCCCGGGCCGGGGTACTGGGTGTGCTTGTGCACCGCCACGAGCACGATGTGGGCGGTGAACAGCCCGACGATGATGGCCGGGAGCAGGAGCACGTGGGTCGTGTAGAGGCGGGGGATGATCGCCTCGCCGGGGAACGCGCCGCCGAAGATGAAGTAGGCGAGGTAGGAGCCCACGACGGGGACTGACTGCATGAAGCCCTCGGCGGCCCGCAGACCGGTGCCCGAGAGCAGGTCGTCCGGGAGCGAGTAGCCGGTGAAGCCCTCGTTGATGGCCAACAGGGACAAGATCGTGCCGATGACCCAGTTGATCTCGCGCGGCTTGCGGAAGGCTCCGGTGAAGAAGACCCGGAACATGTGCACCGTGATCGCGACGGTGAACATCAGCGCCGCCCAGTGGTGGATCTGGCGCATGATCAGTCCGCCGCGGACATCAAAGCTGATATCGACGGTGGACTTGAACGCCTCGCTCATCGCGATGCCCTTGAGTGGCACGTAGGAGCCGTTGTAGATCACCGGGCCCGCGCTCGGGACGAACCAGAAGGTCAGGAACGTTCCGGTCACCAGCAGGATGATCAGTGAGAACATCGCGATCTCGCCCAGCATGAAGGACCAGTGGTCGGGGAAAACCTTCTTGAGCAGGTAGCTCACCGGTTTGGCGGCACCGGTGCGGTCGTCGACCCAGCCGGCCAGGCCGCCGCCCTTGGCTCGTTCGGGCTTCACGTCCTCGGCGCGCAGACCTGCGGCGCCCTTCGGAGTGGCTGTGTTGCTCATCCACGCTCCCAGAAGCTTGGGCCGACCGCTTCGCGGAACGCCGAGTCGGCCACAAGGTAGCCCTCGGTATCAACGGTGATCTTCAGCTGCGGCAAAGGCCGATGTGCCGGGCCGAAGATGACCTTGCAGTCCTCGGTGACGTCAAAGGTCGACTGGTGACATGGGCACAACAGGTGGTGGGTCTGCTGCTCGTACAGGCCAACGGGACATCCCACGTGCGTGCAGATCTTGGAGTAGGCGACGATCCCGTCGTGGCCCCAGTCGCGCTCCTTGGCGATCTTGATGTCGTCCGGGTTCAGCCGCATGAGCAGGACCGCGGCCTTGCCCTTTTCCTCGAGGAAGTCGTGAGACTTGTCGATGCCCTCTGGCATCACGGGGAACACCGATCCGATGGTGACGTCCGAGGCCTTGATGGGGGTCAGCTCAGGGTCGCGCACCAGCCGCATTCCCTTGCGCCAGAACGTGGTTGACAGTTCGGCATGTGGGAGTGGGCCGAGGCTGCCGGCCAGTTGCAGGCCCAGCGGGAGCGCAAAGAGGCCAAGGGCGCCCCCGAGCATGTACTTGATCAGCGGGCGGCGAGCCAGCTGCGACGCGTCGCCACCGGCCATGATCGTCTCGACCGCCTCAGCACGGGCGTCGTCCGAGGACCGCTGCGGGTGCCGAGCCTCGGTGACCTCGGTGTCAGGCATCAGGGTCTTGGCCCAGTGGACCGCGCCGAGGCCGATGCACAGCAGGCTCAGGCCGAGCGTGACTCCCAGGACGACGTTGGACAGGTTCGCCTGCCCGATGCCGGGAACGAATCGGTAGGTGTTCTGGTCGATCGCGAAGTAGGCCACCAGGAAGATGACGGTGGCCACCATCGAGATGCCGAACAACGCCGCAACCTGACGTTCCGCGCGGCGGGCGGCATGCTCACTGAGATCCGCGGAACGGCTGACGTGCGGGGGGAGCCCGGGATTGGAAAAGAGCTCGGGCATCCTGCCCTCGACGTCGGTATGTCCCTGGTCGAGGCCCAGCGCGGTGCCTGGATGGCCACCGTCGGCCCCTGTGGGGTCCATGTCCTTTTCGTTCATCGTGAGATCGATCCTGTCGACTCGCAGCGCTCGGGTGTTGGGTCGTGGCGTCGAATGTTGTTGCCAGGGCTTCGCATCAGGTCACGCGGCCTTCGCGCCGAGCCAGACGGCGGCACCAACCACCAGGCCCAGGCCGAAGACCCAGATGAACATGCCCTCGGAGACAGGCCCGAGGTTGCCAAGGTTCATGCCGCCGGGGTTCTTGTTCTTGTCCAGCTCGTGCAGGTAGCTGATGACGTCGTTCTTGTCAGCGGGGGACAGGTTGGCGTCGTTGAAGACCGGCATCGACTGCGGTCCCGACACCATTGCCTCGTAGATGTGCGTGCCGGTGACGTTGCGAAGGCTCGGCGCGTACTTGCCACGAGTCAGTGCGCCACCCGAGCCGGCGAAGTTGTGGCACATCGCACAGTTGACCTTGAACAGCTCGTTGCCGTGAGCGATATTGCCATCGCCCTTGGTGAACTGGTCATCGGGAATCGCCGGGCCGGGGCTGAGCGACGCCACGTATGCGGCCAGAGACGCGATCTGCGCATCGGTGAACTTGATCTTCTTGCTGGCCGCGGCCTGAACCCCCGGCCCGGCCAGCGGCATACGGCCCGTGCCGACCTGGAAGTCAACGGCTGCAGCGCCCACACCGGCCAGGCTGGGGGCGTCTTTGGTGCCTTGGGCGTGCAGGCCATGACAGGTGGCGCAGTTGGCCAGGAACAGCATCTTGCCTGCGCTCACGTCATCAGCCGTGGCCGTCGCGGCATGTGCGGGCTTGGGGGCCAGCAGGGTGTACAGCCCGCCGGTGGCCACGAGCCCCAACAACAGCAGGAGCAGGATCGCAGCGGGATGTCGGCGCCGGGAGGCCAGTGCGTTCACAGGAGGTTCCTGTCTTCGGTGCGGACGTCGAGGGAGAAGGCGTGCATCACTTGAGCAGGTAGATCGTGGCGAACAGTGCAATCCACACGACGTCGACGAAGTGCCAGTAGTAGGACGTGACGACGGCGCCGGTGGCTTGCGCGTGAGTGTAGCGACGGGTTGTGAAGGTCCGCCCGATGATCAACAGGAAGGCGATCAAACCCCCGGTGACGTGCATCGCGTGGAAGCCCGTGGTGAGGTAGAAGACGGAGCCGTAGGCGTCGGCGGAGATGGTCAGGCCGTGGCTGATCAGGTTGGCGTACTCGAAGACCTGCCCGGCAACGAAGATCGAGCCGAAGACGTAGGCCAGGACGTACCACTCGCGCATGCCCCACAGCCTGAGCTGGAGGAACGATCCGTTGCGCGCCGGCTGACCGTGCTCGGCCTTGAAGACGCCGAGCTGACACCACACCGAGGAGATGACAAGCACAAGGGTGTTGACCGTTGCGTACGGGACGTTGAGAAGGTCTGTCCTCTGGTGCCACAGGTCGGGGGACACCGAGCGGATCGTGAAGTACATCGCGAAGAGCCCGGCGAAGAACATCAGCTCGCTGGCCAGCCAGACGATGGTGCCGACCGAGACCATGTTCGGGCGGGTCACCGGGCCATGGCCGGGGATTGACCCCGAGGGGGGGCTCGGGGTGCGTGAGTGAACTGCTGCGGCGGTCGACACATGCGCCATTATTGCCTTGTTCGGGGTCCGATTGCATCAACAAACGTGCATGGGTGTGGCCTTTCACGCAAACAGGCACCGGTAGCATCAGGCTCATGACCGCTTCGCACATGACGCCAGCTGCTGCTCCCGCTGACCCTGCCTCGCCGGGGACCGCACACCGGCTGTCGGTATTGCTCTACAGCGACGACATCGCCACGCGTGACGCGGTGCGCATTGCGGTCGGTCGTCGTCCAGCGCGAGACGTCGAGGTGACCACCTGGCTCGAGTGCGCCACCGCCGCGGCGGTGATCGAGGCGGTGGAGACCGGAGAGTTCGATCTGCTGGTTCTGGATGGTGAGGCGGCACCCGTCGGCGGTCTCGGCCTGTGCCGTCAGCTGAAGAGCGAGATCTTCAGCTGCCCGCCGGTGCTGGTCCTGACCGGACGGCCGCAGGACGGCTGGCTGGCAGCCTGGTCACAGGCCGATCTGGCTGTGCCGCACCCTCTCGACCCCATCGCCGTCGCCGGCGCGGTTGCCGAGCTGGGTCGCACGGTCGGCGCCCCGACGACCAGCGCCTAGACGATGGCGGCCGATGCGTCAGGCGGCGGCATGACCTGGCCGACGATCTTCACTGCGCTGCTGTCCGGACACCACCTTGGCGCCCCCGAGTCCGGGTGGGCGATGGACCAGATCATGAGCGGCGAGGCGAGCGCGGTGCAGGTGGCTGGATTTCTCATGGCCTTGCGCGCCAAGGGAGAGACCGTTGAGGAGATGCGCGGACTGGCCGACATGATGCTTGCGCACGCGAGCCGGATCGAGGTGGCCGGGACGACGCTGGACATCGTCGGCACTGGCGGCGATCGCGCGCACACGGTCAACATCTCGACCATGGCCTCGCTCGTGGCCGCCGCCAGTGGCGTGCGAGTCGTCAAGCACGGCAACCGGTCTGCGTCCTCGTCATCGGGTTCCGCCGACGTCCTCGAGGCGCTCGGCATCAATCTGACGTTGCATCCCTCGGACGTTGCCGCAGTTGTCGAGAAGGCAGGCATCACCTTCTGTTTCGCTCAGGCGTTCCATCCCGCGATGCGGCACGCGGCTTCAGCGCGTCGCGACCTGGGTATCGCCACGGCCTTCAACTTCCTGGGGCCACTCACCAACCCGGCTCAGCCGACGTATGCCGCCGTGGGTGTCGCGGATGCCAGGATGGCACCGCTGATGGCCGGGGTGTTTGCGGGGCGGGGCAAGGACGCTGCCGTCTTCCGTGGGGACGACGGCCTCGACGAGCTGACCATCTCCACGACCTCGACGGTCTGGTGGGTGCGCAACGGTGCGATCCGCGAATACGACGTGGATCCCAGGTCGGTCGGACTCGAGCTGCACCCTCTGGAGACGCTGCGGGGGGGCGCCGCGGCATACAACGCCCAGGTCGTTCGCGATGTGTTCGACGGGGCCGTAGGGCCCATTCGGGATGCCGTGGTGCTCAATGCCGGCATTGCCCTGGCGCTGACGACGCCAGACCGGGGAGAGCGCCCGGCTGACTTCGTGGCAGCGCTTCGGTCCGCGATGGACCGTGCCGCCGCCGCCATCGATGACGGCGGCGCAGCGTCCGTGCTGCAGCGATGGATCGCCGCGACGAAGAGCTGACCGCAGGCGGCGCGAGGCTCAGGCGTCGTCCAGGCCGAGGCTGAAAGCGGCCTCGAGGTCATGCTTGGAGTACGTCCGGAAAGCGATATGGGTCTGGGTGCCGAGGACCCCGCTGACCTTGTTGAGCTGGTCGGCGATCACGTCGGCGAACTCCTCATGCTGGCGGACGCGCACGATGGCGATGAGGTCGACGTCCCCGGTGACGGAGTAGACCTCGCTGACGCCGTTGATCTCGGCGATCGCGGCGGCGACCTCGGGAATGCGGTCGACCTCAGCGCTGATCAAGACGATGGCGGAAATCACGGCTTCACCTTAGCCCGCAGCACAGAATGTTGTGCGCACCACGAGCGGCGCAGGTGCCGCCCGCGTCTCGGAAAGCGCAAGCGCCTCGGCGGGCGGGCGATGGCGGAGCCCTGGCACGGTCGGCTCGTCGAACCCCACGACATCGCGGAACGCCGTGGCGTCGGGATCCATCGCGGCGCGGGCTGCACCGGCGCCGTGCACGGGGCAGGTCCACTCACCATCGATGGCGATGAGGCGGACGCCGGCGGACTCCAGCCAGCGCAGTATCTGCTCGGTCTCCTCCGCTGAGGCGGAGGGGGCCGGTCCCGGCACGGGCTCCACGTTCTCGGCGCTTGCCCCCAGCGCCTCGACATAGGGGTGAGGATCAGCGCCCGAGGGTGACACAGTGGTGCCCGCCAGCCTGCCGAACCGGACGCAGATGATCTCCCACCCACCATGGAGGGCCGGGCGTGCCGCGACGATCTCGGCGCTGTTGGCCAGTGGCGCGATACGTTGAGCCCGTGCTGCAGCCCGCACCAGGTGCAGCATCCGGTCACGGACCGCGCCGGCGTCCTCGTACCGTTCCTCACCCGAGAGGCCGCTCATCCGTTGGCACAGGGCTCCGACGACCCCGCGTGAGTCACCCGCGATCATCTGGGCGGCTTGCTCGACGACCACGGCGTAGTCCTCGACGCTCTCGTTGCCCATGCACGGCCCGCCACAGCGCCCCATCTCGGCGAGCGCACAACCAACGGATCTGCCGCTGGCCGGCAGCCGTTTGGTGCACTGGCGCAGCGGAAGCACTTCGTGGACAGCGGCAATGGCTGACTCGGCACCCAGGTGTGAGCTGAAGGGACCGAAGTATCGGGCGCCGTCAGCGATGACCTTGCGGACGATGCTCAGCCGCGGAAAGGGCTCGACGGTGAGCTTGACCCACGGCGCTCGCTCGGGATTCTTGGAACGACGGTTGTAGCGCGGTTTGTGTTGAGCGATCAGGCGAAGCTCGCGGACCTGTGCCTCCAAGGTGGTCTCGCAGACGACCGGAGTCACGTAGGCGGCGACCCCGACCATCTCGGCCATCCTGGTGCGCTGTTCCGAGGCCGTGAAGTAGGTGCGGACCCGGCGCCGGATGTCTCGGGAGGTGCCCACGTAAAGGACGTGTCCCTGGCTGTCCTTGAACATGTAGACGCCCGGCGCAGAGGGCAGGCCCTCGGCCAGATGACGCTTGCGGCGCTGGGCCGAGGTAACCCGCGAGGAGAACGTGCTGAGCTCTTCGAGAGTCACGACGCCGAGGCCACCCACGCGTGAGATCAGTCCGTGAAGAACGTCGACCGTGGCGCGGGCATCGTGCAGGGCGCGGTGATCCGGGGTTGTCGCGGCGCCGAACAACCGCGCCAGCGTGCCGAGCTTGCGGTTCGCGGCCTCGTCCTTGCTGACCAGCTGTCGAGCCAGATGGGCCGTGTCGACCACGTGGAAGGGAGGCCAGGTGTGACCGGTGATCACGGCTGCAGCCTTGAGGAAGGAGATGTCGAAGGGCGCATTGTGAGCGACCAGCACGCTGTCGCCGGCGAACTCGAGAAAAGCGGGGAACACGCTGCCGATCCGTGGCGAGTCGGCGACCATCTGGTTGGTGATGCCGGTCAGGACCGAGATGAAGGCGGGGATCGGCTCGGCCGGGTTGACCAGGGTCTGGAACTCGCCGATCACCTCGCCACCACGGATCTTGACCGCGCCGACCTCGGTGATGTGTGCGCCGGCGGGACTGCCGCCCGTCGTCTCGAGGTCGACGAC
>Ga0209585_10000872_pt1 | contig 11809 bp, 11 predicted proteins | sample NGEPerone_FD_185491 | JGI IMG/M metagenome (GOLD analysis project Ga0209585, IMG submission 185491) | Arctic peat soil microbial communities from the Barrow Environmental Observatory site, Barrow, Alaska, USA - NGEE Permafrost154B-one... | ecosystem: Environmental > Terrestrial > Soil >... | reverse complement strand
AACGCCGCCGCATTCACATCATTCTCCACGTGCACGAACACGCCGAGTCGGTCGCCCAGTTGACGACCAAGGTCGAGGTCATCGAGACCGAGGTTGACCGCGTGCGTCACCCGGCCGGAAGCATTGTCTAGCCTGCCGGGAATCCCAACCCCGATCGACTCGAAGTCGCCGGTGGAGATCCCGGCGAGCGCGGCGACCCGGTTGACCGCCTCCGCTGCAGCTGCCAGTACGGCGTCCGCACCGAAACCGGTGGGAAGGCGGAATTGCTGCACAGGCTGGCCGCCTGAATCAATGGTGACCGCGTGCGTCTTAGTGCCGCCGATATCCACTCCGGCCCTCACCGCGCGTCCGTTCTCATCGTGCTGCTGAGCCTGTGTTTTCGGCGGCATTGAGCCACGCGAGCAAGGCTCGCCCGACATGATGGGAAGCGCCGAATGTGGCGATATCGGCATAGGCACCGTTGTCGCTCGGCCAGCCCATATCAACGATAACGGTTGACGGATGTCGTACCCGCGCATCGTCGATGAGCTCGCGTACCCAGTCATGCCAATGGTGGTCCTCGCCGACGATCATGAGCTGGCCGCCGGAGGGGAGTTCGCTCGCGCTGCTCCGGATATGCGCGCCGGCGGCACCGGAGGCCGCCGGACCCCACGGGGACTCGCCAACCGTGACGTTTACAGCGGTCTCGAACGCACCGAGCACCCGGTCCGGCTCGATCCGCACGCCGGGTCGCACGTCAAAGGCTGCCACAGTGCGCGCGAGGTCGAACTCCGGCTCGTCGTCCAGAGTGACGTATGTCGGGATAGGAATATTGGCGGCGTCGACGGCAAGCGAGCTTACGAAGCCCAGCATGCGGGCTTCCGCATCGGCGAGGCGCTCCGCAGCGAGCCGGCCCTCGGCGACGGCTGCAAGGATGGCTGCCTCGATCTCGCCAAGCTGGTTATCCGTGTTGTCGGTGCCGACATACACCATAGATCGCAGCCCGCGGCGAGGGCGCGTACCGCCGCTTCCGGAATGCCGATCTGGCCGCGAGAGTGTCGCCGGAGCGCTGGGATCGACCTGCGGCAGGAGAATGTGCGAGGTCATGATCGTCCGGGCGCCAGCATCGATCGCCGCCATGAACGGGCGCAGTTCGCGCGCGCGCAGCCGATCGAGCGAAAGGTCGATGACCGGTAGCGCGAGGTGCGAGTCCTGTGCGGTGTCGCCGTGGCCGGGCAAGTGCTTGGCGCTGACCGCGATGCCGGTGGATTGAAGGCCGCGGACCCAGGCCGCGCTGTGCCTGGCGACGAGCTCTGGCGCCGAACCGAAGCTGCGCACGCCAATAACCGGATTGTCAGGGTTCGAATTGATGTCGACATCCGGGGCGAAATCGGGATTGCAGCCAGCCAGCCTCAGCTCCCAGCCCACGATCGCGGCAACGGACTCGGTGTGCTCCACGTCATCGATGCGGCCGAGAACGGCATTGCCCGGGTACGGCGACCCCCGGTCGTAATAGAGCCGCGTGACGTCGCCGCCCTCCTTGTCGATCGTGACGAGCGCGTTCGGGTTGGCCGCGCGAATCAAGTCGGTCAGTATGCGCAGCTGGCGGCGCGACACGATGTTCCCGCCGAAGACACAGACGCCGGCCAATCCATCGCGTAACCGCTTCGCCAGCCACTTCGGCAGGGTCGTGCCGGCGAAGCCGGGCAGGAGGGTTGCCGCGATCTGGCGGTGGAGGTCCGTCCATTCGGGCTCGGCTGTGGTGCGAAGCGGCCCGCGCGGCTTCCTCAAAGGCGGAGTGTCGATGCGGCGTTGTACCTCAGGCGCAGACATGTTTGTTAGTAAACATTACGAATAGCGGATCCCGCAACTCGGCGCCGTACGTTATTGATTCGTTACTGCTCGCACTTGCCTTTTGTGTAAGGAAAGTGTACTAAACCAATAACACCGAGTGAACCTGATTCAGGGATTTCACAGACCAATGAGGCCGGGAGGAGGCGAGCACACTGAGCACCGCAACGCCACCACGAGACAGGTCGAAGACTGTACGCCGTGCTCTTCGCGCCACCTCCAAGGCCCTTCCGGAACACAACCGGCTGCACAACCGGTCGCTCGTGCTTCAGAGCCTCTTCCACGACGGTCCCATGAGCCGCGCAGACCTCGCCCGAAAATCGGGGCTCACCCGCGTGACCGTTTCCGACCTCGTGACTAAGCTCACCGCCGACGGCACCGTCGAAGAACGCGGTCCACGCGAAGGGACACACGTCGGCAAGCCGGCAACGCTCATCGATATCCGTACGGATACGTTCCACATCATCGCGCTCGATTTATCGGCCGACGACCGCTTTGTAGGCGGGGTCATCAACCGTCTCAGGCATCTCCGCCGGCACCGAGATGACGGCCTACCGCGCGAGACGAATCCCTGTCTCACCTCCAGCTGGGACCCCGAGGTCCGACTCTTCCGCGGCCCGCAGACGCAGCAGCCCGCCGGCTACCCGCTCGACGGCTGGGGCTACTCCGAAGTGGGCGTAGTCGTCGAGACCGTCCCGGCCGGCAACGTCAATGACGATGACGTGCAGGTCGGTGACACCGTCTGGGGAATCTGGGGTCACCGTGCGGAGGGTGTTCTGCCCGCGACGGCGCTGCGTGGGCACCGTCTGGCGGACCACCTCGATCCTGTGGCAAGGTGCTTCGCCCGTGACGGCGCCATCGCCCTCAATGCGGTCCTTGCCGCGGACATCGGGGTGGGCGCGACCGTCGTCGTCGGACAGGGCGTGATAAGGCTGCTCGCTACCCGCCTTTCGGTGCTCTCTGGCGCACGTGTGCTCGCCGTCGACGGCATCGACCTGCGTCTGGACCGTGCGCGGACCTTCGGTGCCGAGGAGGTGCTGCAACCCGATCCCGAACATGCCGAGCGCCTGAGGGAGATCACAGGGTCTGCGGGTGCCGACGCCGCCATCGAGCTCAGTGGCACCTACGCCGGTCTTGGTTCGGCAATTCGCGCGGTCGGGCGCAGACGGGCGGGTTGTCGCCGCGGGCTTCTACCAGGACTCTGCCGACGGTCTGCGGCTCGGGGACGAGTTCCATCACAACCGGGTGCAGGTGGTCGTCTCACAGATCGGCTCCGTGCCACCGCGTATGACTGCCCGCTGGGACCCCCCGCGGCTGCATCGCACCGCCATGAATGTGATCGCCCGTGGCGACATCGACGTGCTCCCGTTGGTCACCCACCGTTACCCCCTCGCCCGCGCGCACGAGGCCTACCAGGCCCTCGACGAGCGCGGCGCCGAGGCCCTGCAGGTCGTCCTGGAGATGTCATGGCACTCATCTGTGTGCAGGAACAGCACCTACATGGCACCACCCTCGAGGAGAAGTGGGAGGCTGCGACCGAGTGGGGCTACACCGGCATCGAGCTGCGAGCAAAGGGAGACCTTGCCTTCGAGGCCCGGCTGCCGGAGTTGCGCCGCGCCCGGGCAACGGTGTCATGATGCCCACCGTGTGCGCCGAGATGTCCCACTTCGTCGGCGACCTTGACGCCGAGCTCCGGGAGGACGCCTTCGTCCAGCTGTGCTCGCAGCTGACGGTGATGGCCGAGATCGGCGGTACCGCTGCCATGAAGCCCGCCTCCTACGGGATGTTCTCCACGCGCCTGCCCCCGTTCGTCCCCCCGCGGACGCCGGAGGAGGACACGGCGACGCTCCCCGAGTACGTCAACCCGCTGACCCGTGATCCGCAGGGTACCCAGGGGTTCAGCTGGACCGCTGCTCTTGCGCTTGACCTCGTCACACGGGATGGACTTTCCCTGTGAACGTGCCTGAAGTGCTCGTGCGCGCTGGCACGATGCTGCTCAGCGGCGCCGCCGGGATGCTCGGCGTGACCGAGGGGTCCGGGGTGGCCGCACGCGGGGCCATTGGGAACGCGGAGCGATCAGGCCATGTCGAAGGGCTCTACGTCGGAGACACCCGCTGTCTCTCGGTGTGGTCCCTCACCGTCGACGGCGTGGACCTTGAGAGCGCCGGCGCACTCCTGGGCAGGGATCACAGGACCGTGGCGGCTGTGCCAAGCACCCTGCGCAACGTGCCACCGGGCTATTTCATCGTGCGAGCCCAACAGGTTCGAGCCGGGGGCCTTACCGACGAAATCAGCGTACGCAGCGCTTCGGCGCAGGCGCTCCGGCTCACCCTGCGTCTCGCCCTCGCCGCGGACTTCGCCGACCAGTTCGAGGTTCGCTCTGACGGCCGTACGTTCGACCGGTCCGCTGCAAGCAGCGTTGTCCGCGCCCTGCCGGACGGTCTGCAGCTGACTTACCGCCGGGCACGGGAAGGGCTGGACTTTGCCCGCCAAGTGAGGGTATGCGCAGGTGGTGCGGCAGTGATCACTCCGATCGACGGCCCCGGTGCCCGGGTTGTCGGCGGCGAGCTCAGCTGGACGATCCAGTTGGAACCGGAGGGCACCTGGGACGTGCGTGTCGACGTCGACGTCGACACGGGGTCTGCCTCGGACGGGCCCGGTCCGGATGGTTCTCGCGTGGATGTTCCCATCGTTCGGAGTTCTGAGCTGTCGGGCGGCGATCGGGGAACGGCAGGCGACCTGCTCGCGCAGAGCCTGGCCGACCTCGATTCCTTGCGCATGCCGTGCCCGACCCTGCCTCACCTGCAGGTGCCAGCTGCGGGAGTGCCGTGGTTCCTCACCTTGTTCGGACGCGACGCGGTCATCGCAGCGTTGCTCGCCCAGAACGACCGTCCGCAACTTCTCCCCGATGTCGTTGAGGCGCTCGCGCGGACCCAGGGGACGCGGGAAGACCATGCCCGGGTTGAGCAGCCCGGGAAGATCGTGCACGAGCTGAGGATCTCCGAGCTGGCGGTCCTGGGACAGGTGCCGTACGGGCGCTACTACGGGAGCGTCGATGCCACGGCCCTCTACCTGGTCGCGCTCGGCCGGCTTGGCGAAGGTCAGGAGAGCTTGGTCCGGGAGCTCGAAGTGAGTGCGCGTGCGGCGGTGGCGTGGCTGCGCGGACCCGGTGGTCTCGATGAGCACGGATTCGTTCGGTACGTCCCCGACCCGGCCGGGCTGAAGAACCAGGGGTGGAAGGACTCCGCAGACGCAGTCATGCACGCCGACGGCAGCCTCGAAAGCGGCGCGATCGCCTTGTGCGAGGTCCAGGGTTACACCTGGCGCGGGATCGTCGAGGCCGCCCGCCTCGCCCGAACGTTGTGGGGCGACGCCGCCTGGGCCGACGATCTTGAGGCAGTCGCAGATGCCCTGCGGGAGAGATTCCGAGAGCGGTTCTGGCTGGAGCCGTCGAACTTCCCCGCGCTCGCCCTCGACGGCGAGGGACGCCAGGTCGACGTTCTCGCCTCGAACGCCGGCCACCTCCTCTGGTCAGGGATCCTGAGCGCGGCCGAGGCGGAGCACGTCGTGCACCGACTGGTCTCGGAGGAGTTCTTCACCGGATGGGGGATCCGCACGGTGGCGGCCGGGCAGACCGCGTTCTCCCCGCTTTCTTACCACGGCGGGTCGGTGTGGCCCCACGACACCATGCTGGCCGCTGTCGGGATGCACCAGTACGGCTTCGGCGCCGAGGCACGGCTTCTTGCTACCGGAATCGCACGAGCGGCGGAGCACTTCAACGGTCACCTGCCGGAGCTCTTCGGCGGGAACACCGCCGAGGACTTCCCAGCACCTTTGTCCTACACGCGCGCCGGGGTACCCCAGGCCTGGTCCGCGGCGGCGGGGGCGGCTGCTGCTCGGATCATGCGCAACTGACCGCATCATCCGGACGCGGGGAAGTCCCGCCGGATTGCGGTGGACCGTCACCAACGTCATGAACCAGAACAACGAGGTGCCCCATGGATCGTTCCCAGTTCGAGGCCGTGATTACTCCGCTGCTGGAACTGGTGTACCCAGAGACGCATGAGACGGCCCGCATCCAGCTGCTCGAGCTCACCGACCGCTACGTCACCCAGTTGGCTGGGGTCGCTGCCACCTCCGGGCCCAGGCAGGACACGGCCGTCCTCATTACCTATGGCGACGCAATCCGCAGCGAGGGGGAGGCGCCGTTGGCCACCCTGCGCCGCGTCCTGAACAGCCAAGTCGGCGACGCCATCACCGACGTCCACATCTTGCCGATGTTCCCCTACACATCCGACGACGGGTTCGCCGTGGTCGACTACCGCAAGATCAACCCCGGCCTCGGGGACTGGCTCGACGTTACGGCCCTGAGCGGCGACTACAAGTTGATGTTCGACTTCGTGGCCAACCATGTTTCATGCAAGTGCCCGTGGTTCACAGGCTGGCTTGCCGGGGACAGCAGGTACGACGGGTTCTTCGTCGAGTTCGATCCCGCCTTCGACATTTCGAACGTCACTCGCCCGCGAACCTCACCGTTGTTCCACAGCTACCTCAGGGCCGACGGCACCGAGGCCACGGTCTGGACGACGTTCGGCGACGACCAGATCGACATCAACATGGCCGGAATCACCACCTTGGTGGAGATGACCGGCGTGTTGCTAGAGTACATCGCCCGTGGCGCCTCGATGATCCGTCTCGACGCGATCGGGTTCCTGTGGAAGGAGTCCGGCACGAGCTGCATGCACTTGCCCCAGACCCACGCCATCGTCAAGTTGTGGCGCGCCGTTATCGAGTACGTCAAACCCGGCACCCAGATCATCACCGAGACCAACGTGCCCCACGCGGAGAACATCTCCTACTTCGGCAACGGTTCTGACGAGGCCCATCAGGTCTACCAGTTCGCCCTGCCACCCCTTGTGCTCCACGCGTTCACCGCCGGCACCACCGAAACCCTCAGCCGGTGGGCTGCAACCATCACACCGGTCAGCGACACGGCGACGTACTTCAACTTCTTGGCCAGCCACGACGGCATCGGCATGCGGCCCTCCGAGGGCATCCTCACCGAGGACGAGCGGCAGGCGCTGGTGCAGAAGGTCCTCGACAACGGCGGCCGCGCCTCGATGAAACCCAACCCGGACGGTTCCCAGACCGTCTACGAACTCAACATCAACTACCTCGACGCCCTGGCAAACGATGATGAACTCAACCAGCCTGCGGTCGTGGCAGCGGAGGGCCTGGCCGCCCACAGCATCCTGTGCTCAGTCGTCGGCATCCCGGCGATCTACTACCACTCCCTCTTCGGATCCTCCCTCGACCGGGCCGGCATGGAGGCCAGCGGAATCAACCGGCGCATCAACCGCGAGGTCCTCAACGCCGAACAATTGATCCACGAACTGGGCACTGATGAGCGGCGCAGCACCGTGTTCAACGGGATCAAGCACATGCTCACCGTCCGTAGCCAGCACCAGGCGTTCTCCCCGTACGGGCCCCAGCACGTGGAGCGATTGGATACGCGGGTGTTCGCCCTCCGCCGGGGAATGGGCACCGACGATGAGATCCTGTGCATCGCCAACGTCACCGACCAGCAGGTCGAGCTCCCGACCGTCTCGGGGGTTGACGTCCTGACCGACCAGACCCATCAGGGGCTGACTCTGTCGGCCTATGGCTACGCATGGATCCGGTAGGGGGCCACCATGAAGGTCGTCATCGCCGTCGACTCGTTCAAGGGTTCGCTGGACAGTCGCGGCGCAGGCGAGGCAGCCCGGGCCGCTGTGCTCCCCGCAGATCCGGCCGCGCAGGTCGTGGTGCCACCCGGGGACTCACCAAGTCCGGGCAAGGCCTCGACCCCGACCTCTCGTTGCTGCTGGGCTTGCGTCCCGGAGAAGCACCCGGCCTGACCTGAGGAGCCGTCGACCTCGACGCCACCCCCCCAACGCTGCGCGTGGAGATCAACCATGGAGAGGCAATGCGCTTCCTAGACTTCGGCGCCGACATGAACATAGGATACGGTGTTTCATCTTTGATTCGGCACACAAGGGGGTTGGGCATGGGTGCCAAGAGAACGGTGTTGTGGTTGGCCGCTGTAGCCATTGTGGTCGGTGCTGCGGTCGCACTGACCAGTTGCGGTGGCGGCGGCGGTGGCGGCGGCGACGCGGCCAAGGGTCTGGAAGGGCGTGGCCCTATCACGTACGTCCAGGGCAAGGACAACAGCAATGTCGTCCGGCCGCTGGTCGACAAGTGGAACGCGGCCCACCCGAACGAGAAGGTGACTTTCAAGGAGCAGTCCGACCAGGCGGACCAGCAGCACAACGACCTGGTCCAGAACTTCCAGGCCAAGAACGCCAATTACGATGTCATGAGCGTCGACGTCATCTGGACTGCTGAGTTCGCCGCGAAGGGGTGGCTGCAGCCTTTGAAGGACAAGCTGGCTATGGACACGTCCGCGATGCTGCCGGCGACGGTGAAGACGGGGACCTACAAGGGTGTCCTGTACACTGCGCCGGTCTCCACCGATGCCGCCATCCTGTACTACCGTAAGGACCTCGTTCCGACGCCGCCGAAGACGTGGGCCGAGATGATGAGCATATGCTCAAAGCTCAAGAGCAAGAAGATCGGCGGCTATGCGGGCCAGTTCGCCCAGTATGAGGGTCTGACGTGTAACGTGGCCGAGGCCATCGACTCGGCCGGCGGCACGATCGTCGGCAGCGACGGCAAGCCGACGCTCGACACTCCCGAGGCCAAGGCGGGCCTGCAGAACCTGGTGACCGCCTTCGCCGACGGAAACATCCCGAAGCAAGCCATCACCTTCCAGGAGGAGCAGAGTCGTATGGCGTTTGAAGCCGGCAAGCTGCTGTTCCTGCGCAACTGGCCCTACGTGTACAACCTGGCCAAGACCGACGGTGCGTCCAAGGTCAAGAACACCTTCGGCATGACAGTACTCCCCGGCAAGTCCGGTCCCGGTGCATCGGCGCTCGGTGGTCACAACGCGGCCATCAGCGTCTACTCCAAGAACAAGGCCACGGCGCTTGACTTCCTGAAGTTCCTGACCAGCGAGGAGCAGCAGAAGCTCTTCGCGACCAAGGGGTCCTTGGCCCCCGTGCTGAAGGCGCTCTATACCGACAAGGCCCTGGTGGCGAAGCTGCCTTACCTGACGGTGTTGAAGGCCTCCCTTGACACCGCCGTTCCCCGCCCCGTCACCCCGTTCTACCCGGCCGTGACGAAGGCGATCGAGGACAATGCGTATGCCGCCCTCCAGGGCGGGGTGCCGGTCGCTACGGCACTGTCCGACATGCAGAAAGCTATCGAGTCAGCTAGCACCCAGTGATCCCAGCCACGCTGTAGCCGCAGTGGGTGGGTTGAGGCCCACCCACTGCGGATCCACAAGTCCAGAACCGAGGGCGACGAAGCCTTCGCGGGAAGGCAAGAAGGAGGGGGCATGGCTACTGAAGCTCAGTCGCGCGCGGCGCCCAAGACAGAGCACCCCGAACCTGATAGGCCCCTCAAGGACGTGGGTCAGGATCGGAGGGCGGCGACACAAGGCAGATGGGCAGCGGTCCTCATTGCCCCGAGCCTTATTCTGCTGGCCATAGTCATTGTATATCCGGTTATTGACGCTGTGATCATGTCCTTCCAAAAGGATGCTGGGCTGGCCAAAGCGACAGGCATGTTCGTGGCTGGGGGCTTTGCCGGTTTTGCGAACTACACACACTGGATCCTGCAGCAGTGCACCGACCCCGGCGGAGCCACCGTCTCCTGCCCTCCGGGAACTCTCGGCGCCCAATTCTGGAGCGCCTTCGGCACAACGTTCTTCTTCTTTGTGGTGACGATCGTTCTTGAAACCGTGATCGGGTTCTGGATGGCTCTGATCATGGCACGCGCCTTCCGCGGTCGCGGCCTGCTGCGCGCCTCCGTCCTTGTCCCGTGGGCCATCCCCACGGCGGTCACCGCCAAGCTGTTCTTCTTCATCTTCGCCTTCGAGGGCATCGCCAACAAGCTCTTCGGCGCCAGTATCCTGTGGACCGGCAGCGAGTGGCCGGCCCGCGGGGCGATCATTGTTGCCGATGTCTGGAAGACGACGCCGTTCATGGCGCTGCTCATTCTGGCCGGCTTGCAGATCATCCCCGAAGAGGTCTATGAAGCGGCCAGAGTCGACGGTGCAACGGCGTGGCAGCGGTTCACCCAGATCACGCTTCCCCTGGTCAAACCAGCTCTCATGGTCGCGATCCTTTTCCGCACCCTGGACGTGCTGCGCATGTACGACCTGCCCGCCATCATGACCGGCGGCTCGAACAACACAACCACCCTCTCGATCCTCGTCGTCCAACAGATCAGACAAGGGTTCAACAGCGCCGCGGCTCTGTCGACCATCACCTTCATCACTATCTTCCTGGTCGCTTTTGTCTTCGTACGGTTCCTCGGAGCCAACGCCGTTGAATCAGCGACTACAAACGAGTAGGGGAAGGCAAAATGACGACCGCACCAGCCACCCGCGTCGCAACATCGGATGCACGGCCCAAAGCCAGAGGAAGAAACCGTGAGCGGTGGGCCTCGGCCAGAATCTACATCAGTGCCGCGATCATCGTTCTCTGGTGCCTGCTGCCCGCCTACTGGATGATCGTTACCGCGTTCCGTGATGTCGGCTTCACCTTCGACAGCACACCGTTCTTCCGCCACACCACCTTGGACAACTTCGCCACCGTGTTCTCCACCAACATGGGCAACCACTTCGGCCGGGCTCTGACCAACAGCCTCATCATCGGCACTGTCACCACGGCGATCGCCCTACTGGTGGGGATCTCTACGGCGTACGCATTGGCCCGCCTGAACTTCCGCGGCAAGTACCTGGTCTTGGGGTTCATCCTGGGAGCCTCGATGTTCCCCGGCGTGGCGCTGGTGACGCCGCTCTTCCAGCTGTTCACCAACCTTAGCTGGATCGGCACCTACCAGGCCCTGATCATCCCGTATATTTCCTTTGTTCTACCACTGACCGTCTACATCTTGACCTCGTTTTTCCGGGAGATGCCATGGGAGCTCGAAGAAGCGGCTCGCATCGACGGGTGCACGCGAGGGCAGGCCTTCCGTAGGGTCATCATGCCCCTGGCGGCGCCGGGCATCTTCACGACGGCGATCCTGGCGTTCATCGCCGCGTGGAATGAATACCTGATCGCCAGCCAGCTGACCAATGACCAGACCCAGACCGTCACGGTCGCCATCGCTTCGTTCGCCGGGGCGCAGCCGCACCAAGACCCGTACACGGCGGTCATGGCGGCCGGAACAGTTGTCACCGTTCCGTTGGTGATCATGGTGCTGATCTTCCAGCGCAGGATCGTCAGTGGGCTGACGGCTGGAGCGGTCAAATAATGGACCCGGAATCCGCCAAGCGTAGTCAGAAGAAGCAGCGCTTCGCGGAGGATTTCGACATCATCATCGGCTTTCTCGGATTCTGGGCTCTGGTCCTCTTTGTCGTGACCGTCGTACTGGAGATCACCGGCCGGCCGGCCCTGATCCCGGCCCTGATTCTGGGGGCAGTTGTGCTGGCAACCTGGGGCATGCTCCGGCTGCGCAAGAGCCTGCCCCCCAGGGCGGTCAGGCGTCCACACTGAAACACGCCCCGACGGTCTTCTCACCGGACGGGCGGATCTGGGCCCGCCATGTGTCGTCGTCCAAGGTCTGCAGGTGCTGCGGGCGCAGGCCGGTCTTGGCCCGCCAGAGAAGGTCCGCACCGGTCGCGATCGCCTTACACCACAGGGTGAAAGAGTAGAAGCCGCGGTCGGCAGGCACCAGCATGCCCGGTCGCAGACGCTCGATCAGCCCACTGGCCAGCGCGACTTCTGAGCTGACGTAGCCACCGACGATCACGTCGAACATCGCATGGGTGCCGCACTCGGCCAGCGCCACCAGCCGGACCTGGCCGAACGCGGCCTTCTCGCCCGTGCTCACCCCAGGGCGGCCGTAGAACGCCGCATTCGGCGCGGTGTCG
>Ga0209585_10000870_pt1 | contig 11813 bp, 10 predicted proteins | sample NGEPerone_FD_185491 | JGI IMG/M metagenome (GOLD analysis project Ga0209585, IMG submission 185491) | Arctic peat soil microbial communities from the Barrow Environmental Observatory site, Barrow, Alaska, USA - NGEE Permafrost154B-one... | ecosystem: Environmental > Terrestrial > Soil >... | reverse complement strand
GCGCTACTATTGGTGCAGATCCGTTTTACAATGCCTTTCTTACTTATATTGAAAAATATGGGAATTACAGAACGGTGTGGGAATTTGAGATGTAAAAGCTTGTCGGTTTTAATCTTTTTTCACAGGCTTTAAAATCACGTGAAGTTGTTCAATTCATTACATCATTGCAACGACTCTTTTCTTTCTCATCACCCAAGTCTATTTGCTTTTGCGCTTATTTTACCTAATCCTGTTAATGTTATAGGATAGATATTTAGTTCCCAGGTCAATAGCCCCGTTGCTTTAGCACGGGGAGAAAGATTTATTTGTTTTCGGCTTTAGCCAAAATATAGATACGGTATTTTTAGTTATTTGGCTAAAGCCCTTAAAACCTGTCATTTTTACCCCGACCTAAAGGATCGGGGCAATTGATAATTCGGGTGTGTAACGGGCTTTGCGAATTAAATACCTAATCCTATAATGTTAATATTCTTCTTACTTATATTTTGCCTACCGGCATAAGGTACAAGGGTTCTTCACTTTTGGGCAGATGAAGAATTTGTTTTACCAGGCTGTCAGAAAAGGCACCTATTACCACGGTTCCTATTTTCAATGAAACCGCCTGCAGGTAAATATTCTGTGCGGCATGCCCGGCTTCCATGTGAACATACCTTTTTCCTCTTTCTAAATATTTCCCCGTTGTGCGTTTGTATTCCGCTGCAATTACGATTACCGCAGCGCTTTTATTAACCGCTCCCTGCATCATCGCAGCGGCGGATAATAATTTCCTCTTATCTCCTTCTGCTATTTGTTCCAATGAATGATCCGATGGCCGGTAATGATATACGCCGGCAGTAAGTGAATTGATATTTCCACTGATCACATAGAGTTCCAGCGGGTACAATGCTCCTGCTGATGGGGCTGTTCTTCCATCCTCTTTTGAAGTAATGCCCTGTGCCGCCCATAATAGTTGTGAAATTTCTTTTAACTCAAGCGGCTCTTTTTTATATTCCCTTACTGACCTTCTTTTTAGCAGCGCTTCTTCTATAGAAGTACCGCTTTTGTAAACAGGATCAGGAAGCTTTATTACCGTTTGAAGTTGAGTATCCATGTTTGGTTTTGTTTTTTGTTTTTGCCTTTTATCCATGAATGGAAAGAGAAAAATAAGGATGCCCGTGGCAACAAGAATCTTTAGTAGGATTGAACCGGTCATTTCTGTATTTTTTTAAAAAGCAAGTTGAACCAGAATGCACAAACAGGTAATGATTGCCGGCAGTTAACTATATGACAGTACTCAGACTTCCAATAAGTATATCAACTTTTCAATGACGACAATCATTGTTAAGGCTGCCGGCAATTATATTTTTTCCCCGGTTCTTATTTTAATCTTACAGTTAAATACAAGAATTAAATAATGATGAGTGATGACACAATTGTTATTGGGTTGATGGGCGACGTGATGATTGGCAGAGGTGTCAATATAGCTATCTCCGATAAGGGTTATACCTATCCATGGGGTAATGTATTGCCCTTATTAAAAAATACAGATATCAATATCATTAACCTTGAAGCAGCACTGACGAACAGTACTAAAAAGATATTAAAGACATTCAATTTTAAAGCAAGTCCCGATAAAATTAAAACGCTGACTGAGGCACGCATTACCGTTGCCAACCTTGCCAATAATCACGTTTTGGATTTTTCAGAAGAAGGTTTAAGGGAAACCCTTCAAACACTAAATGTGGCAGGTATAAAATATGCGGGCGCGGGTATGAATGAAAAAGAAGCTGCCAGGCCGGTTATTATTACAGCGAAGAATATTAAGATCGGGGTATTGGGCTTTACAGATAATGAACCCGGATGGAAGGCCGGCACTTCTACCAGCGGAGTTAATTATATTGATATTTTGGAAAAGGAAGACTGCAATAAGGCTTTGAACGATATAGCGCAATTGCGTAAGAAAACCGATATTCTGATTGTCAGCATTCACTGGGGGCCTAATATGAAAGCCGAACCTGAAAAGTATTTCATTGACTTTGCACATGAAATGATTGCACAGGGAGCAGATATTATTCACGGCCATAGCGCTCATAATTTCCAGGGTATAGAAGTATACAACCATAAATTGATCCTGTATGATACGGGAGATTTTGTGGATGATTATGTAGTAGACCCGGTATTGAGAAATGATCATTCATTTTTCTTTAAGGTGAAGGCTTCTAAACAAGGAATTGAAAAATTAGAACTCATTCCTACCATGATTTCCAACTACCAGGTAAATCTTGCAATGGGTGAAGAGTATAAATGGAGTATTCAACGGATGCAATATTTATCCGAAAAATTTGGAACAATAGTGAGTGATAAGGGTGAAGTAATGTTGTAAAGAATAAGTAGAGAAAATAGTTTTTTATGATAATGGTTTGATCTCCTGGTGTTGAAAAGAATGACAGATACAATTCAACAGGCCGGATAAAAAAAATAAATCTATTACAATCATTTTTAAAAAAATAAGCCATGTTTACAGATAGAAAAGATGCTGCCCTTCAATTGGCAAAAGCATTGGAAAAATACCGGGATAAAAATGCAGTGGTATTGGGTATTCCAAGAGGCGGCGCCGAAACGGCTTTTTATGTAGCCATTCATTTGCATGCTGAACTTTCCATGCTTGTTTCGCGCAAGCTGGGCCATCCCTATAATCCGGAATATGCTTTTGGCGCCATTGCAGAAGATGGAAGTATTTATTTAAGTCCGCATGCCAGGCAGGAACTAAATGAGGATACTATTAATGAAGTGGTGGAAGAACAAAAAAAGGAAATAGAGAGAAGAATAAAAGTGTTGCGTAAAGGAAAACCATTGCCGGAATTAAAAGACAGGACGGTCATCCTGGTAGATGACGGCATTGCAACAGGCGCCACTATTTTTGCAGCTATTGAAATGTGTAAAAAAAAGCATGCCGGTAAGATTGTGGTTGCAGCGCCGGTTTCCGGTTTTGAAATGGAAGATATGCTGGCCGAAAAAGTGGATGAGGTAATCATCCTGGAAAAGCCGGGTGTTTTTTATGCCGTATCGCAGGCATATGAAAACTTTTATAATCTAAGTGATGAAGACGCTTTGGGCTTTATGGAACGATGGGAAAAAGAAAAAGGTGTTTTGAAAAATTTTACAAAAACAACACCGTCAGCCGGATAGTTTGTCGTTATATTTTTTCGCAAGTTGTAAATAAGCATTTGCCTTCGTCAACCATTTGGGTTCATCTTTATAACTGGGTTCCATTATATGCCTTGCAACCATCCAGGTACGCTGGAAAGCCTTCTTCGTTTTATAAAAATAAATGAGTGATTCAGGAATATTATCATTGGACATTTTTTTATAACTATCAAAAAATTGTTTTCCTGTAATCAAGTCGCCCATCATTTCGCTTTCCATGTCAAGAAAGGATAATTCTTCTGCTATGTCCATTACTCTTAAATCGCGGTTGAATTCCAATGTATCAATAATAGCAGGTTGAGGAGCAAGGCAAATATGTTCTGGTTTTAAATCACCATGTGCTTCAATAATTTTTCCGGTGTCAACTCTTTTATCGAAAAGCAATAAATGCGTGTTTAGAAAATGAACCAGGTTGTTGCCCACCTGGTCAATTAACGTAACAGGCAAATGATACAAGGGTTGTAATAATTCTTTATGCGTAGAAATTATTTCTTCTTTTAATTTTTTCCTTAACAAGTATGGTTCCATATGAACGGGCGGAGCTTTTTTATAAAATTCAGCCAATAAGGTAGCCACATTTTCAACGAGTTTTCTATTTACCTGTTGATGCCGGAGCGCATAATCCAGTAAATTTTCCTCCGGTATATTTTTCATTTTTACCATCCATTCTACAACCTGCCCTTTTCCATCTATCTGAAGTTTGCCTTCATCATTAAGAACCAGCGGCACTATTCCAACATATATATCGCCAGCCAACCTTTTGTTTAAGCGCATTTCTTCCTGGCAGTTGTGATGCCTGGCTTGTAGTGTGCGTAAATCAAGTATAAGAAACTGAACCGGCTTTTTGAGTTTGTAAGCAAAATCATTCACCAGGAATACCCACGACATATGTGTTTCTTTTGTTTCTATTTTATCAACGGGATGCGGGTAGTTTGCGGGTTGCTTTAAAAAAGAAACTTTTTCTGTTATCGGAATTTCATTTGCTGTAGCTGTCTCCATGATGTTATTTTTCACCATCGGTTATTGTTTTTTAATCCTCTATTAATGCTGTAACAGAACCTCCTTCATCCATACATTTAATGGCTTCTGCAAAAAGTATGGCGGCATTCAATTCAGTTACTTTTTCTTTTACACTTGTATTTTCCAATCTGAAAGGTGGAATGGTATTGGTAGTGATGATTTGCTGCAAAGCCTCTTCCATCAATGTTTCATCTGGCTTACCGGTAAAAAGGCCGTGAGTGGCAAATGCCAATACCTTCCTGGCTCCATCTTTTTTACAGGCTGCGGCTGCCCTCGCAATAGTGCCGCCGGTGCTTATCAAATCATCAATAATGATAACCGTTTTATCTTTCACTTCTCCTGCCACTTTTTCTCCCGATACAACACCACCACTGCGGTATTTTTCCATAAATACAACCGGTAATTCTTTGTTCAATTGCTTACTCAATGTTTGCTGAAATCGTTCCGCCCTTTTTATGCCGCCAAAATCAGGAGACATAATTACCGGGTCTTCATTTTTCATAAGTGGCGATAAATAATCTGCAAATAACTTTCTTGCTTCCAGGTTTTCGGCAGGAATAGAAAATGAATTTTGAAATGCCTGAATGTTATGTACGTCCATCGTAATAATGCTGTCAGTTCCGGCTGCTTCAAACAAACGGGCAATGTAGCGTGTGGTTACAGGGTCTCTTGGTTTTGTTTTACGGTCTTTACGTGCATAACATAAATATGGAACTACTGCCGTTACCTTTTTTGCAGAAGCATCTTTTAACGCTCCGATAAAAAACAACAGCCGGCAGAGTTTATCATTTCCACTTTCGGTTGCATCGCCGTACAAAGAATGAATGACATAAACTTCCTGGTTGCGTACATTCTCCAGCGGCCTGCTTTTATGCTCACCATCTTCAAAATTTCTTTCCTCATGTGCGCATAAACTGATGTTGAGTTGTTTGGCAACTAACTCACCAAATGCACGGCTGCTGTTTAATGCAAATAGTTTCATTCAAATCGTTTTTTACAGCGTTATATTTATTCAATCAACTTTTGCAGAAACCTATTTAACAAGGTTCTATTCATATTTCAAGAAGCTATCTCAATCAATAATCAAATAATTGAAATAGCTATTCGTGAAGAAATAAAGGTCATTCTCCAAAAGCATATTCAGGTTCTTCTATTTCTAACTTGCTTTCAACACTTATTACGCCTGGTGCATTCCATGCAGCGGATATTGCATCTTCTTTTTCGGAAAATGAGCGAACTTTTCCACTAAGGATAACCCTGCTTCCATCAACATTCGCGATTATCTTTTTTGAATCAATGGTGGCACTACGGTGAAAAGCATCATTAATCTTTTTTTGAATTTCAGTAGTTGAAATTTTGGGTTTTACTGTAATGAAATTAATTACAGAACGTACACCTGTCAAATGTTCAATTGCTTCTTTTACATCGGCACGCTGATAATCCCATTCGACCTCGCCTTCAAGTTTCACATCACCATCTTCTACTTTAATTTTAATCTTTTCTTCCTGTACAGCAGAATGCCATTTTAATGCATTCAATACGGCTTCTGCAATTTCAGCATCTGATTTATGGTTGGCGTGAGAGATCCCTACCTGTATATCTTCTGCAACGGCTTTCACACCGGCTACTTTTTTAGCAGCTTTTTCGGCTGTTAGTTTTTTTGAAAAAGAATCTACCTGGCCGGAAAGAGTAACAATGCCATTTTTAACAGCAACACCAATTTGGGAAGAATTTAAAAGTGGTTCCCATTTAAGTTCGGCCATCACATCTTTTTGAATTTCACTATCACTTTTCATAATAATAAATTTTAAGGTTAATTAAATTGTTTTTGAATTTCCTTTTTCAAAGGAACAGTATACAGAATCCATTTCCAATGAGGGCTATCAAGGTTTCTATTGACGGCAATCACCTAAAGAGTTTGAAAAAATTGATAATATTTGTAAAAGGTTAAAAAACAGGAGCAGAATTAGAAAATGACAAATGTTCGGCACTTATTGGAAATAGCAAAATCTGCAGCACTTGATGCAGGCAAAGCAATTATGGAGATATACCGCTCCGGAAAATTTGAAGAGGATGTAAAGCAGGGTAAATTTCCATTGACGAGGGCTGATAAAAGATCTCATACCATTATTATTGAGCATCTTGGTAAATCAAATTTGCCTGTTCTTTCAGAAGAAGGGGCCAATATTGATTTTGAGGAAAGAAAATCCTGGGAATACTTTTGGTTGATAGATCCGCTGGATGGCACTAAAGAGTTCATCAATAAAAATGATGAGTTTACGATCAATATAGCCCTGGTTCATGGGAATGCTCCCATCGGAGGTGTAATTTATGTGCCCTGCACCGATACGCTGTATTGGGGTTCAAAAGAAACAGGTGTATATAAAAATGAAAAGGGACAATTGATTCAATTTTCGCCATTGGTTGAAAGAAATCAATTTGATGAACTGTTTCGACGAGAGCACATAACAGTAATAGCTTCCCGGTCTCATATGTCAGTTGAAACGAAGGCTTTTATCAACCGGTTTCAAAAGGGAATTCTTACATCACTTGGCAGTTCACTTAAGTTTATGCTGCTTCTTGAAAACCGGGCAGATATTTATCCAAGATTAGGATCCACGATGGAGTGGGACACTGCCGCAGCCCATGCAATTTTAAATGCTTCCAACAGGGGAGTTTACCGGGAAGATATGAAATCAGAACTCACCTATAATAAACGGGATCTTACCAATCCTTTCTTTATTGCTTTTTAATTTAATGAGTAAAAAAAACCGGGCAAATCTTTACTTTGAATAATCTTTCTGCCAAATTTTTTTATCTGCTATCTCTAATCTCTTATCTTTATTATATCATTATCGCTATTGCTCTGCATCAGCTTTATTTATAAAAGAGAATTTCCTGAGTAACTCAATTATAAAACCATTAACTATTATGACAGAAACTTTACCTACGCAACGCCTTTATTCCCTTGATGCCCTTCGGGGTTTTGATATGTTCTGGATCATGGGCGCTGAAGAGATTTTTCATGGCCTTGCCAAAGCAACGGGATCTTCTTTTTTGGGGGCAATTTCCACTCAATTTACTCACCCCGACTGGAATGGCTTTCATTTTTACGATCTCATATTCCCGCTTTTCCTTTTTATTGCCGGCGTAGCAACTCCGTATTCTGTGGGGCGCGAACTGGAAAAAGGAAAAAGTAAGCAAGAGGTTTTATTTCGTGTAATAAAAAGAGGTTTTATTCTGGTAATCTTAGGCATTATTTATAATAATGGCCTCATGATTCACCCTCTTGCCCAAATCCGCTTTGCCAGTGTATTAGGACGGATTGGCCTGGCTTATATGTTTGCTAATATCATTTATATATACACTAAACAACGGGGGCAAATTATTTGGTTTTGCGCAATACTGATTGGTTATTGGTTGTTACTTAAATTTACTTCCGCTCCCGGTTTTGCCAGTGGTGACCTTACGATGCAAGGAAATTTTGCATCTTATCTTGACCGGTCGATCCTCCCCGGTAAACTTTACTTAGTTATTCATGATCCGGAAGGATTGATTTCCACCATTCCGGCCATAGGCACAGGGCTACTGGGTATTTTAGCGGGCAATTTATTAAAGAACAGCCCCATAAAGCAACAAAGCAAAGCTTTCAGATTGGCTATAGCCGGCGCGATTTCACTCATATTGGCTCAAATATGGAATCTCGATTTTCCCATCAATAAAAATCTTTGGACAAGTTCCTTTGTATTGAATGTGGGTGGGATAAGCCTTATTTTATTGGCCTTATTTTATTATGTCATTGACGTATTAGGTTATAAAAAATGGGCATTTTTCTTTAAGGTGATTGGCATGAATTCTATTCTTATTTATATGTCAGGGCGATTTATTAATTGGATTTACACCACCAATGGTTTTTTTCAATGGCTGATCCAGTTGGTGGGCAATCCATTTAATGTGGTGGTTATGGCCATTTGCCTTGTGTTTGTTAAATGGGTCTTCCTGTATTTTATGTATAAAAAGAAGGTGTTTCTTCGTGTGTAAATATTTGTGAAATCAGGATTTGGAATAAATTGCCATAATTAAAAAAAGGATAAGTCTTTTAGAGACGTAAGAGTGATAAGTTTGATATATTTGAAACAATAAAAAAATAAAATCAATGATACCAGTAAAAGCATATGCAACGCAAAGCCCAACCTCCTTATTGGCCCCCTATCATTTTGAAAGAAGGGATTTAAGAGAACATGATGTATTGATCGATATTTTATTCTCTGGCGTGTGCCATTCTGATGTGCACCAGGCGAGGGATGAATGGGGAGGCTCGATGTATCCAATGGTACCCGGGCATGAAATAGTGGGTAAAGTAATTAAAACAGGAAGCCATGTAAAAAAGTTTGCCATTGGCGATACTGCGGGCATAGGCGTAATGGTGGATAGTTGCCGTGAATGCAAGCCTTGTGTAAATCACATGGAGCAATATTGTGTCGAAGGGATGACTGGAACCTATAATGGTTATGAAAGAGATAAAGTAACTATAGCCCAGGGAGGTTACAGTACACAAATTGTTTGCGATGAAAGATGGGTTTATCATATTTCTGATAAACTGGATCTGGCTGGTGTGGCGCCTTTATTATGCGCCGGCATTACTACTTATTCTCCTTTAAAATATGCCAATGTAAAACCCGGTGATAAAGTGGCGGTGGCAGGCTTGGGTGGTTTGGGGCATATGGCCGTAAAATTTGCTGTAGCTATGGGAGCGGAAGTAACGGTACTCAGTACTTCTCCATCAAAGGGGAAAGATGCCAGTGAACTGGGCGCCCATCATTTTGTATTGAGTACTGATGAAGCCGCTATGAAAAAACTGGAAAGCCATTTTGATGTCGTGCTGGATGCAGTAAGTGGTAATCATGATTATGAAATTTATTTAAAGATGCTGACTATAAATGGCAAAATGCTGGTAGTAGGTCTACCGAAGGAATATCCTAAAGTAAATCCATTTGAATTGATTAAAAACCGGCGCTGTATTGTCGGTTCTATGATTGGCGGTACTGTTGAAACACAGGAGATGCTTGATTTTTGCGCAGAAAAAAATATTGTAGCCGATGTGGAAGTAATCGCCATGGAATATATTAACCAGGCTTTTGAAAGAATGATAAAGAATGATGTAAAATACCGTTTTGTGATTGATATGGCGAGTTTGAAATAGGTCGCTTCGTTTAAGTGTTGGTGTTACAGCCTTCTCAAATCATACGACTGGTCTGAAGATCTCAAAATGTAAGTGAAAAGAGGAATATTTTGAATCCGATAGGAATATTCATGTACCTGTTTTAAACTGAAACTAAAGAATAATGAGTACAGTCGCTGTATCAACACTGGTTATTATAAGTATTGCTGCTATTATTTTGCTAACCTCCAGGTGGAAGCTTAATGCATTTATCTCTCTTTTCCTGGTATCTCTTTTCCTGGCTCTTGCTGTAATGCCGGGTAAAAATGTTATAAAAATCATGAATGATGGTTTTGGAAGTACGATGGCGTCAACGGGCTTCCTTATTATATTGGGAGCAGTTATTGCCATTATTCTTGATAAAACAGGGGCGGCTATTACACTGGCGAGGTTTATCTTATCAAAAACAGGTGAAAGCAATGCTGCCGCCGCTTTGGGCATTACGGGGTTTATTGCCGGTATGTCTATATTTTGTGATTCAGGATTTATTATTCTAAGCGGACTGGCAAAATCTTTCAGTGCTAAAACCAAAATCGCCATGCCTTTTATTGCGGGTGTTTTAGGGTGTTCTTTATATTCGGTTCACTGTTTAATTCCCACTCATCCTGGTGCATTAGCTGCTGCAGGTATCCTGAATGCCAATATCGGCAACCTGGTAATCCTGGGAATATTATTTGCAATTCCCGGTTTTTTTGTTTCCTATTTCTGGGTGAAACGAATGACTAACGGAAAGGCTTACCTGCCTTCCCCGGAAAGTGAAATACCTTTACAGGAGGATGAACAAATATATCCTCCCGTATTACTATCTTTTTTACCCATTGTGGTTCCTTTATTATTAATAGCTACCGGCTCTTTATTAAATATAATGCGTTTGGATGATACTTATGTTTTAGCCAAAGTATTTGTTTTTACCGGGCAACCGGTCATTGCTTTGCTAATAGGAGTTGCCTTTGCTTTGATGTTGCTCAGGAATAAAAAAATGGTAACCATCAATGCTGTTTTTGAAAGCGCTTTGGAAAAAGCGGGGCCTATCCTGATTGTTACAGCAGCGGGAGGTATGTTTGGAATGATTATTAAAGAAACAGGCATTGGTGCTACCGCGGGGCTTGCATTAAGTAGAACCGGACTTGGGCTTACCGTTCCTTTTTTGATTGCCTTCATTTTGAAAACAGCACAGGGATCTTCAACCGTAGCCATTATTACGGCCGCTTCTATCGTCGCGCCTATGATGCCCGGGCTGGGATTGGATTCGGAATCGGGAAAATTGTTGACTATGCTGTCCATGGGTGCAGGATCTATGATGGTTTCACATGCCAATGATTCCTATTTTTGGGTGATAACAAAGTTTTCGGATATTCATGCGGATATTACTCTGCGTGTTTTCTCAACGGCTACAGTTGTCATGGGTATTACAGTTTTTGCCTGTGTATGGATTGCCTCGCTTTTTATTCTTTGATAAGACCAGCATATTGACATCAAAAGAAACCTTATTTTAAAACGGTGCAGATGAATGCGAAATTGATTGCAGAACAAATTTTTATGGCTGGTGTAGAAAGTGTATTGCCAGATAAAATGATACGCAAACAGGTATTCATTAATGATTCCACATTATGCATTTCCCAAATTCATTTTCCGCTAGATGATATCAAAAGTATTTATGTGATAGGAGCAGGCAAGGCCAGTGGCATTATGGCTAAAGAAATTGAAAGTATTTTAGGCGACAGGATTACAGAAGGCCATGTAGTGGTAAAATACGGGCACGCCTGTGATTTGGAGCATATTAAAATTTCAGAGGCAGGGCATCCTGTTCCAGATATCAATGGATATTTGGCTACACAAAAAATACTTGAAATTGCAGAACGGGCGAGTGAGAAAGATCTGATTATATGCCTGGTATCCGGAGGAGGTTCTGCCTTGTTAGTAGATTTTCCAATTGGAGGGGACATCAATGATATCATTATTACCAATGATCTTTTGTTGAAAAGCGGAGCAGATATCATCGAGATGAATGCAGTAAGAAAACATTTATCAAAAATAAAAGGCGGACAATTAGCTACTACAGTACATCCGGCCATTTTGGTAAGCCTTATTTTATCAGATGTAATTGGTGATTCCCTTGATGCAATTGCCTCCGGGCCAACAGCCCCCGATACAACCACTTTTGATGAGGCTGTTTACGTACTTGAAAAATATGATCTGCTTACAAGGGTTCCCCAGGTTATGCTAAACTATTTGAAAAACGGAGTAGAAGGAGTTTGCCCCGAAACACCAAAGCCGGGAAATCCAATTTTTAGCCGTACACATAATATCATAATCGGGAGCAACAAAATGGCCCTGGAAGCTGCGCGGCAAAGTGCATTGGAATTGGGATTGCATGCTATTGTAA
>Ga0209585_10000865_pt1 | contig 11841 bp, 7 predicted proteins | sample NGEPerone_FD_185491 | JGI IMG/M metagenome (GOLD analysis project Ga0209585, IMG submission 185491) | Arctic peat soil microbial communities from the Barrow Environmental Observatory site, Barrow, Alaska, USA - NGEE Permafrost154B-one... | ecosystem: Environmental > Terrestrial > Soil > Wetlands... | reverse complement strand
ACTGTTTTTCTGGATGAACTTGATATTAAACCTACGTTCTATTCAGATCAAAAACTTACTTCAAAAGGCTTTCATGCTGAATCAATCATACAGGATTTTCCAATTCGCAATAAGGCTGTATTTCTTTATGTTCGTCGTCGAAGATGGCTTATTGAATCGACCGGAGAAGTAGTGAGCAGGGATTGGGAATCAGGGGTGGTCGAAAGATTTTTAATGATAAATCAGGGAGGATTGTTAGACTTTTGAAATTCTACCCCTTATCAACAAAAAAGGTGCTATAGTGTTGATAAGTAGTTGTTTAACAAGCTAATTTTATTTAATTCATTGCTTACTTTTGCATCGAAATACTTGATGCCAATGATTTCTGGTCAGAAAATAAATATTCAAAAAATATTAGGTTTAGTACCTGAGGATCTTTTAAGTACTTTGTCGAAAGATACCAAGATAGATTATTGTGCTAAAGTTCTTTACGGAAAGCGCATATTCAACTTGCTGTTATACGGGATTTTGACCACAGACAGAACGAGCCAGAGAACCTTGGAAGACCTTTTCAAGAGCAACCTTTTTAAAACAATGTTTAGTTATGATGCGGGTATGAAGATATCCCACAGTTCAATATCAACCCGCCTTTCGACCATTGAACCGGAGTTTTTTCGGTTAGCTTATGAGGGCATATATGCAGAATTCTCAAAGTCCTTTACAACAGAAGAGCAGTTGAAACATCGGATCATACGTGTAGACAGCAGCATGGTTGCCGAAACCTGTAATAAACTCAAAAAGGGATTATCCCCTGGAAGGAAATATGGTAAAACACCCGATGAGGTAGTCAAACAAGTGAAATACACCATCGCATTTGATGGGTTGACTGCCTGTGATTTTAAGATTTTTACTGATCCTTCTTATATAAGTGAAGACAGAGCGATCCCTGAAGTTGTTCTGCTAAATGCATCAAAAGAGGGTTCAACCACCAATATCTACACTTTTGACAGAGGAGTATCTTCTATTGCAAATTTTTCTTCCTTCAATAACGCACATATCCCTTTTGTCGGGCGATTAAAGACAGACAGAAGGTTTGATGTTGTATCGCTTGATGAACCATCTGATAGCGAGCGGAACTTAGGGGAACTAATGCTTATAAGCAGCCAGGTTGTAAATTTGTATGGGAAAAGACACGTTGACAAAGAGAATAAATACCGTCTTATCGTAGCAGAACGAAAAGAGAAAATTGATACAACACCACCCAACAATAAAGGGCATGTTAAAAAGAAAGAAAATATCTTTTACTTCATTACTAATGATTTGGAATTAAGCCAAAAAGAAATTGCTGATATCTATAAACAAAGATGGGATATTGAAGTGTTTTTTCGCTTTATCAAACAAGAATTAAATGCAACTCATTTTTTATCTGTGAGCGATAATGGAATAAAAGTAATGCTATACATGACCCTTATTGCTTCCATGTTGTTGCTCTTGTATAAGAAAATCAATGATCTTGGATACAAAACGGCAAAACGCAGGTTTACAATAGAACTTTGGGAAGCATTAATAACCATAATCGTAAAAGAATGTGGTGGAGATCCTGCCTTAATGAATAAAACATATTTCCGCAAATTTGCTGTCCCCTAAAAAAAAGCAGAATTAAGATTCTTTCAAAAATTTAGCCAAATTAAAATCACAAAACCTGAGCAAAAGATGATCTTTCGACCACCCATGATTCCCAATCCCTGCTCACTACTTCTCCGGTCGATTCAATAAGCCATCTTCGACGACGAACATGAAGAAATACAGCCTTATTGCGAATTGGAAAATCCTGTATGATTGATTCAGCATGAAAGCCTTTTGAAGTAAGTTTTTGATCTGAATAAAACGTAGGTTTAATATCAAGTTCATCCAGAAAAATAGTAACTGCGCGGTCTTCAAAAACCAATCTGGTAATCACAAAATAATCAAAAAGTTCTGCAGGTAAAAGAAGTTTAACAAGGTTCTGGTAATATTCATTCTGTTCAGGCAAATCAATCTCTGTTTTTTCAACAAAGATCTAATTTTATAACCTTCCCCACAATAATGTCATCTGATCCCGTTTTATCTAGGTAGAAGGAACTGTTGATAATGTTATTCTGCGTGACGATCCCATCAGCTATCTTTTTGATAATCGCGAAAATGTCGACTTCTTTAGCATGGGCATCCACCTGCCCGGTTTTCTTAACTGGGGTGATGTATTACTTGTGGCTGCCTTAGTGGTAAAGACGTTACATTCATCAACCCGGTAACAATGTCCGGACAAAAAATATGTGGAACAAGGCTAAAAGAATTTCAGACTGAATTTGATAAAATAAGAGAAATTTGCAGACAAGTTTAAATCAGATGGCAAAAGCTGCAAATACCTATTAATATCTGAAAAACCAGATCTGTGTTCCAAGTAATTGTTCGCTGATAATCATATTTGGCAAGACCTGTCATAATACAAATTCAGATAAAAAAAATATATTTGTACCGCTAATATACTTTAACTATAACACACCATTGAATAGTTTAGGAAAAATGGAGTCAGAATTGGTTAAAGCCTTGTCCAAGGGGGAAATCAAGGCATTTAATGAGCTGTTTCAAATTTATGGGAACAGGATATTCCATTTTGCCCTAGGTTATTTGAAGTCAGAAGCCGATTCGGAGGAGCTAGTCCAGGTTGTATTCATGAAAATATGGGAGAAAAGATCCGACCTCAAGGATAATCTCTCGTTTAAATCCTATATCTTCACAATCGCATTTAATATTATCCGAAAGCATTTTGTAAAAAAAGCATTGACCATCAAATATTTTGAGCAGCAAATTATTGAAGATGCTGATCTTAGCACTCTACAGAATATAGATTTTCAATCAACTAAAAGAGCAATAGACCATCTGGTTGACCAATTACCTGCCAGAAGAAAAGAGGTATTTATTAAGAGCCGCTTCGAAGGATTTACAACTAGAGAGATTGCTGATGAATTAGGCACAAGTCCCAAGACCGTCGAAAACCAATTGGGTGAAGCTTTAAAGTTTATCAGAGAGCATCTTGGCAAAGAAGATTTTGCCGGAATTCTCTTTTTCATACTATTCTATTCCTAACTTGCTCAAAAAAATCAAAAATAATATCAATTTCGATAGGGGTAATCGGAAGTTCACGGATATTACCATTATCTCAGCAGCATTAAAAGTGTTGATTTGGGATAAAAACTGAGCCAATTAATTTAAGATCCGAAGAAATTACAATCAAAAAAAAGAAGGAAAGCATGCCTAATATTGACAATCGACGAATTGAAGACTACTTTAAAGGTGAATATTCATCCGAAGAGGAGAAATACATGGGTAATGCCTTTACTGAAACATCAAATTTTGAGGCATTAAAAGCAATATTTAATAATCAATGGGATAAATCTTTCATTGAAGATGCTGATAACCATCAACTCAACCATATTTTATACAAGCTAAACTATCAGATCAACGCTTCGCAACAAAAAGAAGTGAAACATCCGATTATGAGGATGATTACATGGTATGCACGGATTGCGGCAATCCTTCTAATTCCACTTATTGTCTATACCGGGATAGTAACTCGAGAGAAAAAACAAGCAAAAGCCCCAGAAGGATGGACCGAAATGAGTGCTCCAATGGGGGCCCGAATTAAATTCAGTCTTCCCGACGGATCGTTTGGCTGGCTAAACAGCGGATCAACGATAAAATATGCGTTGAATTTCAATCAGAAAAGAGAGGTGCAATTATCGGGGCAGGCGTTCTTTGATGTGATACACCAGGATGACAATAAATTTGTCGTAAAAACAAAATACCTCGACATTGAAGATAAAGGGACTGCCTTTGATGTAGCTGCTTACGACAATGAAGATCAGATAGATGTTACACTTGAAAGGGGAAGCGTTTTACTTAAGAATGACAAAATGGCTGCTCCGATTGAAATGAAACCCAACGAACAGATTAATTACAATCATACAAATCAAAAGTTTACAAAAACAATCGTTACTGCGCTGAATATTTCAGCTTGGAAAGAAGGAAAACTGATTCTTCGGGATGCCTCTCTCGCAGAGCTGGCGAAGCAACTGAGCAGGTGGTACAATGTTGAAGTAAAAACAAACGATCTTAAAGATACCAGTTTTCGTTACTGGGCAACATTCGAAAACGAGAACCTTGATGAAGTCCTTCGGTTGTTAAAAATAACAGCACCACTTAAAGTTAAAATAGAGGAAAGAGTAAAACAGGCAGACGGCAGTTTTTCGAAACAAAAAATATTATTGAGTATCAAATAACCAAATTATTTACCAATTAAACGCACATGCCTATGGGATAAATTGGGATTAAAAAAGTAACAGGAAAGCGTTGGCCCGCCTTCCTGTCAAATCTAAGCAGTGTTCAAAAATTAAAAATTCCACTAACAATACAAAAGTATGAATAAAAAATTAAAATCAGGGGATACCTATGCCCCAATATTAACTAAACTTTCACGAATTATGCGATTAGTGATCTTGATGTTTATTCTAGGGATTAACAGTCTGGTGGCGGCATCGGGTTATTCGCAATCGACGAAGATATCCTTAAAAATGTCTGATACACAGGTTAAAGATGTACTGAATAATATAGAAAGTAAAAGCGAATTCTTTTTTTTGTTTAACCAAAAGCAAATCGATATCAACCGAATAGTATCGATTGAAGCTAAGGATGAGAAAATTTCAGATATTTTGGATGAGTTGTTCGCAGGAACCAATGTAAAACACCAAATAATTGATCGCCAGATTGTTTTAACCGCCAACTCAATAACGGAAACGCAGCAACAGGATAAAAAAGTTAAAGGTAAAGTAACAGATCAGACAGGCGCCCCAATTCCTGGAGCAGCGATCATCGTGAAAGGTACCACAATTGGTATCACCTCAGATGGTGATGGAAATTACTCATTATCATTACCTTCTGATGCTAAAGTGCTTGTTTTCTCATTTGTCGGAATGAAAACGCAAGAGTTGACTCTTGATGGTAAGACAAATATTAATGTAAAACTTGTAGAGGAAACAATTGGAATTGAAGAGGTTGTTTCGATTGGGTATGGAACTCAACGAAAAGCTACAGTAACTGGTGCCGTTGCAAGTACTGATGATGAAATGATAAAAAGAAGTCCAACTGCCAGTCTGTCAAATTCTTTATCTGGACTTATGCCTGGGTTAACAGCAATAAATCGATCCGGTGAACCAGGCCAAAATATTTCTGAGATTTATATAAGAGGACAGAGTACTACGGGAGATACAAATCCTTTAGTCGTTGTTGATGGAATTCCGGACGAAACTGGTGCATGGCAACGAATTAATCAAAATGAAATTGAACAAGTATCAATTTTGAAGGATGCTTCTGCTTCTATTTATGGTGCACGAGCTGCCAATGGCGTTATTCTTATTACAACTAAGCGAGGTGGAATTAGCAAACCAATATTCAACTATACATATAACCAAGGGTTTACACAACCTACCAGATTGCCAGAAATGGCAAATTCTTGGGAATATGCCGGATATGTAAATCAGTATAGAGAAACAATACAAAATTTACCTCCCATGTATTCTGAAGAGGAAATTCAAATAATGAAAAATGGTACAGACCAGCTTAATTATCCAAATGCCGATTGGATCGGTACTGTTTTTAAAGATTTCTCATCACAAAGCATGCAAAATCTTAATATAAGAGGAGGAACTGATAAAGCGAGATATTCAATGTCAGGCTCCTATGCACATGAAAATAGTATGGTCAAAAATGGTATACATGAATATAGTGGGTATACTTTGCGTTCAAATATAGATGTTGACATTACAGAGAATATAAAAATTGGTTTAGATATAAACGGAGGAATAGATGATAGAATTAGACCAGTTTTAGGAAATTTTGGAACGGAGGGTAGCCCTTTAATTCCTGCATTTTTCCCCAACGGATTACCGGCCTCACTTCCTGGTGATTACGGCGAGAACCCAGCTATTAATTTAGCAGGAGAAGGAGGATATTTATCAGATAAGATTAATAGAACGTCATTAAAATCATCTTTTGATATTAACATTCCTCAAGTTAAAGGATTGGGTGTTGAAGGATATTTTTCTTTTAGAAATGAATTTACAGAAAACAAGCGTTGGCAAGATACATGGACTGTGTATAATTATGACCGCGTAAATGATGCATATGTTAAAAAAACAGGCGGTTTAGTAAGTAAACCAGATCTTCAGGAAATATTTAATAAGCGCAAAGATTATTTAGTTCATCTAAGAATGAAATATAAAAAATCTTTTGGAGCTCATGTATTAACAAGTTTTCTTGCTGTAGAACAAGCAGAAGGAGAATTCAGGTCGATAACAGCATATCGAAAAGATTTTTTATCTCCTGCAATAGAGGAATTGTTTGCAGGAAGCGGTGAAAATATGGCTGCTGATGGAACAAGAAGAGAATGGGGTCGCCAAAACATATTCGGAAGGGTAACTTATAATTATAAAGAGAAATATTTGTTTGAAACGAATTTGAGATATGATGGTTCTTATGCATTTCCCAAAGACAAACGTTGGGGCTTTTTCCCGGGATTTTCTACTGGGTGGCGTCTATCAGAGGAAAGTTTCCTTGATGGTTTAACTTATCTTGATAATTTAAAATTGAGAGCATCATATGGTCAAATGGGAAATGATCAAATAAGTCCATTTCAATATTTGCCTATGTATAATCTTTCCCCTATTGGTTCACATTTGGGCGGTGGGACACAAGCCATATTAAAAACTGGAGTTGCTCCTAATGAGAATATCACTTGGGAAGTGGCAGAGAATTCAAATATTGGACTAGACGCAACTCTTTGGCAAGGTGGGTTAGGCATTACATTTGATGTTTTTAAACAAAAAAGATCAAATATTCTTACTGCTCGAAGCACTGAAGTACCTATTTATACAGGCCTTGTTTTGCCGGACGAAAATGTTGGTATTATTCAAAACCATGGATTTGAACTCAGTTTGTCGCACCGAGGTAAAACATTACCAGAAAATGGTCTTTCATATTCTGTATCAGGGAATGTTAGCTACGCAAAAAATAAAATAATTAGTATTAGTGAACCGCAGGATATGCCAGATTATCAGAAAGCAGAGGGTGCTATGATAGGAGCTCTTCTTCTATACGATGCAATTGGTATTTTTAGGACACAAGAAGAAGTTGATTCAAATCCTGTATTCCCTGGTACAAGGGTTGGTGATCTTCAATATAGAGATGTTAATTTAGACGGGGTCATAAATGCTGCTGATAGAGTTAGGCAAAATAAAGGCAATATTCCTGAAATTAGTTTTGGTATTAATACAACATTAGCATATAAGAATTTTTCTTTATTCGCTAACTTTACTGGCCAAGCAAGTGCCTGGACATATATTTATAAACATGCCAGAACTACTCAAAATAGTATAAGAGATTTACTAATAAACCGATACGTACCTGGAAGCATGGACTCAAAATATCCAATTCTTCCTCAGGAAGATGCATTAGGAGAAGGCGAAGTTAGTGGATTGCCAAGTACTTTTTGGTTGCAAAATGCAACGTTTCTTAGATTTAAAACGCTACAAATTCAATATACGCTATCTGAAAGTATTGTTTCAAAGCTTGGATTATCTACTATGATGTTATTCGTGAATGGGAACAATTTATTTACTTTAACGGGAATGAAATGGTATGATCCAGAGGGAACTCCAGTTAACGCTACTGTTGATGGTATCGGTTATTCTACAGGAGACTTTTACCCTCAAACTAAGATTTACAATATTGGAATAAACATAACATTTTAAGAATAAATGTTATTAAAAAAATATATCATGAAAAAAAACATAGCAATTATGCATTATCCTAAAATTCGTTGTATTTGGTATTTAGTATTTTCGTTATCTATCTTGTTAGTTAGTTCATGTGGTAATGTTTTAGAGAAGACTCCTATTGACAGTTTTTCAGATGATGCTGTATGGGGGGATGAGGCTTTAACAGAAGCATTTGCAAACACTGCATACAAAAGTATTCCTTTTGGATTCCAACAGTTAAATGGTTGGCGTTTTCTGCCTTATGCAAATATGAGTGACGAGTGTAATTCACGAAACTCAGGGACAAATATTCAAATATTAATTCAGGGGAATGCTTCTCCATCATATTCTGGACCAATGGATGTTTGGAGTGGTCCTTTGTGGAGTTATTGGGTACCAATAAGCCAAGCCAATCAATTTTTAGATAAGATGAAATTGTCATCAATAGATGTTGTATTGAAAGACAGATTAATTGCAGAAATGAGATCAATAAGGGCTTATTCTTACTTTAAGTTTATTAGTCATTATGGTGGCGTTCCGTTAATAACAAAACCATTTTCGCTAAAAGATGATTTTAAAGTTGCAAGAAACTCCTATAGTGAAATAATGGATTTTATTATTTCAGAATTAGATGAATCAATAAATTTATTACCACTTGATTATGATGCTTCAAACGATGGGAGAGTAACAAAAGGAGCGGCTATGGCTATAAAGGCCAGAGCATTACTTTATGCAGCAAGTCCATTGAACAATCCGGAAAATAACTTGGAAAAATGGCAAGCTGCTGCCGATGCCACAAAAGCCGTAATTGACATGAACCAGTATAAACTTTATGACGACTATAAAACTTTATTTACACAGGCAGGAGGATATAACACACAAGAAATAATCTGGGGAAGACCGCAAAATATAAATGTTGAGATAGAATCCACAGTTGAACGGTTACTATTTCCAAATGGATGGCTTGGGTTTGCTCACTCACATCCGCTACAAAATTTAGTAGATGATTTTGAAACAACTAAGGGATTACTTCCAGTGAATGATCCAGATTATTTACCACAAGATCCTTATGTAAAAAGAGACCCCAGATTCTATGCAACAATCCTCTACGATGGCGCATCATTTAAAAATCGGACTATTGAATCATTCACACCCGGAGGATTGGATTCCCCCGATGGAATTGAATCTGCATGGAATGCCAGTGAAACAAGCTATTACGTTAGGAAGTTCATAGATGAATCAAAATGTGGATGCACTAGTGGACCAGACGGAAGCAGTTCACCAACATGGATATGGTTTCGCTATGGCGAAATATTACTCAATTATGCAGAAGCAATGTATATGCTTGGAGACGAAGAAACTTGCAGAGAATATATAAATAAGGTACGAAGCAGACCTAGCGTAAATATGCCACCTGTTACAGAAAGTGGAGAAGCATTATGGAAGAGGTTGGTTCAAGAACGCCGAATTGAGTTGGTTTTTGAAGAGCACCGCTTTTTTGATGTTCGCCGTTGGAAGACTGCCACTGAAGTTTTTAGTCAAGATAGGATGAGAATGAATGTTCATAAAGATCCGAGCACAGGAAAGAAAACCTATACAGTAGAATTTTTTCAGCCAGCAAAATTTAACGACTGGAATTATCTGGCACCCATTCCCCAGGAAGTAATTGATCAAAATTCTTTGATAAAACAAAATCCGAGCTACTAGTTATTTCCAATTTTAAATAGTTCTAAGATTTTACGATTGATTAATTATTAAAATACGAATTACAATGAATAATAAACGCAGAGATTTTCTAAAATTTACCGGCCTTGCCGGACTGAGCGTAGTCGGCGGGGGAATTCTTAATGGATTTTCAAAAGAGACCGACAAACATAACAAATCAACCCTGGATCAGAAAACACACATTCAGCATTTCAATATGTCTGGTTATGCTGCCCCAAAACTAGAGACTGTTAGAGTAGGTTTTATTGGACTTGGAAATAGAGGACCAGCGCATCTTGACCAAATAAGTAAAATAGAGGGAGTAGATATAAAAGCTTTGTGTGACTTACGCCCGGAGAAAGTAAACGCAGCTGCAAAAACAATTGAACACACTTCCTTCAAGCCACAAATTTATACAGGTAACGAAGATGAATGGAAAAAACTCTGTGATCGAAAAGACATAGATCTGATATTTATCGCAACACCATGGGAGTTGCATACTCCCATGGCCGTTTATGCGATGAATCAAGGCAAACATGTGTGTGTTGAGGTGCCTGCGGCTAAAACATTGGAAGAGTGCTGGCAGCTGGTTGAAACATCAGAGCGTACCCGTAAACATTGTATGATGATGGAAAACGCTTGTTATGGTTTCTTCGAATTGCTTATGCTTAATATGGTTCGACAAGGTTTTTTTGGTGAGATTATTCATGCTGAAGGAGCATATATTCATGATTTGTTAGCAGGCAATTTCGCTAAGGATAAATACTATGATTCGTGGCGTCTTAAGGAAAATATCGGAAGGAATGGAAATTTATATCCTACCCATGGTTTAGGTCCTGTGGCGCAAATTATGAACATTAACCGTGGTGAAAAAATGGATTTCCTGGTTTCTGTCTCCAGTGCTGATTTTTTGATGGAAGATTTAGCTGAAAAGCTGGCTTCCGCAGATGATTTCTATAAACCATTTGTAAATAAGCCGTACAGAGGTAATATGAATACAACTACCATCCGTACCAATAGAGGTCGTACTATAATGCTGCAGCACGATGTGACATCTCCACGTCCCCATGTTGATAACTACGTGATAAGCGGAACCAAAGCTACGGCGCTTCACTATCCCTTGCCAGGACAAATCTTTATTGCTCATGATTTTCTGCCCTTGACTCCACGTATATGGGAAACTTCATCCGACCATGAATGGATTACTGAAAAGGAATTTAAAGTGTTGGAAGAAAAGTATACACCGAATATTGTAAAAAAACTTGGTGAAGTAGCAAAACAAGTTGGATACCATGGTGGAGGTGATTTTTTAATGGATTGGCGCACAATAGATTGTCTTAGAAATGGGTTGCCGCTTGATCAGGACGTATACGATGCCGCACTTTGGAGTTCTATTGGGCCATTAAGTGAATGGTCGGTAAAAAACAAAGCCACTATTGAAGTACCAGATTTTACAAGGGGATCATGGAAAACAAATAATCCTTTAGATGTGGAACTTGAAAAAGGTGGAAATACAAAAGTAAAAGTATAGTTAGAGATGATGCTCTGTCTGTATTTAAATTTTGTAACTATTTAGATACCAAAAACAGTACCCTATTTATAGGAAAATGTGTAGCTGTCACATTAATATAAAAAACACTATTACCTTTTTAGAATTGGACGGATTATTTTTCTTGACTTAAATCAATCCGTCCAATTCTTGTGGAATTCATTATCTTTTTTCAGGAGTTATTAAAAACAGATGATTGTTGTGAATTGATAATTAAAGCGTTAATCGACTAGGAAATACAAACAGATTGATATATTTTGCATTTGAATGACAAGATAATTTGCCATAAAATACAAACATAAATTGTATTTTGAATATTGCCACTTGCTTTTATGAAAAGGATTTTACACTTGAGAGTACCGGGAAAAGAATTCCTATTTAAACAACTTCCAAGTAAAAACTAATGATATTTCCTAAAAGGGAAAGGGATGCTTTAGTACAAACATTTTAATTTATTGAATATGAAGACAATCTATAGACAAAAAATTACTTTTCTGATCGGTATTGCCCTGATTGGTTTGTTTGTTTTTTTCACAACGATAGGTTCAAAGAATAAAAATCAGGATAAAAAGCCGGAATTGATGCTTTGCGTGGGAGATTACTGGACTGAAGCTGAAGGCAAAGCGTTCCTGGAAAAGATGCGCGGGACATACACTACATCTGAAGCATGGAAAAAACATGCAAAACAGATCCGGGCACAAATTCTGAAAGGCGCCGGCTTGGAGAAATACCCTAAAAAATGCCCGCTCAATCCTATTA
>Ga0209585_10000864_pt1 | contig 11849 bp, 11 predicted proteins | sample NGEPerone_FD_185491 | JGI IMG/M metagenome (GOLD analysis project Ga0209585, IMG submission 185491) | Arctic peat soil microbial communities from the Barrow Environmental Observatory site, Barrow, Alaska, USA - NGEE Permafrost154B-one... | ecosystem: Environmental > Terrestrial > Soil >... | reverse complement strand
CGACCTGGGGACGCGGCAGCCTCGAGCGGCGCATCTGGAAGGCGCGCAGCACGGCATACATGGCGGATCCGCGTGGCGGGTTCTCGCCGAACTTCGCGACGACCTTCGCCTTGATGCGCCGCCACATGAAGAAGGCATCGAGCACTCCGGCGGCAACCAGGCCATAGACCAGCGTGAAGACCAGCAGCGTGGTCCATGCCTGGATCGACTTGACGATCGGGGCGATGAAGGTCAACCCGAGCACCACCACCATGACCGGCAGCATGAACTCGCCGACGTTCCATCGGGTATCCACGGCGTCGCGGATGTAGCGCTTGATCGGCCCCTTGTCGCGAGCCGGTAGCGCGTGCTCGTCACCCGACAACAAGGCGGCGCGCTGCTTGGCGCGGGCCACCTTGTTGGCTTCACGGGACTGGCTGGCCGCGGCCTTGCGGTCGGTCGGCACGAGGGGCCGTTTGTTAGCCGCCTCCTGGTCCCGCCGAGACGGTGTGGGGCGGTTCTTGGCACCTGGCCGCTCGGCGTACGTGATTGCCGACGGGGTGCCGTTCTCGGAGTTCTTCTTGCGTCCAAACACGATGCCACTGTATGTCGTGGGGCTGGCTTCCCTCGTATCGCCCGTTGGCAGCCAGGGAAGGAGCCACACTGGTGGGAGCCTGCATGACACCAGTGCGTACGATCCGAACGTGACCAACGACGTTCGCACCCCAGACCTTGACCCTGCCCGACTGACCGCCATGAAGGCCCGTGTCGCCGAGCTTCTACCGACATTGCGCGAGGATCTCGAAGCGCTCACCCGGATCCCCAGCGTCTCGCTCGCAGCCTTCGACCAAGCAAACGTGGACGCCAGCGCGGAGGCTGTCGCCGTGCTGTTACGGGCCGAGGGTCTCACCGTCGAGGTCATCAGGGAGGGCGGCAGACCAGCCATCATCGGACACATCGATGGGCCCGAGGACGCACCGACGGTCATGCTCTACGCACACCACGACGTTCAGCCCCCAGGCGCCGAGTCCGACTGGGACAGCGCGCCGTTCGAGCCGACCGAGCGTGACGGTCGGGTCTACGCCCGGGGCATCGCCGACGACAAGGCGGGCGTCATGGCGCACATCGCCGCCCTGCGCGTGCACTCCGGCGCGTTGCCGGTCGGCGTCACCGTCTTCGTCGAAGGCGAGGAGGAGATCGGCTCGGACAGCCTGGCCACCATCCTCGAGCGGCACGGCGAGAAGCTGCGGGCCGACACCATCGTGCTGGCCGACTCGAGCAACTGGGCGGTGGGGGAGCCGGCCCTGACCACAACCTTGCGCGGAATGATCCGGGTCGTGCTCACGGTTCGAACCCTCGACCACGGGATCCACAGCGGCATGTTCGGCGGCGCGGTTCCGGACGCCATCACGGCGCTGATCAGGATGCTCGCCACTCTGCACGACGCAGAGGGCAACGTTGCCGTCGCCGGACTGAAGTCCGGTGTGGCCGCCGATCTCGGCTACTCCGAGGAACGGCTTCGCCAGGAGTCCGGTCTGCTCGACGGTGTGGCGATGATCGGTTCGGGCTCGATCCTTTCGCGGTTGTGGACCAAACCGTCGCTCACCACGATCGGCTTCGACGCACCGTCCGTGGCCACCTCGTCCAACACCCTGGTCCCGCAAGCCTCCGCGAAGATCTCCATGCGCATCGCGCCCGACGAGGACCCGAAGGAGGGCTATCGGCTGCTCGCAGAACACATCCGGGCCAGTGCGCCCTGGGGGGTCAAGATCGACATCCAGCTCGACGACGAGGGCGCGGGATTCTCCGCTGACGCCAACGGTCCCGTCTATGACCAGGCGCGCGCGGCCTTCACCGACGCGTGGGGCGTCGCACCGGTCGACATCGGTGTTGGCGGTTCGATCCCGTTCGTGGCGGCGTTCGCCGAGAAGTTCCCCGACGCCGGGATCCTGGTCACAGGGGTCGAGGATCCCGATACCCGCGCTCACGGCGCCAACGAGAGCCTGCACCTCGGTGAGTTCGAACGGGTCTGCCTGGCCGAGGCCGTCCTTCTCGAACGTCTGGGGCTTCTGCGCGACTGAGCGCCAAGGCGCGTCGTCAGTCGCAGGCAAGCAGGCGCGGGCAGTCAGTCCTTGGCGGTCTCGCCCGGCAGCGCGAGCATCTGGTCGAGCGCAACCTTGGCCCACTTGGCGACGTCGGGATCGACGGTGATCTGGTTGATGACACGGCCGGCCACGAGCGACTCCAGCGCCCAGACCAGGTGCGGCAGGTCGATGCGGTTCATGGTCGAGCAGTAGCAGACGTTCTTTTCCAGGAAGGCGATGTTCTGCTTCGGGAACATCGTCGCGAGACGGCGCACGAGGTTGAGCTCGGTGCCCACGGCCCACGAGCTTCCGTCCGGTGCCGAGGCAATGGCCTGGATGATCCGTTCGGTCGAGCCGACCACATCTGCAGCGTCGACGACGTCGTACTGGCACTCTGGGTGCACGATCACCCTGACGTCGGGGATCGTGGCGCGAGCGGCGGAAACGGCTTCGAGCGAGAAGCGCCCGTGCACTGAGCAATGTCCGCGCCACAGGATCACCCGCGCAGCACGGACCTGTTCGCGGGTCAGCCCTCCGGCCTGCTTGTGTGGGTCGAACACCACGCAGTCCTGCAGCGAGAGGCCGAGCTCGCGGACCGCGGTGTTGCGTCCCAGGTGCTGGTCGGGCAGGAACAGCACCTTTGCGCCGCCCCCGACACCACCATGCTGGTCAAATGCCCACTGCATCGCGGTCTTCGCATTGCTCGACGTGCAGATCGTGCCCCCGTGGCGGCCGGTGAACGCCTTGATGGCGGCCGAGGAGTTCATGTACGTCACCGGAACAAGCGCGTCCGCGACGCCCATCTCGGCAAGGTCGTCCCATGTGTCCTCGACCTGGCCGATTGCGGCCATGTCCGCCATGGAGCATCCCGCGGCCAGGTCGGGCAGCACGACCTGCTGATGGTCCGCCGTGAGGATGTCGGCCGCCTCCGCCATGAAGTGCACGCCGCAGAAGACGATGTATGCCGCCTCCGGGCGTGCGGCCGCTTCTTTGGCAAGCTTGAAGCTGTCGCCGGTCACATCGGCGAACTCAATGACCTCGTTGCGCTGGTAGTGGTGGCCGAGGATGAAGACCTTGTTGCCGAGGGCAGCCTTGGCGACCCGTGCACGTTCGACCAGACCCGGCTCCGAGGGCGCCGGCAGCTCACCGGGACATTCGACGCCCCGCTCGGTGGCGAGCTCGCGACCCTGACCCAGGACGAGCAGGGGCAAAGGAGCGTGGTCTGACTGGTGCGTTGTGGTGCTCACGCCCTGATCGTATGCCGCCGACCGGGTCATGATGGTGGCTCGTCAGCGAGTGGACGGTGTCGCATGACACGAACGTGACTCATGCGGTCGCCAACATCGAGCACAGTCTTGACCGGACCCTTGTCAAGGCTTTACCTGCACCTGTACATTTGGGCATTGGCCGCCCGGCATGACAAGCCTCGCAGAACAGACCAAGAAAGACAGGGCTTGACATGGAGTTCCTTGGGCGATTGGACACTGAGGCGGGGCTTGTTGCGGAAGGCAGGGCGCCGGGGGAGCCCGACCAGGCCGAGCAGGCCGTGGGCGGTGGGGCGACGGTGAGTGAGCCTCGATCGACGACCGAGACTGCTGGCGGGTTTGACCGATGGCCAGGCGGTCTCAAGGGGTGAGTCCCCTAGATTTCGCACATGCACTTTGTCGTCAGTGACATCCATGGACATGTGGGGCCCTTCGTCGGGGCACTTCATCACGCGAAGCTGCTCGACTCTGATGGCGCTTGGTGCGCGGGCGGAGCCCGGCTGACCATCCTGGGCGACTTCTTCGACCGTGGGCCCGACGGCGTCGCGGTCGTTGACCTCATCCGCCGACTGCAGGACGAAGCAGGCGCGGCCGGTGGGCAGGTTGACGCCCTGCTCGGTAACCACGAGATCCTCGCGCTCGGGATGCACCGCTTCGGCGACCAGCAGGTCCCGTCACACTTCGGCGGCAACCGAAGCTTTGCCCGCAGCTGGTCCCTCAACGGGGGTCGGGTTGGCGATCAGGAACACCTCACCGACCAGCACATTGCCTGGCTCAGCGGGCTGGACGCCATCGTCCTGGCAGGTCGCGACCTGTTGCTGCACACCGACACCACTGAGTACCTCCGGTGGGGCGACAGCGTCGAGCGGATCAACGACGCCATGCGCCACGTCCTTGCCGGTGATGAGCTCGGGGAATGGTGGGAGTGCTGGGTCAGGCTTACGGCCCGATATGCGTTCGCAGACTCGGGTGGTGAGCGGGTGGCTGTCGGGGTCCTCGACCGGCTCGGCGGCGAGCGGATCGTCCACGGCCACAGCATCATCGCCTCGCTCACCGGACAGGACTCCACCGAGGTCACCGGCCCCCTGTCATATGCAGGCGGCCGGGCACTCGCCATCGACGGCGGCATCTACGCGGGGGGCCCGTGTCTGGTCGTTCGCCTCGACCATGACCGGGCTGCGACGACGTGACGTCACCCCTGACAGGTCACGGCCTGACAGCATGGGCATGTGCGCGTCCTCATAGCTCCCGACTGTTTCACCGGCACCCTCAGCGCCGCCCAGGCGGCTGAGGCGATCGCCGAGGGCTGGCGACGCAGTGCGCCTGATGACGCCCTCACTCTGCAACCCTTGAGCGACGGAGGCCCTGGGTTTCTTGACGTGCTGACCGCAGCGCTCACCGGCGCGACGGTGTCCGTCACGGTGTCTGATCCGCTCAGACGTCCCGTTCCGGCCGCGATCCTGATCGTTGACAGTGGTGCCACGCGGACGGCATACATCGAGTCTGCTCAGGCCTGCGGTCTGCACCTGCTCTCCGAGGGCGAGCGCAATCCCATGGTCACCAGCACCAACGGCGTCGGGGAGCTCATCGACGCAGCTGTCGGCGGGGGTGTCACCCGGGTCGTGGTCGGACTCGGTGGCAGCGGCACCAACGACGGGGGAGCCGGCATGCTGGCCGCGCTCGGAGCCGGCGACCGGGAGGCGCTGGGCATGGGCGGAGCGACTCTCGGCGAGCTGGCCGACGATGCGCTTGAGGGACTCATGTTGGTGCGTGAGCGGCTGCACTCCGTCGAGCTCGTCGTCGCCACCGACGTCGACTCGCCGCTGCTCGGATTCCATGGCGCAAGTGCGGTCTATGCGGGTCAGAAGGGCGCGACACCCGAGATGGCGCAACAGCTCGAGGCCGCTCTGGGTCACTTCACCCAGGTTGTTGGCAGGGTCGTTCCCGTCAGCCGGGACCTGCTCTCCGGCAAGGAGATTCGCCTTGAACGCGAGCCGGGTGCGGGGGCGGCCGGAGGCCTGGGCTACGGGCTGCTGCTCCTTGGCGCACATCGGGTCAGCGGGGTTCAGGCGGTGCTTGACGCGGTCGCCTTCGACGCGCTGGTGCAGACCACTGACCTGGTCGTCACCGGCGAGGGCGCGTTCGACGTGCAGAGCCTGCGTGGCAAGGTCGTCGCGGGGGTCGCCGCCGCCGCCTTGGCCAGGGCGAAACCGACCGTTGTCATCGCAGGCCAGGCGCTGGTGGGGCGTCGTGACTCGATGGCACTGGGCATCAGTGGCACCTATGCCGTGGCTGAGGACCCGAGTCAGGTCGCGGCTGCCCTTGCAGACCCCGCGGGCACTCTCAGCAGGAGGACGCAGAGAGTGGCGACGACATGGTCCCGCCCGTCACCTCTGACGTACCCTTGACGCGTTGGGAACACATTCCAACGCCCGTGGGTTAGCACTGTTGAACCATTGCCCCGCGACTACTTAAGGACTCACCACATGAGTGTTCAGGACGACACCCAGGCCCGCCTCGCGCAGGCAGTTGCCGAGGAAGCCGGCGCCGACAAGCCAGCGCACGGTGTGCTGCTCTCCGACGTGGCCGCGGTCAAGGTCAAGAGCCTGCTCGAGCAAGAGGGCCGCGATGACCTTCGTCTGCGGGTTGGCGTGCAGCCTGGTGGCTGTTCAGGCTTGGTCTACCAGCTGTACTTCGACGAGCGCACCCTGGACGGCGACCTGGTCGTCGACTTCGGTGGTGTCGAGGTCGTCATCGACCGGATGAGTGCTCCCTATCTCGACGGTGCCTCGATCGACTTCGCAGACACGATCGAGAAGCAGGGTTTCACCATCGACAACCCCAATGCAGGCAGCTCCTGCGCCTGCGGCGACTCCTTCAGCTGAGCCGACCCCTGGGGTTTACGCGCCGCGTTCGCACGGGCACACGTGGGCTATGCAGTGACGCCGTATGCCGCGAGCCCGTCGATCAGTGCTGAGGAGTCGTCGGGGACATCGATCAGGGCATAGCTCGACGTGACCCACGGGCGGGGTGCCGCCACGTGGAGCTCGATGTCACGACTGTCCTGTGCCAGCTCGGCCAGACTGCCTTCGTCGAGGCCTTCGAGGGGACCAGGGACATGGGTCGAAGTCGTCATGGAGCCACCGTATTTCCGTTGTCGGACAAGTGAAATACGTACCAACCGGTAACACTCACCGGTAACACTCACCGGTAACACTCACCGGTAACAGCTTGACCGCTGGCTACGAGGACAGCACGACCGCGAGGTAAGTTGCCTGCGTGCGTATTGCCATCACAGGATCCATTGCGACTGACCACCTGATGACCTACAAGGGTCGATTTGCCGACTCCCTGGTTGTCGACCAGCTCGACAAGATCGCCCTGTCCTTCCTGGTGGAGGATCTCGAGATCCGCCGCGGGGGTGTCGCCGCCAACATCGCGTTCGGCATGGCCAACCTGGGGCAGCAGCCGATCCTGGTGGGAGCTGCCGGCGAGGACTTCGTGGAGTACCGATCCTGGCTTGAGCGCCACGGCGTCGACTGTGACTCCGTGCACATCTCCGAGACCCGGCACACGGCCCGTTTCGTGTGCACCACCGACGACCACATGGCGCAGATCGCCACCTTCTACGCCGGCGCCATGAGCGAGGCCCGAGAGATCGAGCTGGCCCCTGTCGCTGCCCGCGTCGGGGGACTGGATCTGGTCGTCATCGGATCCAACGACCCTGAGGCCATGCTGCGGCATACCCAGGAGTGCCGGGCCCGCAAGATCCCCTTCGCGGCCGATCCATCGCAGCAGCTGGCGTTCATGGACGGCGAGTCCATCCGTGAGCTGATCGACGGGGCGGCCTTTCTGTTCACCAACGAGTACGAGGCGGCGCTGACCGAGCAGAAGACCGGGTGGAGCGCCGAGGCGATCGCCGAACGCGTCCAGACGCGGATCATCACCAAAGGCAAGGACGGTGCGCTCATCACCACGCGGGGGGAACGGCCGATCGAGGTCAAGGTGGCCAATGAAGTGCGCAAGGCTGACCCGACCGGGGTGGGCGATGCATTTCGCGCCGGCTTCCTCACCGGATTGGCGTGCGAGCTGGGTCACGAACGATCGGCGCAGATCGGCTCGATGCTGGCGACCTACGTCGTGGAGACCGTCGGCACGCAGGAGTACGAGCTCGGCCGTCGGCGGTTCCTCGAGCGCTTCGCCGAGGGTTACGGTGACGAGGCCTGCGCCGAGATCGAGGCTCACATCACCTGTCCGCGCCCCTGACCGGTCGATCTGATCCGCATGCCGATCGAGCCCCTGCCCTCACTCTGGCAGCTGGATCTTGACCAGGCGACGCCGGATGACGATCTCGTCGGTGTCGGCGCAGATCTTGAGCCCGGCACGTTGCTCATGGCCTATCGGGCGGGGTTGTTCCCGATGGGGGTCGGTGACGATGGCAGCCCGCCTATTGGTTGGTGGTCACCGAACCCACGCGGCATCCTGCTGCCAGGCCAGGTCAGGATCAGTCGGTCGTTGCGAAAAGCCATGCCACAGTTCGAGATTCGCGTCGACACAGCGTTCGCCGAGGTCGTGGAGGCCTGCTCCGACCCTGGGCGGCAAGGGCGTTGGATCACTGCTGAGGTCATCGGGGCCTACACCCGGTTGCATGAGCTCGGATGGGCGCACTCGGTTGAGGCGTGGCGTGATGGCGAGCTGCAGGGAGGCCTGTATGGCCTGGTCCTGGGTGGGTTGTTCGCGGGGGAGTCAATGTTCCATCGCGCGACCGACGCGTCGAAGTGCGCCTTGGTGGGTCTCTCGGAGCGTGTGTTCGCTGATGGCGACCCGCGCCGGATCATCGACGTGCAGTGGGCCACTCCACATCTGGCGAGCCTCGGTATTACCGAGATCGCGCGCAGCGACTACATCGTTCTGCTCGAGCGTGCGCTGCCGCTTCCCCCACCTGCGGCGTTTGACGGCTGAGAGCGCACCACCACGACGATGCGCAGGTATGCCGGTTCGGAGACCTGCGTGATCTCGACCAGCTCGTGATCGCGCATTCGGCACCACGCCGGGACGTCGTGGCGGGCGGCGGGATCGCTCGTCAGCACGGTGATCCGGGTGCCGTCAGGTGCATCCCGGGCCGCCGCGGCGAGACGGATCACGGGCAGAGGGCAGCGCAGTCCGCGGGCGTCGACCTCGATCTCGTTCATAGGTCGGACGCCCCGAGCTGGGCCCGGACGACAGCAACCGCGTCAGGCAGCTCGGCTATGAACCGATCCACATCGTCCTCCATCGTCGGCGCGATCGCATTCAATGGCAACGTGATTCGCACATTGCCATGGGTGAGCACCCCCATGGCCGCCAGGACATGACTTGGCTCGAGGGTGCTCGAGGTGCAGGCCGACCCTGATCCAACGGCGAAGCCGCGGCGGTCGAGCTCGGTCACCAGGGCCTCGCCGTCGACATACAGCAGGGAGAAGGTCAGGACGTGAGGCAGCCGGTCGTCCGGATCACCTACGACGTCCACATCACGCAGGTCGGCCGCCGCCTCGCGCAGTCGCGTGATGAGGGCGGACGATCGGGCGGCCTCGTCCACCCGGTTCGCCCGGGTCTGCCGCCAGGCCTCGGCTGCGGCAAGTGCGACGGCGATGACGGGCTCGACGTCGGTGCGACCGTGCTCGACCTCACTGGCGGGGCCCGGACGGCGCCAGCGCGTTCGCTCGGGGACGACCAGCACGCCCAGACCCGCAGGGCCGCCCCACGATCGGGCGTCGCCTGCCAGGACGTCGAAGTGCGCGGGTGTCGGGTCACGCCCGAGCGATGCCATGGCGTCCACCAGCAGCGGTATGTCATGTCTCTGGCACAGCGCGTGTGCCCGCTCGAGAGGCTGGCGGGTGCCGATCTCGCCATTGGCGGACTGGACCGCGGCGAGCACTGTGCCAGGAACCGAGATCGCATCTTCGAGGGCTGGGAGGTCCACCCTTCCAAGCCTGTCCACGCCCACTTCGGCAAACAGGAACGGGTTGTCGGCCTGGGCAGCGTGGTAGCGACCCGTCGTCAGGATCGCCGAGTGCTCGACGGCTGTGGCGACCATCCGCGCGCCGCGACGGCGGCCGGCATACCTCAGTCCCTCCAGACCGGCACGCAGCGCTGCCGGGCCTCCAGGCAGGAACGAGACCTCGGGGGGGCGTACGCCGAGTCCGTCGGCGAGCAGCTCGCGCGCCTGATCCAACAGGGCCCGCGCCCGGCGCGCCTCGGTGTAGAGCCGTTGCGGGTCGGCCCAACCGGCGTCCAGGGCAGCCATCAGGGTGGCTCTGGCGGAGGGCAGCATCGGTGCGCTCCCGGCGTCGAGCAGCGCGCGACGCGGGGTGGCCCGCAGCTCGGTCTCAGGTTGGTGCGCCACGCCTTGAACTTAGTCCCAAGTTGGGAGGTCGAAAGGCCGCCGCTCTAGTAGGGTTTCTGCCATTCGCTTGCCCCTGATTGGAAGGTGCGCACCTTGGGTCTGCACGATCACACTTTCTTCCGCATGAATCGGCGAGGACTGACCGTCACTGGTCTCGCACTGACCTGCGCTGTGGCCCTCAGTGGCTGCGGAGAGTCGCTGTCACGCGGTCTGCTGCCTCACGGCGTAACCGATCAGAGCAGTCGGATCACCAACCTGTGGGATGGCTCCTGGTTGGCCGCACTCGGTGTCGGTGTGGTGGTGTGGGGCCTGATCATCTGGTGCATCGTGGCCTACCGTCGCAAGAAGGACGATGTTGGCCTCCCCGAGCAGCTGCGTTACAACGTGCCGATCGAGATCTTCTTCACCGTCGTCCCCCTCTTCATGATTGCGGTGCTCTTCTTCTACACCGCACGCGACGAGTCGGCGCTTCTGGACACGTCCAAGAAGCCCGACGTCACGGTCAACGTGGTCGGCAAGCAGTGGAGCTGGGACTTCAACTACGTCGAGGCCGGCACCTTCGAGTCAGGCACCCAAGCACAGCTGACCGGCGTGCCGGGCGTTGCCGCGACCCTGCCGGCGCTCTACCTCCCCGTGAACAAACGGGTCGAGTTCGTCCTGACCTCCCGCGACGTCATCCACTCATTCTGGGTGCCGCAGTTCCTCATGAAGATGGACATCGTCCCGGGCAAGGTCAACAGGTTCCAGATCAAGCCCACCGAGATCGGCACCTTCCAGGGCAAGTGCGCCGAGCTGTGCGGCACCTACCACTCGCAGATGCTCTTCCAGGTCAAGGTCGTGTCCCAGGCCGACTACGACGCGCACATGGCCGAGCTCGTGGCCCAGGGCAACGTAGGCATGCTCGACAACAGCTTGAACCGCGAGAAGATCGAACCGGGCGACCAGCAGTACCTGCCCAAGAGGGTAGGCAACTGATGTCGAGCGTGAAAACGGGCGCGCCGTTGAAGATCGAGCCCTCCCCACGTCGCCGGTCGCCTGGTCAAACGGTGGTCAAGTGGGTCACCACGACCGATCACAAGGTGATCGGCAACCTCTACTTCATCACCGCGTTCGGCTTCTTCATGATCGGTGGGCTGCTCGCGCTGCTCATCCGGACCGAGCTGTTCGCGCCCGGCCTGCAGATCGTGGACAACCCCGAGCAGTACAACCAGCTGTTCACCATGCACGGCACGATCATGTTGCTGCTGTTCGCAACGCCGTTGTTCGCTGGGTTCGCAAATGCGCTCATGCCGATCCAGATCGGAGCCCCGGACGTCGCCTTCCCGCGGCTGAACATGCTCGCCTACTGGCTCTATCTGTTCGGCGGGCTGATCGCTTCTGCGGGGTTCCTCACCCCGTCGGGCGCGGCGTCCTTCGGGTGGTTCGCCTATGCTCCGCTCTCGGATGTGGCCTACAGCCCCGGCATGGGCGGTGACCTCTGGGTCTTCGGCCTGGCGCTGGCCGGTTTCGGCACGATCCTTGGTGGGGTCAACTTCATCACCACGATCATCTGCCTGCGCGCTCCCGGCATGACGATGTTCCGGATGCCCTTGTTCACCTGGACCATCCTGATCACCTCGATCATGGTCCTGATGGCCTTCCCCGTGCTGGCCTCCGCGCTGCTGGCTCTGGGGGCGGACCGCAGGCTCGGCGCCCATGTGTTCGACCCGAGCAACAGTGGGGCAATGCTCTGGCAGCACTTGTTCTGGTTCTTCGGCCACCCCGAGGTCTACATCATCGCGCTGCCGTTCTTCGGGATCATCAGCGAGATCATTCCGGTGTTCTCCCGCAAGCCGCTGTTCGGCTACAAGAGCATGATCTTCGCGACGATCGCGATCGCGGCGCTGTCGGTGAGCGTCTGGGCACACCACATGTATGCAACGGGCCAGGTCCTGCTGCCGTTCTTCGCGATCATGACGATGCTGATCGCGGTGCCGACCGGGGTGAAGTTCGTCAACTGGATCGGGACCATGTGGGGCGGGTCGGTGACCTTCGAGACGCCCATGCTGTGGGCGATCGGCTTCCTGACGACGTTCCTCTTCGGCGGGCTGACCGGCATCATCTTGTCGAGCCCGGTGCTGGACTTCCACGTCACCG
>Ga0209585_10000862_pt1 | contig 11858 bp, 12 predicted proteins | sample NGEPerone_FD_185491 | JGI IMG/M metagenome (GOLD analysis project Ga0209585, IMG submission 185491) | Arctic peat soil microbial communities from the Barrow Environmental Observatory site, Barrow, Alaska, USA - NGEE Permafrost154B-one... | ecosystem: Environmental > Terrestrial > Soil >... | reverse complement strand
GCAGCCCCCGCGGCACCCCCAGCGGCACCCCCAGCGGCGCCCGGCTCGGCAGCCTCTCCTGCCTCCGATCCGTCCGGCGCAGAACCGGCCTCCGCCCACGACTGGGCATGGACACCGGCCGGCGGGGCAGCCGCCGGAGCAGCCGCTCCGCCCGTACGCGAGCCCGCAGCACCCAGCCCCGCGCGGACCCACCCGGCCCAACGACCCTGGCTCGAGATCGACGGGGACCGATACCCGCTGCTCTCCGCCATCACGGTCCTGGGTCGCGACAACACAGCCGACGTCATACTCGACGACCCAGGAATCTCCAGGCGGCACACCGAGATTCGCGTGACAAGCGATGGACCGCACCTGGTGGCCAGCATCCGCGACCTCGGCTCGACGAACGGCACATTCGTCAACGGCGAACGGATCACCAGCCAGCGCCTGGCCGATGGCGACAGCATCAATGTTGGCCGGACCGCCCTGACCTATCGCGGAGGTCACCGGTGATCGGCTCCCATGAGTGAGCTCACCCTGACAGTGATCCGCCTCGGCCTCGTGGTCCTGCTGTGGATCTTCGTCTTCAGCGTCGTCGGAGTCCTGCGCGGCGATCTGTACGGCACCAGAGTCCTGACCCGCGCCAGGCCGAAGCCTCCGCGTCGCGCGTCGCGTGAGCCGGTCGCCAAGACGTCGCCCGCGAAGAGGCCGGTCACCCCCAGCCGAGGTCGCAGCTCCAACAAGCGCACCCCGACGTCGCTGACCGTCACCGAGGGCTCTTTGGCAGGGACGACGGTGTCCCTGAAGGAGACCGGCGTTCTGCTGGGCCGCAACCCCGAGTGCACCCTCGTCCTGGACGACGACTTTGCCTCAGGCCGCCACGCGCGCATCTTCCGCCGCGACGCAGGGTGGTTCGTGGAGGACCTGGGATCCACCAACGGCACTTTCATGGGATCCACGAAACTGACCCAACCCATGCCTGTCGAGGTCGGTTCGACCCTACGCATCGGCAAGACCGTCTTCGAGCTGCGGAAGTAGGTCCCCTTGGAGATCGCATTGCGCTTCGCCGCCCGTTCGGACGTCGGACTCGTGCGAGCGGTGAACCAGGACTCGGGGTATGCCGGTCCGCACCTGCTCGTCGTCGCCGACGGCATGGGCGGGCACGCCGCGGGCGATGTCGCGAGCTCGATCGCGATCGGCGAGATGGTCAGTCTCGACGGAGAGAGCCACGGAGCGGACGACGCGCTCGACCTGCTCGCTGCAGCCGTGCACACGGCGAACAACGAGCTGCAGCAGGCAATGCAGAACCAGCCCGAGCTCCAGGGCATGGGCACCACGGTCACCGCATTGTTGCGAGCCGGCAACAAGATCGCCGTCGCCCACATCGGCGACTCCCGCGCGTACCTGTTGCGTGATGGCACGTTCACCCAGATCACGCACGACCACTCGTTCGTCCAGAGCCTGATCGACGAGGGCCGGATCACCGAGGAAGAGGCTCAGGGTCACCCGCAGCGCTCCCTGGTCACACGGGTCCTGACCGGAGCCGAGGGCGACGAGCCCGACCTGGCCATGCGTGAGGCTCACGTCGGCGACCGCTATCTGGTCTGCTCGGACGGTCTCTCAGGGTTTGTGGCCGCAGACACCATCCAGGAGATCCTTGAGCAGGGCATGCCGCCCGGCCGGACGGCCGACCGTCTGGTGGAGCTGTCGATGCGCGCGGGAGCACCCGACAACGTGACCTGCGTGATCGGCGACGTCGTTGACCTCGTCAAGGACAAGGCGCCGCCGACGGCGCATGAGGTCGTCGGCGCGGCGGCCGAGCGCAAACACACGACCACCAGCTCGAACCCGGTCACACCTGCGGCCAAGGCGGCTGCGCTGTCCCGTCAGGCCAACAGCGCCGATGCCCAGGAAGATGCCGACGCCGAGGGCATGCGACTTGCCGAGGAGGGGCCGTCCTCAGGCCGTCGACGGTGGCTCCGGGCTTCTTCACTGGTTGTCCTGGTGCTGGCCGTCCTGGTGGGCGGCGGCTACGCGGCATACGACTGGTCGCAGCGGCAGTACTTCGTCGGCCAGGCCAAGGGACACGTCGCGATCTATCAGGGCATCTCCTCGAACATTGGTCCGTGGAACCTCTCACACGTGATCGCCGACAGTGAGATTGCGTTGAGCGACCTGCCGGACTTCTACCGCAGCAAGGTCGATGCCACGGTCACCGCAGCCACGATCGACGACGCCCGCCAGCTCGTCGCCAACCTGCGGGTTCAGGCCATCCAGTGTCAGACCACCAAGGCCGCCGGCGGCACCTGCGGCTCCTCCAGTCCATGAGCATCGTCACCTCCTTCCGTCCTCGCACCAGACGCAACGTCGAGCTGTTGTTGCTGCTGCTGGCCGTCGCGATCGTCATGGTGGCCTACCTCAACGTGGGGCTGGCGATCGACGGCACGTTCCCGCCCGACCTGCTGAAGTACGGCTCCGGGCTGCTCGCTCTCTCCGTCGGATTCCACCTGGTGCTCAGGTGGCGCGCCTCCTATGCCGACCCGTTGTTGCTTCCGATCGCCACCCTGCTGAACGGGCTGGGGCTGGTGATGATCCACCGCCTGGACCTGGCCCACTCCCGCACCGGGAGCGACCTTCTCGCGCCCAAACAGCTGATGTGGAGCACGCTGGCGGTGCTCATCGCCGCCGGCGTCATCATCGTCCTGCGAGACCACCGCCACCTGCGCCGTTTCACGTTCACCGCAATGGCGCTGGGCCTCGGGATGCTCCTGCTGCCACTGATGCCGGGCATCGGCCGCAACATCAACGGGTCGCGGATCTGGATCGGTGTCGGGCCACTGTCCTTCCAGCCCGGCGAGGTCGCCAAGATCCTTCTGGCCATCTTCTTTGCCGGCTACCTCGTGCAGACCCGCGATGTCCTGTCGCTGGTCGGGCGACGGTTCGTCGGGATCAGCCTGCCTCGGGCGCAGGACCTCGGGCCCATCCTGATCGCCTGGCTGGCCAGCGTTGGGGTCCTGGTCTTCGAGAAGGACCTCGGCTCCTCGCTGATGTTCTTCGGTCTCTTCGTCGCGATGCTCTACGTCGCCACCGAACGCCGGTCGTGGATCGCGATCGGGATGGTCCTCTTCTGCGCCGGGGCCTACGTCGCCTACCTCTTGTTCGGACACGTCCAGACGCGGGTCCTGCTGTGGCTGGATCCGTTCAGCGCCAAGGCACTTGAGGCCAGTGACCAGCTGGTCAAGGGTCTGATGGGCATGGCCAAGGGCGGGCTGCTCGGCAGCGGGTTGGGGCGCGGTCACCCCGAGCTCACCTACTTCGCCGAGAGTGACTTCATCATCCCCAGCTTCGGCGAGGAGATCGGCCTGATCGGCCTGTTCGCCCTGCTGCTGCTCTATGCGCTGATGGTCGAGCGTGGCTTGCGGACCGCCCTCGGCGTCCGCGACGGCTTCGGCAAGCTGCTGGCGTTCGGACTGTCCTTCTCCATGGCCCTGCAGTGCTTCGTGGTCGTCGGGGGTGTCACCCGCGTCATCCCGCTGACCGGTCTGACGATGCCGTTCCTCTCCTATGGTGGCTCCTCGCTGCTGGCCAACTGGTCCCTGGTCGCACTGCTGCTGAGGATCAGCGACCAGGCCCGACGTCCGCTCCCGGATGCCGAAGAGCTGGCCACCGTGGCGGACGCCCCCACCCAGGTGGTGGCCCTGCGATGAACCAGCCGATCCGCCGCGTGTCCTTGATCGTGGCCCTGCTCTTCTGCTCGCTGCTGATCTCCACGACGTGGATCCAGTTCGTCAGCGCCAAGGAGCTCGACAACCGGCAGGGCAACCGCCGCACCCTGCTCGACAGCTACTCCCGCGAGCGCGGCGCCATCCTCGTCGGCGGGTCACCCATCGCCAAGTCCGTCCCGACCAAGGACGACCTCAAGTACGTGCGGACCTACCCCTCGGGCAAGCTCTACTCCCAGGTGACCGGCTACTACTCCTTCACCTACGGCGCCGGCGGGGGTATTGAGGGGTCCGAGGACGCGTTGCTGTCCGGCCAGTCCGACAAGCTCTTCTACCGGCGCGTGGTCGACATGGTGACCGGCAAGGTTCCCAGCGGCGCCAGCCTCGAGCTCACGATCAACGCCAAGGTGCAGAAGGCCGCGGACAAGGCCCTGGGCAACCAGCGCGGCGCGGTGGTTGCACTGGACCCCCGCACCGGGGCGATCCTGGCGATGGTGAGCCACCCGCAATACGACCCGACGCGTCTGTCGGGCCACAATCTCGACGCGGTCGCAACCGAATGGAAGGCCCTGAACGCGGACCCCAACCAACCCATGGTCAACCGGGCGATCGCCGGCAACCTCTACCCGCCGGGCTCCACCTTCAAGCTGATCACCGCCGCGGCGGCCCTGTCCTCGGGCACCTTCACCGAAGAGTCTCTGATCCCGGGACCGGCAACGCTCGACCTGCCCCAGACGACCGTCAACCTGCCCACGGACGACCATCGACCCTGCGGCCCGGGCAACAAGACCACGCTGACGCACGCGCTTGAGATCTCGTGCAACACCGCGTTCGGTTGGCTGGGGCTCCAGCTCGGCGGCGACGAGCTGCGTGCACAGGCAGCCAAGTTCGGATTCGGTGACAGCCTCAAGGTGCCGATGTGGGTCACGCCGAGCACCGTCCCGGCTGAGCTCAACGCCCCCCAGACCGCACAGTCCGCCATCGGGCAGTTCGACGTTCGGGTCACGCCTCTGCAGATGGCCATGGTCAGCGCGGCCATCGCGAACAAGGGCATCGTGATGAGCCCCTACCTGATCAAGGACACTCGCAACAGCGATCTCGAGGTCATCGAGCAGACCAAACCAGAGCAGCTCTCACAGGCGATCACCCCGGACGTTGCGGCTGCGCTGACCCGAATGATGATCGCGGTCGTCCAGTCGGGCACCGGCACTCCCGCGCAGATCACCGGGGTCCAGGTCGCGGGCAAGACAGGTACCGCGCAGCACGAGAAGGGCAGCGCACCTCACGCCTGGTTCACCGCGTTCGCGCCCGCCGACAACCCGACGATCGCGGTTGCGGTGGTCGTCGAGGACGGTGGAAACGTCGGTAGTGAGGCGTTTGGTGGCAAGGTCGCCGGACCGATCGCACGCCAAGTCATCGAGGCGGCGATGAACCCGTGAGCCCCAAGATCGGCACCACCCTCAGCGGTCGATACACCCTGACCGAACGCATCGCGGCCGGCGGGATGGGCGAAGTCTGGGCCGCCACCGACACCGTCCTGGGCCGCACCGTCGCGGTCAAGCTCCTGCACCCGGCGCTGAGCCAGGAGAGCGACTTCGTCGAACGCTTCCGGGCCGAGGCGCGGCATACGGCCTCGTTGCACCACCCCAACATCGCCACCGTGTTCGACTACGGCGAGGACGACGGCACCGCATACCTCGTCATGGAGCTGATCGTCGGCCAGCCGCTGAGCCAGATCATCGCCGACCGGGCACCGTTGTCCCCCCAGGAGACCGCCTCGATCCTGGTCCAGGCCGCCACCGCACTCGAGGCAGCCCATCAAGGCGGGGTCGTCCACCGCGACATCAAGCCGGCCAACATTCTGATCACGTCGGACGGCACCGCCAAGCTGACGGACTTCGGGATCGCCCGAGCCATCGACGCCGCACCCCTGACCCAGACCGGCCAGGTCCTCGGAACCGCCCAGTACCTCTCTCCCGAGCAGGCACTGGGTCACAGTGCCACCGCCGCCAGCGACATCTACTCCCTCGGCGTGGTCGGCTACGAGATGCTCACCGGCGAGCGCCCCTTCGACTCCGGCACGGCCGTGGCCACCGCCCTCGCCCACGTCAACCAAGCGCCGCCGCCACTGCCCGTCACCATCCCCACCGGTGTCCGTGACGTGATCGGCGCAGCCCTGGCCAAGGATCCTGCTGATCGTCCCGCGAGTGCAGCAGCAATGGCGGCAGCCCTCGGGATGCCGGGTGCGGCTCTTGCCTCGGACGGGCCCGGCCCCGCACCCACGCAGGTGATGCCCGCGCTGACCCGGGCCATGCCCACACAGACTCCGTTGACGCAACCCCCTGGCAGGTCGAGGTGGCGACCAAGTCGCCGACCAGCCTGGCTGCTGACAGCCCTTGTGGCGGCCGTGGCGCTCGGGGTTCTGGCGGTCTTCGCCCTCTCTGGTGGTGATGCCGGAACGAACACTGCTCCGGACACGACCAGCACCTCAACGACTCCGACGCCGACCACTGCGAATACTGTGGTTTCGCCTTCGGTCACATCATCCGTGCCCATCAAGCCCACCCCGGGCAAGGGCAACGGCAAGAAGAAGGGCAAGTAGTGAACGGCACACCTCATCTGTTGGGCGGGCGTTACCAGGTTGGTGAGCTCATCGGTCGCGGCGGAATGGCCGAGGTTCACGCAGGTCATGACACCAGGCTCGGCCGCACCGTGGCCATCAAGATTCTGCGCTCCGACCTGGCCCGTGACCCGGCGTTCCTGTCCCGGTTCCGCCGCGAGGCCCAGTCCGCGGCGGGGCTGAACCACCCTGCCATCGTTGCGGTCTACGACTCCGGCGAGGACGAGGACGTGGAGACCGGCGGCGCCCCCGTTGCCCTGCCCTACATCGTGATGGAGTACGTCGAGGGCCACACCCTGCGCGACATCCTCAACGCCGAGCGGATCATGAGCCCCGACGACGCGGCCAGGGTCACCGAGGCCATCCTCGATGCGCTGGCCTACAGCCACCGGATGGGTATCGTCCACCGCGACATCAAGCCGGGCAACGTCATGCTGACCCCCGCGGGTGCCGTCAAGGTGATGGACTTCGGGATCGCCCGCGCTATCGCCGACAGTGCCGCCACCCTGACCCAGACCCAGTCGGTGATCGGCACGGCTCAGTACCTCTCACCCGAACAGGCCCAGGGGCTACCGGTCGACGCGCGTTCCGATCTGTACTCCACCGGCTGCCTGCTCTATGAGCTGCTCACGGGCCGCACGCCCTTCGTCGGGGACTCACCGGTCTCGGTTGCCTACCAGCATGTGGGTCAACCGCCACAGCCCCCATCCGTTCACCAGCCCGGCCTCAGCTCCGACCTCGACGCCGTCGTGCTGCACTCCCTGGTCAAGGACCGCGACGCCCGGTATCAGGACGCGGCTCAGTTCCGATCCGACCTCGCCGCTGCCCGCAGCGGACGGCCGATCAGCACCGCCGCACGGGGAACGGCGGCGGGTGTGACCCTCGGTGCGGGTGCGTTGGCAGGCGGCGGTTCGATGGGCGGCGATCCGACGATGGCGATGCCGGCGGCCGACGCGACGCAGGTCGTCAGATCCCGGAGCGGCGAACGGCACAACACCGCCACCTTGCCTGCGATCGGCCGCGACCCGGCCGACCTGCCGCGCAAACGGCATGCGGCCACCTACGTTCTGCTCGCCCTGGCCGTGGTGGCCGCGCTGGTCCTGGTCGGGCTGGCGGGCAAGGCGCTGTTCACCGGGGACGCGGGTGCACCGGAGCTGACCGTCCCGCGCGTGGTCAACATGACCCAGGTGCAGGCCGAGGCGAAGTTGAGCTCCGTGGGCTTCAAGTCCGCCGTTTCCTTCGCCCCCAACCAGGCGGAGAAGGGGAAGGTCATCGACCAAAGCCCCCCGGCCGGCCAGAAGTACCCCGCGACCACAACAGTCACGATCACCGTCTCCAGCGGTCCCGGTGAGGCAACGGTACCCGACGTCCATGGTTACAACGAGGACTCGGCCAAGACAGCCATCGCCGCCATCGGCCTGACCGTCGGCAAGGTGCAGCTTGTCGACGACCCCAACGTCGACAAGGGCCTGGTCATCGAGACCGTGCCCCCAGCCGGCGACACCGTGGCTGTCGGCTCGGCGGTCTCCCTCAAGGTCTCCAGCGGCAAGGTCAAGGTGCCATACGTGGTTGGCCTCGACCGCGGTGCCGCCACGCAGGCGCTCAGCGATGTGCACCTGCGGTACAAGACCACGTTCGAGGACAGCACCCAGCCGGAAGGCTCGGTGCTGCGCCAGACACATCGCAACGACGTCGTCGACGCCAGCACCGTGATCGCCCTGGTCATCGCACAAGCACCGGCGCCGACGCCAACGCCGACGCCGACGCCAACCCCCACGCCAACCTCTACGACACCCTGACGTGGAGGTGACTATGTCGAAGCGACGATCCGGGCGACGCCGGCCGCGTCGTGGACCAATGGGCTCAGGCCCTCGGACCGTCTGACAGCATCCGGGAAGCCACAGGTTTCAAGCCAGTTGGCCAACAACCGATGCCCGCCCTCGGTCAGCACGCTCTCGGGGTGGAACTGCACCCCCTCGAGAGGCAGGGTGCGGTGGCGAACCGCCATGATCACGCCCGATTCGGTGCGAGCCGAAACGATCAGGTCATCGGTGATGGTGGCCGGGTCGATGGTCAACGAGTGATAGCGCGTCGCGGTGAACGGCGACGGCAGCCCCCGCAGCACGCCGGTGCCGTCGTGGCCCACCAGGGACGTCTTGCCGTGCAGGAGCTCCGGTGCCCGGTTGACCGTGGCACCGAAGACGACGCCGAGCGCCTGATGGCCCAGACAGACACCGAGCATGGGCTGGCCCCGTTCGGCGCAGCCCGAGATCATCGCCATCGAGACCCCGGCGTCCTCCGGCGTGCCGGGTCCTGGTGACACCAGGACACCGTCGAAGCCGACGCCGTCCGCCGGTGAGACGGCGTCGTTGCGCACGACCTCACATTCGGCGCCGAGCTGCTGCAGATAGCCCACGATCGTGAACACGAAGCTGTCGTAGTTGTCGACGACAAGAATGTGAGGGGTATTCATGGCGCCATCGTGGTGGGGTCGGAGGATGGCGATCCGGACTGGATCGTGTTGTCGTTGAACGGCATGAGCGGGGCGATCGCCGGGAACACCCACAGGAAGCACAACACCACCACGCCGGCAGCGAGGATCAACGACAGCAAAGCCTTGACCGGCCGGCGGCCAGGCAGCAGACGCCACAGTGGTCCATACATCTCAGCCCACCGCCCCGGGCGGGACCGCCATGAACGACGCGGGGAGACCGCCTGCCCTGGTGAAGATCCTCATCAGCTTGGAGAACACGACGTAGCGTTGTTGCGCGCTGAACTTCGGATTGCACGCGGTCATCGTCATCCAGGCCTCCGTCGGTGTGGCACCAGGGTGTTGCGGCACGGGGGCAATCACCTCGACGTGGTCCGGCGTGACGATCACATGCCTCTGCACGGCATACACGATGTAGTTGCTCTTGGTCTCGATCACGATGAAGTCGCCGGTCCTGAGCTTGTCGATGTCGGCATACGGCTTTCCGTACGTCGTGCGGTGGCCAGCCGTGGCGAAGTTGCCGACGACACCTGGCATCGCCGTCCCGACGTAGTGTCCGACACCCTTGCCCAGCGTGGGGTGGTCAGTGCCCTGCAGCACGGGCCGGGCATAGCCGGCGCCGAAACGCGGGATGCGCACGATCGCAAACGCTTCGCCGAACGGGACGTTCTTCAGTGTCGCCAAAGGGTCTGGCGTCGCTGCCGGCCCCTGGGTCGCCGTAGGGTCCGGTGGAATGCTGTCATGAGTGAACCCGCGTTCCAGCGTCTGAATGGCGACGGCCTGCTCGCGGTTGGCCGTCACATCGGTCCACCACAGCTGCCACGCAACGAACAGCAACAGCAATACCCCGAGGGTGATCAAGACCTCGCCGATCGTCCCGACCACCCAGCGCAGCGCCTTCACAGTGGAGCCCTCATCCCTGACTCTTCGCATACAACAGACTCAGGCTTCCCTCGTATCCCGGGAAGGTCGCCTTTGCCTTGCTGGTCACGTCGTAGCCCAGACCGAACAGGTCGGCGTAATCCCGGTAGGTCCTGACCTGCTCACTCCTGTCCAGAGCCGCACGCATGGCAGCCTGGTCGCCAATCGCCTGGATGACGTAGGGCGGCGAGTAGACCCGGCCCTGAAGGATCAACGTGTTGCCGACGCAGCGCACGGCACTGGTCGAGATGACGCGCTGGTCCTGCAACATCATCGCCTCGGCACCCCCGGCCCACAGCGCGTTGACCACGCTCTGGACGTCCTGCTGGTGCACGACGATGTCATCGGCGGTGTACCCCGGGGGCAGGCTTGCGGCCGTGCGCTTGGCGTCGTTCAAACTGACCGAAAGGGCTGGACCCGTCACGCCTTGGGTGCCGACGCTCGGCGCCAGCCTGGCGGCCTCGGCGTGCAGCCGGGCAACCTCGGCATTGCCCGGTGCCGCTTGCGAGGTCAGCGAGTCAACCTGGTCCTGCAGCTGTTGCACCGCCGCCGCGCGCTGGTGGACCTCACGGTCCTGGGCACGGACCACATCGACCAGGTCCAGGTGGCCGAAAGAGCGCAGGTCGGTGCCCTGGGAGGTGTGCGCGCTGGTCGCGAACATCAGTCCGGCGGCGGCGGCAACCAGCGGCACGACGGCAGCCCAGCCCGTGAGCCGCCGGGTCGCGCCAGGGCGCTCTCGTCGGGACAACGGGGCCTCCTGACTTCGGCGCGGGATGTAGAGCCTCTACGCTAGGGCAAAAACCTGAAGCACGATGAACCATCCAACGAAGGAGCAATCCCGGTGCCCGAGTCCAAGGGACGCGCCAAACCGGCGTACACACCCCCAGTCAAGCGCAATCCCAAGGCGACCATGGCCAACCCCCCGTGGTTCACCCCTGTGATGCTCGGTCTGATGCTCCTGGGTCTGTTCTGGGTCGTGACCTTCTACGTCACGGCGACAAACTACCCGATCCCCAACATCGGCTACTGGAACCTGGGCATCGGTTTCGGTCTGATGATCACCGGCTTCATGATGACCACGCGCTGGCGCTGACGCACGACAAGTCAGCTTCGCAGGCCGCGCTTTCCGGCCATACCACCAGAGTTATCCACAGACGTTATCCCCAATGGGGATAAATGACATGTCTGTTATTCCTGTCCTGCCAGCCGACCGCGGGCACCGGAGCTACGGGGCGAGACCCGCGATTGAACGCAGCATCGCGTCGTCAGAGATGGCGTACTTCGCAAAGGCGGCCACCGCGAGGAAGACCAGCACGGCAGCCACGGCGGGCAGTTGCAGCTTGCGCCGGTTCTGCGGCGCGGTGGCTGTGATGACCGCCGCCATTGCCACACCCGTGAGGAAGCCGCCAACGTGCGCTTGCCAAGCGATGCCGGGCACGAAACCGAGCACCGCATTGATGACAAGCAGAATGTACAGCTGGCGAGACGACCTGCCGAGGTGGCGGTTGAACACGATCAGGGCCCCGAACAGCCCGAAGACCGCACCTGAAGCGCCCACCATCGGGACTAGCCAACTGCTGTGGTTGATGCCGGCCTGAGTCAGGGGTAACGCGGGCGGCGAGGCCACCAGCAGATACCCGACGGAACCGCCCAGCGCACTGACCAGATACAGGATGGCGAATCTCAGCCGACCGAGCAGGGGTTCGAGATACTGCCCGAGCACCCAAAGGGCGTACATGTTGAACAAGATGTGCAACGGTGAGCCAGGGGCGTGCTCGAATGCCGACGTGAGAAACCGCCACGGCTCGGACCTGGCCGCCAACGGTGAGAACTCCATGGCGTTGGAGAAGGCGCTCGAGGCGTTCTGGAGCAACCACACCACCACACAGATCACGACGATCGTCAGCGTGACCACTGGTCGTCCGCCCGGGGTGACCATGGCACCGAACTGCGTGCGCGGCATACGCATGGTCTTCTGGCCCTCGCGGACGCAGTCGACGCACTGGATGCCGACCGCCGCCGGCCGTTGACACTCAGGGCAGGTTGGCTGGTTGCACCGCTGGCAGCGGACATACGACACCCGATCGGGGTGTCGTGGACAGACAGGCTCTGCCTGGTATGGCGA
>Ga0209585_10000861_pt1 | contig 11869 bp, 7 predicted proteins | sample NGEPerone_FD_185491 | JGI IMG/M metagenome (GOLD analysis project Ga0209585, IMG submission 185491) | Arctic peat soil microbial communities from the Barrow Environmental Observatory site, Barrow, Alaska, USA - NGEE Permafrost154B-one... | ecosystem: Environmental > Terrestrial > Soil > Wetlands... | reverse complement strand
CCTCGCCACCGAACTCACCGCCACCGCGACCAAGTACCCCGGCACCGACCTCACCCTCGCCTACAGCGTCAAAGGACACGACGTCGCATAGATCAACTCACCACGTCAGGAGTTCTGGAGTCCCGATCGCAACTTCGTGACCTTGCGGCTGACCACCGACGACGGCCTCGTCGGGCTGGGAGATGCCACGCTCAACGGCAGGGAGCTCGCCGTCGTCGCGTACCTGAAGGAACATGTCGTGCCGTTGCTGCTTGGCACGGACGCCCACCGCATCGAAGACACCTGGCAGTTCCTGTACCGAAGTGCCTACTGGCGTCGCGGGCCGGTCACGATGGCCGCGATCGCCGCGGTCGATGTTGCGCTCTGGGATCTCAAGGCCAAGGCTGCCGGGATGCCGTTGTACCAGTTGCTGGGCGGCGCCAGCCGTCAGGGGATCCTGGCGTACGGCCATGCCTCCGGCCGTGATATACCCGAGCTCTTCGACTCGATCCGTAAGCACCAGGCTCTCGGCTACCGCGCCATCCGCATCCAGACCGCCATTCCCGGTCTGAAGGCGATCTACGGTGTGGCGTCTCAGGCACAGTCGAGCGGAAGTCGCCGCCTTGACAGCGGCCCCCTGATGCTGACCCGTTCTGCCGTGAGTACCTGACGTTTGCAGAGCCCCTGGAACCGAGGCAGCGACAGGGTGGGGGCTCATACACGATGTCGACGTAGGGGTGGCTTCTCCAACCAGGGCAACGCGGGCGACACAGATGAGGGACCAAAGGCCCCGGATCCTCTCGCAGGATCCAGGGCCTTCGTCGCGAGCCAAAAGGTGTGTCCTCGGGTTTGGAGCTACTTGGGGCAGACCCCCGTGGGAGCGCCGGCGCCCGGCATCGGGCTGCAGTTGACGAACGTGTTGCCGGTCGAGAACTCGTCCAACTTCCACGGGTTCTGCTCGTCCAGGACACTCACGAAACACACCGTGTCGAAACGCGAGTCGACCAGCCCCTGGATCCTGGTCGGGTTGACGTTGCGGAAGCGAACGTGGTCTAGGACGAAGTCACTCAACGTGGCTGTGTCCTGTCCGGCGCCGGGGCCTGCTTGGATGTCGATTACTGGGTTGTTGTTGTTGTCGGCCATCCCGCATTCCTTGGAGTTGTTCCCGTCGACGCTTACGTTGCGCACATCGATGTCGGTGAAGGTCGCCGAATCGGCCCCCACGTAGCCCGCCGACGCGGTCGCGTACTTCAGCGTTGCGATGAAGGCACTGGTGCCCAGACATCCCATAGCGGTGTCGCGGAACAGCACATGGCGTGCACCGCCCGCCATGTCGGAAGTGCTCTTCATCCGGAGACCGCCAATCTCCGTGCGATACATGACGTTGTCTTCGGCGAGGAGGTGCTCCACCCAGGCGGCTGTGTGGCTGCCGATTGCGACGCCGCCGTGGCCTTGGCGCAGGTAGTTGCCGAACATCCATACGTCTCGGGTCGTGCGTCCTTGCGCGCCGTACTTGCCCTGGCCTGCAGCGAAGTTGATCTCGTCGTCGCCCGTGTCGAAGAAGTTGTTGGCCACTATTGCATTCTCGGTCCCGCCGAACTCCAGGCCGTCGCCGTTGTTGCTGTTGTAGGTGGTGTGTCGCGTTCCGTAAACCCCCACGTTGGCGGAGTCGAGGAACATCAGGCCGTGGAAGGCCGGGTTGTCCGCAGTGATGCCCTCGACGTAGAGGTTCTCCACGCCGATGAAGGTCATGAGACTGGACCGGTATTGGCCGTACAGGGCTTTATCGGTGATGTCGTCCGGCCGGTTAACGATCCCCGGCAGGCTGTCCCTTGTCTCGAGGGCGTGCTGGATCTGGTTCGCCGCCAGCACGCCGTCCTCGGCAACGGCGTCTGCGCTGCTCCCGATGTACTGCGGCAGGCTGTTACCCGCCTCGTCGGTGATGGACCCCGTGGACGTCCGCTTCCAGCCGTTGCCGTCGACTGTGCCGGGGCCGACGATCCGGACGTTACGCGCGGCGTCGCCAGGGTCGCGGCCGGCGGCCGCCCGGCCGTGGTCGTCAGGCAGGACGTTGATCAGCGACGGTGGTCTGAGGTAGGCGGTGTAGCTGTCCTCGTCCGGAACCGGGCTGGGAATGGGGTACAGGTAGTACCCACGACCCAGCGGGTAGTCCTGCCAGTGCTCCGAACCCAGCAGGCGAGCGCCCTGCTGCAGCTCCAACGTCATGTCTGTGTGCAGGAACAGCGCGCCGGTCTTGAAGGTGCCGGGCGGCACCACCACGGTGCAGCCGGGGGTGCGGCAGGTGTCGATCGCCTTCTGGATCGCCCGGGTGTTGAGAGTCTGGCCGTCGCCGATCGCGCGGTATGCCGGGCTCGTGACCACGACTCGATGCGCGGTCCTGGAGGTCATCTGCCGGATGGTCGCGCTGGCTTCGGACGTGGTCCCGTCCGCGTAGAGGGCACGGACGGAGAAGCCGTACGTGGTCGCTGGCCGCAGGCCGGTCACCTTGAAGCTGTGGTTCACGGTCCTCACGTGGAAGCCGTCCTCGTCGCGCGCGTAGAACGCATCCACATACTCCTGCGACGGCGCATGCAGGCGAGCGTTCGCAGATGACGTGCCGAGGAGGTGCCCGTCCTGGTAGACGCGGTAGTCCACGACCTGCTTTGAGGGCCCCTCAGGCTTGTTCCATACGAGCAAGGTGCTTGTATCGTCCGTGGACGCAGCCGGGCTGCAGAGGTTCGCGGGCGCCGACTGCTCCGCTCCCTCGAGCCGAACGTTGGTTGCTGAGCAGGACACGGCCTCCCGACCGTGAGGGCCTGCGGCTGCGGACGTGAGGGAACCTGCGACCGTCAGGGCCGTGGCCGTGGCCGTGGCCATGGCCATGGCCATCAGTAGTGTCGATCTGCGCATCGCTATCTCCTTCGGTGGCACAACAGCGCTTGGACGACTCAGAAACCGGTTTCTCACCTACTCTAGGGGGTCGCTCGAAGCTTGTCAACGGGGTATCTGGTCGCCCGGGGCTTCACCGGTCCGGGGCCGCGGGCGGACTCCCAGGCAACCGGTTGCTCAGGAAAGGCTGGAGCCATGATGGCAACCGGTTTCCAGACCGGTAGATTGGTGGACGAAACGCGACGGGGACGGGAGCTCCTAGATGGTCAGGGCACTCAGAGGCAGCGCAAGGATAAGTCAGGTCGCCACCGCAGCGAGCGTCTCGCGGGCGACGGTTTCCCGGGTGATAGCCGGGTGGCGTCTCGAGGGATCTGGAGCGGTCCTCGAAGGCCCAGGAGCGCCGCTCGCTCGCTATGAGCTGGGCGCTCGCATGCCTCAGGTGCATGCGCCACGGCCTTACCTCCATCCGGTGCGTACGCTCAAGGGCATCGTCTTGACCGACTCGAGTCCGCGAGATCACCGGCACCACTACGGCCTCTCTATCGCTGTGGCGGACGTCAACGGAACATCGCACTGGGGCGGACGGTCCTTCGTCCGTGACGAAGGCCCTACTCTCTTGCAGAACCACGGACGCCAGGTGAGCGGTGGGATGCGAGCCGTCAACGGCAACGCCACCGAGTCCGGTGCCGGGGGTCGATGGCTCGTCGATGACGTGCAGTGGTTCGACCAGTACGGAGCCCTGCAGCTTCGCGAAGAGCGTTTGATTGGCGGTGTCCTGCTTCCGGAGGTCGAGGCTTGGGCGCTGCGCTGGCACAGTCTCCTGCACGCCGACCACGGCGATCTTGCGTTCGACAGCCCGGCCACCAGCGGTCGACCAGGCGCTGGCTACGGCGGTCTGGGCGGCGGCGGTCGACTCTCAGGGCGTAGGTTCGCTCCGGGCGCGAAGCTCCATGAGCATTCGCACACCCACCATGACGAGCAGGAGCACGGCGAAGTTCGGCCACGGTAGCTCACGGTCGATGGCGATGAGCGCCAACTGCATGAGGACCGTCTCTGCGCGCGGTGAAGAACTGCGAACCCCGCGGATACCCACAACCGTTCCGCTTCCGGTAGTGTTGTCGGTATGGCGGAGGTCGGAGTGCCTGAGGTCTCGAAGATGCTCGAGGTCTCCGAACGCCGCGTCCGCCAACTCATCGCCGCCGGCGACCTCCGCGCGCGCCAGGTCGGCGGTAGGTGGCTCGTCGACGTCGCCTCTGTGCCGAACGCCCGCCGCCGCGGTCGGCCGATGACCCCCCGCGCGGCGTGGGGCCTGATCGAATCTGTCGAAGGCCGGCGGGCACCCTGGCTCTCCCCCAATGACGTCGTCCGGCTCAAGCACATGCGTGACCGGCTCAGGGCGGACCCCCAGCCGCAGCTGCTGCTGAAGTCCTGGCTCGTGGCACGTGCCGACCGGTACGAGCTGTCCAGCGCTGAGCCCGATGAGCTCCGTCGGGACCCGAGCATCGTGCTCTCCGGCATCAGCGACCCACGGTCCAGGATGTCCGCCGCGGACCAGGTTGAGGCCTACGTCCACGTCGACTTCCACCAGGAGCTCCTCGCCGAGCACCTGCTCGTCTCCTCATCCGGACCGCGAGCCAACGTGATCCTGCACGTGTCGGAGATCCGCCCGTCAGCCCCTGTTCCGCTGCTGCTGCTCGCCGCCGACCTCGCTGACCACGACCAGCCGCGCGAGCTGGGCCGCGCACGTGAGCTGATCGCTCAGGCCCTCGGATGAGCGTCGTCATGCCGGCCATGACCGGCCCGCAGGAGACCGCCTGGCATGCCCTGATGGACCTGCAAGTGGTCCACCCGACCGGCTGGACCCTCGTTGGCGGCCAGATGGTCCACCTGCACTGCGCGGAGCGCGGAGCGTCGCCGACCCGGCCCACCGATGACGTGGACGCCGTGCTCGACGTCCGTGCCGAACCCCAGGTCCTGCACGGCTTCACCACAGCCTTGACCAAGCTCGGCTTCGAACCAGCCGGAGAGACCTGGACCGGACACCAGCACCGGTGGGAGCGCGGCGACGCGACAGTCGACATCTTGATCCCCCGCCACCTCGGCGAGCGTGCCGCGAGCCGCAAGGGCGCCGGCGGCGGAACCACCATCGAGACTCCCGGAGCCCAGCAGGCCCTGGACCGAACAGAGAACGTCGGCGTCACCGTCGCCGGCCGCAGCGGGACAGTCCGCCGCCCGAACCTGCTCGGCGCTCTGGTCGGCAAGGCGGCAGCGCACACCGTGTCGTTGGATGGTGACCGCGACCGTCACGTCACGGACTTCGTGGTCCTTGCCAGCTTGATCCGCCGTTCGGACGCCGTGGGCACCGCCTCCAAGCGTGACCGGCAGTACCTCACCCGGATGCTGAACGTTGTCGCCTCGGACCCTCGGCCCTGGTCAGGGATCGAGGCTGGCGCGGAAGGTGTCGATCGACTCCGGCTCGCCCTCTCAGCGTCGTCGTCGTCGTCCTCTTCGTCGTCCCGTTCCTCGTCCTCTTCTTCATCTTCGTCCTCATCCTCAACACCATCGACGTGGGGGCAATCACGCGAGCCGAGTGGTGCGCCGCCGGGCTGACTGTTGACGAGCCGGCCAGGCCTCGAGCCGCTTTGCCCCGACGGCACATCCACCGGTCGGGACTAGACGGTATGGGTGACCGCTCGGCGGTGAGTGGTTGCGGGCCGGGGCCTCGCTCACACATGTTCGTGGGTTACCGGGCAGGGGCTGCCTGCTCGGCCTATCCGACAGGTGTGGGAGGCCCCGGTGTTCTCCGAGCGTACGAGTGTGGGACTGGACGTGCACGCACGATCGATCGTCGCGGCGGCGATCGACACGGTCACGGGCGAGGTGTTCCAGTCCAGGCTCACCCCGTCCTACGAGCATGTCCGGTCGTGGCTGGCGGGCATTCCCGGTCCCGTCGCAGTGGCCTATGAGGCGGGACCGACCGGGTTCGGGCTGTATCGGGCGTTGACCGGCGCCGGGATCCGGTGCGAGGTCGTGGCGCCGTCGAAGTTGCAGCGCCCGGCCGGTGACCGGGTCAAGACCGATGCCCGGGACGCGGTCCACCTGGCCCGGCTGCTGCGGATGGACGAGATCACCCCGGTCGCGGTCCCGACCCTCGCCCAGGAAGCGGCCCGGGACCTGGTCCGCGTCCGTGAGGACGCCCGCGGGGACCTGATGCGAGCCCGGCACCGGCTCTCGAAGCTGTTGCTGCGCCGGGGCATCGTGTATGCAGACGGGCGTGCCTGGACCGAAACCCACGACGCGTGGCTGCGTCGTCTGCGGTTCGAGCAGCGAGCGGTGCAGACCGCGTTCGAGTCGGACTACGAGGCGATGGTGATGGTCAAGGCCCGCAGGGACCGCCTGGACCGGGCGATCACCGACATGGCTGAGCACAGCGAGTTCACCGCGACCGTCCACCGCTTGGGCTGCCTGCGCGGGGTCGCCACCCTGACCGGGTTCGCCCTGGCCGTGGAGGTCGGCGACTGGCACCGGTTCACCGGCAAGACGATCGGCTCGTTCGTCGGCCTGGTCCCCACCGAATCATCCTCAGGCGCCTCCCGGGTGCAGGGTTCGATCACCAAGACCGGCAACACCCACCTGCGCCGACTGCTGGTCGAGGCCGCCTGGCACCACCGGACCCGCTACCGGGTCACCAAGACGATGCTGGACCGGTGGGACCTGGCCAGCCCCGCCGCCCGGGCCCGCGGCGACCAAGGCAACCGCCGCCTGCACCACCGCTGGGACACCTTCAGCGCACGACGCAAACGGCCGGTGATCGCCAACGTCGCCGTCGCCCGCGAGCTCGCCGGCTGGTGCTGGTCTTTGGCCACGCTCGAGGACTGACCAGCCCTCCCAGAACAGCTTCGTCGACGTCAGGCGGTGACAGCGCGAGGAGCGACCCGCGACGTCGCTATGAGCAGCCGGCCCCGGCGACGCTCGACTCTAGACACGCGGCCCGCTCCAGCCGAACTCCCCGTCCTGCGGTAACCAACCTGCGCATATCAGCATGACCGCGCGTCGCCAACGACACGCTCACCACCCACACGCCGACGAAGCCGAGGCGCCCGCCCCGCAACCGCAGGACGGGCGCCTCACCCTGCCCCTTGACAAGACATCACTCCATATCAGCGACGCACAGCCAGTTGCAGGCCCGGCCCGAACCGCGGACGTCGCGACGTCCGCCGGTGGTTTCGCCGCCCGTGGTGTCGCCCCTTGAGCCTGTTCGCCGTCCTACGGTCCACGTGACCGGCCAGTTCTCTCGCTGTCATGGACCGCCGCGTCCCTCCGTCTACACGTGGCGGCTCCGCCTGGCAATCCATGAGCGAAGGCGCCCAAGGTGATGACCAGCCGCAGGGCGGCGCGTAGTTGCCGGCCGCCCGTACCTCAGCAGCGATCCGGCCGCCCTCGCGTGGGAACGTCCCGCCGGGCTGCTCCGTACGAAGCCATCAACGGAGCCCTTGAGAAGCAGCTCCACAGGGTCCTCACCGCCTTGTGCCGGGGCCCGAGTCGAGCGTCTACCTGCGTCCCGAGGTACCAGGCGGCACCGCCCGGTGGCCGAGTGATCGTGGTACTTCCACGCGGTCGGGCGCCATCTGCGTCGCCCGCTGGATCCGGGACTTGCGCTCCATGAGAAGGTCATCAGTTCGATTCTGATAGGCGGCTCCACATGGAAACGGCTTCTGACCCCTGGCAGCGGTGAACAGGGTCTCGCCCTGCTTCGGCCCCATTTCCACCGGAAGATGTCAGGTGCCTCGCGCAGCGCCGTCGCCCGCGCCGCAGCGAGATCTTGGCATCTCCGTGAGGATGTCTTGACATCCGCAAGGCCATCGTCCTACCGTGCTAGAAACCGCTTTCCGCCTTGATCGACGGCGGGGAGCGATCCGCGGCCGACAGGTCCCCCAGTACAGCGTCGTACCTCGCGAGGCTGGCCGTCGGCCCAAGGGAAGGCCGGGAGTCCTATGCCCACAGCACAGAAGAACCCGATCCGAGCACTGATAGCCGTCCTGGCGGCCGCCGCGCTGACGGCGACCGGGCTCGGCGCGAGCCCGGCGAGCGGCGCGGAGGACGACGCGCTCAACGCATCGCAGATGGAGCTGGGCACCTACACCGCAGACGCCGCGGTCGGGCGGTTCGTCGTCAAGGCCAACGAGTCCCAGGTGGTCGAGGTCGACGAGCAGAACCGCACCGGCGGCGGCATGTCGTTCACGCAGCGGTTGAAGCTCGGCGGCGCCGGCAACGCCGAGGGCCGCTCGGTCCAGTTCACCACGCAGGGCGAGGCGACGTTGGCGGCCTACGCGCTGAGCGCCAGCGCCAGCGCGGACCGCGCACTCGCCCTCTACACGCTCGACGGCACGGAGATCTCTCGCGTGCCCGCCTACGGCGCACCGACCGACATCCCGGTCGCTACCTTCACCGTTCCTGAGGCCGGGACCTACTACGTGGCGTCCCCGTCATCGGGCGTGAACATCTTCTACCTGGAGCTCGCGGAGGGCCCAGCACCTGAACGGCCGGCCTGGGACACCGTTGCTGCCCCCGTCGTCACCGACGTGACCGCATCGGGCGGCGACCTCGTGGTCAGCTACGACGGCGTCGTGGGCTTCGACGGTGCGGACCTGGCCACGGCCACCCTGTTCGACGCCTCCGGCGCCGAGGTCACGACGGGCATCTCCGGCAGCCCGGGCACCTCCGGCAGCATCAGCCTGACGCCGTCGGCCTCCCGTGACTACCAGGTGCAGGTCGCCCTGACGCGCACCGGCGAAGACACGGCCAAGCTGTCCGAGCTCGTGGCCGCGCCCTCCTTCACGCTCCCCCTCGCGTCGGCAGAGATCCACACCGCCCTGACCAGCGCCGTCTCGGGCGGCCTCGCCACGGTGACCGTCGAGTGGACGGCGGTGCCGGAGGCCGAGAGCTACGAGGTCTCCTACCGGGAGGTGGGCGGCAGCGAGTGGACCGCGGGACCCGCCGTCACGACGACAGAGGCCGACGTGACAGGCCTGGTGCCGGGAACCTCCTACGAGCTGCTCGTGACCACGTTCCGCGGCGAGGACTCGAGCACGTCCGAGCCCTACGAGGTCACGGTCGCCGACAGCGTCGAGCGCTGGCTCACGGCGCACGCCGGCGTCAGCAGCGGCGGCTCGCTGATCGAGCTCGAGGACGGCTCGCTGCAGTTCGACCTGCGCGGCAACAACGGCAAGATCGCCGACTCCGAGGACGGCTTCCTCTACCACTACACGGAGATCGACCCCGCGACGGAGAACTTCACGCTCTCGGCGACCTTCACCGTGGACGACGCGAGCGGCAAGGACAACCAGTCCGGCTTCGGCATCATCGCCGTCGACACGTTCGTGCCGAACGACCGCGCAGCGAGGTACTTCAACTCCGCCGGGACGATGACGGCCAAGTACGCACGCGACGTGGACGGCTCCCCGGAGTACCGCTACGGAATCCCTGGCGCCAAGATCGTCACCGGCTACACCGACGGTCCCACGGTCTCCACCGCCGAACGCGACATGACCCGATCGCAGCCCTTCGACTGGGACTACCGCGCGGGTATGACCGAGGGCTCGAACGCCAACCCCCCGCGGTTCGTCGACGGGGACGTCTACGAGTACACCCTCCGCAAGTCCAACACCGGCTTCCACTCGATCTGGAGCCACGAGGGTGAGACGCACGAGATCATCGACTACGACCCTGACCTCCTCCTGCAGCAGACCTCCGACTCCTACTACGTCGGCCTGTTCGCCGCTCGGAACATCGTCGTCACGGCGAGTGACATCGAGTTCACCACGATCGACCCGGCGGACGACGAGGCCCCGCTGGAACGCCCGACGACGTACGTCACCCCGTCGCTCACCTCGGATGTCACCCGTACCACGCCGCACGACTCGATCGACGTCCCGCTGGTGTCCAACGTCCACGGCGAGGTCGTGGTGCGTGACGGCTCCGGCGGCGTCGTCAGCACCGTGGTGATCAGTCCTGGCGAACGGGTCGAGGTGACCGTGCCGCTGGAGGAGGGGACGAACGAGCTCATCGCCGAGCTCACCCCGGCGCCCCGTGAGGAGCAGACCCAGCTCGGCGAGTACGAGGACCTCTCGTCCTACGACCCGTTCACGACGGCCATGACGATCGCCGTCGACCGCTACGGCCAGCCCGGCCAGGCGATCTACGTCGCCCCCGACGGCACCACCGACGCTGACGGGACGCCGGAGCAGCCGCTGGACCTCCACACGGCGGTGGGCTTCGTGCAGCCCGGTCAGCAGATCGTGCTGCAGCCCGGTACCTACCTGCCGACCGAGGCGATCGTGATCGACCGCGGCAACAGCGGCACGGCGGAAGCACCGATCACCCTGATGTCCCAGCCCGGCAGTCGAGCGACCCTCGACCTGTCCGAGTCGCCCACCGGCGGCATCAAGCTGCGCGGCGACTACTGGCACCTGTACGACCTGGAGATCACCAGGTCCCAGGGCTACCAGAAGCCTCTGCTCATCCAGGGCCACCACAACGTGATCGAGCGCATCGAGTCCCACCACAACGGGGCCACGGGCGTACAGATCTCGGGCAACCTGACAGAGCCGTTCGAGCTGTGGCCGTCGCACAACCTCGTGGTCTCGAGCGTGTCTCACAACAACGCCGACCCCCTCGCCAACGACGCCGACGGCTTCGCCGCCAAGATGACCGTCGGGGACGGCAACGTGTTCCGGTACTGCATCTCGCACCACAACATCGACGACGGGTGGGACCTGTACGCCAAGTCCACCACCGGGTCGATCGGCGACGTGGTCATCGAGGACTCCGTGGCCTTCGACAACGGATGGCTCGAGGCGGACGTCGACCGCGAGCTCATCGGTGACGGCAACGGGTTCAAGCTGGGCGGCGAGAACATGCCGGGTGCGCACGTGCTGCGCAACTCCATCGCGTACGGGAACTACGCCAAGGGCATCACGTCCAACTCTGGGCCGGACGTCCGCGTCGTCGACGTGACGGCCTACCAGAACGCGATGAACCTCCAACTGACCACCAGCGCGGCGTCCACTGACTACGAAGGCTCGGGTGTGCTCTCCTACGTCGCCGGGCAGTCGGACCAGATCGAGCTGCGGGACCAGGAGGACACCATCCGGACCGACCCGTCGAACTATTTCACCTACACGGACGGCAGTCGCAACAGCGAGGGCGTCGTTGTGGAGGACGACTGGTTCGTCAGCCTCGACACCTTGCTGCGGCCGGTGATCGCCGACGACGGCAGCATCGAGATGCACGGCTTGCTCGAGCTCACCGCCCAGGCGCCGACCGACACCGGGGCACGACTGGAGCCGAACCCGGCCCCCACGTCGATCACCCTGCTGCCGCCGGTCTCCCAGGAGTCCAGTGAGCCGGGTGCGCCGCCGCACGCCGGTCAGCCGGGTCGGCCGCCGCACGCCGGTCAGCCGGGTGCGCCGCCGCACGCCGGTCAGCCGGGTCGGCCGCCGCACGCCGGTCAGCCGGGTCGGCCGCCGCACGCGGGTCAGCCCGGTCCGCCGCCGCACGCCGTCGGGCCTCGGCAGCACGAGATGGCGCAGTGACGCGCTGAGGTAGACCGGGACGGCCCGGGGAGCGTCTGCTTCCCGGGCCGTTCCGCACTCGCCGCGAGAAGATGCGGCGTGACAGCGCGGCGACATGACGGCTCCACATCGGTCCTTGTGACGCGATTTCCCATCGAGCGTCGCTGTTCAGCGGATCTACCAATGTCTCCCCGTCCAGAGAGGTCGACCGGCCACGACGACGAACCGCACGGTCACACCCACTAAGCCTGGATCCGTAAGTTGTTGGGTGGCCCGGTGGGGCCGGGTGTGGCTGAGCCTAGATTGCCCTTGATGGCTCCGGTGGATTGGCTGCCCGGTCCTGCGGGGCGCCTCGACTGCTGATTGAGATGCGCGTTCTGGTCGCTGTTTACGGATCTGTCGGCGGGGAGTCCTTCGGGCCACACGGT
>Ga0209585_10000858_pt1 | contig 11885 bp, 11 predicted proteins | sample NGEPerone_FD_185491 | JGI IMG/M metagenome (GOLD analysis project Ga0209585, IMG submission 185491) | Arctic peat soil microbial communities from the Barrow Environmental Observatory site, Barrow, Alaska, USA - NGEE Permafrost154B-one... | ecosystem: Environmental > Terrestrial > Soil >... | reverse complement strand
TGCTCATAACCCAGAGGTCGCAGGTTCAAATCCTGCCCCCGCTACAAGTGAAGGTGCAGGTCAGAGGCCCTTTCTCCCCTAGGGGAGGGAGGGCCTCTGGCGTTGTGGTCAACGGATGGTCAACATGGCTTGCCGCCGGACGGGCGCGAACAGTGCCGGATTCGGGCGGTAGGTGGGCGAGACGTCGACAGGCGCCGGGACCTCAAGGGTGTGTCGGCCGGAGTCATGGGTCCGGGGGCGCGTTAGCACGCTGGGGGTCAAGGGGTCGCAGGTTCAAATCCTGTCATCCCGACAGTGTCTTAGCAGGTCAGAGGCCCGCACCGCTTCGGCGGGGCGGGCCTCTTGACGTACTGGGTGCCTAAGTGGGTGCCTAAGTACGCCCTGGACGAACATGGACATCGGCGTCGGTCGCCTGGATGACCGACTGCGACGGTCTCGATGACGCGCAGGCCATGATCACCGTGGCGCTGAGCGCGATATGGGCACCCCTGGATCCCTCAGTCGGAAGGCACGCCCGCGGGGAGCAGCGAAGTAGAGTTTGCCCCGCGGCAGACGACGCTGTCCGGTTCTGTGGGAGAGGGACGCGATGCGAGTGCTCTCGGATGCGGAGCTGGTGCTGGGGCTGTCCCGGCACCTCTCGGCGTACCAGATGCGGGCAGGGCGCGCCGCCCTCGGTGAGTTGGAGTTCGCCGGCTGGGTCTTCGACATGGCCTTTCGTCTCCGCGGCAGCACGACGAGCCCGGCGCGCCGAGTGACGGCCATCGGCTTCGATGTGGGGCTCTCCGCTCGGAGCCTCAAGGAGGTCGTTGGCACGATGGAGGCCCTCGGATGGGTCCAGGTTCAGCGAGACACCGCCGGAGCGCCGGTGTCGGTCACGGAAACCATCCCTCCGCCAGCGGCGCTGGTCACCTCGTCCGACGCAGTGTTCGCGGCCCTCAACTTCGGTTCCCTTGAGCACTCGGTGCTGTCGATCCTTCGTGCGACCACAATGCAGCCGCTTCTGGTCGAAGATGCGCTGCAGGTGGCGGCCGACGCGGGGGGTGACGCGGTCGCAGCCGAAGATGCCGTGCGATACCTCGACAACGCCCGACTCGTGCGAAGGGTCACCGCGGCCGACGGCCGAGTGGTGCTGTACAACCCCAACGTCTGGACGCAGGGTGACAGCATTGCGGAGGCGGCCCTGCGTGCGGCCGACGCCCACGCCACGAGCGAGGTTGGGATCACACCGCGTTGATAGGGTGCCGACATGGGATCGCCCGTGAAGGTCTTGGTCTTGCTCGCTTCTGCGTTACTCCTGGCAGGATGCGCGGGTGCGTCGATCCCGGAGTTCGAAGCCGAGCAGACCAGCCGCGATGTCGTCGTCGATGTATCGGCGCAGCCGGACATTGATCCCGACAGCACGCGCTATGTCGGTGATGTCGAAGGCGCCGAGTTGTACCTTGCTCGCGGGGAAGAGGGAGCGACCTGCCTGGGAAGACGACAACAGCAAGGATGATCCTCGGGTTGGAGACGCCCACATCCGCGAGGTGCTGTTCGACGGCAAGTCGTTGGCGAAGCTTCGCCATTCAGGACGCTTCGCTTACCAGGCGGAGGTTCAGCCGGTGTTCCAGAACCCTTATGCATCGCTTGACCCCCGCTTCACGATCGGTCGCAGCATTAGTGAACCCCTCGACGTGCATCGCCACGGTTCGCACACCTGGCGACGGGATCGGGTGAAGGAGCTTCTCTTGCTCGTGTCCCTCGCCCCCGAGGTCGCTGCGCGATTCCCCCACGAGCTGTCGAGCGGCCAGCGTCAGCGGGCGGCCATCGCGCGAGCCCTTACACTTTCGCCGCAGTTGATGGTCCTGGACGAGGCGGTTTCAGCTCTCGATGTCGTGATCCAGGCCCAGATTCTCAAGCTGCTTGTCCGCCTGCAGAAGGAGCTGTACCTCGCGTACGTGTTCGTCAGCCACGATCTCGCGGTCGTGCGCCAGATTTCGCATCGAGTCCATGTCATGAAAGAAGGAACGATCGTAGAGTCGGGCATGCCCGATCAGCTCTTCGACGCCCCACAACATCCCTACACGAAAGCGCTCATCGAGGCCATCCCCGGCCACGCGGTGTCCCTCGGCCCATAGCCAGTTCGCGTTCATATATGCGAAGCGAGTCTGCCTGCCGGGTTCGGCCGGGAAGAGGCGCCGATACCCCGAGCGATCCCTCCCTTCTGCAGCGCACCCGCCACGTCACCGTCCGCCTCGCCGTCGTCGATGACGAAGACGGGAACGACGGGGTGACCGGCCAACGGCCCGAGCGTCGACTCCGTCATGTCAGCGTCCGAGCCATCCGCCATCGACCGGCAGGATCACTCCCGAAACATAGTCGGACGCCGGTGCGGCGAGGAACACCGCGGCCCCGCGGATGTCGGATGCTGCACCCCACCGCCCCGCGGGGATGCGCTCGAGGATCGCCCGCGAGCGCTCCGGGTCGTCCTGCAGGGCCCGGGTGTTGTCGGTCGCGATGTAGCCCGGGGCGATCGCGTTGACGGTGACGCCGCGGGCCGCCCATTCGTTCGACAGTGCTTTCGTGAGGCCACCGATCGCGGACTTCGCCGCCGCGTATCCCGGCACGTTGATACCCCCCTGGAAGGCGAGCAGTGAGGCCGTGAAGATGATCCTGCCCCGACCGCGCTCCAGCATGCCCCCCGCGAGCGCCTGGGTGAAGGCGAACTGACTCGACAGGTCGACCTGGATGACCTCGTCCCACCATTCGCGCGGATGCTCGGCAGCGGGGGCGCGACGGATCGTGCCTGCGTTGTTGACGAGAATGTCCACGGGCCGGTCCCGGAGTCCGACGCCGAGCGCGGCGACGGCCGCGGGGTCCGCGAAGTCGCAGGCGAAGGCCTCGAACGCACGTCCGCGTGCGGTCACGGCGTCCCCCACCGAGCTTCGCGACGGATCGATGGACGCGCTCACCGCGATGATGTCCGCCCCCGCTTCGGCGAGGGATTCGGCGATCGCGTAGCCGATTCCGCGGGACGCGCCCGTCACGACGGCGAGGCGTCCGGTGAGGTCGAACGGGCCGTTCACTCGCCGGCTCCGACGTCGACGAGGATTTTCAGCGCATTCCCCTGTTCCAGGTCGTCGAATGCCGACTGGACCTGCGAGAGCGGGACGATCTTCGTGATCAGCAGCTGCGTCGGGATCGCTCCGTCCGCGAGCAGTTCGACCGCCGTGTCGAAGTCGCGCCGCTCGTAGACGCGGGCACCGAGCAGGCGCAGCTCGCGCCAGAACACCCGCTGCAGGTCTATCGGCCGCGGAGTCGGATGGATCGCGACGACCACGATCGTTCCGCGGACCTTGGCCAGCGACGTCGCCCCCAGCACCGCGGCGGCCGCGCCGGAGACCTCGAAGACGACATCGGCCCCCGCACCCTCGGTCCACCGATCCACCCAGGCGTCCTGATTCGTCACATGCGGATCGAGCGTCTCGAAGCCCAGCGCGGCGATCTGCGCGCGACGGGCCGGCACGAGTTCGATCACCGCGACCTCGGCGCCGAAATGACGGGCGACGCTCGCGATGAGCAGTCCGATCGGCCCCCCGCCGATGACGACGACCTTGTCGCCGGGACGGAGCTCGGAACGGCGCACGTCGTGCACGGCGACGGCCGTCGGCTCGGCCAGGGCGGCGATGTCCAGGGGCATGTCGTCGGGCAGACGGATCAGCCACTCGGCTCGGACGTTCCAGCGCTGTTGCAGAGACCCGGGGGAGTCGATCCCGACGAAGTCGAGGTTCTGACAGATGTGTCGGTGTCCGGCAAGGCACGCGGGGCAGCTGCCGTCCCATTGCAGGGGCATGACCGTGACCCGGTCGCCGACCGACCATCCTTCGACGTCCGCCCCGATCTCCTCGACGATGCCGCTCATCTCGTGCCCGAAGACCAGAGGTGTCATCACGCGCCCGTCCATGGATCCGTGGATGATGTGCATGTCGGTGCCGCAGAGGCCCGTGAACGCGACGGCCAGCTGCACTTCTCCGGCGGCGGGGGCGCCGGTCGACCGTTCTGCGACGTCGACTCGACCTGATCCGATGTACGACACGCTACGCATGGCAACTCCTACAGCAGTGAAAGATATGATGAATTCACTGTAGCGCGAATGGAGGATTATGGACGGTCGACTTTCACCCCCGGGACTCGCACTCCCCCGGATCGGCCTCGGCGGCAGCGCCTTCGGCAACCTGTACAGGGCGACGAGCGACGAGGACTGCACCGCCGCCATCGATGCCGCATGGGACGCCGGCGTGCGCTACTTCGACACCGCGCCCCACTACGGGCTCGGACTGTCCGAGCGGCGGATGGGTGCCGCACTGGCCGATCGACCACGGTCGGACTGGATCCTGTCGACCAAGGCGGGTCGCCTCCTCGAGCCCACCCCCGAGCGCGCTGCGCATCTCGACGATGGCTTCGCCGTGCCCGCCGCGCACCGACGCGTCTGGGACTTCTCGCGCGACGGAGTCCTGCGCTCCCTCGAAGCGAGCCTGGAGCGACTCAACATCGACCGGATCGACGTGGTCTACCTCCACGACCCCGACGATCACTGGGAGCAGGCGTCCACCCAGGCCGTCGACGCACTCGTCGAGTTGCGGGAGCAGGGCGTGATCAGGGCGATCGGTGCCGGGATGAACCAATCGGCGATGCTGGCTGAGTTCGTGCGCCGGTGCGACGTCGACGTCGTCATGCTCGCCGGCCGGTACACGTTGCTGGACCGCTCGGCCGAAGCGGATCTGCTCCCGCTGGCGCAGGAACGCGGAGTCGCCGTCGTCGCCGCGGGAGTGTACAACTCCGGTCTGCTCAGTCGCGCGCGCGTGGATGCCGCCTCCAAGTTCGACTACCGGACGACGCCGGATCATCTCGTCAGGCGGGCATCGCGCCTCGCCGAGATCTGCCGCACGCATGGAGTGACACTGCCCGACGCCGCCGTGCAGTTCCCGCTGCGGCATCCGGTGATCACCTCGGTCGTGATCGGCGCGCGAAATCGGCAGCAGATAGAACAGGGCATCGAGCGCGCCTCCGTGCAGATCCCGGAGGCCCTGTGGGACGAGATCGATGCATGGCGAAGCGACGAAAGTGTCGCCGCTGGGGAGAATTCATTTGATGATTAGCTATAGAGTGTGACCACGCAGTCGTTGCAATGTCCGCAGGGAAGGAACCGCGCCGTGTCCATCAGAACCGGGTTCTGGAGCTCATCCGCTGCTTTGGATTGGGAGCATGGTCTCGTCGCGGGCACGGGCTCCCTCGGCGCGGTGCTGTCCGGCACGCCCGCGCGTCACGTCGTCCACGTCTGCCATGAGGAGTTCTTCCTGCCGGTGAATTCGGCGATCGCCGCGCCGCGCATCGGGAAGCAGATCGGTGACGTTCGTGCGGCCGTCCTCTCCGAGAACTCGGATACCGCGGCCGGGATCACGTCCCTCGCCGCGGCGAGGGACGGATACGACGGGCGGTTGATCTGGACCGACCCGTTCGTCCCGGTCGCCGCGATCTCGTGGACGCCCGACGGCCCGACCGAGGAGTCGACCTACCGCCGGGTCGGCGACTTCACGACAGGTCGCGTCGAGGTGGAGTGGGTCACCACCGCCGGCGAACGGAGCAGCATCGCACTGATCCCCGACCGCGCCGCGGGAACCTTGGCGCTCGAACTCTTCTCCACCCGTGAGATGGTCGGTGTGCTGTCCCTCGACTTCGGCCCCGATGAGCCAGGGATCGGCGACTACCCCTCCACGGACTATGGCGCCTTCCTGACGCCGTCCGAGGCTCTGTTCGAGGGCGGTCGGCTGATGATCGAGGTCGACGTCGACGCGGAGGCGCTGCCCCCGTTCGTCCGCGAGCATCCGCCGAGCCTGTCTCAGCCCACGGGCGCGCGGCTCGAGGTCGACGTTTCCGTCGATCTCGACCCGCACCCGGTCGACGGCGGCGTGCGGGTGCGGCTCCCGGCCGGCGCGACCGTGAGCCTGCCGATCCGCGTCGAGCTGTCCGGCGGACTCGTCGGGCCGACACCACCGGCGGACACCTCGCACGCGTCCTTATTCGCAGCGTCGTCGCTCGATCTGCACAGCGGCGTCGAGGACTCGGTCTCCTACGACGCCGTGCTCCAACGCGCGCGGACAGGTGACGCGGACTACGTCCTCGCAGCGCTCGAGCTCGCCTTCGCGGCGGGGCGCCACACGATCATCTCCTCCACCGGGGTGCTGCCGCCCACGCTGGTCGGCATCTGGCAGGGAACCCGACGGCCGGCCTGGTCGGGGGACTGGACGCAGAACGGCAACGTGCAGCACGGCGCCGTCGCGTCCCTGGTCGCATCCGGCACCCCTGAGCTGTTCACGTCCTACCTGCGGGCGATCTTCCGTCACGTCGAGGACTATGCCGAGAACGCCGAGCGGGTGTTCGGCGGCGAGGGCTGGCTGCTCCCCGCCCGCTTCGATTCGCATGGCCGCAGCAATCACTTCGCCACGGCGTATCCCCACCTCTACTGGATGGCCGGCGGTGCGTGGGTACTCCGCCTCGCGTGGGATCAGTTCTGCGCGACCGGTGACCTCGAGACGCTGCGCGAGTACGCATGGCCGCTCGCCCGGAACGTCATGGCGTTCGCGACATCGGTCGCGTTCGCGGACGACACGGGAACCCTCCATCTTGCACCGTCGTACTCCCCGGAGAACACTCCGGCCAACCGCACCAATCCCCTCGCGGTCGACGCGACCATGGATGTCGCCGCTTTCCGGGACGCCGCGCGCCTCAGCATCCGGATCGCCGAGCTGCTGGGCGAGGACGTCGATCGCACGGCATGGGAATCATTCGCCGATCGCCTCCCGCCGTACCGCGTCGCCGACGGCGGAACGTTCGCCGAATGGCTCGATCCGGCGCTCGCCGAGCAGCTCGCGCATCGTCACGCCTCGCAGCTCTACCCATTCTGGTACGAGGAGGATCCCGCGGCCCAGACGCCCGAGCTCCGCGCGGCGGCGCTCGAGACGATCCGCTGGAAACTGGGATGGCGGGACGAGAGACCCTGGGCCGGACGGGACGGCCACCAGGAGATGGCGTTCGGTCTGGTCGGTCTGGCGCTCGCGGCCGCTCGGCTCGGGGATGCGGACGCCGCGGTGCGGTGCGTCGAGTCCCTCGCCCGCGACTTCTGGCGTCCCAACGCCGTCTCCACGCACGACGGCGACTCGATCTTCAACGTCGACGCGAGCGGGGGGCTGCCCGCCGTCGTGATCGAGATGCTGGTCCAGTCGCAGCCCGGATCGCTGACGCTCCTGCCGGCGCTGCCCGCGTCGTGGCCTTCCGGCTCGATCCGAGGCGTGCGAGCTCGCGGCGGCGTCGTGATCGAGGAGCTGACATGGGATGCCGACGGCGCAATGGTCTCCCTCGCGCTCATGCCCGGCTCGGATGCGGCCCGCCACGGTGACGTCATCTCGGTGAGCGGTCTGGGCACCTCCCTATCGGTGGACCTGTCGCACGGACCGCGCACCGTCCGACTCGATCGCACCCCCGCAGCCGCGTCTGCGACAGCGACGGACCACTGAAACGAAAGCCGACACCATGACTCAGAACAAGCAGGCCCTCATCGTACGCGGAGGGTGGGACGGACACGAGCCCGTGCAGACCACCGACTCGGTGATCCCGTTCCTCGAAAAAGAGGGATTCGAGGTCCGGGTCGAGGAGGGGACGGCCGTCTACGCCGACGCCGAGATCATGGCTGCCGTCGACCTCGTGGTACAGGTCAACACCATGAACACCATCGCCGACGCGGAGCTCTCCGGGCTGATCGCCGCCGTCGTCGCCGGCACCGGACTGGCCGGATGGCACGGCGGCATCGCGGATTCGTATCGCAACAGCGCCGATTACCTCCAGCTGATCGGTGGGCAGTTCGCCCATCACGCCGCGGTATCGAAGGACGAGCGGACGGGCGAGCAGTCCGACAACTACCTCGACTTCACCGTGAACATCGTGCCCGAGCGGCGCGATCACCCGATCGTGTCGGGCGTCGAGGACTTTCCCCTGCACACGGAGCAGTACTGGGTGCTCTCTGACGCCTACAACGACGTCCTGGCGACGACCGATATCGTGCACCGCGATTTCGACGCCTGGCATCACCCGTTCACGACGCCGGTGGTGTGGACGCGACTGTGGGGTGCGGGCCGCATCTTCGTCTGCACCGCCGGCCACAAGCTCGAAGTGCTGGATGAGCCGCCTGTGCGGACGATCGTCGAAAGGGGTCTGCTGTGGGCAAGTCGTTGAACGGGGGCGCTGTCGCTCCGCTGAGAGTCGGAGTGGTCGGTGTCGGCTTCATCTCGGGGATGTACTTCGAGACGCTGCGGCGGATCCGCGACGAAGTGCGCCTCGTCCGCGTCGCCGATCTGGATATCGAGCGCGCCGCGGCCGTCGGCGCCGCCGAGGGGGTACCCGGCGGCAGTGTCGACGATCTCCTGGCGGATCCGGAGGTGGACATCGTGCTCAACCTCACGATCCCCGCGGCGCACGCCGACATCTCCCTCCGTGCGCTCGAGGCCGGAAAGCACGTGTACGGCGAGAAGCCGCTCACCGTCACGCTGGCGGAGGCGCGGACCGTGCGCGAACTCGCGCAGCAGCGAGGGCTCTGGGTGGGCTGTGCTCCGGACACGGTTCTCGGAACCGGCATCCAGACCGCCCGTCGTGCCGTGGACGACGGCCTCATCGGACGACCGGTCGCGGCGACGGCGACCATGGCGATCCCGGGTCACGAGGCGTGGCATCCGAATCCCGACTTCTATTACGCACCCGGAGGTGGGCCGCTCTACGACATGGGCCCGTACTACCTGCATGCGCTGATCACACTGCTCGGCCCGGTCGCGCGGGTGTCGGCTGCCGCATCGCATCCGCGTGACGAACGGGTCATCGCCACGGGTCCGCGCGCCGGCGAGCGCGTCCCCGTGCTCACCGAGACGCACATCACCGGCCTGCTCGAGCACGTCGGAGGCGCAACGACCACGCTCACGATGAGCTTCGACACCGTGGGGACCCGAGCGGTCCCGATCGAGGTGCATGGGCTCGAGGGATCGCTGATCGTGCCCGACCCGAACGAGTTCACCGGGACGACGTTGCTCAAGGCCCGGGGCAAGGACTGGGAGCCCCTTCCGGTGTCGGCGGGCTACGAAGGCAGCGCCCGCGGCTTCGGCCTGCTCGACTACCACCGGACCGCGGCCCGAGACGTCCCGCGCGCGGACGCCGGCATCGCCTTCCATGCTCTCGAGATCATGGAGACGATGATGACCTCCTCGGTCGAGGGGCGGCGACTGGACCTCGGTCGCGCGGCGAGCCGGCCGACTGCCGTGCCCTTGACGTCTCTCTGAGGGGTGCGGGTCGGCCCGTCAGCCGGCCTGCACCTCGACGGAGGCGGACGGCAACCCCGGCGCGGAGGCGGTCACCACGATGCGGCCGGCCCCCGTCGGGCGGACGACAGCGAGCGCGCGCCCGTCATAGAGGCGATGGCGGGAGTCTGTGAACGATTCCTCGGTCTCCGGGCGTGCGCTGCCGAACCCCTGGAGCACTCCCGGACCGTCGATGTCGACCTCGACCTCCAGGTCGCCGTCGGTCGCCCGTACTCCGACGTCGTCCACGAGCTCGACGACGATGAACGCGAGGCGTTGTCCGCCCGTGCCCTGGTCTGAGCGCTCTGCGCTCAGCGCGAGTCGACGGTCGGCCCCGGCGGTCTGCAGCGCCGTCCGCTCGGCCGGGATTCCGTCGCGCACGGCAACGGCCTCCAGCGTGCCCGGCGCGTACGGCACCGCGAACAGCGCGCGGTAGCCGTGCGCGACGCCAGCGGGCTGTCGTCCGAGCGAGGACCCGGCGACGAGCAGCTCGACCTCCGCCGCGTTGCTGTAGACCTCGACTTCGAGAGGGCCTGCGCCGGCATCCGACCACGTCCAGGAGGGGATGCTGTCCGTCCACGACCAGGGAGCGGCCTTCATCTCGCGGCCGCGGGTGTGCGGCCGCCGCACTGCGATGAAAGGCTCGGAGCGCAGACCGAAGACGATCTCGCGATAGTAGGACGCGGGGCGCCGTTCGCCTGTGATGTCGATGTCGCCGGCGAGCGAGACGAGGAAGGGGTACGCACCGAGCGCCCCGCCGCCGGGCTGGTCGTCCCGGTAGTGCATGCGCCCGAGGCCGGGTTCGCCGAGATAGTCCCAGCCGGTCCATGTGAAGTCGCCGATGACGTGAGGGCTGGCCAGGACGAGACCCCACAGACGGTCGATCCGGGTCGGGAAGGTCTCCGATCCGACGATGACCCGATTCGGGTACCGCTCGCGATCGGGCACGTAGCGGGCGTCCTGGTAGTTCATCCCCGCGATGTCGAGCGCACCGTAGGCCTCTTCCGTCAGTTCGGCGACGGCATCCGTGAGAGCCAGAGCACTCATGCGGTCCTCGAGGCTCATCGAGCGGGCGTTGATCTCGGTCACGGGGTCCAGTGACGCGCCGCCCAGCCGCTCCGGGTCGATGTCGACTGCGCCGTCCATCACGAAGAGCGCGCCGTTGACAGCCGCCGTCACATAGCGGGTCGGGTCCAGCGTGCGAGTCGCCGCCGCCATCGCCCTGGTCAGTTCGCTGCCCGATCGCGTCGCCGCCTCAGGGATCTCATTGCCGATCGAGTAGATGATGACGCTGGGATGGTTGCGGTCCTTGCGGACCATCCCCTCGAGGTCGGACCGCCAGCGGTCGAGGAAGACGTCGGAGCCGTCCTCTGGCGACTTCGCCATCGTCCAGACGTCGGTGAGCTCATCCATGACGAGCATCCCGAGCCGATCGCAGGCGTCCAGCATCGCCCTGCTCATGGGCTGGTGGGCGCTGCGGATCGCGTTGAAACCGGCAGACTTGAGGATCGCGACCCGACGCACCTCAGCGGCGTCGAACGTCGCCCCGCCGATGACCCCGTTGTCGGCGTGCACACAGGCCCCGCGCAGCTTCACCGACTGCCCGTTCACCCGCAGGCCGCGTCGAGCGTCCAGATGAAGCGATCGGATGCCGAAGACCACGTCACTCCGGTCCGTCTGGTCCTCGTCCCCGGCACCCGAGGTGAGAAGCGATGTCGCGCGGTACAGTTCCGGGGTGTCTACGGACCAGCGCCGAGGCGCCGCCATCAGGATGCGCTGGCTGACTTCCGCCTCGCCGCCGGCGGGCACGCTGACCCTGGTCCGGTCCACGCCGACCACGTCACCCGAAGGGCCCAGAATGCTCGTCTCCAGCCGCCGCACGACGGGGACGGGCTCGAGGTTGCGCACCGTGGTGATGATCTGCACGAGCGACGCCTCCGCATCGTGCTCCGGAGTGGTCACCACGACGCCGTCGAGCGGAATGTGCACCCGGGGCCCCGCGGCGAGGTGCACGGGTCGGATGATCCCGCCTCCCGTGTACCACCGCGCATCGCGGTCGGCACGAGCCTCGACGACGATCTCGTTCTCGACGCCGTAGCGCAGGAACGGGTCGAGCTCCACGAGGAGAGAGGTGCTTCCGGACGGCTGCCGGACGGCGAGGTTCCCGTTCACGAACACGGCGGCGGAGCGGTGGAGGGCCTCGAATTCGAGGACGACATGGCGATCCCGCCAGTGCGCGGGAGCGAAGACGCGGGTGCGGTACTCCCACTTCCCTCCGGAGAAGTATCCCGAGGCCATCTGGCGGGAGTCCGGGATGCGCGCCATTGCGAGCACCGCGTCGTGAGGGATGACCACCGGGCGGGGATCCCCCGGTGTCGCGCCGGTGAGATCCCGATACTCCCACGGCTGTGAATACGCATCCCGATGCATCCCGGTCTCCTCTTCGTCGACGATTCGTCACGCTAACATCGTGGCTAGTTTGTGTAAAGATCTGATCTTTATCGGCTC
>Ga0209585_10000856_pt1 | contig 11901 bp, 8 predicted proteins | sample NGEPerone_FD_185491 | JGI IMG/M metagenome (GOLD analysis project Ga0209585, IMG submission 185491) | Arctic peat soil microbial communities from the Barrow Environmental Observatory site, Barrow, Alaska, USA - NGEE Permafrost154B-one... | ecosystem: Environmental > Terrestrial > Soil > Wetlands... | reverse complement strand
TTAACCGGTTTACAGAGGCAAAGGTAAATCCGTGTTCTTCGCGCCGCTGCAAGTTGAGACCCTTTGGGTTTTGCCGAAAATCTCCACGCCTTTGCTTCGCTCTGGTTGTGTTTTTTGAAAAAAAACTGACATCTACTAAACACTTTCCTTCTTATAGCCTCGGAAACACGGTAACTTCGACCGGCTCCGATACGGGGCAAAGTTATTGATCGCCGGCGCGGAAACGTCAAGGGACTTTGGTTGCTGCAGGATAGTAATATCAGGGAGCAGCACCCTCCGTCACTTCGTGTTTGGTCACTTTCGCTTTTGTGTTTTGCTGGTAGTGGTTAAAACTGACATTCACCCTTGCCTGAATCCGCCCGGCTCAATCAGGTACGCCCAATAAAAATTAACCGACGTGCCTGGTGCCAAAATAAGTCTGCAAGGCAGCAGCAAATTAAGATGAAATTTTTCGAAAACATTAACACTTTGGACGAGCTACGCAAAGAGTACCGAAGACTTGCGATGCTTCACCATCCCGACAAGGGGGGTGATACCCGTATGATGCAAATCATTAACGAACAATACGAAAAGCTTTCAAAGAAGTTAATTAATGGCAATACTGATTTTTCCCAGGGCCGCAAAGATTATGAGCATCAGGTATCGGAAGAAATCATTCGGCGGCTCGACAAAATTATATTTCTGCAAGGTATCGACATTGAATTGATTGGCTCGTGGATATGGATTACCGGAAACACTTATGCAGTAAGGGAGACCCTTAAAACGGAAGGCTTTAAATTCTCTCACCCTAAAGCTGCCTGGTATTGGCATAAAGGAGATTATTTCAAAAAAACAGGTAAGATCATGTCAATGGATCAAATGCGCTACACCTGGGGATCAGAATCCATTGAATCCAAAGAATCGAAGCAGCATAATTTTATTCAGTAAAAAGAAAGGGATCACTCCCTTTTTTTGTTCGTGACCAGAAGTAAATCAATTACACTCCCCATTGTTTCAGCCCCGGGTAAAGCTTTTCCTGAAATGGCTGCAGTATCCGGCTCCGATAAGGACAGGTGGCAAAGCATTTTCTTCCTTCTCCCCATGCCTGGCAGCAACTTCGGTTTTAAAATTGGTTCGGGAGATTGGGTTTTCGGCGTTATTTCTGCGGATGTTCCGCTGTCTTCATGACAAATTCAGTTAAAATTCTATGCTAAGTTAGCTCTGATCCCTGCGCGAACGTTTCACTCACGAAAGGATTTTCCCGGCATATCCTCCCTCTCCGTCAGCTGACGGATCAGTCCGGTATTCCAGTTCCTCCTTGCCTGCCACTAATTATCAAGCTGATCACTTGCATATAATTTTAAAACTTAAAATTTTTGTATCATGAAAACAGCTTCAAAAACCTCCGCAAATCACACTATTGAAAACCATGAATCTCATTTCCATTTTAATTGGAATCCCACCTCCGATTCAGCCAGCCTCAAAGCATGGGAGGAAGAAAATGCAGAATATGCCACCTGGAACTTGATCGACGATGAGCAGGATACCGCCTCTTGCTGATCAGAAAAAGCTTCGAAAGGGGCTTTTTTTGTGGTCGCACCAAAAATATTATTGTTACATTTGAACTTTCAATAATATCAGACTTGCCAAACGAAAAATTCACCCGGAAGGAAATCATTGATAACCGACTTAAGCAAGCCGGTTGGAATGTTTCTGACCATACCCAGGTGATCGAAGAATTTGACATTCTTGTTGAAAAAGATCTTGCGCAAGAAGGAGTAGCTCCTTATAAAAAGCACCAGTTCAGCGACTATGTATTATTAGGCAAAGATGGAAAACCACTGGCAGTTGTTGAAGCAAAAAAGACATGTGTTGATGCAGCAATCGGACGTGAACAAGCCAAACAATATTGTAATCATATTCATACAATTCACGGAGGAAATCTCCCCTTTTGTTTTTATACCAATGGGCACGATATATTCTTTTGGGATTTAGATAATTACCCACCAAAGAAAGTCTACGGCTTTCCAACACGCGATGACCTTGAACGATACACTTACATCCGAAAAGGGAGAAAAGCATTAACGGGTGAATACATCAACACGAAGATTGCCGGTCGCGATTACCAGATAGCTGCAATACGTGCAGTAATGGAAGCGATCGAAAAAAGAAAAAACAGATTTCTGTTGGTGATGGCAACCGGAACAGGTAAAACCCGGACATGTATTGCATTGGTTGATGTTTTAATGCGTACAGGCTGGGCAGAAAGAATATTATTTCTCGTAGATCGGATTGCACTTCGTGATCAGACATTGGATGCATTTAAAGAGTTTTTGCCAAACGAACCTCGCTGGCCCAAACAAGGTGAAAGCGAAATAACCGCTGACAGGAGAATATACGTTTCAACTTATCCAACCATGCTGAATGTAATTCGAAATGAGGAGAAGTCATTAAGTCCTCATTTCTTCGATTTAGTGGTAGTGGACGAAAGTCACCGAAGCATTTACAATACCTATCGGGAAGTTTTAGATTACTTCAATACAATTACACTTGGTTTGACGGCAACGCCGACCGATGTAATCGATCACAATACCTTTCAGCTTTTCGATACCGAAGATGGCGTTCCTACTTATGCCTACTCGTATGACGAAGCTGTAAATCATATTCCCCCCTACCTGTGCAATTTTCAAGTGATGAAAATTAAAACGAAGTTTCAGGACAAAGGTATCAGCAAAAGAACGATTACACTTGAAGATCAGAAAAAGCTGATGCTCGAAGGGAAAGAGATTGAAGAGATCAATTTCGAAGGAACGGAGATCGAAAAGAAAGTCACCAACCGGGGAACAAATGCATTGATCGTTCGTGAGTTTATGGAGGAATCGATCAAAGATTCAAACGGTGTGCTACCGGGCAAAACCATTTTCTTTTGCATGACAAAAGCTCATGCACGACGCATGGAAGATATCTTCGATGCACTTTATCCCGAATACAAAGGTGAAATAGCAAAAACTTTGGTGAGTGAAGATCCACGTGTTTATGGCAAAGGCGGATTGCTCGATCAGTTCCGTAATAACGATATGCCTCGTATTGCTTTGAGTGTTGATATGCTTGATACAGGGATAGATATTAGGGAATTAACGAATCTTGTTTTTGCCAAACCAGTTTATTCTTATACCAAGTTTTGGCAAATGATCGGAAGAGGAACACGTTTATTGGAACCTTCCAAAATAAAACCTTGGTGTCCCTTGAAGGATAATTTCTTAATATTGGATTGCTGGGACAATTTCGAATACTTCAAACTCACTCCGAGAGGAAAAGAATTAAAATCTCAGATTCCTTTACCCGTTCGGTTATTCGGTGTTCGTTTGGAAAAAATAAAGAAAGCCATAGAACTGAGCAAAACTGAAATCTTGCAAAAAGAAATTGAAAATCTAAGAAAGCAAGTTAATAATTTGCCTCAAAACTCCATAGTAATTTTAGACGCGAAGAATGAACTACATCGACTGAACGAAGGAAATTTCTGGAATAACTTATCTGTGGATAAAATCGAGTTTTTACATTCTGTCGTAAAACCATTATTCAGAACCGTTTCTGATGTTGATTTCAAAGCAATGCGTTTTGAAAAAGATATTGTCGAAGTTTCATTAGCTCACCTTTCAAACGAAACAGCGAAATTTGGGACACTCAAATTAAGCATTATGGAAGAAATTTCCGAATTGCCCTTGTCTGTTAATATTATTGCAAACGAAGCACAACTAATAAGACAAAGTCAAACCAATCATTATTGGGCAACAATTACAGAAAAGAAATTTGATGAATTAATCGAAAAGATTTCGCCTTTGATGATTTACCGTGAATCGGTGATTCCATTTGGACCAGCTAAATTCAACTTCAAAGACTTTATTAGTGAAAAGGAATACGTAGAATTTGGGCCGCAGCATGAAGCGCTAAGTATTGCCAAATATCGGGAATTGGTTGAGCAAAAGGTAAATGAATTGGTTTTATCAAACCCACTTCTTCAAAAAATAAGGGATGGGAAAGAAATTACAGCAAAGGAAGCTGAACAATTGGCTGAAGAATTACATAACGAACATCCGCATATTACAGTTGATTTACTCCGAAAGGTTTACAACCATCGAAAAGCTGCATTTATTCAATTCATCAAACATATTTTAGGCATTGAAATACTGGAATCATTTCCGGAATCGGTGTCAAAATCTTTTGAAAATTTTTTTATGGAACACAGTTATTTGAACAGCCGTCAATTAGACTTTTTGAATCTGCTTCAAACTTTCCTGATTGAAAAGGGAGAGGTAGAAAAAAGAGATTTAATAAGTGCACCTTTTACAAGAATTCATCCTTATGGTATTCGTGGGGTTTTCTCCAATACCGAAATAGAAGAAATAATATCATTCATTAAAAAATTTGCTGCATAAAAATGCTTACACAATCACTAAGAAATAAAGTAGCCGCCCTTTGGGATAAATTCTGGAGCGGTGGCATTTCAAATCCACTTAATGCTATTGAACAAATCACCTATCTGCTTTTTATGAAGCAGTTGGATGAAACTGACATGCGCAAAGTGAGTAACGCCGATTTTCTGAATGAAAAATACACATCTATTTTTTCAGGAAAATTTTTCCCTCCTGGTGTTGATAACAATGACGAAAAGAATGCAGTAGAAAAAGAAACCTTACGTTGGAGTTACTTTACGCGTATGCCAGGTGAAGAAATGCTATTGCATGTACAAAGCAAAGTATTCCCTTTCATCAAACAATTGGATGAAGTGAATTCATTCTTTACCAAACATATGGCAAATGCAGCATTCCTTATACCTAGTGGAAGAATGCTGACAGAATCTACCAAAACCATCGATGAAATATTCGTAGAACTGGAAAAAGAAAATCGGTTCATAGATGCTCAGGGTGATTTTTATGAATCTCTATTGGATGCGTTAAAAAGTTCAGGCAAGAACGGTCAGTTCAGAACACCTACCCACGTAATTGAACTGATCGTCGAATTAGTAGAACCGCAGCTCGGAAATCGAATCGCTGATCCTGCAAGCGGAACTGCAGGCTTTTTATTGGGTGCATACAAATATCTTATTACGCAATTCACTAGCGATAGCTACAAACAAGCAGACGATAACGGTTTTATCAGGGGAACATTAGCTGACAAGTTAGTAGATGAAAAAGCCAAAGCAATGCTAAATGAAGAAACCTTTTTCGGTTTTGACATTGACCCTACAATGATACGGATTGGGCTGATGAACCTCATGATGCATGGAATTACACAACCAAAAATAGACTACAAAGACACATTAAGTAAAAACTATAATGAGGATAATGCCTATGATATAGTGATGGCAAACCCACCATTTACTGGTAGTATTGATAAAGGCGACTTAAATGAAACATTTACAGTATCAACAACAAAATCTGAATTGCTATTTGTGGAACGCATTTACAAAATGTTGCGAATGGGTGGAACCGCAGGTGTAGTTGTACCACAGGGAGTTTTATTTGGAAGCGGAAATGCGTTTAAAGACATACGCAAGATTTTAATAGATAAATGCGAGTTGAAAGCTGTAATCAGCATGCCAAGTGGTGTGTTTAGGCCTTATGCTAGTGTTGCAACAGCTATTTTAATTTTTACTAAAGGTGGAGAAACCAACCATGTTTGGTTTTACGAAATGCAAAGCGATGGATGGAGTTTGGATGATAAACGCAATCCACTCAACAAGCCAGATGGTAATCGAGATTATGGCGATCTGCATCTGATAATTGATACTTATAGAAAGCGTAATTCGAAAAAGGAAAACGATAGGGCCTTACAGCATTTCTTTGTGCCTAAAAATGAAATCCAGGAAAACGATTATGATTTGAGTTTGAATAAGTATAAAACTCAAAAGTATGTGGAGATAAGCTATGATGAACCTACAGAAATTCTAAAAAATCTTTCCATAATTGAAAAGGAAATAGTAAAAGAAATCGAGGAATTAAAATTGGTTTTATAATGGAAGCAAAAATTAATGAACTAATTACGGCAACAATTTCCGGAGAATGGGGAGAAGAAGCAATAATAGGAGAAGGGGTAAAAGTTATTCGAACAGCTAATTTTACAAACCTGGGTGTCATTAACTTTGAAAATATCGTTTATAGAAAGATTGATCCCAATAAAATCAATCAAAAAAAACTGTTAGTTGGTGATATAATAATAGAGAAATCAGGCGGCAGTCCAAGTCAACCTGTTGGTAGAGTTGTTTTTTTTGAATATATGGGTGATGAGGATTTCTTATGTAATAATTTCACTGCCATTCTTAGACCTAATTCTAAAAAAGTTTATCCGAAATTTCTTTTTTACTTATTATATATTGGCCATATTAGAGGACGAACTTTAATGTACCAAAACAAAACAACAGGCATTTTAAATTTAAAACTCGATAAATATCTAAATGAAAAGATCAATCTTCCATCACTTTCAGAACAAATAAAAATTACCACAATATTAAGCAAAGCCGAAGTATTAATTAAAAAACGTAAGGAGACGGTTGACTTGCTTGATAAATTTTTAAAAAGTACTTTTTTGAAAATGTTTGGAGATACAGTCAGAAATGAGAAGGGTTGGGAAAAAGTTCCATTAAAGAAATTTGGAAATGTAATTACAGGAAATACACCGCCCCGTGTTGATTTAGAGAATTATTCTGATACTTATATTGAATGGATAAAAACTGATAACATCTTATATGACAATGTTTTTGTCACTAAAGCAAATGAATTTCTTTCTGAAAAAGGATTAAAAAAGTCAAGATTTGTTGAAAAGGGAGCACTATTAGTAGCATGTATTGCAGGGAGCATTGAATCAGTTGGCAGAGCAAGCCTAACTGATAGAACAGTTTCATTTAATCAGCAAATAAATGCAATTCAACCCAATGTTGAAATAAATTCACTCTTTTTATATTGGCTTTTTAAAAATGCAAAGTCATATATTCAGAATCATGCAACCAGAGGCATGAAAAGAATAATAACGAAAGGGGAGTTTGAAAAAATTTTAATGATTAAGCCACCGTTAGAATTACAAGTCCAATTTGCTCAAATTGCCGAAAAATCAGAATTACTAAAAGGAAAACTTAAAAATAGCTTATTCGAATTAGAAAACCTTTATAGTTCACTTAGTCAAAAGGCATTTAAAGGCGAATTAGATTTGGAAGGATTTATATTGAATGACCAATTTAATACAATAGACAAAAAGGAAGTGCAAGTAAATCAACAGGTGATAATCCCCGAGATTAATAAAATAATAGAAACTGCAAATGATATTCAGGAAATAATTGCCAGACAAACGGATATCGCCCAACAGGCATCAAAGTACATCAAACAATTTGAACAATTCGCAAAATTCGTATCACCTGATATAGAAGCAACAAATGAAATTCAGAAAATATTTACAACAAAAAGCGATTACCTTCAACAGGTAACCAGGATCACAAAACAGTTTGAAGAGTTCGAAAAATTCATTGCACCAATAAAAAATCTGCCACAAATACCACCAGCAGTGGTTGAAGCCCAAAAAGCTCTTGCAAGAATTAAATCTTTTTTCCCGAAGAATTATTTTTTTCAAGAGAGGGACATTAAAACTAAAATTGAATGGGCTAAAGCTTCACCTCAACAAATCGCTAATTGTATAAAAGTAAAATATGAAGGATATCATTTTAATAGTGAAATGCTTATTCGGTTTTTAATGAATGAATACATTGCATCTCCAAAATATTATTCATCCGAAGAGCAGAAAAAGAATCCATCAGCGGTTGATGCATACGATTTGAAGAAACTTATTTCATCATCGGTGAGCGATGAGAATCCCTTCTTGAAAATGGAGCAGGTTTTTTACGATGCTGAAAAAGAAAATTTCCAGTTTAAAATCACAGAAGAAGATTACGAATTAGTTAAAGATCTTTCACCATCAGATCGTTCCGGAATTTATTTTAACATTATTGAATGAAACTAATTAGCGTAAAAATATTAGGTGAAGATTTTCGCAGTTTGAAAAACAATAAGCTTTACAAGTTTAATGTAAATCAACGTAAAGATCGTTTATCAACTAAAGTATTCGCAGGACTAAATGGTAGCGGAAAATCCAATTTTTTAGAACTACTTGCAGATATATTTTACTACTTGGAAGTTTACCATTTAAAATCCACTACAATTACTCAAAGAAGATCAAAAAATATTGGATTTGAAATTGAGTACATCCTACCCATTGCTTCAGTGACAGTGAAAGGGATCTCTTATGAGTTTGATGAATTGGGATGTCATGTTAGAATCATAAAAAATCTGGATGAAGATCCCGAGTTTTCATTTAAAAAATATAGTGAAGATGATTTTCTCCGTTTAGATGATTCGACAGCTGTCCTTTTACCCACAAAAGTAATTGGTTACACTTCAGGACAAAACGAATTATTGAGTAATCCATTTTATAAAATTCGCCATCACTATTTCAAAGAGCTTGAGAAAAATAACTCATATGAGATAGAAAATGATAGGCTATTTTTCCTTGATAATAGTTCAAATTTTTCCATATTTATTTCGAATATGCTTTTGGCCAGTCCCGAAAAATTAAAATATTTAATGGAGATATTTAAGGTTAAGGATTTGCATTCATTTCGCATCACTATTAATTTGGTGGATTACAAGAAAGACAAAATTCCCATAAACGAAAAACTCAAAAAAAACATTCAAAAATTAAAACAATGTGCAACTTCTTGGATTAAGCGAGCAGAAGGAAAGGAAGAGATTTTGATCTTAGATTACAATGTGAATGGAGCTACACATGATGCGTTTAAGTATCATTTCAAAACTTCATTTGATTTATTCAAAGCATTTTATGAGTTGGATAATTTGAATTTGTATTTAGTTCCGGTTGATACTAGAAGTTTAATTTTGAAAGTGCATAAGTCATTGAATCTTTCTGATGAAATGCCCAAACCTGATCCTTCAAGATTAATATTTCGGATAGAAAAAATATATTTAAACAAAATTTTGGAAGAGGACAAACCGACTAAACCGATTCGGTACAAAGGTCTTTCGGATGGTGAACACCAATTTAATGAAGTGATTGGATCAGTTTTAATGATAGAGCAAGATGGTTGTTTGTTCTTAATGGATGAACCGGATACTCATTTTAATCCGGTATGGAGAGCTAAGTTGATTGAAATGCTTAATCAGGTAACTGCTTATAGTTATGATTCAACTGGTAAACCCGAAGCCGTAAGGAAACAGGAAATCATTATTACAACTCACTCACCCTTTTTAATTTCAGATAGTTACAAAGAAGATGTTTATAAATTTGAAAATGGTAATTATGAGAATCCAGAATTACAGACCTATGGTGGTTCAGTTGGGATGATTTTAGAAACTATTTTTGATCGGGATATTTCAATTTCGGACTTTTCAAACGGTGATTTAACAAAACTAAAAGAAAGCATCAAAACGGAACAAGATTTATTACGAGTTAAAAAAGCTCTATTGAAGTTTGGTGAATCGGTCGAAAAATTCGATGCTTATAGTTTTCTTCAATCCAAGGAAGAAGAGTTTAAAAACAAAGTTGAGAAATGATTTTCACTTATAAAGAGATTGACCATAGCATCTATTTTTTTCATGAACATATTGCTTACATTTTTAAGCAGATGTTTCGCCATGATTTATCTAAATATGATGAGAAAATTTTAGTTCAACCCGATTTTATTCCAATAATCAATGCTGCCAAAAAGACATTACTTGAACCTTTAAAAGAAATAATTCTGATATATAATAAATTGCCAATTGGGGATAAATTACAATTAGAGATTGCATTCAGTTGCAATAATAGTATTGATTCATTCGGAAATAAAAGTATTCATCCAATAAAATTTGAAGAGTTGAATCCCTTGATCAGTTCCAAACTTCAAACATATTGTGTCAATCTTTGGGATAAGTATCCTCAGGTATTGCAAATGGAAACTGATTTTGGTACAGTTAAAGACCATTACGATAAATTAGTTTCTGAAAGTAATTGTGATGCTTTAGTTTGTCCGTTTTGTGGTATTGAAACATTTGAACCATCAGAGGGAAAATATAGAGAAGCTTACGATCACGCGAATGCGAAAGCAAATTACCCCTTTGCATCAATAAATTTTAAATTGCTATTCCCTGCATGTTTTAAGTGCAACTCAAACGAAAAGAGAAGTACCGATACTTTAATAAATGAAGATGGAATAAGAAGGGAAGTTTATTATCCCTATGATTCAACGGTTACATCTGATGACTTGCAAATAATTATTGTACCGCAAGAACCTTATGATACGCAGAACTTAAAAACATTACTTAGTTCAATTAGTTGGCGATTTGAGTCAAAAAGAAATGGTTATTCAGACGAAAAACTTGAATCATGGGATGATATATATGGAATTAAAAGAAGATACCGTGAAAGACTGATCAGATTAGAAAAAGAATGGTTCTACGAACTTCATTCTAAGTTTAAAGATTCAATTGAACTCGGTCAAACTTTTGCTGACTTTCAGTATAAATTTATGCGTTCAGCAAAATATCAAATACTAATTTCGGGAATGGGAATAATTAAGCACTCATACTTTACATTTCTGTTTTCGATCCCTAATTTTGAGAAGAGATTAAATGAGACGATCAGTTAAAGATATACCTAATTCGGTATATCTTTTTGCATGTTTTATAACTCTATACTAACTCTTTCTCAATATAAAGAATTAATCTCTTGATATTACTGAAAAATAAATGCATCACTCCCCGCCCCACCTGGCGGGTTTTCTTTTTTAGCCCCAGTCTGAGGTCTGAGAAAGTTTGCTGTTACACTCAAATTGTCGAGTAGGTCAGCGGCATTACTGCCGCTTTCCCCTCTAAGAACCGTACGTGAGAGTTTCCCCTCATACGGCTCAAGCAACTCAAAATTTCCGTTAAGAAACCGGCTCAAAATCTTCATTTTATACTCAGGTTGTTGATTTTCCTGCAACAGCTGATGTGAACAAGGGATTTAACTGGTTTGCCAGTAGAATTTATACTGGCCAGATACCATTCTTTTCCCTTGTCGATCGGGTCGTTGCAGATTGGGCACACACGTTTTTGTTTCTTCCATAAGCCAAGCAATGATTCACGCCCTTTAATTGAAATGAGCATTTTGTAGGTTTCCCTTTTATCGTAATACTCTTTCCATTCCGGGTCATAAGGGTTGGCATCGCATTGAGTCTTAACATATCGGGTAATTTTTGTATCAGACAGTCGTTTAAGGGATAGTGTTCTTTTTGAACACTTAAAACAATAGTCGACCATAAAACACCATTTTCTATTTCCAATCTTGCGGAAATATTTTTGTGTAACCCAATTAGTACTCTTCTTTGGATGTCTCCTTTTTGACCATTGCAATATCTTACAAAAGATTTGATGGTCTGCTGTACTGAAAGTCTCAGAGGAAACACAGTGCTTGTAATAGTTTGCCCATCCTGTGATCTTAGGATTCAGAAACCGAATCAATGTATCCTGTTTACAGGTTTTATTGGATTCGATGGTTTCTCTAATCTTTTCGAGAAACTTCTTCACTTTTTCCTTTGATGGTTTGATGAGTAATTTACCGTCGTATTTTCTTACATTGAAACCCAGGAAGTCAAAACCTTCATCGATGTGAGTTATCTTTGTTTTCTCTTCTGATAGGGTAAGTCCCCTTACTGATAGAAACTCTTTGATTAAAGACATGACTTTGTATTCCAGTAATTCTTTGTTTCTGCCTGTGATAATAAATCGAGTAGACCCAGGGAACTTCCCCCTGAGTCTCTCACAGATCCGTGCGTAAAAGTCTCCCTTTACACGGCTCCTATTATTCAGCCTCAATGGTACCTTCATACCATTGGCGGTGTGA
>Ga0209585_10000854_pt1 | contig 11905 bp, 6 predicted proteins | sample NGEPerone_FD_185491 | JGI IMG/M metagenome (GOLD analysis project Ga0209585, IMG submission 185491) | Arctic peat soil microbial communities from the Barrow Environmental Observatory site, Barrow, Alaska, USA - NGEE Permafrost154B-one... | ecosystem: Environmental > Terrestrial > Soil > Wetlands... | reverse complement strand
CATACTTCTTCAACACTGTTTCATCTGGCTCTTTGTTTATAATTAGATGATGTACGTATTCACTATACATTTCCCTGACTTTCTGTGGTAGTCCGTGAAAATAAGGTTCATGTGATGCATCTAGTTGGTGTCCCATACAATAATCCACAAGGAAAATACTAGCACCTGCATTAAGCATGGTGGAATTGAAATATTTACGCATAGTATGGCTTCTAATCACATTCCACTCGCCTGCTGGTGTACTTCTCTGAGCTTCTTCATTTAATCTGCGATACATCGTGATTATGCTTTCAGTATCAATCTTTCGCAGATCTTCTCTGATTTTGTCATTCTGCGCCATATTCTTCTTCTTGTCGTATTGATACGTCAGATATTTGTCAGGTATGTGTCGCTTTATGAAAAGATAACCATCATCAGAGACCACTCTCTGTTTTTCCAATTGGTTTTCTCTATTTTCTCTGTGTGTTGTTGTTTGTCTTCTTCTATAATCAAGATAGTCATCCACAGCTTTCGTAGCTTCTGGTGATAGACATGTTATGAACTCGTAATCGACTTTTTCACGTACAAGGTGTAATGTGGTGATTTTTGTTTTTTCATCATATCCTTCACGATATTCACCCATTTTCAGGTTAGCAATTTCGTTAACCGCAAGCCCACTCGATACACCTACAAGGATAATAGCCCGTTCAAGTATATCGGCGTGTTTGAGTATCTCCTGTATGTCTTCTTTTGTGGGTATAGTACGACGCTTTTTCTGAGCTCTCGCTCTAAAAACACTTCTTGCCAGCACCGGTAAATCTATTTGATTGGTTTTGTAAAAACTACACACCGCAGTCATTTTTCCTTTGATAGTCATCGGTGCTATTCCCTTTTCCTCAAGAAATTCACGGTATTCTGTGAGTTGTAATGTTATGTTGCGTTCACGCATTAGCTTGCCTGCCCGAATATCAGCTTCAGCATTTAATATAAGGTCATCTGGTGCCATTTTTGTGAACTCGGTATATTCCTGCATACCGAGAGTGTATGACTTTTTTGTATTCGGTTTTGCACCAATTCTGGATAACCACAACTTTATTTTTGCGTCTTGCTTTAGTTTGTCGTATTTCATACAGTCTAACATCCTTAAATTTAAATATCCTTACATATATTAAAAGACACCATAAGGTCTCCTTATTTCTCAACAGGGCTTGCGGTGTTGATGGCAGGAGCCGTTTTTATTAAATTTTATATGGTCAACTGCAAAAAGAAATCGATAGCAGATTAAGAGTAAGATAGAAAAAGAAAACGAGGGCAATTAATGATATAGCTTCTTGTCGAACAATTAGATTGTTGATATTTAGTCTTTAACATTTTTTTGTTCAACTGTATCTGCTTTTAAAGTTAGATATCCAGGAGAATATAAAAAAATAAGAAGTTGAATATGAGTATTTTAGCGTCCAGAAAAAAATCAACTATTATTGATGTACTAACCGTCTTTTCTCCAGTCTCTTTACTCCTTCATGAAGTTCTTTTTACGGAATTAGTTAAAATAATATGACGGTTAATATGTCACCTCAGTTTAACATCTGCTTTTAGTCTTCCAGGCTTCTTTTCAGGCTGCTGTTGGTTTCCAGGCTCTGGAGACAAACAGGAAGTTTGGATCAGTAGTAATAAATTACAACGACAAGCTTACAATTATAAGGAGAAATCAGGAGAACGAAACTGAAGGAGTTTACTCAATGCAGTTGAAGCTGGAACATCTTGATATTAAAATAGGGCAGCACAAAGTGTTGTTAAATATTGTCGATGCAAAGGAACTGGGAGTTAATCCGGGAGATAGAGTCCGCATCCGTGGGCATGAAAGCCTTTCTGCTATTGTGGACACAACTGATGATATGGTTCCTCCAGGCACTCTGGGAGTTTTTTCTGAAGTTTACAAACACTTCCAGGACTGGGATAAGCCGGTTGAAGTTGTCCCAGCATTCCGCTCAAAATCTGCAACCGTGATTAAGAAGATCATGGATAAAAAACCCTTTACTCAGGAAGAGATTAAGATGCTCGTAAACGATATCGTGGAGGAAAACCTCAGTGATATCGAACTTTCTGCGTTTATAACGTCTACGTATATACATGGGATGACGGATGATGAAGTTGAATGGCTTACACGGGCCATGATTGACAGCGGGGACAAAATAGAATTTGATACTCATCCCATTATGGACAAGCATTCCATAGGAGGAGTGCCCGGTAACAAGATTTCCCTCCTGGTTGTCCCTATTGTTGCTGCAAACGGGCTTCTGATTCCAAAGACAAGTTCCAGGGCAATCACAGGTGCAGGTGGAACTGCAGACCTCATGGAAGTGCTCTGTCCTGTCGAGTTTAGCTCCAAGGAAGTCAAGGAGATAACCGAAAAAGTTGGAGGTGCGCTTGTATGGGGAGGAGCCACCAATATCGCGCCTGCAGACGACAAGCTGATCAGAGTCGAATACCCCCTCTCAATTGATCCTTATTACCAGATGCTGGCATCAATTATGGCAAAAAAAGGAGCTATAGGGGCTGACAACGTGGTAATTGATATTCCTGTCGGAGCTGGCACAAAGGTTCCTACCATTCAGGATGGACAGAAGCTGGCAAGAGACCTGATAAACCTGGGGCACAGGCTTGGCATGAATGTGGAGTGTGCCATTACCTACGGTTCATCTCCCATAGGGAGAAAGGTTGGGCCTGCACTGGAAGTTAAGGAAGCCCTGAAAGTGCTGGAAAGTATGGAAGGCCCAAACAGCCTTATCGAAAAGAGCGCTGCCCTTGCGGGGATTCTGCTCGAAATGGGAGGTGCAGCTCCAAAAGACCATGGAAAGGAACTAGCACTTGAAACACTCAGGAACGGGAAAGCCCTCGAAAAGATGAAACAGATCATTGAAGCTCAGGGAGGAAATCCAAATATCACATCTGCTGATATTCAGGTCGGACAACATACAGCCGATATCTTTGCTTCGGGAGATGGGTACGTTATCGAGTTTGACAATAAATGGATAATTGAAATTGCCAGGCTTGCAGGTGCTCCTAATGACAAGGGAGCCGGAGTTGCGATCCATAAGAAAATGGGTGAATCAGTTAAAAAAGGAGATTCAATCCTTACTATTTATGCTGAAAAAGAGTTCAAGCTCGATGCCGCATTGACTACAGCCCAGCGAACGAATCCGATAATAGTTGAAGGTATGCTTTTGAGGAGAATTCCGGGAACTTATGGTTTCCAGTGATCTTCTCCTTTTTCTTCCTTTTTTCAGTGAAATCCTTTAATACCTTGTCCGGGCTTTAGCAAGAGCATGAAGAGGATCGTTTTGTTGCGCCTGGGGCACCGCCCCGAAAGAGATAAAAGGATAACCACTCACGTGGGCTTGACAGCCCGGCTGCTCGGCGCAGAAGGTATGCTTCTTGCCTCGGATGACCCAAGGATAGTACGGACTCTTGAAGACGTTGTCAGGCGCTGGGGAGGAGACTTCTATATTAAAAATAACATCAATTTCAAGCAGGAAATCAAGGATTGGAAAGCTTTGGGCGGAAAAGTCTGCCACCTCTCGATGTATGGGGTCAATTTACCCAACGTTACTGACGAACTTAAAAAATGCGACATGCTTATGATTGTTGTAGGCGCAGAGAAAGTTCCTCCTGAGATTTATCAGCTTGCTGACTGGAATATTGCAGTTGGCAGTCAGCCCCATTCCGAAGTTGCGGCGGTTGCAATTACTATGGACAGGATTGCCGACGGAGAACCGCTTGAGAAGGAATTTCTCGATGCTGAATTGACAATTATTCCAACTGATAGGGGCAAACAGGTTGTCGAAAATATAAGGGATTAAACTAATTCTCTTTATACAATTTATTGATACGATTTGTAAGAAAAATGTTAAATGTAAGTTTTACGTTGAATAAATCGTCTACAGACAAACCATCCTCCTGTTATATTATCTCCGGATTTTTCCGTTTATTGTTCCTTCGAAGTGAATAAAGAGTATGAGCGAATAACGGTTTCCTGAAGATTGATGTGAGATCCGGTAAAGGATGCAGGATTATAGATGTTTTATAGGTCCGATTTTTCACTTTTCTGTGCATCCCACAGGTTCTCTTCATCCTTTTTCTTGTATAATTAATTGAGTATTTTCAGTTTCAGCCTTCTTAGAGCGTGTCTGAAAATTCAACCTGATCTCACAATTGGGAAAGGATTAAACATTTGATTTAAAAAACTGTAGCATTAAACCGTTTACTGCCTATAAAGTAGATTTAAAACATAATGTCTATTGAATTTGATTTTGTGAATTAAGCTCACAGGTCTATAGGATAAGGTGATATCCTTAAAGTTAACATAAAACATACTTGTTATCCCATTGTAGAATTGATTTGAATTTTAAGACAGCCTCTTAGTTACAAAATCAAACATAAATAGAGAATAAATTGGATTAATAGTGGGATGTAAGGATTCACGATAGATGGTGGGAATGCATGACGCTTATAGATTCAATGGAAAGGGACACAAAGAAAAGAATTACTGCATAGGGATGTTTAAGTAAGTTTTATGAGCTGCTTATGTAGATACCCAATAGCTATTTTTCTTTTACATAAGCAGGGATTCTTCCGAAATATTTTAGGATCGCGTAGAATCACTGGATGGATATAAATCTTATCTTAAAATTTGATCGGCTCTAGAGCTTCTAATAAATCCTCAAAGAGATTACGCCACTCAAGATGAGAATTTAAAGAAAATTCCAGCTCTTCTTCATATTGCATGAAATCATCAAAATTAGCATTAATTTCACTTGTAATCGACCGTAATCAATCAAATTCAGGGAAAAAACTGAAAAGTCTCAAATGCAGGTGTCGTCAAGGATACCTGCTTTTAAGAATCTTAAATGTAGAATTGGAAGGCATCTTTTTAAGGTATTTTTAGATTAGAAGGCAATTTTAGTTCAACGATTATATTTTAAAACAGTTGCTATTAAGTAACAAATGTCAGAAGCTATTTTACTAATGGAGTTATATATTGGATATCTATTACATTTAGTAAAGGATTGTCTAATTAATAAGAAAGATAGACTAAATTAATACAAATGTTAATAATATGAATTTTATATATTATAGCTGACATTCCGCAGATGTTCGGTAAAATTCCACAATTTTTTCTGCTATCGTTTTTTCGGAAAATTGCTTTGCCTACTCAAGTATATGTTTTAGAAATATCTCACACTTTTCGGTCATGTGCCTTCATCGAAAGCTTTTTAGCTCTATTTCCGAAAGCTTCAGTTGGGATAATAATTTCAAACTTTTAAGCAAATATCCAAAAACGATAGCAAGAAAAATGTTATTTTCTTGAGGACATCTGCGGAATGTCGGTTATAGTAAAGTCAGAAATATTTGGAATTTTTAAACGTACATTTTCATTGGAAGATAAGCGCTATGTGGGGGAAAGTAAAAATGAATACTAAAAACAAAGTTCTATTAACAGCAATAATTATCATTTTCTTAATTTCCTATTATCCACGGAGTTAGCAGCTACCCAATTTGTAAAAATCAGTTGCTGCCTTTTCTGTAAATGTCAGTTCAGGAATAGCATCGCTTGCTGCTCTATTTTGCTGACAAAAGTGCAAAAACACCGATTCCCTGGCTTTGGAAAAAGTGTGAAAATGCCATAGAGAGCAACACTTCAATCAGACTTCAATATGCAAAATTTATACAAAGTAAATTCTGAATCAGTTGGTAAATTCTGGTAAATTATGGTAACTTCTGGTAAATTCAGGTAAATTCAGGTAAATTCTAAATAAATTGGGTCAACTCAGCTTAAATATTTTTTTCGACTTGTGAATATTGACGGGGGGCAGATAAAATAAAAAATCGAAATCGAAAGCTGACACTCTATCTTCTTATGTGCTTGTCTATACTTGTAAACATTCCTGTTGTTTTATGTGCAACACCCACATCAGTAATTTATGTCGCTGGAGACGGTAGTGGTGATTTTAATTGTAATGCGACAAATGATCAGATACAGATCAATCAGGCTCTTCAGTTTGTAGCAGACAATCCAAAATATACAACTGTTTATCTCAAAGGCCCATTTACATACATAATCACTAATACTATACTGATTGGCAATAACACAATTTTGGCTGGAGATTCCAGTGCAACAATCAAACTTGCAAGTAATGCCAAATGGACAAGCTGGCAGCCAATGATTAAGGAAAGGAGCTCTGACAGCCACGATATTACTATCCAGGGCTTCACAATTAACGGTAACCGAGAGGGAAACAATAACGTGATTAGTGGAAAAGGCTACTACAATCTTATCCATTTTAGCAATTGTCAGAATATCAATGTATATGACATGTATCTGACCAACAACCACGGAGATGGCTTAAAGACTGACAACTGCTCTAACATAAAATTCTATAGTAATGAGGCATGCTCATTAGGACATGATGTTCTATATGCCAGTACCTGCTCAAACGTGGAAGCTTACAATAATAAGATAACATGCAGGACAAACAGCGGACTAAGAATATATAATACAAATCATGTGGATTTTCACAGCAATATTATTACATCGGAAGGTTCCGGAGGTGCAGGAATTGAAATCCAGAAGTACAAAATATCTTCAATGGATGACATTGAGTGTATAATAACGTAATATATGAGACTGCGCTTCCAGGAATCTGGATGTTCGGATCAGCTTCCTATCCCACATCACCCGCAAATGTCCATATTCATCATAACCAGATCTATGATACCGGAACTAAGTCCAATACCAAAGTAATAGGCGGAATCCTATCTGGTGGATTCAATGCTCTTATTGAAAACAACGTGATAGATGGTGCATATGGGGCTGGTATTGTGCAGAATAATGTATATTCTCCGGCTCCGGCTGGCTCAGGGTATGTGATTACAGTAAGAAATAACATTATAACAAACACTCGAAAATCATCAGCCGGAGGAAATGGATGTGGAATATCTAACCTGCTTACAAACACACACTCTTTTATCCTGCAGAATAACTGTTTATATAACAACGCGGGTGGCAACTATATAGGTGTTCAGGCATCACCTTCGGATATAGCAGCAGACCCTCAATACGCAGACCGGGCCAAACACGACTATCACCTGAAATCAAAAGAAGGTCGCTGGGATGGGAGCTATTGGGTGAATGACAATATAAGTTCCCCATGCATCGATGCCGGAGATCCTTCATTGGATTATTCTAACGAACCGGAACCCAACGGAAACAGGATAAATATAGGGCCGGATGGAAATACGAGGTATGCCTCAAAAACAGAATTGTATGTGTCAACACCGATACTTCCAACTGCAAACTTTAACACCAATGTTACTAGCGGCTATACTCCTCTTTCGATCCAGTTTATCGACTCTTCCCAAAATACAAATGTGTGGAAATGGAATTTTGGAGACAGTACAAATTCAACTCAGAAGAATCCAGTGCATACATATTCAGCCGCAGGAAATTATACAGTAATGCTTACTGTAAGCAATGCAAATGGTACAGATTCAAAAACGGCTACGATAAATGTAAAGACAGTTCTGCAGAAACCGGTTGCTTCATTCTCTGCATCTCCAATCACTGGAAATTCGCCAATGAAAGTAACATTTAGTGACAAAAGCACTGGCACACCCACTAACTGGAAATGGAGTTTCGGAGATGGCACAACTTCGACAGATAAGAACCCTACACATACATACAGCGGAGCAGGAAAGTATACAGTCGGCTTAACCGTGACTAACGCCGCTGGAAGTAATTCAGTGACAAAATCCAGCCATATAAATGTTGCAACTGCTCTAAAGGCTCCTGTAGCTTCTTTTTCGGCATCCTCAACCTCAGGAAAAGTCCCATTGAAGGTTACATTTACTGACAAAAGTACAGGATCGCCCACTTCATGGAGGTGGAGTTTTGGAGACGGTACATCTTCAACCTCCAGGAACCCCGTACACACGTACAGTAAAAAAGGGAAATACACTGTTAGTTTGACGGCAAAGAATGCAAAAGGCAGTAACACTAAAACTATGTCTGGATATATCACAGTAAAGTAAGTGGACACCTTACATTGAAAAACAATAAAAAGGCCAGGATGAGAGGGTAATAGGGGTTACTGTCTAATATGGCGACCCGAACCCTTTCACCTTATTTGGCCAGAGATTTGAAAGCTATTTTTACCAATGACTTTTCAATAACTTACCTAACGATCTTACCTTCACGATCTATTTTCTTAAATCTGTGACAGTAGTTAGAGGGAGTTTACCCGTATAAAGGAGTTTTTAGATACTGAACTGTTAAAACACCCATTGGACTTTACAATAAAATTTAAATATATCAAGCTATAATATAATATTTAAGCAGACCCAATTATACCGGTTTGGGGCTGCAATCATCTGGGGCAGGTTATTGTCTTTCCTGTCTCTTATCAACAAAAGGGCGGGCTATCTTTCTCCCGCCCAAACAACTTCTTTCTATCCCTGTTCTATGTCAATTTTTAAAATATATAAGCACAGAATAAAAGCCAGTAGTGGCAAAAAACGAAGGGGTGCTCCAGAGTCATGTATTTTCAGCCATAATTTAAATCAGTAAATGTAAAAGTTCAACATTAAAGTAAACATTTAAAATTAGATTCACTTTATAAATAAGACAGTTGTTTTTATCATATAATCTAATATTTTGGAATTATTTAGTTTTTTAGTCTCTTTCTATCTGGCAAGTTCGTAAACATTGACAGATCATGTCCAGATTTTATATTAATCTAGAAGCATTTGGCTGCAGATTTTGAATTCGTCCTTTAATTTGAGAATATGAATAATAAACTTGATCCCTTCCAAATAAACTACAGGCTGAACGTTTTATATAGCTGAAGAATATACTTTGTCCAGGTGGTTAATGGTTTCATGCCTCTATGGTGAGGAGCTTTAGGCAACTAATCATCTTATTTTTAGAGCTGGAAGGATATGGCAATGAACATAACATTAATTGGCATGGCAGGAGCAGGGAAAAGTACTATTGGAAGAGCACTAGCAAAGCGCCTGGACTATACTTTTATCGATGTTGATTGCCTGATAACAGAAAACACCGGAATGCCTCTTCAAGCCCTTATTGATAAATATGGAGATTCCGCTCTCATCAGATTTGAAGAAGAAGCTATTCTCAAGCTCGGACAGATGGAAGAATGCATTATTTCCCCCGGTGGAAGCGTTGTTTATTCTGAGAAGGCCATGGAACACTTAAAAAAAGTGTCAAAAATAGTCTTTCTGGACGCTCCTTTCAGAAGCATTGCGAAAAGGGTTCGTAATGCAAGAAATAGAGGCATAGTAGGACTCAGAGACAGAAGCTTGAAAGAGCTTTTTGAAGAAAGGGAAATTCTCTATCAAAAATATGCTGACTTTTCTATAAAAATTAAATTGCGGGAAAATATCCAAAACATTGTTAAAAAAATAATTATGCTCTGTTTTGGAGAGAATACCTGATATTCTACAGGACTTGAGTTTATTTTCTTAAGGCTTACGACGAGTTTTTAAAATATTCCTTTCTTAATTTAGCTTTTTTTAGATTTTGCTATTTGAACTTACTTTATCTCTAAATATTGATTTTCGTTTTTAAACCCGCTAATTGATTTTTGGATCAGATAAGTCTACTTTAGAGTAGCCTACTTAATTGCAACTACTTTAGAACAGTTTACTTTAAGGCTACCTACTTTAGAACAGTTTACTTTAAGGCTACCTACTTTAGAACAGTTTACTTTATTAGTCATCAGGTCTTCAACCTGATCAAAATATCTCAATTTATATTCTAAGCATCGGCTTGCAGGTAAAGGTCCGAGCAACAGGAGTTATAAAGTGACATCAAGTCGTTTCATTATTACGGTTATAGGCAGCGACCGTGTAGGAATCGTTGCCAGGGTCACTACGGTGATGGCCAGTTTCAATGTAAACATTGTAGATATCAGTCAGACTATTATGCAGGGCATCTTCACCATGATCATGCTTGCAGAAGCCCCACAGGAGAATTTTGACCTTGCAGCTTTCCAGAAGTCCATGGATACCGAGGGAAAGAGTTTAGGAGTCGAGGTCAAGGTACAGCATGAAGACGCCTTCCGTTTCATGCATAGGATCTGACTTGGTAAATCAGGAGGACTTTCATGCTTATAAATCCGAATGAAATCCTGGAAACAATCAGGATGGTCAGGATGGAACACCTGGATATCAGGACCGTGACAATGGGAATTAGCCTTAGAGACTGCTGCCATCCTGATATTGAAGTTTTAAATGAGAATATCTACGAAAAAATCACTGTCCGTGCAAAGGAGCTCGTCCGTACAACGAATGAAATCCAGAGCCTCTATGGAATTCCCATAATCAATAGAAGAATCTCAGTAACTCCAATAGCCATAGTGGCCGAAAGTTGTAAAACTCCAGATTTTGTTTCCGTTGCAAAAACTATGGATGAAGCTGCAAAGGAGTCAGGGGTGGATTTTATCGGAGGTTTCAGTGCTCTTGTTCACAAAGGCACAACTTCAGGAGACCTTAAACTCATAAATTCAATTCCAGAAGCTCTAGCAGGCACTGAAAAAGTTTGCTCTTCGGTAAATGTTGCTACCACGAGAGCCGGAATTAATATGGACGCAGTTGGCATGATGGGCAACATCATTAAAAGAACTGCAGAACTGACTGCTGATAGGGATGGGATTGGCTGTGCCAAACTTGTTGTCTTTGCCAATGCCCCGGAAGATAACCCTTTTATGGCTGGAGCCTTTCACGGAATTGGTGAACCCGAGTTCGTGATCAATGTTGGCGTAAGCGGGCCAGGCGTTGTGAACGCTGCCATTCGCGAACTTGAAAACCCTGATCTCACGGAAATTTCGGAGACTATCAAAAAGACAGCCTTCAAAATAACCCGTATGGGAGAAATGGTAGGAAGAGAGGTTTCACGGAGGCTCGGAGTTGAGTTCGGGATCCTTGACCTCTCCCTGGCTCCAACGCCCGCAATCGGGGACAGTGTTGCAGCTATTTTGGAAGCAATGGGACTTGAGCGTTGCGGAACCCACGGAACGACTGCCGCCCTCGCCCTTCTGAATGACGCAGTAAAAAAAGGAGGGGCAATGGCATCTTCCTGCGTAGGCGGCCTGAGTGGGGCATTTATCCCTGTAAGTGAGGACGCAGGCATGATCGAAGCCGTTAAGGTCGGAGCTCTCACCCTCGAAAAACTCGAAGCCATGACAAGCGTCTGTTCAGTCGGCCTGGATATGATCGCAGTGCCTGGGGATACTCCTGCCTCCACCCTTTCTGCAATCATAGCTGACGAGATGGCAATAGGGGTAATCAACAGAAAAACCACTGCCGTCAGGATCATCCCCGCGCCTGGAAAAGTAGTTGGAGACTCTGTGGAATTCGGCGGGCTACTTGGAAGTGCCCCTATTATGCCAGTAAGCAATTTCAGTTCGGAAGTTTTTATAAAGCGTGGTGGAAGGATACCGGCTCCGATCCAGTCCCTGACAAACTAAATCACTGTCTTAAATAACTGTCTTAAAATAGAGTTGCTATTCAGTATATTAAAATACAGTCTAAGGATGTAGATATTTAACCCTTACAGACCATTATTTGCCTGCTCAAATCAAATTGCGTGCGGCCACCCCACCCTAAAGAGGCTGTCCGACAATTACTGGCAGTAATAAACGAATTCCTTCTTTTTCGATTTAAAGGCCTTAAATGCCTTCTTTTTGTTGTCTTTTTATTACTATCTGTAATTGTCGGACAGCCTGTAAAGGACAGGGTATTCGTGACCCTCCGCACTCCCGAAGTAATAAAACTGGAAAACAAAATCAATAGCCAACAATTAATGAAAACGAGCCCATGAAGTTTCCCCTTTAGTTCTTGAAAAGATGGC
>Ga0209585_10000853_pt1 | contig 11911 bp, 8 predicted proteins | sample NGEPerone_FD_185491 | JGI IMG/M metagenome (GOLD analysis project Ga0209585, IMG submission 185491) | Arctic peat soil microbial communities from the Barrow Environmental Observatory site, Barrow, Alaska, USA - NGEE Permafrost154B-one... | ecosystem: Environmental > Terrestrial > Soil > Wetlands... | reverse complement strand
CCCGAACTCCCGCTGCCCATCATCACGACCCTGCATCTACCAAGGATCCCAGCCGACCCATCCAGCCCACCGCAGACACACCTTTGTTCAGCAGTCTCCTAGCTCTTGGTGACAGCAAGCCGATCGAGGGCGCTCTCGCTGAGCGGCGTGCCCGCGAGCTTGGCGGCATACAGCGCGGCGCCCACGACCGGCGGGTACAACGGCTTGTGGAGGTTGTAGCCGGGGTGCCGGGCGGCGAGCTTGCAAGTGAATGCTTCGAGCAGCCTCGGGGAGCCGAAGACGCCGCCGGAGTAGGACGACTCGACCGAGTCACCGGGGCCGAACCCCAACCGCTGCCTGGTCACGTCGACCATCTCAACGAGCTCGCCGGCGGCGTCTCGGACGATCCGCGCCGCCTGCTCGTCGCCCGCGTCGGCGGCGGCCGAGACGACCCGGCTCAGAGCAGCGACGCGGTTGCGATCGCCCCCCCCCCATTGGTTCAGCACGACGTCGATCACATCCACGTCCTCCGACACCCCGAGATGCTGACGAACGCTCTGGTGCAGGGGCCCCACAGGCAACCGTCCGTCGCTCATCCGCGAGAAGACGCCGAGGCCGCGCACCGCGATCCAGTACGCCGAGCCCTCGTCCCCGAACAGCTCCCCCCAGCCGCCGACGCGAGCATTCCGCCCACCGCGTTCCCCGTACGCTATGGAACCGGTGCCGCTCACGACGTTGATGCCGTCTCGGCCGCCCAACGACCCAGCCCACCCGCAGATCATGTCGTTACCGCAGGCGTACCTGCCGTGCCGCAAGATCGCCCGCGGAGCGGCGTCCAGAGCCGGCAGGTCAGCCCTCACCTCGCCGTAGGCGGGCATCCCGAAGAACGCGTAGTCCACCTGCTCAGGGCTGATGCCGGCCTTGTCGTACACGGCCGCGACGGCGTCCGAAAGCACGCGTCCGACCAGCTCGATCCCTCTCGAGAAGTAGTAGATGCTCGGCGCATGGTGCTCCGCCACGAGCTCGCCCTCGCGCGTGACGAGGCACACGGCGGTCTTCGTCCCCCCACCGTCGACGCCCAGGAACATCACCGGCCTCCTCGTTGCGTCAGACGCACCATCAGACGGGCAACGGGTAGATAGTGACACCCTCCACGACCCGGTTGACCTTCCCCGAGGGGGACGGGTTGTCGGGTGTGCAGCCGATGGCGAGGGAGAAATGAAGCCCGAGGAGCTGCCCACACACGGCGAAGACCAGCGCCAGCTCCGCATCCTCGGCGTCGGCCAGTCCCGGTACCACCCAGGTGCGCACGGCGCCCAGGCGGTCGCTGTCCTCGGCGCGCTCCTGCGCCGTCACGACAAGCACGCCTTCGTCGCCGAGAACCTGGCGCACCTCGGCGACGATGTCCAGGTCGTACTCGCGGGTGTAGGGGTCGTTGGAGAGGTAGACCACCGTCAGCGTGCGCGTGTCGAGCACGGACTTGGGGCCGTGCCGAAAGCCCAACGAGGAGTCGAAGAAGGTCACCACGCCGCCGGCGGTGAGCTCAAGCATCTTCAGCGCACATTCGCGCGCGAGCCCTGTCAGTGCACCGCTGCCAAGGTAGACAATGCGCTCGAACCCTGCCCCGGCGACCTCCCGGGCGGCGTCGCCGAAGGCGCCCAGCACATGCTCGGCGGCTGCCGCGAGGCGCTCGACCAGGTCACCGTCCGGCCACCCGCCGGTGAGCGCGACGCGCGCCGCGAGGGACATGCACGTGAAGCTGGACGTCATCGCGAAGCCCTGGTCGTTCGATGCCGCCGGCATGAGGAGCACGTGCGAGCCCGCCGCATCGGTGTGGTCACGATACAGCTGGCCCTCGCGGTTGCACGTGATGACGAGGTGGTGGCACTCGGTAAGGTAGCGCTCGGCCAGGTGCGTTGCTGCGACGCTCTCCGGGCTGTTTCCCGAGCGCGCAAATGACACGAGCAGGGTCGGCACGTCCTCGGCCAAGAACGACCGCGGCGCAGAGACGATGTCGGTGGTCGCGACGGCCTCGACGCGACGCCCCAAGGAGCGCGACAGCGCCGGGGCGAGGATCTCGCCGGCGAACGCAGACGTCCCGGCCCCGGTGAGCACGATCCGCAGACCCGGGCGCTCCAGCACGGGCCGCAGAAATGCTTCCGTGGCGCTGTGCTCGGCCACAGCCGTACGACCGACCTCCCGCCAGAGGGCGGGCTGCTGCGTGATCTCCCGGGATGTCCAGCGCGCGTCACGGGCGTCGATCTCCTGGGCTGGGTATCCAAGCACGGTGGTCATCGTTCGGGGACTCCTTGTCATGACGGGGTTGCACGCGCGTGAGTAGTCCCGCAGGACGTCCCGCACGTGGTCGATGGCGATCGCCTCCGGGGCCAGGGCCAGGCGACCGTGACGCGCGCCGTTGTACTGCAGAGGCAGGTACTGGCTGAGCATGGGCAAGGACAGCTCGGCGACGCGCAGGTTAGCGAACAGCCGGGCCTGGGCGGTCCGGACTTCCGAGTCGGGCATGTAGTACCGCATGCGGTCGCTGTAGCTGTACCTGCGGGCCAGGCGCTGCTCGGCCGCGTCACCCTCGTAGTACCCCAGCCACCACGTGGGATCCGCGAGCATGCGCCGCTCAATGACGCCGACGAGGTCGGAGCGGTCGTCGGTCGCCACGAGCTCGTCCTCGATGGCCGCGAGCGCGAACAGCGCCTCACGTAGAGCGAAGGTCAGTCCGGGACCCACCTTCAGGACGGCCCAGTGGTCCTTGACGAGCGCTGTCAGCCCCTCCACGGTCTGGTAGTCGGTCGAGTGCGCCTCGAACACCAGCCCCGGGTGGTCGTCGACGACGCGACGAAGGTCCCCGGTGCGGGTCGGGTCGTAGTCGAACACGGCGTCGTGGTCGAACTCGACGCCCGGCTGCACGACCAGCGCCATGACGCGTTCCCACGCCTCGGCAACACCGAACCTGGCGAATGCCTCCTGGTGGGCAGCGATCGTGGCGCGCGCCGCCTCGGGCGTCGTCGCGGTCAGCGTGTCGATCGTCTCGTGCGCCCCACCGGGGACGGGGACCTCGGTGCCGATGACGTAGACGATGCTTTCGGCGCCGCCCGGCTCGCGGGCCGCGGTGGCCTCCGCGACCCGGACCAGTCGTGCGGCGCGCTCGGCCACGACGTCATCGGTGAGCGGTGTCTTGTCTCCCGCGCACGCCATGCTGCAGTCCAGGTGGATCTTGGTGAACCCTGCCGAAACGTAAGCGGCCACAAGCGCCTCGGCCCGACTCATCGCCTCCTCGGCGCCGAGCCCCCGCCAGACGTTGGGGCCCAGGTGGTCCCCGCCAAGCACGACGCGCTCGCGGGGCAGCCCGTGAGCGTCCGCGACCCGGTAGACAAGGTCCCGGAAGTCCGCGGGCCGCATGCCCGTGTAGCCGCCGTACTGGTCCACCTGGTTGGACGTCGCTTCGATCAGCACGACGGTGTAGTCCTCGACTGCCTGCAGGACGGCCGCCGCCAGGACCATCGGGTGTGCCGAGCACACCGAGTACACACCAGTCGCCTCGCCGGCCTTGTGGCGCCTGACAATCTCGCGCAGGGCGTTCGTCACGGGTTCATGTCCCTTTCTCTTTGTAGCATCGGCCACGTGCGCAGGGAGTCCGTCCCCTGCGTCGAACACTTGTGAGAGCGGCCGGCTCCGCTCGCACGGCCGTCATCGGCCACGTCGAGCGCGTCAGCGGCACGCAGATCCCGCGCCAGGAGAGCTGCTCCGATGGCACCTGCGTCCTCGCCCACGGCGGCGGGAAGGAGCCGGGGACGGTGCTGGAACGTGAGCAGCTCGTCCAGGCGCCGCTCCAAAGGGGCGAAGAGTCTCGGGCCAGCCTGTGCGAGTCCTCCGGCCAGCACGATAGCCTCGGGCGCGAGCAGCAGGACCGCGTGGGAGATGCCCAGCGCAAGTGCATCCAGCGCGCTCTCCCAGACCTTGACGGCGGTCGGGTCCCCGGCCGTCGCTCGCTCCAAGACTGCCTTGGCTCCTGTGACCGGATGGCCGCTGGCCGCCGAGTACCGCCGGGCGATCGCCGATGCTGACGCGACTGCCTCGAGGCAGCCGGTGCCGCCGCAACCACACTCGGGCGCATCGGCCACTCTGGCGTGGCCGATCTCGCCCGCCAGCCCACCCCCGCTGTGCAACCTGCCGTCGATGAACACGGCGGCTGCTATGCCGGTCCCGATCGCGACCACGACGGCGTCACTGAACGGTGCGGCGGCCCCGACCCGGAACTCTGCGACGCCCGCCGCACGCACGTCGTGCCCGAACGCCACCGCGAGCCCCAGGGCCTCCGTCGCCCGCTCCCGGAAAGGGAATTTCGACCAGCCGAGGTTCTTCGAATAGACGCCGATGCCGGCGCCCTCGTCGACGGTGCCCGGCACGACCAAACCGGCCCCGACGGGTGTCACTTCGGGGTGCCGGTCACCGAAGTAGGCAGCGGCTTGCGTCACCAGGTCGACCACGCGTCGCCCAGCGTCGGCACCGGGAGGTGGTGCGGGGATTCGCCTGATCTCCACGATGACGCCACCTGCGTCCACCAGACAGCACTTGACGTCGGTCCCGCCCACGTCGAACGCCACCACCGGCTCCCCTGGACCGAGATCACCCCCCCAGCGGACCGATTCTTCTTGCGGGCAGCCGGCCGCTCCGGAGGGCCGCACACGCGCATCGGTCCGGTTCATCCGACGATGAGGCGGTTGATCGCCTCACGCGTCCGCCGGTAGTGATCCGGGTCATACTCGAACCGATCGAAGGCCAGTGTCCCGTCGGGATCGATGAGCCTGAGCACCGCGGAGAAACCGACGGACTCCGCAGCCAGAGACATCGCTCGATGGTCGGCCATCGCCTGGGCGAACACCCGGAAACGGATCGACTCGTACGGCTCGCCATCGGTTCCTGGATAGACAAGGAAGGAGTCGCCCGCTGGAAAGACGCCGCCTACCGACGTGTCGAGGAAGGGATCGATGGGACGGATCGACAACTGGCTGTTGTAGAAGTTGTAGCCCCACTGCAAGAAGCCGCCAACGTGGAAGGCAAACAGCTGCCAGCCGAGCACCCGGTTCCGCGAGGACGGCAGCCCGATGAACCGGTTCGCCACGTCCCTGTTCTGCCCCACGCAGTAGTACACCCAGTAGTTCTCCACGCCGTTGTCGATGAAGGGCTGCACCGCGTCGGTGGCCACCGCCGGAAAGGGGACCACTCCTGATTCGTAGAACTCGTAGTCGCTGAGAGCGTCGACGATCTGCGCACCATCGAGCAGATCCGCGACGACCTCCTTCGCGCGGCGGTACGACTCCAACGTGGCCGCCACCGGCTCGTCTGAGATGTGATAGAAAACCCGGTCGGAGTCCCAGTATTCGGTGAGCACCGCCCGCAGCTGCGGCACAAGGGCTTCGAGGAATGTCCGGTAGCGCGGATCGGTCGCTCGGACGTCCCACCCGAACTCCCGCCTCAGCTCACCGCCTCGGTGAACGTAGATGGCCGGCGTGAACTCGGCACCCCACTGCGTGAAGAAATGGGCGACCTCGACGTAGCGAATGCCGTGGCGCTTGCACAACTCCAGCCATCGGAGCAGCTTCGAGAAGTCGAAGCGGTATCCGGACTCATCCCCCCACACCTCGATGAGCTGGGTGGGGAGGCGCGTTCCCCCGACCGCTGTGTCGAGGGGCGGTGTCCACGTCGGGGTCAGCAATGAGTTGATGTCGGCTTCGCGTGCCTTCGCGATGAACTTCTCGATGATCACCCAGTGGTCCTCACTGAAGACCTCCACGTTGTAATAGTTCGACAGACCGTCGCAGTGGAACCAGTGGGTGTTCACGATCGACAGTGGCGGCAGCGTCTTGGGAATCACCGTGATGGGCACGCTTTCGCTAAACAAGGTCCGTCCGGTGGTCGTCGACGCCACTTCAACAGTCACTAGGTGCTCGCCGCCTTGCGCGGCGTCACGAACCAGGAAGTCCACCCACACTGCCTGCCACTGCGCCACGATGGGCTTGAGCACGTCCCCCGCCATCGGCCTGAGCAGGTCCGGATACATTCCCGGCGCGGTGCGGAGGTAGCCGGCGTCGGCGTCGGCGTAGGCGGTCATGCTGCAGGGGACGAGCTCCACCGTCCTCAGGGTGACATACTCCCCGCCCTGGGTGACGGTGAAACGGAGGTCCCCAAGCCTTTCGTGCTCCAGGACGTCCTCCACCGTCGGCGGACGGAGCGCGATCTGCCACGACGCCTTCTCCTCGAGGAAGACGCTGTAGGGGATATCGAGGCTCATCGGGCGCGGGCGCTCGTCCGCGAACACCTTCTCAAGCGAGTCGCACAGCACGAAGGTCCAGTCCTCACGCTCTTCGGCCAACAATGTTCCTCTCCCTCCTACGGTTGTGGTTCTCCCGCACGGGGAGATCGTCAGGTGGCCTCAGCCTTTGATGCCGCTTGCAGTCACGCCTTCGACAAACTGGCGCTGCAGGATCAGGTACATCACGAACGGCACGAGGAACGAGACCGTGGCTCCGGCCATGATCAGTCCGTACTGCTGCGCCAAGTTGCCGACCATGTTCGCGGCCGCGAGAGTCACGGTCTGCATCCGGTTGTCGGAGACCGACACGAGCGGCCAAAGAAAGTCGTTCCAGGTCGTGATGAACGTGAAGACAGCCAGCGCGGCCAGCACCGGCCGGATCGTAGGAATGATGATCCTCGTAAAGATGCGCAGGTCCGAGGCGCCGTCGACCCGGGCGGCTTCGATCAGCTCGTTCGGCACGGAGATCATGAACTGACGGATGAGGAACACCCCGAAGGCGTTCACGATGGGGAGTGCGAGGGCGAGATGTGTGTTGAAGAGCCCGAGCTCCTTGATGATCGTGTAGAGCGGGACGAGCGTCACCTGCACCGGTACCATCATGGTCACGATGTAGACCACGAAGATCGCCTCGGACCCTGGGAACGGCTTCTTCTCGAACGCGTAGGCGGCGAGCGAAGCGACCACCAGGTTGAGCACGCACGCGATCACCACCACGATCCCCGAGGTCACGATCGCCGACCCGAAGCCGTAGTCGGTGAAGAGCCGTGCGAAGTTGGAGAGGTCCAACCTGCTCAGGTCGAAGGACAGCCCTGCGCTGGTCGTCTTCTGCAGCGACGTGATCGCCATGAAGAAGAAGGGCAGCATCGCTACGATGAGCGCGAGGACGATGAGGACGGTCCAGAAGGCGCGTCCCAGCCGCGAGCGTGTCATCACTTTTCCTTACCCATCAGTCGACGCTGGAACAGGGAGATCACCAGGATGATCGCCAGCAGCACCACGGACATCGCACTGGCGTAGCCCATTTGGTAGTTCTGGAAACCGGCCTGGTAGATGCTCATGACCATCGTCGTCGTGGCCCCACCCGGCCCGCCGCCGGTCATCGTGTACACCAAATCGAACACCTGAAAGGACCAGATGGTGCCTAGCACCACCACGAGAAAGGTGACTGGCCTCAGCGAGGGAATCGTGATGTAGACAAACTGCTGCACCCGCGACGCGCCGTCGAGCGCCGCCGCGTCGTAGAGATCCCTACTGATGCCCATTATCCCGGCGTAGTAGATGACCAGGAAGTAGCCGACGTTCTTCCACACAGTCACCAGCGCCACCGTGACCAGCGCGAGGAACGGGCGGCCGAGCCAGTTGGGCTGCTCGAGGCCAACGAACCGGAACAACGATTCCACGACACCCGCCCGCGGATCAAGAAGGAAGCGCCACACGATCCCGACGACGACCAGCGATGACAAGACCGGGATGAAGAGCACCGACCTGGCAAAACTGCCGAACAGGTTGGGGAACCGCTTCGCGATGATCTCCGCGATCACCAGCGCAAGAAGTGTCTGCAGCGGCACGACGATCAACGTGTAGACGAAGGTCTGCTTGACGGAGGACATGAATGCTTGATCCGCCAGCAGTGCACGGTAGTTCTCCCAGCCGACGAACTCCCCGGGCTGCAGGATGCTGTAGCTCGTGAAGCTGAAGATCAGCGTCATCACGATCGGTGCCACGACGACGACAAGGAGAATGGCGAGACTCGGCATCAGGTATGGCACACCCCCGAACTTCCGCAGGATGCGGCGGGGCGTGCCGTGCCGTTGGTCGTTCGGGCGAACGCGCCGTCCAGAGACGGTCGGGGCGTGGTCGATGGAGGTGTGCACGCGTGGGGCTTCCTCTCTGGGTCCGGGCGCTCCCGCGGCATGTTGGGGTGCCGCGGGAGCGCCCCAGCGTCAGTTCTTCGCGAGAACTGCGTTGCCCTCGGACTCCGCGTCGGCGAGAGCCTGCTCCGGGGTCTTCTGGCCGAGCATCATCTGCTGGAGTTGCTTGTACAGGATGTTGTAGACCTGAACCTCGTTCTGCACGACGGGCAGGGAGTGCAGGATCTCAGCCTGCTGGTAGAGCGACTGGAACTCGGGCTGGCCGGAGTACGCTTCGTCCTTCGCAACGGGGTTGAAAGGTGCGTACTCGTGAAACTTCTTCATCACGTCACCGGAGAGCATGTACCGGACCAGGGAGACGCACAGCTCCGGCGAGGCGCATTTCGCGGGGACGACAAGTGAGTCGATGGCGATGAACGTGCCTTGCTGCTTGTCCGTCAGGGAGCCGATGAAACCCAGCTGCATACCAGCCGTCTTGAACTGGGGCATCGTTGCATCGCCGTCGGCGTAGAAGCCGACATCGCCGGCTTTGAACGAGTCGCGCGCCTGCGCCTGGTTGAGCCCGGTAACAGTGTCCGGCAACAGTCCCTCCTCCTTGAGCGAGTAGAGGAACTTCGCCGCGCGCAACCCACCCTCGCCGTTGAATGCCGTCGCCGTGCCCTCTTTGTTGAACAGGTCACCACCCGCCTGCCAGAGGAAGGGGAAGAAGATTGAGTTCATAACGCTGCGGGTCGGGTTGCCCCACTCCTGCAGGAACGGTGTGTCTCCTGCCGCCTTGATCTTCCGGGCAGCCACGAGGAACTCGTCCCACGTGGTAGGCGGAGTGGTGACACCCGCTTTCTGGAGAACCTTCTCGTTGTAGAACATGACCCGAGCGCCACCGACGATGTACGGCATCATGTACTGCTTGCCGTTGACCTGACCCTTGTTGAGGTACAGGAAGTTGGACTTGTCCTTCTCGGTGAGGTACTTGTCCAGAGCAAGGAGCTGATCGCGTTTGATGTAGTCCGCGACCATCTCATTGTACATATACGTGACGTCAGGACCCGAGTCACTCGACATGCCCGTGAGCATCTTGGCCTCGTAGGAGGCCCAGGAAACGATCGTCACGTTGACGTCGACGCCGTTCTCCTTTTCCCAGGGCTTGAGTAGCTCGCCCAACACGACGACGTCGCTGGCCCCGTTGTCCGCCATCGTGGGCGGGAGCCAGAGTTCGAGCGTCTTCGGCTTCGAATCCTGCCCGACGCTCGAGCCCGGCGATGCTCCGGACGCGCAGCCGGCGAGCACCAGGGCGGCGACTGCGGCTACGGCAGCCAACTTTGCATACCTTCGAGGGTTGTTCATCAGATGTCTCCCGTGAGTGGAGGGACCGGCGCCGGCGGGTGCCGAGCTGCACCGGGCACGGGGGACGGCCGGTCCAGTCCGGCGGGTGCCGAGCTGCACCGAGACTCCTTCGTCCCGCGCACGTCGCTACGTTTTCTTCCGCGGGAACCTCCGGTCAGGTGATTGATCCTGATTGTCAGGCGCCCGTATGAGTCACGAAAGTGCAGTATGGCAGTCGGATCGCGACCCGGTCAAGTGCCACCCACTGGGCCGCCCTCCGGGTCGGGCGACGCCCGTTCCATCCGCGACAGGACGTGAGTAAGGTGCTTGCACATGACGAATCAGCCCTGTTCTAGCCAGACTCGATCATCGTGCCGTGTGGAGAAGCATCGACGCCGCCCCTACCCACGGCGTGCAGCCGCCGATCCGGCCCGCTGATGCCCCGCACGCTGATCCACTCGGCCCGCCTCGTCCACGGCATGCGTGTCGTGGAAGACAGCTGGGTTCTCTTCGACGGTAAGCGGGTCGCCGGAACCGGGCAGGGAGCGGCTCCGCCCGCCACCCTCGCACCGCACCCGGGGCTCGAGGTCATCGATGCGGCCGGGCGGATTCTGACGCCCGGGTTCATCGACCTGCACTGCCACGGGGCCGGCGGAGCGGCGTTCGCCGAAGGTGCCGCCGGTGTGCAGCGCGCCCTCGCCGTCCACCGCGCCCACGGCACCACGCGCAGCGTGCTGTCACTGGCAACGGCCCCCTTGGGTGAGTTGGAGCGACAGCTGGATGCTGTCGCAAGCGCCGCTGCAGCGGACCCGCTCATCGCGGGGTCTCACGTCGAGGGGCCGTTCCTGGCCACTGGGCACAAGGGAGCCCACGACCCGGCCCTGCTGCGAGACCCCGACACGGCCTCCGTCGCCCGGCTTGTCGACGCGGGGCGTGGGACCATCCGCCAGGTGACACTTGCGCCCGAGCTTCCCGGCGGCGTGGCCGCGACCCGCCAGCTGCTGGCACGGGGGATCGCCGTGGCGGTCGGCCACACGGATGCCGACTACGATGTTGCGGCAGCCGCCTTCCGGGCCGGGGCGTCGATCCTGACGCACGCGTTCAACGGGATGAGCGGGATCCACCATCGCGCCCCGGGCCCGGTCCTGGCAGCCCTCGACGCGCCGCACGTCGTACTAGAGGTCATCAATGACCTCGTTCATGTGCACCCCCGTGTCGTGCGACTGCTCTTCGAGGCATTCCCCGGGCGGGTAGCGCTCATCACCGACGCCATGGCGGCGACCGGCGCGGGCGACGGGCAGTACGCCATCGCTGGCAAGCGGGTGGTCGTGCGCAACGGCATCGCAAGACTGGCGGACGGCAGTTCGCTTGCCGGGTCGACGCTCACCCTAGACGCCGCTCTCAGGCATGCCGTCCACGATGTCGGCCTCCCCATTGAGACGGCCGTCGCGGCTCTCACCGAGGTGCCGGCCAGGGCGCTGGGCCGAGGCCAGGACCTGGGGATGCTCGCACCCGGTTACGCCGCAGATGCGGTGATGCTGGGGCACGACCTTGACGTCGTCGCTGTCTGGGCGAACGGTGTTCGTATCGATCCCGGGACCGAGGAAGCGCGAGACTCCGAAGGAGAGATCCCATGACCGCCAAGCCATCAGCCTGCGACATCCCGCTTCGGTCCTATCGACCCCGAACCCAGCTGGTACTCCCGCAGCATCCCCGAGCGACAGCCGGTCACGCTGCCATAGACGCCCACACGCACCTGGGTAGGTGGCTCAGCGACTGGGTCGACCGCGACGGGCAGTGGCTGGTGCAGGACCCGGGAGCCTTCCTCGATGCGATGGCCCGCTACAACGTTCACGGCTTCGTGAACCTTGATGGGCGCTGGGGCGAGGAGCTCCGCCTCAATCTCGACCGCTTCGACCACGCACACCCCGGACGCTTCGCCACATTCTGCCACATCGACTGGTCTGCATTGCAGAGCATGCACCCGGAGCGCGCGCTGATCCGCGGGCTGCGAGACTCCGTCTCCGCGGGCGCCGCCGGTGTGAAGGTCTGGAAGGACCTAGGGCTGCGGGTCCGCGACGGCAACGGAAGGTTGGTACTCCCGGATGACGACCGCCTCGATGCGGTGTGGGCGACTGCGGGCGAGCTCGGGATTCCGGTCTGGTGGCACGTGGCCGACCCCAATGGCGTTAACTTAGACTGGTGGGTGGAGGACCCAGAAGATGACCGTGGTTCGGGGGGCTCGGGCTGGACGGTCGGCGGGTTTCTTGGTGGCGAAGCGCCCGCCTGGCCGTTTCTGGGAGCGGGTGTAGGACCGGGGCGGGCGTTGAGGCACGAGGTGGCGGCGGTAGGTGATCTCTGCGGCGAGGTCGTCTTGGAGGTCGTCGAGGTCAGCGGGGGGAAAAGG
>Ga0209585_10000852_pt1 | contig 11916 bp, 14 predicted proteins | sample NGEPerone_FD_185491 | JGI IMG/M metagenome (GOLD analysis project Ga0209585, IMG submission 185491) | Arctic peat soil microbial communities from the Barrow Environmental Observatory site, Barrow, Alaska, USA - NGEE Permafrost154B-one... | ecosystem: Environmental > Terrestrial > Soil >... | reverse complement strand
TGACGAGTCCGGCCTGCAGGCCACCCAGCTGTCCCTGACCGGTCAGGGACTGCTCCAGGGCGACGAGGTCATCCTCGCCAACATCCGCGACGAGAGCACCTTGCGCACCGTGTTCCAGCTGACGCGGCCCGACATCGTCTTCCACGCGGCGGCCCTCAAACATCTGCCGCTGCTGGAGTCCTATCCGTTGGAGGCGTGGAAGACCAACGTGCTCGGCACCGCGAACGTGTTGACCGCTGCCGCCGACGCCGGGGTTGGCACCTTCGTGAACATCTCCACCGACAAGGCCGCCGACCCGACCTGCGTGCTCGGATACAGCAAGCGGGTCGCCGAGCAGCTGACCGCTGACTTCGCCCGCACCCAGCCGGGACGCTATGTCTCGGTGCGCTTCGGCAACGTGCTGGGCTCGCGCGGCTCCGTGGTACATGCGTTCACCGCACAGATCGACAGCGGCGGCCCCATCACGGTCACCCACCCCGATGTCGAGCGTTTCTTCATGCTCATCCCCGAGGCCTGCCAGCTGGTCCTGGAGGCCGGCTCCATCGGCGCGGACGGCGAGGTGATGGTCCTGGAGATGGGTGAGCAGGTCAAGATCGTCGACGTGGCCACCACGCTGATCCGCCTGTCGGGTCGCAAGGACATCGACATCAACTACACCGGCCTGCGCCCCGGCGAGAAGATCAGCGAGGACCTCTTCTCCGCGCATGAGGATCGCCGCGCCACGACCAACCCGCTGGTCAGCAGCGTCGACGTGCCCACGCTGGACGTCGACGAGGTCCGGTCACTCGCCATGCCCGACCACCAGGCAGCGTTCGATTGGATGCGCCGGCAGTCGGCGCAATCCGTACAGGCCGGAATCTGATGTCTCGTATCCTCCATTCCAAGGCCGACAACGCTGAGCTCGAGACCGACGTCGCTGCACGGGCTGGCAACTCCCAACCAGGCAAGGACTCCTCACGATGGTTACCCGACTTGGCCACACTCCGACCATCGACCGCGATGCAAATGTGATCAACAGTTGGACCGAGCACTCGGGATTCTTCTCGGGACGACATGTGGTCGTCACGGGCGCACGAGGCGGAATCGGATTCGCGGCGGCACAGGCGTTCGCCGATGCCGGGGCAAGCGTCATCGCCGTCGACAGGACGCTTGAAGAGGCCAGTCAAGCAGTGAAACGGCTGGACCAGAAGACACTCGACTCAGTTCACTCACCAGTGGTCATGGATTTTGCCGACAGATCTTCCATTGCTGAAGGATTAGGTCAAATCCGGGCGATCTCTCGCAGCATCGCCGCTCTCGTCAATGTCGCTGGGATTGCAGAGGATGCACTCGTGCACATGGTCACGTCTGAATCTTTGCGCCGCCACATGCAGATCAACTTCGAAGCCCACGTGCAGATCACGCAATACATCACACGAATGATGCTCCGAACGGGCGGCGGTTCAGTTGTGAATGTATCGAGCGTGACCGGGATTGATGGGAATCCCGGTCAGTTGTCGTACGGATCATCCAAGGCGGCGGTGATATCCGCCACGCGTACGTTCTCAATGGAATTAGCGTCACGAGGGATCCGAATAAATGCAGTGGCTCCTGGAGTTATTGATACGGAAATGAGCAGGAACTTGGACGACACTGCCAAAGATCACCTGATGCAGCGAGTTGGCATGAAAAGAATCGGCAAACCGGAGGAAGTTGCAGCGACGATTCTTTGGCTTTGCTCACCCGCTGCCTCGTATGTTACTGGGCAGACCCTGCGCATAGACGGCTGCATGTGATGACTGATCGTCTCCTAGCTGGGCGCCGGATCCTTGTCACAGGGGCAAACCGCGGGATCGGGTGGGCCACCTGCCAGACGCTTGCCGCGAATGGCGCGCACGTTGTTGGTGCCTCGCGTTCCAGCACAGTCGAGTTCTCGACCCAGTTGGAGTCCTTGGGCTCTACATACGGGGTCCCGGTTTCGCAGGTGCGCCTCGATTTGGCTGACCCTGAGTCCATCAAGCAGGCCATATTCAGCATCCGCAAAGCGGACGAACCGCTGTCGGGCTTGGTCAACAACGCCGGTGTGACCTACAACGCGCTGTTCCAGATGTCTCACATAGAATCCGCCCGTGAGATCTTTGAGATCAACTTCTTCGGGCTGCTTATCCTAATGCAGGGATGCGCACGATTGATGGCCCGCCAACGGAGCGGGAGCATCGTCAACGTGGCGTCATCAGCGGCCATCGACTGCAATCCTGGTAGGTCTATCTATGGCGCTTCCAAAGCTGCCGTGATTACACTGACCAAAACGTCTGCCCGGGAGTTAGGGCCATTAGGGATTCGCGTGAATGCAGTGGCCCCAGGCATGACCTCGACCGACATGCTTTCGAGCATGACCAACGAGGTGATCGCCGACGTCGAAAAGTCGACGGACCTTGGTCGCATGGGGCATCCCAGCGAGATCGCCGAAGCAGTCTGTTTCTTGCTCTCACCTTTGGCGTCCTACGTGAACGGCCAGGTCTTGCGAGTTGATGGTGGTATGCGGACATGAACCTCGAGGTCTTGACTGATGCCGTCTTGGCTGAAATCGCCGCCCGCTCCAGGCGGTCAGTGTTGAGAATCGGTCACGACGCAGGTAGCCAGGGCGCACATTTTGGACCAGCGCTTTCCTTGATCGAGATCATGACCGCCTTGTACGGCATCGCCGTTCGACATTCGCCGACTGACCCCGTGAATCCGGACCGTGATCGGGTCATCTTGAGCAAGGGGCACGGCAGCCTCGCGCTCTACACGGTTCTCCACGAATACGGTTTCATCGATGCGGCCACCATGGCCACCGCCGAGACGGACGGAAGCCTGCTACCTGGTCAACCGATACAGAACAGAGAGTTGGGCATCGAGTTCTCAAGCGGAAGCCTTGGGATGGGCCTCTCTTTCGGCGTCGGGTTGGCACTGTCCGCCCGAATGATCGCAAGCGACCGGAAGGTTTTCGTTGTCTTGGGCGACGGGGAAACCAACGAAGGTTCAATCTGGGAAGCGGCGATGTCAGCTGCCCACTTCGGACTGAAACACTTGACCGCGATCGTAGATGTCAACGACCTTCAATCCGATGGCCGTACATCGGAGGTCATGTCATGTCTGCTAAACGCGATGTGGGCAGGATTTGGATGGGACGTGCTGGAGCTAGACGGCCACTCAATTCCTGAACTAAGAGCAGCCCTCTCACGCCCCGCAAGTTCCCGACCTCGCTGCATTCTGGCCAACACCATAAAAGGGAAGGGGATCTCCTTCATGGAAGGTGCGCCAGAGTGGCACCACGGACGCCTCACCGCAGAACAGTTCGAGACAGCCTCTCATGAAGTTCACCTCGGAGACCTGACCCAATGAAGATGCCGTCCCCGAGGGGGTTATCTCGGCTTGGGCCTCGCGGCACTTTTGGGATCGCTCTTCTAGCCGCGGCTGAAGAAAACGATCGTATCGTTGGCATCACTGCTGACCTAGCCATCACCGCTGGCATGGAACGCTTTCGCGTCCAGATGCCAGAACGGTTCATCAACGTGGGGATAGCCGAACAGAACCTCGTGGGAGTTGCCTCTGGTCTCGCGGACGACGACTGGATCCCATTCGCAGTAACCTTTGCCAGCTTCGCTGCCATGCGAAGTTGCGAGTTCGTCAGACACCACTTGGGTTATATGCAGCAGAACGTGAAAATGGTCGGTATCGGAGCCGGGTTTGCAATGGGACAGTTCGGGACGACTCACTACTCACTGGAAGATGTGGCCGTACTGAGGGCAATTCCCAACCTGACCATCATCAGCCCCGCAGATTGTACCGAGGTCTACGAGGCGGTTCACGCGCTCTCGGTGTCCAGTTCTCCTGCCTACTTGAGACTCACCGGAGTCCCGTCGATGCCCATCGTGCCCCAAGATGGCACCGAATTCCGAATCGGACGTGCCCGCATCTTGCGTACGGGTTCGGATGTCACGCTCATCGCGACGGGCAGCATGGTCGCGATTGCACTGCGATCCGCGGATCTGATGACAAGCCAAGGTCTGTCTGTGGGCGTTGTCAATATGCATACTCTAAAGCCCATTGATGAAATAGCGCTCGGTGCGCTTGTCGGACAGACAAGTGCACTAGTCACCATTGAGGAGCACTCGGTCATCGGAGGGCTCGGCGGAGCGGTCTCGGAGGTAGTCGCCGCAATCGCAGGGGGTCCGCCACTCCTGCGGCTTGGTGTGGGCGACATGTTCCCCAAAGTTGGGGCCTACGAATACGTACTTGCACAATGCGGGTTGACTGATCAGTCAATTGTAGCCGACGTGGTAAAATGGCTTGATGGCATTAAGGCCAATTCTCAAGCTCTTGGCTAGTCTAGTTAGGAAGCGGATAGATACAATGGATGTTAAGGAAACCCAAGAACTGAACGCTGAAGACACCCTAAAGACAGCGTTTGGCGAAGGTCTGGGCGTGTCACTTCAAGACGTGAATTGGTCGTCGCTGACTTATCGCGGCATACCTGAATGGGATTCCGTAGCTCACATGCAAGTGATTGCTGAGATTGAAGATGCTTTCGACATCATGCTCGAGATCGACGACGTCACAGGGATGTCCAGTTTTCAGATAGCCAAAGAGATCCTTGCCAAATATGATGTGACCTTCCCCTAGTCTTATGCTTCTCGATGAACTTGATAACGAATGTGTTTTGCTTATCGAAGCAAGTTCGGGCCAAACTGTTACGGTAGGGGCGATTCGGAGCCGAGCTGCTGAGATCAGTCAATCGGCGCGCCGACTGGTGTTCCTCATGGCGGACGGATCCATCGATTCGGCATGGTGGTTCTTGGCACTAGTCGAGGCCCGGTGTCCAGTGGCCCTCGTTGACGCAAGCAACGCGTGGCCAGTGACTGCAGTTCTGATCGATCGATACTGTCCGGATCTCATTATCGATCCATCCGGCATGCAACTCAAAGAACTGAAATTGTCTCCACAGGGAGTTCATGGAGAGTTCCTCGACGCAAACGTTTGGCTTGCTTCCGCATGCGGCCCTGAGCCGCATGCGGAATTAGCAGTCCTGCTTACGACATCAGGGTCAACAGGGAGCCCGAAATTTGTTCGTCTGTCCTCAACCAATATTCGCAGGAACGCTGAGCAGATCGTGCACTCCCTGGGTATCACCGCCCATGATCGAGGTGTGACAACCCTTCCCCTGTTCTACTCATTCGGCATGTCAGTGCTTACTTCCCATGCACTAGCTGGATCGCCCGTTTTGGTCACGAAGATCAGCGTCCTTGAGGAATCCTTCTGGTACGACTTGATTCGTCACCAAGTCTCATTCCTCCCTGGCGTTCCGGCCACTTACGCGATGCTCAAGCGCTTAGGGTTCGACCGACGCGACCTTCCAAAGTTGAGAGCCCTCACCCAAGCAGGCGGCCGGCTAGCTCCCGAGCTTGTCACCTTCTTCCATGGCCTGATGACTCGTCGGGGTGGGCGCTTCTTCGTCATGTACGGACAAACCGAAGCTTCACCTCGAATCTCGTGTCTGCCCTCGGAACGACTTCTGGCGAAGCTCGGTTCCGCAGGAGTGGCACTCGCCGGCGGTGAGTTGTCGATTCGAGGGCGAGATGGTGGCACGTTGACGACTGGCGAGATCGGTGAGGTCCTCTACCGTGGTCCAAATGTGATGATGGGCTACGCTGAATCCCGAGCGGATCTGGTTCTTGGTGCAACACACGGCTCAGTCTTGGAAACTGGCGACCTTGGGTACCTTGATGCCGAGGGGTTCTTGTATCTAACCGGTCGGACCAAGCGAATCTGCAAGTTGGCAGGAACCCGAGTTTCGCTGGATGAGATTGAGAGCATGGCGATCGGAATCTTGCGCGGCAATGGTCAGGTAGCCGCTGTTGACCGCGGCGAAGCCGGCTTGTCGCTATTTGCAGTCGGTCTCGATAGTCCTGCTGTCCTCGGCCTTGGTCGTGGGCTCGCGGGTCGCCTTCGCGTGCCTCCAAAGTTGGTTGATATACGTCCGATGGATGCGATGCCACTACTGCCCAGCGGCAAGACGGACTACCTAGCCTTGGAGCGATTGTTAGAAGCAGGATCTGATTCGAGATGAGTCGCCTGGAGATCAGCACCCCATCCGACTCTTCGGGTGGCGGCCCTCAGTCAATCGTTCTCGATGAGCTCTTTTGCAGACCGCAGTTCTCGATATTACAGGCTGAGAAGGAAGGGCTCCTCCTTAGAGAGTTAACGCAAATGGTTTCCTTGCATAGAACGGCATGTGACCCCTACAGGCGGATCATGGACGTCCTTGAAAAGCCTCATGAAGCCTACGAGTCGTTGGCTCAATTGCCTTACCTTCCTGTGTCGTTATTCAAGACACATCACCTGAAGAGCGTACCCACGGAGGAAGTTTTCAAGGTGATGACATCGTCGGGTACAACTGGGCAGGCTGTCTCACGGATAACCCTCGATCGCCACACAGCAGATCTGCAGTCAAGGGCTCTATCTGTTGTTTTGGCCCATGTCCTTGGGAAACAGCGTAGGCCCATGATTATCATCGACACACCAAACGTCGTGAAGAACAGGAAGATGTTTTCCGCCCGCGGCGCAGGTGTGCTTGGGATGCTGCCATTCGGACGCCAACACTTCTACGCACTGAACGATGAGATGGAACTCGACGTTATTGGGCTGCGGGAGTTCTTGAACCGCCACTCTGGCCAGCCTATCCTCTTGTTCGGCTTCACTTTCATGGTCTGGAAGTATTTCCTCCAAGCTTTGATGGAGTCTGACTTCTCGATTGATCTTTCAGGTGGGGTTCTTATTCACTCAGGAGGCTGGAAGAAACTGGCCGACGAAGCTGTCGGCAACGCAGAGTTCAAATCTGCATTGGAGGAAGCGACAGGTCTTAGCCGAGTTCACAACTTCTACGGCATGGTCGAGCAGGTCGGCTCAGTGTTCCTGGAAGGCGACGACGGTTTCCTCTACCCCCCGAATTTCGCTGATGTGATCATCCGAGACCCGCTAACTTGGGAGCCCTGCGCGAACGGCACTCCAGGTGTCGTTGAAGTCCTTTCGGTCCTCCCTCGCTCCTACCCAGGACACATCTTGCTGACGGAGGACCTTGGCGTGGTCCACGGCGTCCGTGACTCTGTCGGAGGCTGGGCCGGCAAGCAGTTGGAGATACTTGGACGAGTGCCCAGATCCGAATTGCGTGGATGCTCGGACACCCATGCCTTCGACAGGGCGCCCGCATGACCCCCGTCGATGAACTCAAAGAATCCGTCGGAGTTGGCATGGGCGGCGAATATCCGATTCACGTGCAGCAACTGCTTCCGACCAGACGGTCGGTGGACCTGGGGGAGGTGTTAGCTAGATTGAACTCCGCCCCCGTGGTGGCGCCGTTCGATCCATCCCGCATGGAATTCGTCGGAGAAGTTTCCCGACGGTTGGGGCGCAGAGCGCGCGGCTTACCAGAAACGCAAGCGCTCGCGTACTGGATGCGGACCTCAGAATTGCGCCGGCTGGAAGAGTCGTTCCTTGAGCTCGGCTCCGAGCAAATCATCCTCATGCCTCGTGGGACCGTATTCCATATCCCGCCCGCGAACGTTGATACTCTCTTCGTCTACTCATGGGTGCTGTCAACACTGGTTGGCAATCGGAATATCGTCCGGCTCTCTTCTCGGGCGACAGATCAGTCTAACCTCATCATCGACACAATCTCCGAGGTAATGGCGGACCATCCGGACGTGGCTCTTGCCTCGAGCATGATCACTTATGGCCACGACGACGCGATCAGTTCCATTATTTCGTCAAGTTGCGACGTTCGGGTCATATGGGGTGGGGACGCAACAGTCAACCGGCTCAGGTCAATCCCCATCCCCGCGCACGCAAGTGAACTGGTGTTTGCCGATCGGTTCTCGATGGCAGCAATCGGCATCATGGCCTACAGTTCGCTAGCGACACATGAACGTAACCGTCTGGCTGAACTATTTTTCAGTGATGCCTACTGGTTCGATCAGTTGGGTTGTTCCTCGGCTCGGCTGTTGCTGTGGGTGGGCGCTGATGATCCGCGATCATGCGCGACCGATTTCTATGATCGGGTTCGCGAGGTCGCCCGTCATAAGGGGTACGTAGTGGATACGTCCGCCGCCATCGCGAAGCTCGCACAGGCTTACGGCACGATGATTGACGCTGATGTCTCGCGTTATATTGCTCGCGACAATACGTTGGGCGTCCTTGAAATGGCATCCTTTCCCGACGTTCGCGGTGAATTCTGCGGAGCCGGGCTTTTCTACCAACTTCACGCCGCAAATCTGACCGAGATTGTTCCACACATTCGCCGAGCCGACCAGACGTTGGCGACCTTCGGCATCGCCGACGCCGATCTTCGAAACTTGGTCACAGACCTGCGGGGACGCGGAATCGACCGAATTGTTCCATTCGGTCAGGCTCTGCAGTTCAATCGGTACTGGGATGGGTACGACCTGCTCGCTGAGCTAACGAGGAAGACCACAATCGCAGTGAAGGATGTGGTTGTATGACTCAAGGGCTAGACGTCGCGATCATCGGCGCCGGCGGATTCGGGCGAGAAGTCCTGCAATATTGCCAGGACGCGCAAGCCGTCGGTTGGCACCACCGTGTCGTGGGCTTTGTAGATGACCGTTCGGATGCACTTGAGCAATTCGATGTTCCAGTCTCTGTTCTCGGTGGGCTGGGAGACTTGAGAAGAATTGATGTAAGAGGCTTCATTATCGCCGTTGGTGACCCCTCCCTGAGGCGTAGCATAGCTGATGCGGTGACTGATGTTGGAGGGATCTTGGTTTCGTTGATTCACCCGAGCGCGTATGTCGCACCGACAGCCAATATTGGGTCTGGCACATTACTTTGCCCATATAGCATGATTGCCGTAAATTCCATAGTGGGTTCGAATGTAGCAATCAATGTTTATGCCTCGATCGGACACGATTCCCGCATTGGAGAACACTGCGTGATATCGCCTTACTCTGCGGTCACCGGAGATGTGTCGCTGGGGAGTGAGTCCTTTCTGGGCACGCACTGCACCATTGCCCCCGGAACGACAATTGGACGCCGCAGCAAGGTGTCCGCCGGATCCACTGTCACCCGCGACGCGGAGGCAGGATCGCTTCTTGCGGGGAACCCAGCCAGGGGCCGAATTATGTACCGGGTGAGTTGATCGGGTTGCTGATGGACGTTGACTCGGTCGCTGCCCTCTTTGCCCACCTCGATGATCTGGCTGGCGTGGGCGTGGGCGTTGACGTTGAAGCGGTCGAACGGTTCACGGAGCCGGACATACGGTTATTCACCGTTGACGAGTTGGCCTACTGCGCTATCCAGGCGAACCCGGCGGAGAGCCGAGCCGGGCGCTGGTGCGCCAAGGAGGCTGTGTCTAAGGCTTGCGCCAAGTACCTGCAGCTGACTCTGCGTGAGATCGAGATCAAGGCTGACCCTTCAGGCCGCCCCATCGTTCTGCTTCCGGACAGAGCGACCGAAGTTGGACTCGCAGCCGAGGTTTCGATCGCTCACGCTGGCGGGACGGCGGTGGCGGTCGCAGTCGCCGTGAGTCGCCAGAGCGACGCGAAGACCTCGGCCCGCCACAGGCGTGAAGGGAACCATGAGAGATCGCCCGAATAGGGCCGCTGATGGACCCCAGCTGTCAGCACTCCACACGAAGGACAGCCGCCTTCGCGATCCAAGGACTCGACCACCACCTTGCGGATGCCCAACTGGCCGTCGACGGCCTCAACGACGCGGTATCCGGACAGGTTGAAAAGCACGCTCGCAGCATCACGCTGCGAGCACGTAGGCTCGATCACGGCTCGTGGTCCTTCTTTGACGAAATGTCTCGACAACACCCATCTCAGCGCAGGGCCACGAGCCCCTCTACGACCGGGTCATCACGTCGAACTACGAATAGCCCAGCCTGGTCGCAAGACCAACTCGGCGTGGACGATCCGCCAGGGACCAACGCCGAACCCCACTTCGTCCGTTACATGAAACACAAAGGAAATCTCAGGAGCTGACTCTTGGCTTAATCGCATACCCGAAGAGAAGCGTCCCTAACCCAAGCTTCGCGCCTGCACCGAACACCAAGCGATTGCGGAGTGGGCCGCGATCATGAAACCATTCACCCCAGCAGGGGTCCGTATGGCTGACCCCACGTACTTCTATTGGTAAGAAGCCACAGTTCTCGAAGAGATTCCCCAGAGTGTGCGGGGAGTAGGCACGTAGATGATGAGGAGGTTGTAACATGCCAAACTCATGTGGGAAGAAGGTGGGGATAGTCCGGCGAACACGTGAGGTGAATCCCGCATGATTCGGCACGGCGATGTGCACAACGCCACCGGGATTAAGGCATTCAAAGATGCTGCGCATGAATGTTTTCGGATCCCAAATGTGCTCGAGCACCTGGTGGCAGTAAATCAGGTCGAAATGCCGATCAAGGTCCGCGAGGTCCGCGGCAACGATTGGAGCACCCTTTTCTCGACCCAGATCGACCCAGCGTGCGTCCGCTTCAAGTCCCAACCACTCGACACCGTGCTCTTGAAATCCTAGGAAACCCGTTCCGGTGCTGCATCCAATCTCACACGCTGATGAAAGTCGTCCACCGAACGCGGCTTCCCAGACCGGTAGGCGCAGGCTGAGTGAAGCGCGAGCCGCCCTGACGTCCTGGTCCCTTGTATGAGAATATGATTCGACCAGGTCGTGGGGCGTTGTTGTGGAATTATGCCTTGAAGAGCCTTCTTGTGCATCCAGGTTATCGAGCATGAAGTCCAATCGGCACACACCGCACCTTAGGATCGGCCTCCCCTCGTAACTGTGGACTCTCCGCACCTTCAGCGACGCACATGCAGGGCATCGATTGACAACATCCGTGCTTGAATTAGGAGTCAATTTGAGATTCACTTTGACAACGCTGCCTTTCGGAACTAACACGCAAATTGATTCCCTGATCAGCTAGGAACGCTAATTGGGAATTACGTCATTGAGCGACTCTACCACGGGCTGAACCAATTGACGGCTCTTGGCACTTTAGCGGGGCGGCATTGGATTCATCTTGCGAGGCTACCTTACTGGTTCACCGCGGTTGAACGTCGGGGCAGTTGGTAAAGTAATGAGTCACGGGCTCCAACTACCGTCCCGATCACGATCGACAAGGTTGATGGGCGCTCATTGGGCAGATTCATGCCCAGAAGTGCGACGTCCTCAAATCGACAGGCGGGCCCGCGCCGAGCGGCGGGTCTCGCTCGGCCTCTTCCCGGATTGCCAAGCGACGGCATGGTGCGAATGCAATCGCACAAAAATGGCCCAATCGCCGGCGACGGTGCTCGTACCGTTAGTTAGCGAATCTGTTCCCGTGCCAGGACGTCCGCCAGCGAATCCTGCCAAATCGACCCAACTGACTCCCATCGTCACAAGGAGGGCTATTCTGCGGGTGTAGCGGCAGAGGCGGCAACAGAATCGACATCAGGAGGTGCATCGTGACGAAATGTGCGGTCCAACGTCGCGAACGGCTTCATCGGCTGATGTGGACGCTCTGCGATGCCGACGTCGACGAGGTTCGGTCACTCGGTTTGTACGGCAATGATGTGGCATCCGACTGGATGCTCGGGTCTCAGCATCACGAGAAGGCCGGGGTCTGATGTCTCGCATCCACCTGTCCAAGGCCGACATCACCGAAGTCGAAGCACACTACATCCTCGACGCGGTGCGCTCAGGGTGGGTCGCACCCCTGGGACCTCACGTTGACGCGTTCGAGGCCGAGATCGCCGCCCGGGCTGGCGTTTCGAACACGTTGGCACTCGCGTCTGGCACGGCCGCCCTACACCTCGCTCTGCTCGGACTCGGCGCGGGACCGGGGACTGCGGTCATCGTGCCAAGCATGACTTTTGCCGCCTCAGCCAATCCGGTCGTCTACAC
>Ga0209585_10000851_pt1 | contig 11924 bp, 9 predicted proteins | sample NGEPerone_FD_185491 | JGI IMG/M metagenome (GOLD analysis project Ga0209585, IMG submission 185491) | Arctic peat soil microbial communities from the Barrow Environmental Observatory site, Barrow, Alaska, USA - NGEE Permafrost154B-one... | ecosystem: Environmental > Terrestrial > Soil > Wetlands... | reverse complement strand
ACCGAAATCGAGTCAGTAGCGGGAGCGGGACTTGAACCCGCGACACCACGATTATGAGTCGTGTGCTCTAACCACCTGAGCTACCCCGCCAGGAATCCAGAGGCTGTGACGGCCGCCAGCTGACGCTCAGGGCGACCGCCCATGCTTCGAACCGAGCCCCCAAACGGAATCGAACCGTTGACCTTCTCCTTACCATGGAGACGCTCTACCGTCTGAGCTATAGGGGCATCCGGGCGAGCGCTCCACCCGGTGACGCGTCGTGAAAGATACACGGTCGAGGGCCAAGACCGGAAATCAGGGTGGGTTCGCCGGCAGCCGTGGCACGATCTGCGCATGAACGCAACATCGCCAAGGACCCGAGTCAAGCCCGACCCGTTGGACCTGGCCGGCATCGACGACATGCTCAGCGCCGACGAGAAGGCCGTGCGGGCCTCCGTCCGGCAGCTCTGCGCGTCCTCGATCGACCCGCACATCGCCGAATGGTTCGAGTCCGGTGACCTGCCCGGCATCCGCGATCTCGCCAGAGAGCTCGGCGGGCTCGGCCTGCTCGGGATGCACCTGCAGGGCTATGGATGCGCAGGCATGTCGGCGGTGGACTACGGCCTGGCTTGCCTGGAGCTGGAGGCCTCCGACTCGGGCATCCGTTCGCTGGTCAGCGTCCAGGGATCATTGGCCATGTTCGCGATCTGGGAACACGGCACGGAGGAGCAGAAGCTTCAATGGCTGCCGTCGATGGCCACCGGAGAGGCGATCGGGTGCTTCGGGCTGACCGAGCCCGATCACGGTTCCGACCCGGCCAACATGCGCACGCGGGCTCGTCGCGATGGTGAAGGCGACACCGCGGACTGGATCCTGAGCGGGTCGAAGATGTGGATCACCAACGGCTCCGTGGCCGATGTGGCCATCATCTGGGCCCAGACCGAGGACGGTATCCGTGGATTCGTCGTCCCGACTGACACTCCCGGGTTCTCTGCCCGGCTGATCAAGCACAAGATGTCACTGCGGGCGTCGGTGACCAGTGAGCTCGTCCTTGACGGGGTGCGCCTGCCCCACGACGCGGTGTTCCCGCAGATCCGCGGTCTCGTGGGGCCGCTGTCCTGCCTGAACGAGGCCCGATACGGCATCCTGTGGGGCGCGATGGGCGCCGCGCGAAGCTCGTTCCAGGCCGCGTTGGAGTACGCGGGTCAGCGCGAGCAGTTCGGTCGGCCGATCAGTGGGTTCCAGCTCACCCAGAGCAAGCTGGCGGGCATGGCCGTCGACCTCACCACCGGTACATTGCTGGCCCTGCACTTCGGGCGTCGCAAGGACCGCGTGGGGCTTCGTCCTGAACAGGTCAGCATCGGAAAGCTCAACAACGTCACCAAGGCGCTGGAGATCTGCCGCACCGCTCGAACCATCCTGGGTGCCAACGGAATCTCCCTGGAGTATCCCGTGATCCGGCACATGGCCAACCTCGAGTCGGTCCTGACCTACGAAGGCACTCCTGAGATGCACATCCTGGTGATCGGCCAGGCTTTGACCGGCCGGGCGGCCTTCCGCTGAGCTGAACCGTCAGCCCACCGAGCCGAAAGCTAGGCACCAAGCGCGCCGGAGACGATCTCGGCTGTTGCGCCGAGGTCTGGCACCGTGCCGTCAAAACGTTGGGAGTTGGCCTGGTGCAGCAGCACGGCCACGAAGGTGCCGGCAGCCGCTGACCTTCGGCTGGGCGTCAGCTTTCGCGGGCTGGCCGCGTCGAGAACCGCTTCGGTGAGCTCCATGAGCGCCGCGTACAAGGCGCGAAGGTGGTCGCGCACATCTGGGTGGGTGCTGGCCTCGCGGAACAGGATGGCGCTGAGCACCTGCGAGTGACGACCGGTGAGGCCGACCCTGTTCGCCAGCCGCACCAGTGAGCCGGCCACGTCCCCCGGAATGGCAATCCCGGCGACGCTGGACAAGGAGTGCACAGGTAGCCGTTCGACGAACAGCGTGCGCAGAAGATCCATCTTGCAGGGGAAGTAGTAGAAGAGCAGCCCCTTGGCCACGGCAGCTCGGCGAGCGATGCGGGAGGTGGGAGTCGCGTCGAAGCCGTCTGCGGCAAAGAGAGCCTCCGCGGCGTCAAGGATCCGTTCGCGCGCCTCGCGGCTGGCCACCCTCTGACCGACGTCAAGAGGTCCGCCCTCGCTCGGTGAGATCTCCGCGCCCAAAGGGCCATCGGAAGGGCTCACGGAGCCATCGGGGCTCACGGAGCCATCGGGAACGGAGCCTTCGGGAACGAAGCCTTCGGGAACGAAGGCGCGGGTCCGCCTGGGACTGACCGTGCGAACCCGCACCATCGAAACCCTCCTGCTGGTTGTTGGCCCAGCGGTTGGTCTAGCGGTTGGTCACCGCGTGCCGTTGCTCCGTCCGGGTCATCTGAATGTCCGCCAAACCTGCCACCAGCGAGACGCCTCCCACGATCCACGCGGTCCACGCCAACGCGGTGAAGCCGGTGTTGAAGTCCATGACCCAGGGCGCAATGACGAACAGCACACCCATCACCGCGACGAGTCCCTCGAAACCGATCCTGCCCGGCATGGCCAGGTCGAACAGCGCCAAAGCCGCAGTAACGACCCCAAGACCGATCATCGTGTACATGGCCTTGTTGGTGTCGCTCGGCGTTACCCGGACTGACCGCCCGGTCAACCCCCAAGACGACTACGTAAACGTGGGCCTCGGACGTGGTGCGAGGCCTCCAGAACAGCAGACCGCCCTAGGGGAGGATCTGAACCGGCAGGCCATTCGAGACGAGCTTCCAGTCCGTGCTGGCGAACGTCGGCGGGTCGATGACCTTGTGGCTGGTGACCCAGTCGATGATCAGCTGGCGGATCTCCGCCTGGGCGTTGTACACCACCGGAACCGTCGTGACACCGGGGAACCCGCCGCCGCCGGACTGCCGGTAGTTGTTGATCGCCACGACGAACTGCGCCGCTGCGTCGACCGCCACACCGCCATAGGCAAGGTTGAAGATGCGCGAGCCCGGAGCCTTTGCCACGTCGATGTCGTATGTCAGTGGCGCGTCCAGACCGCCCATGACGTCGTAGTTGTAGTCCGGAGTGCCGGCCGGCGCCACATCCGTGATGGCGTTGGTCAGATCGCTCGGCAGGAAGGGTCCGGTGCCGATGACCTGCTTGAAGTAAAAAGCAGACTTCTCGAGGTATGCCTTGACCTCTGCACCCGTGAAGGTGATGCCGAGCAGCGTGTTGTCGTAGATGTAGAGGCCCGCGACATCGCGCACGCTCACATCGCCGGCCGGGATATTTGCGTCCTTGTAGAAGGGCGCTGCGATCGAGAGCATCGGCAGCGCCGCAGCCGGAGTGCCGGCGATCGCCGCGCGCACCGCCTGGGCCTGCACCAGGTTGATGAAGTCCAGTGCCGCGGTGTCCTCGTAACGGGCCGTAGCACATGACATCGCGGCGGTGCAGCTGCCGATCACCCCGTTGACGTACGTCACGACGGTGTCGTGGTCCGCCGTCAGCAAAGCCTTCACGTGGGGGTCCTCGACGACGGTGTTGCTGTTCAGGATGCTCGACCCGACGCTCTGCACCACCCATCGGTGGCCCCGCTTGACCAGGCCCAGGTCGATAAGGGAGAGCCGCATGCCCCATCGCAACGGCTCGGTCAGCACGACCTCGCAACCGGTGACCTCGTTGACGACCCGCCGCTCGGGGATCTCTTGGTGCGCGTGGCCCACCAGGATCGCGTCGATGCCCGGAACCTGTTGTGCCACAAGGGTCGAGGCGTTCTCGGGGTAGGGCAGTGCGTCGCCATACGACGACGATGTCGTTGCCCCTGAGTGCGCAGCCACAATCACAACGTCCACGCCAGACGCACGCATCCGGGGCACCCAGATCTTGGCCTGCTCGACCAGCCCCGGGAAGGACATCTTTCCCTCGACGTTGGCCTTGTCCCAGATGGCGATGCCTGGGTTGGTCAGGCCGAGGATGCCGACCTTGATCGGCTGCTCATCCTCAACCTCGACGGTCTTGATGACGTACGGCGCGAAGGCAGGAAGCCCGGTCGCGTCATCCAGCGCGTTGGCGCCCAGCAGCGGGAAGTCAACCTGGTCGGCGAAGGCACGCAACAAGGGGATGCCGTAGTTGAACTCGTGGTTGCCCAACGCCGCGGCGTCGTAGCCGATGTGGTTCATCGCCGCCGCCATCGGGTGCATATGTCCGCTGGTGATGGGGGCGACGCGCGCGAAGTAGTAGGCCAGCGGCGTCCCCTGGATCGTGTCACCTGCGTCGATCATCAGCGTGTTTTCACGGCCGCGTTGTTCCCGTACGGCCTCGACGAGCGTGGCCACCTTGGCCAGACCGATGTCGTTCGTGGCGGAGTCGTTGTACTCGGTGTTCTTGAAGTAGTCCCAGTTGAACACGCAGCCGTGCAGGTCGGTCGTGCCCATGATCGTCAGCTTGACGGGGGTGCCCGGACGATGCGGGGGTGGCCGGCTCGAGGCCTCGGCGGGGCTCATGCCGGCCGCCGTCAGCGCGCCTGTTGTCGCGAGGCTGGCAAGCATGGTGCGGCGGGTGATGGGTGATGTCATGGGCACTCCTCGGGTGGCGACCCTCGTCGGCGACGGAGTGCGCCGGTGAGCTTGCTTCAGACAATACGGATCAAACCACACAAAACGTGCGGTCGCCCGCCCACACTGCGACCTCCATGCCACGCCCCGGGACCACGTCATTCGCAGTGGGGACCGCAGCCAACTAGCGTGGTGCCTCAGGTAGCCCGGACATGAAACGAGAGTCGAATGAGAAGCGACAGCGTGACCGAGGAGGGTCTGACCGAGCTCGGCATGGTGGAGCACGGGGCAGCCGAGCTCCACGGCCACGAACCGACCGAGATCACATACGCGGAGCAGTTCTATCCCGCGCGACCCCGGCACCTGCGACCCAAGGCTCGCCTACGCGGAGGGCAGGCGCGTCCCGCAGAACAGCACGGCGAGCCGGTTGGCTCGAACCCGGCATACGTTGAGTGGCTGCGGCGCCAGTCGATGCTTCACGATGCCAACGCCATCGCAGGGCAGTTCTCCGGCCAGGGAAGCATGTTCCAGAACCCTTTCGCCAACCCCGACCCACGTGCTGCGATCCAGACGGCGTCCGTCTGGTTCACGGCATACCCGATCTCGGTCATCGGCCAACCAGGTCGTTCATTCCTGGCCACGCTCGGCGACTTCGAGCTGTGGGAAACGTTCCAGCGCATAGGAATCCAGGGGCTCCACACCGGTCCGGTCAAGCGCGCAGGCGGTATCCGCGGGTGGTCATCGACCCCGAGCGTCGACGGACACTTCGACCGGATCAGCACTCAGATCGACCCGGCGTTCGGCACAGAGGCCGAGTTCCGGACCATGTGCGAGGTGGCGGGTGAACACAGCGGAACCATCATCGACGACATCGTTCCGGGTCACACGGGCAAGGGGGCGGACTTCCGGCTGGCCGAGATGAAGGTGTCTGACTATCCCGGCATCTATCACATGGTCGAGATCGAGCCGGCCGACTGGCGCCTCCTGCCGGACGTCCCTGCCGGCCGGGACTCGACCAACATCAATCTCGAGACCGAGGACGAGCTCGACAAGAGCGGCTACATCATAGGCAAGCTGAAACGGGTGATCTTCCACCAGCCCGGGGTGAAGGACACGAACTGGAGCGCCACCGGGCCGGTCACAGGTCCGGATGGGGTTGAGCGCAGATGGGTGTATCTGCACTACTTCAAACAGGGTCAGCCGTCGATCAACTGGCTCGACCCAACGTTTGCCGGCATGCGCATGGTCATCGGCGATGCCCTGCACTCGCTCAGCGACCTGGGGTCTGGCGCCCTGCGCCTCGACGCCAACGGCTTCCTCGGTGTCGAGAAGAGCGTTCTGGGACTGCCTGCCTGGTCCGAGGGCCACCCCCTCTCGGACGCTGCGAACCAGATGATCGCCAGCATGGTTCGCAAGGTCGGTTGCTTCACCTTCCAGGAGCTGAACCTGACGATCGACGACATCAAGGTCACCTCGGAGGCCGGGGCAGATCTGTCGTATGACTTCGTCAACCGGCCTGCGTATCAGCATGCGCTGGCAATGGCCGACACCGAGTTCCTGCGCCTGACGTTGAACGAATCACTCACGCTTGGGGTCGACCCTGTTCAGCTGGTCCACGCCCTGCAGAACCACGACGAGCTGACCTACGAGCTGGTCCATTTCACCACGATGCACCACGACGACCTCTATGCGTACCACGGTGAGGAGATCACGGGCGGCCTTCTCGCCGAGACTATTCGTCAGGACCTCTGCGACCGCCTGACAGGTGAGTCCGCGCCGTACAACCAGATCTTCTCGACGAACGGGATCGCGTCGACCACGGGCACCGTGATCGCCGCAGCTCTCGGGTATACCGCCATCGACAACCTCACCGACGAACAGATCCACAAGATCCGGCAGGCGCACCTTCTGTTGGTGATGTTCAACGCGCTGCAGCCGGGCGTCTTCTCGTTGTCGGGCTGGGACCTGCTGGGCATGCTGACCATCGACCCGAAGGAGATCACCTCGCTGCTGGCGACGGGCGACACCCGCTGGATCCACCGCTCCGCGTATGACCTCATGGGAGTCCAGCCTGAGGCGGCTCACTCGGCGTCTGGGATGCCAAGGGCGGTGAGCATGTATGGGCCGCTGCCCCAACAGCTCAAGGACCCCAACTCGTTCGTCTCCCAGCTTCGGCTCATTCTCAAGCTGCGCAAGCGCTACGGCATCGCCACAAGCTCGCAGATTGACGTACCGGAGGTGTCGAACAAGGCGATGCTGGTCATGGTGCACAAGCTCAGCCAGCCGGGCAAGCACCAGGTCACCGTGCTGAACTTCTCCCCAGACCCGATCGTGGGAACCATCACCTCGGCGCATCTGACTCCCGGCTCCGCCGTGTTCGACATGTTCACGGAGCGGGTCATCGGCGAAGTAGACGACCTGCACAGCTTCCAGATCACTCTCGAAGGCCACCAAGGCAGGTCGCTGTTCATCGATGACAAGACAGTGGCGGTTCCCTGACCTGACGATCGCGCTGGGGCCGGCGATGCCGTCGGTCTCAGCCACATCTCACAGCAGATTCACCGGACCAACTCAGGAATCCCCAAAGATGCTCGGCAACCCTTGAGGCGATGAGCCACGCCGCGGGATGCGAGGCGGGAAGGAGAGCCATGCGACGCATCGTCACCGCCATGCTGTCCACGATCACGATCCTGGTGCTGCTCTTCAGCTACCACACCTCGACCGACAGCGCCACGGTCGCGGGCAGCCCCTTCGTGCAGCAACCCGCGACTTCTGGCTCGGCCCAGCCCAGGTCTTCGAACAACGGCGGATCCTCGACGTCCAGGTCGAGCCCGGCCACTTTCACCGGCGACGTGGCAAGCACCCGCTGGGGACCCGTCCAGGTGCAGATCACGGTGCAGGGCGGCAAGATCACCCAGTCGAGGGCGGTGCAGTACCCACAGAACAACAATCGCGACGCCATGATCAACAACTACGCGCTGCCCATCCTCGACCAGGAGGTCGTTCAACAACAGTCTGCGACCATCGACACGATCTCCGGAGCCACGGTGACCACAGACGGATACCTACAGTCGCTTCAGTCCGCGATCGACCAGGCCCACCTCTGAATCGGGCGTCGACTCATCCACGGTTGGTTTGCGGGGACGGTTACCGACGCGGCGCCTGGCGCGCCCGGGGCCTGGCCGCACATCCCCGTGGACCGTCGGGTCCAGCGCACACGAGACACCAGCGGCCTGACGATGTCCTGATCAGAGCCTCGACCACTCGGTCAGGCACGGCCCTGCGCAAGCGGCGCGACGCCAGGTTTGGCCGAGCGACGACGTCGACTGGGCTCGAGGTTCACCCAGCTGAACCGCCAAGCAACCACGATCAGCCCCGCGAGTGTCCAGGCCAGCATCGCCCCCAGATGATCCCAGGACAGACCAGAGCCGACGACGTTGGTCGATGCGGCGGTGGTCATCGCTCCGGTGGCGTGGCGCAGCGGGAAGAACCAGGAGATGTGGTCGAGCCAGGGCGGGAACGTGGCGCCATTGACGAACACGTCAGAGATGAAGCACAGCGGGAGGAGCGTGCCGAGCGCGACGCCGATAACAGCCTCAGCTGACCGGATGAGGGACATGACGGCGAGCCCGAGCACAGCGAAACAGATGGTGGCGGCGAGGAATGTCAGGAGCATCGCCGGCCACGCCGGCGGGATCCCCACCCCGTACATGAACCCCGCGACCGTGTATATGGCCGCCAGTGTCAGCAGGGCGACCACCAATGTGGCGGCGACCCGCCCGACCAGCATGGCCAACGTCGGGAGAGGGGAGCCGTGCACCCGCTTGAGCACGCCCCGGTCGCGGGCTTCGGCCAGCCCCTGCGGCATGTTGACGTAGGCCGTCACGGCCGCGCCGTAGACGGCCATCGTCGCGGCGAAGAAGGCACCGAGCATCTGCCCGTTTGGCATCACGACGTCACCGCCGCCGTTGACCGTGGGGATGATCGCCACCAGCAGGACCGGAAACACGACTGCGAAGAACACCGACGACGAGTCCCGCCACAGCACCGTGTTGGTGTGCCCGATCTGGCTGCCGACCAGGGCGAGCGCGGACGGTGAGGTGGTGCGGCGAGGTATGGCATCTGCCGCAGGCGTCCGACGGTGGGGCTGGCGCGAAGTCGACGTCGAGCGGTCGCGTTCTCGCCGCAGTCCCCAGGCGGCGACCAGGGCACCGGCCACACCCCACGCGAGGATCGCGGCGAGGTGGTCCAGCTGGAAGCCGTTGCCCGTGAGATGTGGGTTGAGGGCGTCGCCGAAGAGATTCACCAGGTGCTTGAGCGGGAAGAGCCAGCCAAGGGTCGACATCCAGGCCGGCGGCGACCCGGAGAACAAGAAGATGTCCGAGAAGAAGGAGAGGGGGATGACGATCCCGTTGGTCACGGCAAGGGTCGCCTGCGGGGTCGGCATGAGGACGGCAACTGCCAGCCCCAGGGCACTGAAGGTCGCGGCCGAGAGCACGAGGGTGACGATGACGGCGGGCAGGGTGCGAGCGAACAGCTGGACGTCGTAGAACACCACGCCTGTGGCGATCACGAGGACCGTGGCCGTGAGGCCCAGGATGAGCGCAGCCCCGATCCGCCCGCCGAGTAGCGCCCAAGGCTGCAGCGGTGTGCCGTTCTGGCGCTTGAGCACGCCGGTGCTGCGCGCCACGGCGAATCCGAACGCGAGAAACGAGAACGTAGCCATGACGACGCCGAACGAGGCGAAGCCGGGGGCGAGGAACTGGGCGAGACGGATCCCGTTGCGTGAGTCCAACGTCTCGTTGCCGACCAGCGCCGCGACGAGGATGAAGAACAGCAGCGGGAAGCCGATACTCAGGATCAGGGTGATCGGGTTCCGCCGCAGGCTGGCCAGCTCGTGCCGAATCTGGCGCAGGAGGATGCCGCCGTCACCTCTCATGACCCGACCTGCACTTCTTCCTCTTCGGCCGATTCCTTCACGAGGTCGAGGTAGACGTCCTCGAGGCTCGGGCGGGCGAGGGTGAGGCTCTCGAGCTCGATGCCGCGGCCGACCGCCCACGCGGCGAGTGTGTTGACGTCGGTCGTGGCGGACCGGGTGCGCACCTCGACCAGGGTGCCCGCCATGCGAAGATCCTCGCCGATCGGGGGCAGGTCGCCGGCTGCCACGTTCTCGGGGAGCCGGAAGGAGATCACCGTCGCGAGGCCGGCCGACGCCGTGAGCTGCTCGGGCGTGCCCTGCGCGACGATCCGGCCGTGGTCGATGACCACAACCCGGTCCGCCAGATGCTCGGCTTCGTCGAGGTAGTGGGTCGTGAGCAGGATGGTCGCGCCGAGGTCGCGGAGCCGGTCGACGAGGTCCCACGCCTTGCGGCGCGCTGACGGGTCGAAGCCCGTGGTCGGCTCATCAAGGAACAGCATCTCCGGGTCACCGACGATGCCGAGCGCCAGGTCCAGTCGCCGGCGCTGTCCACCGGACAGGGTCCTGACCCGCGCGTCGGCCTTCTCCTCGAGCCCGACCAGGCGGATCACATCGTCGACCGCCCGCGGGTGAGGGTAGTAACCCGCGTGTAGCCGGATCAGCTCTCGCGGGCTGAACTGCTCCTCGAAGCCTGCCTCCTGGAGCACGACGCCGATCCGTTCGCGGAAGGCGCGCCCGCCGGTCTGGGGATCCATGCCGAGCACGGAGACCGTGCCCGCATCGGGCTTGCGGTAGCCCTCAAGGATCTCCACGGTGGTGGTCTTGCCGGCGCCGTTCGGTCCGAGCAGGGCGATCACCTCCCCTGCCTCGATCGTGAGATCGAGCCCGTCGACCGCGGCGACATCGCCGTAGCTCTTGCGTAGGCCCTCGACGACGACGGTGGGCATCGGGTCAACCCCTCCCGGCCTGGGCTGTCGCGTCTCAGCTGAGGTCATCTTCCTGCCCTCCGGTGGCGCCTGCCAAGCCGTTGCCTGGCAGGGCCATCGTGTTGCCTTCCAGCGCGCGCAGGCAGGGTCGAAGGTCCCTCGGATACCTAGCAGCACTCGACGCGCGGCGACATGGCGTCGCAGCATCTGCGCGACCCGAGCTCGGCGATGAACATCGACACGACGACGATCAGACCGCCCGCGATGGCTACGGCTGAGAGCCGTTCACCACCTATAGCGGCGGCCAGCCCGGCGGCGAAGACAGGCTCGAGAGTCATCACAACCGCGGCTTGCGTTGCGCTCAACCCCGACTGTGCCCATGCCTGCACGGCGAATCCCACGCATGTCGCAACAACGGCCAGATACAGCACGGACCACCAAGCCGACGGCGTCGGCGGCACACCAGGACCACCGTTCAGGATCGTCGCGCACGCACACAGGCCGGCGGGGACCGCCACGGAGAGCGCTGTGAGCCCGTAGGCGTTGGCCGTAGTCGCCCACCTGCTCAAACCGGCGATGTGCAGCGCGAAGCACGCCGCTCCGCCAACGGTCAGCACCCCACCGAGACCCATGGCCCACCCCGGCAGCATCAGCAGGGCGATGCCGCACATCGCCACCAGGACCGCGACCCAACCTGCCGCGCCCACCCGCTCCTTGAACACAACGGCGGCCATGAGCGGCGTCAGGACGACCATCGTGCCGGTGAGGAACCCCGACAACGCCGCAGAGACGTCGCGCAGGCCTGTGGTCTGAAGGAGAAAACCAGCGGCAAGGAAGATGCCGAGCAGCGCTCCGTGGCTCACGTCCGTGGCGCTCATCGCTCGAATCCGGTTCAACGCCACCAGGGCCAGCACGACCGCCGCGATCCCGAACCGCCAGGTCAGAAACCCGGCTGCCGACATTCCTGTCAACGTTCCCTTGGTCACCACGAAAGCCGATCCCCAGACGGCAGTGGCGGCAGTCAGCAGCAGGACCCGAACCAGTGAAGACCGCGTCACCTGCGTGGGACGACGAACTCGATTCGCGGCACGACGCGCCACCGCAAGGACGGTCGTATGTCGCTGCTTGCCGTCAGCTCCGGTCAGGAGTTTCAAGTGCGCGCAGCCTCTCTGCGAATGGCACGGCCCTTCAAGCCCGGCTGTTGTCAACTAGCTCGATCGTCACCGGAGCAGAAGCCTGCGGGCAAGGGCTAAGGTCCTCCGCCGCGCCGCGTTCTCCACCCAGGAGCCGCCCCCTGACAGCCTGACGCTGGCTGGCCTGGCCGTTGAGGCGTTGACGATGGCGAGGAGTCAATCGTCGGTGGATCGGTCTCGGCGAACGAGGCAAGATAACCGTCATGACCAACGCGCCGGAGGTGGCTCCCCCGCCAACGGCCAGGTCCACAACCCAGTTCGGTGCGCGGGCCGTGCTCGCCGCCATATCGCTGGCGCTGGTGGCGATCCCGGGTGCGCTGACGCTGCTGCTGGTGAAGGACAGGTGG
>Ga0209585_10000850_pt1 | contig 11925 bp, 10 predicted proteins | sample NGEPerone_FD_185491 | JGI IMG/M metagenome (GOLD analysis project Ga0209585, IMG submission 185491) | Arctic peat soil microbial communities from the Barrow Environmental Observatory site, Barrow, Alaska, USA - NGEE Permafrost154B-one... | ecosystem: Environmental > Terrestrial > Soil >... | reverse complement strand
GTCGCGGCCGGAGCCAATCTGATTGGTGGCTGCTGCGGCACCACGCCCCGGCATATTGCTGCTATGAAAGCAACTTTAAGTCTTTTGCAGGCTGTTCCGAAAAAAATTCCTGCCTTCAGTACCCTCTCCGGGTTTGGTCAGACCGTTATGCTGGGTGGAAATTTACCCACTCGCTTCATTGGGGAACGCATCAACCCTACCGCGCGGAAAAAGCTTGCCGAAGCGCTGCGCCATGGGCAGTATGAGCAAATCGCTCAGGAGGCTGAACAGCAATTGACTGCCGGAGCCGCCATTCTGGATCTGAATGTCTCCTTGTCTACAGCATCTAACAGCGAATCCGAACGGTTGGAGCAGTTGACCTTGGCTTGTCAGCGGCGCATCAAGGCACCGCTGGCTTTGGATACTCCCCATCCGGAGAACATGGAAGCCGCCCTCAAGGTCATGCGAGGGAAACCTTTGCTCAATTCCACCAATGGGGACGAAGAGCATCTGCAGAAAGTCTGCCATCTGGCAGCCAGATACGGAGCAGCTATCTTAGGTTTGACTCTGGATCAGCACGGCATACCCGAGACCGCGGAAGAACGCATGATCATTGCTCGGCGCATTGTGGAGGCAGCTTTAGTCCATGGGATTCGCAGAGACGATATCTATATCGACGGTCTGACCCTCACTGCCGGTGCCAGTCAAGCTTTGCTGCCGGAAACTCTGGCCTTGATTCGACGCGTCAAACAAGAATTGGGTGTGCGTACCATCCTGGGCATTAGCAACGTTTCCTACGGCTTACCTCAGCGTCCCTACCTCAATACGGCCTTTCTGATGATGGCTATGGAGGCTGGCCTTGATACTGCCATCCTCAATCCGTTTCAGCCGGATTTGCTCAGCTACGCTGCCGCTGCCGATGTCCTGCTCAACCGCGATGGCCATGCTGCCCGTTATATTGAACTCAGCCCAACTTTCACACCATCTGCTCCGACCGCAAGCCATGTCACAGCGCTTCCGACCATTACACAACAGCCGCTCCCGACAGGAAACGAGCCTCTGAATGGGGTTACGCTTCTGCGGCAGGAAATTCTATACGGCAGCAAGGAACAGATCCATTCCCTGCTGCAGCGCTTGCTGCAGGAAGGCATGCCCCCTTTGGAAATAGTCAATACCTGCATTTTACCCGCCTTGGAAGAGGTGGGGGATCGCTACGACCGCAAGGTCTATTTTCTGCCTCAATTGCTCTTGGCTGCCGAAGCCGCTCAGGCGACTCTCGCTGTTCTGCACCCGCTGCTGCAGCAAGTAAGTGAACAAAAACAAGGCATAGTGATTCTTGCTACGGTGCAGGGAGATATTCATGACATCGGCAAGGGAATTGTCGGTTTGCTGCTGCAAAATCACGGTTTCCGCGTCATCGATCTGGGGAAAGACGTGCTCAACGAGCGGGTGATTCAAGCGGCAATCGATGAAAAGGCTGATTTCATTGCATTGTCCGCTTTGATGACCACTACCCTGCCCCAAATGGGTAAGATCTGTCAAATGCTGCGAGAGCGCGGCCTGCAAATCCCCGTCATGGTGGGCGGTGCCGTCGTGGATGAAGCATATGCCCGGGAGATAGGTGCTCTCTACGGAGCGGATGCAACCGACGCTGTCCGTTTAGCTAAAACCTATGTGAAACGAAGAAATCTTTCATGATCTTTTCCGAAAATCATCAAATTACACACAAAGAGCTTTCAAAGCCATTCATTTGGCTTTGAAAGCTCTTTTTTGCTAATAACTCTATAGGCCCAAAGCTTTCGCCTTTGCGATCTCTTCCATTTCCTCCTGCTTTTTGACATAATCGGCATAGTTTGGGTTGAAGGGTCGCAAGTAGCCGTTCGAGCCTGCATTGTCATTGCTGTGTTCTTTGATGATCACAATGGTACGTCCTTTGTCTTTACCAAATGCTTCTGAACAAGCATCATCAAATCCTTTACAGAGGATGTTTTTTCCCTCGGGCGTCTTACCGAACGTGGTATAAACAAATAAGCACTTCATCGTAGCTGTCTGTTCATCCATGTTTTCTTTCTTAATTTTTTGGATTGACACAAAAGAATGGTCTTCTGACACACCAAACCCATCCATACAGGCTTTTTTTGTGCCTTTGATTAATAACTGTTTTTGCTCAGGGGAATATCCTTCCGGGATGTATGCATATGCAATTGCCATAAAATACGTCCTCCTTCAATTTAAGTAATCTATAGAAACTATGATTAAGTGTAACACATTAACTTTATTTGAATAAGACATAAAATGAGTATGTTTATGAGATGTTTTCATAGAACTGTATTTCTATTGACTTTATTAGAGTAAATGTATATGCTAAATACAGAAATCTGAAAGGGGTGAAAGGATGACTTACCAGATTAAAGAAATGAGTTGGGTGGAATTCGACAAGAGACGTAAGGAAACCGATACGGTAATCATACCAACCGGAGCGGTAGAAATCTACGGGCCGCATTTACCAATGGGATCCGATGGTTTTGCTGCCATGGGAGTTGCAGAGTTGGTTGCTAAAAAGACAGGAGCATTGATTGCCCCCATGCTGGATGTTGCTGAGTCATCGGCATTACTTGCTTATCCCGGTACTATAACGGTAAGCGAAGAGTTTTATATTCAATATATTGACCAGTTGATGCAAAATCTGCTTCGTTATGGATTTAAAAAATTCTTGTTTATTAGCGGTCATGCAGCAAATGTGGGACCAATCAGCTATGTTGCAAGAAAATACCAGATGGAACAGAATATCACTTGGGCGCAGATTGACTGGTGGAGATTTACTGCCTTGCACGGCGAGGATATTTTTGAAGCAAAAGGTAGGATGGCACATGGCCATGCCAGTGAATGCGGCACCTCCGTGTTGTTATATTTCAGACCGGACTTAGTAAATATGGAAGCTGCTACCTGTATTACCCCCCCGAGCGAGTTTTCTGAATATCCTGATGTAATCAGATTTACGCCGCTAAATCTTAAAACTCCCAATGCTACGGTAGGGGATGCTACACTTGGCAGTGTTGAAAAAGGTGAGAAAATCGTTTTCAAGTGTGTAGACAGAATTGTTTCTTTTATGAACGATAAGTGGAAAGACTCATAATTTGTCTAGATAGCGGAAGGAGTATTTATGCGAAAGTATCAAATTGGCGTTATTCAAATGGATACAAGAGATAATAAAGATGAAAACCTGAAGGCAGCTTGTGCGTTTATAGACGAAGCCGTTGCCAAAGGGGCAAAGATGGTTTCCTTTCCTGAAGTTTTTAATGTGATTGATTTAGGTCAGGAAGCACCTGAGGAGATACCGGGCGGACGAACCATTTCCCTTATGGCAGATAAAGCAAGGGAGCATAATATTTGGATTCACTGCGGAAGTATTGCAGAAGTGAATCCTGAAGGTGATCGTAAATACAATACCACAGTTATGCTGAACCCTCAGGGTGAGATCGTGGCAAAGTACAGAAAGCTGCATATGTTTGATATTACACTTCCCGATGGTACCGAGACAAAGGAGTCGCGTCGAATTAAGCCGGGCTCAGAGATGATAACTTTAAAAACCGATATGGGCCATTTAGGTTTTACAATATGCTATGATATTCGCTTTCCTGAGTTGTATCGCTATCTCGCATTACAGGGTGCTGAAGTGATATTTACACCGGCTAATTTTGCTTCACCCACGGGTAAGGATCACTGGGAAACTATTTTGAAAACTCGGGCAATTGAGAACGGTTGCTATATTGTAGCCGCAGCACAAATCGGAAAAAAACGTGGAACCTCAGATTCATTTGGTGCAAGTCTAGTAGTTGATCCTTGGGGCACCATTGTTTCTAAAGCCCGCGAAACGGCATGTGTGACAATGGCAGAAATAGACTTGGACTATGTGGATACAATTCGTGGCAGAATCCCATCTCTGAATAATCGCCGGGATGATATCTACGATACAATAAAAAAATAAGGGAGATAATAACCATGTGGAATGAGCAGATAAAGTCAAGATTTTTAAAAACCGACCCTGCTACTTATGGCCATTATCTTGGAGTCCGCTTTATGGGCGCTAAAATGAAACCCATTTGCAAGACTTCAAAAATGATTGGTCCAGCCTACACTGTTAAGCTGATGGGGAAAGACTCCTTTGCTTTATATAAGGCATTGGAAGATGCACCGGCGGGTTCGATCATTGTGATTGATCGCTGTGGTGATGATGTTTATGCCTGCGTGGGTGAGATGGTCGCGAGAAATGCCAAAGCCTATGGAATGGGCGGTATTGTTATCGATGGTACAGCTACAGATTCATTGTGGATTGAAAAGATGGATTTTCCTGTATTCTGTACCGGAATTTCAGTTGTAACGTCAAATGTCTGGGGAATTTCTGGCGAAGGTAATATTGATATTAGTTGCTGTGGTGCTGTAGTGCGCCCGGGTGATCTCGTTTTCGGAGATGCTGATGGTGTAGTAGTACTACCATCTGTGGGATATGTCGATATGCTTAGTACAGCCGAAGAGGCTGCCGCAAGAGAAATCATTATGCGTGCAAGGTTTGAAGCAGGAGAAGGTCCTCTATTAAAAACGGTCCAACCTTTGGCTGAAGCCGATATGGTGGGTATGATTAATGATATAAGAAATGGTATTACTGAAGCACCAAAAAAGAAAAACAAATAATCCTTACACCTTATACAATAGGGGCCGATTTACCCAATAACACAAGTGTTTGTTTTTAGGTAAATCAGTCCCTAGTCGTTTCAATATGCAATTAACAATGCTGCATGAGATTTATTAAATTTTCAACGGCAGGATTGTTGAGCCTATCCTTTAAAAAAGCACAAACAAAATATCTTTTTAGTACATTTATCAGACGAAAATACTTGATGTCTGAGGGAAGCTGCTGAGCAAGAAATTCCGGTAAATAAGCTATACCAGTATTAACTCCTACAAGCAGAAGTTTCCCGTGCAAAGAATTTACGTAAATAAACTTCGAGGGAGAGTAGCGGTTAGTCTGATCAGATTTATATTCGTCAATATTATATTCACTCATATGAATCAGGACCGAACCTGTGATATCAGTGTCAGTAATGCTATCTTTTAAATAAAGTGGGTTTTCATTACTGCAAATAATCCCCCAAGGCCCATTATAAATAATTTCCTTTTCGCTATCTCTCACTCTTTCCGCACAATGGTTTATGCAAATGATTAAATCATAACGGCCATCTTGAAAATTCTTCGCCAGTTTTTCATAACTGTATTGTTCGATATATAAAAGCACATCAGGATTCTTTTTAACAAATTGCTTCAGTATCGGTTGAAGCAGCGCTTGCTCGTAAGGACCAATTCCGATCCGAAGGCTGTTGCTCTGGTTTTTTGATACGAGATTGACGCGTTCGATGGCGTGTTCGTAATCCGATAGTAATTTTAGTGCGTGCCAATAAAACTCTTTTCCGACAACGGTGAGTTCTACAGATCGAGTGTTGCGTTTGAATAGTTCAACACCTAATTCCTCTTCCAAAGCGGATATTTGTCGGCTCATTGCAGTCTGCACAATAAAGCATTCCGTAGCCGCTTTCGTAAAATTCAGTGTTTCGGCTAATTTGATAAAATATTCCAATCGTTTTATATTCATTTTGTTCACCTCCAACTGTTTAAAAATACCATTTTCTTTTAAAAAAGTTATGATTATTTGTGAAGATATGATGATTTTTCAAATTAATGATACTGCCTTTTTTTATATTAGTCAAGTATAAAGTAATAAGTCTTGATCTATTACAAAATGCGATGAATTCATAGCATTTTGTCGTTTCACATTGTTTCATAGTTATGACATAATATACTGAGATGGAATGGTTAGGAGACAAAATATTTTAGGAGGATTAAACATGAAAAGATTTCTTGCAACAATTCTGACATTGGTTCTAATTGTATCTATCCTGAGTGGCTGTAACACAGCAAAACCGGTAGAGAAGAAAGAAATTAAGGACACAATTACTTTAGTAACCGAACTCGAACCGGAGACGCTTGACCCAAGACGTGGTAATGGTGTTGCTACTAATACCGCGATGAGTTTGATATATGATTCTCTGCTTTTTATGGACGATGACAATGTTTATCATCCTCATCTAGCAACAGAATGGGAATTTATCGATGATACTCATATTCGGTTTATCTTAAGAGAAGATGTTAAATTCTCGAATGGATACGCTTTCACGGCAGCAGATGTTCTATATTCACTTGGCAGAACGAAGTTGGATTCTACATCTAAATCTACGATGGCATGGTATGACGATGTGAATTCAGTTGCGGAAAATGATCACAGTGTCGTGATTGCTATGAACTATGCTTATGCACCTGCATTGCAAGTATTATGTGGCGGCAGAACATGGATTGGAAGCCAGAAAGCGATGCAAGAAATGGGCGAGGAAGCCTATGCTCGTGCACCGATTGGCGCAGGACCCTATGTTCTTACGAAGTGGACAACCGGCGCAAGCATGGAATTGACGAGAAATGATAACTATTGGGGTGAGCCGGCTAAAACTGCGAATGTAGTGTTCAAATATTCTGCAGAACCAACAGCTAGAGTTATCGCTCTTGAGACAGGGGAAGCTGATTTCGCTTATTTAATTAACGGTTCAGATATAGCGCGTGTTAACGCAATACCGGGATACCATATTGAATCCGGTACTTCCGGTAAGTATTATACAATCTGCCTTAATATGCAGAATGAGAAGTTTGCAGATGAAAGAGTACGCTATGCACTGTCTTATGCAATTGATTTGAACGCTCTTGTCGATGCCGGATTTGATGGCACTGCAACTGTCATGTCAAGCATTATTCCTAAAAAGGCAGAGGGCTGGAAGGATATTTACGGTACTTGGGAGTATAATCCTGAAAAGGCAATAGCCTTGCTTGCTGAAGCTGGCGTTACCGACCTATCTTTTGAGCTTCATATACTACCGACGGCAGATTACCAAAAATCGGCAGAGATCATTCAATCATATTGGGCAGCAATTGGTGTTACGGTAAATATTGAGCAGAGTGCACTGGCAGCCAGAGAAGCACAAGGACCATGGGAAGCTTCTATCAGAAGTGGCAATGCTTCAGAAATTACAGGCATACTGATTATCTATGATTCCGCATTTGCTTCTCGTGTTGGTAACAACGATGCTACACTGGATGCGATGTTATTGGATTTACAGCAAACATATGATACCGCAGCACGGGCAGAAAAAATTGCTGCTTTGCAGGATTATATCTACCGGATTCGCTTCACCATTCCTTTTGCCGAGGTGGATACAATTTATGGAGTGAGCGATAATATTGAAGGTTATGTGTTTAGTTACCAATTTGCCCATTGTAATATTCAAGACTGGATTGTATATACGAAGTAAAGCTCTGTGACTAAGACCCAAAGAAATAGCATCAATGATTAATTTCATAGATAATAGCCGGATAAAACCGGCTATTATCATATAAAGATTTGATACATAATTGAATTGCTTTTTCAAGTTGATTTTGTCAATGTTTCGGATGAACCATTTAGAAGGAGGTATATAATGCTACGTTTTATCGGCAGACGGCTTCTGATGTTAATACCGGTTATGCTTGGTGTTGTTTTATTAGTCTTCAGTATGATGTATTTCTCGCCGGGCAATCCAGAGGATTATATCTTGGGTGATATGGCAACAGCTGAAGATAAAGCTGCTTTCAGAGAAGAGCATGGCCTGAATGATCCTTTCCTAGTACAATATGTGCATTACTTAGTAAACGCTTTGCATGGAGATCTTGGCACATCATATACTACAAAATTACCGGTATTAGGAGAGATATTAGATAGATTTCCAACCACATTCAAACTCGCTGTATTTAGCACTGTAATTGCTGTAGTCATTGGGGTTGCGACCGGGGTAATTTCAGCGGTAAAACAGTATTCTATATGGGACAATATATCTAGATTTGTTGCTATTATCGGGGTATCGATGCCAACTTTCTGGGAAGGTCTGATGCTGATCATTCTGTTCTCGGTAATACTGCCATGGCTGCCTTCATCGGGATTTACAACATGGCGTCATTGGATTTTACCGGCGGTTACCATTGGAACACACTCCGCATCCTCTATTATGAGAATGACTCGCTCAAGTATGTTGGAATCTATCAGACAGGATTATATCAGAACGGCAATGGCAAAAGGGCAGAAATATTCGGTTGTAATTTGGAAACATGCTTTTAGAAATGCCACCATCCCTGTCATGACAATCATTGGTCTCCAGTTTGGCAGAATGCTAGGTGGTTCTGCAATCACTGAGATCGTGTTCTCTATACCTGGTTTGGGTAATTTGATTGTGAATGCGATCAAGGTTAAAAATGCGCCTTTAGTTCAGGGTGGTATTTTGTTTATGGCAGTTGCGATGTCTCTATGCAATCTTTTAGTTGATGTGCTATATGCATATGTAGATCCAAGAATACGTTCACAATATGTATCCTTAAAAGCCAGGAAGAAGAGTACTACTGAGGCAAATGAAGTCAAGGAGATTGCTTAAATGGCAGAAAAAATTGAAAAAACCAATATAGAAAGTATAAAAGTGGCAAAGCATAGTCAGCTTCGTGATATTATACACCGTTTTGCTAAGAATAAAGCAGCTGTTTTGGGCTTTGTAATTATTGTGATTTTCGTTATTTGCGCTTTATTTCCGGCACAAATTGCTGGAACAGGGTATAAAGTTCAAGATTTAAAAAATCGATATCAACCTTCTTCAAGCGAACATATTTTGGGTACAGATGAACTAGGCAGAGATATGTTTACCAGAATCGTTTGGGGAAGTCGTACATCTTTGTCTATAGGGATGTTAGCGATTCTAATGGCATGTGTATTAGGTGTTACAATAGGGACTATTGCAGGATATTACGGTAATACAGTTGATAATATTTTGATGAGAATCATAGATGTTTTAATGGCTGTGCCTAACGTATTGCTTGGAATTTCAATTGTAGCAGCTCTTGGTAATAGTACGAATGTGCTAGTCCTTGCAATTGGTCTTGGAAGCATGCCGGCATTCGCTCGCGTTACCCGCTCGGCAGTTATTATGGTGAGGGACATGGAGTATATAGAAGCAGCAAGGGCTACGGGTGCTTCTGATGCGAGAATCATGTGGAAATACATCTTACCAAACTCCTTAGCACCAATTATTGTTCAGGTATCCATGGGCTTGGCAACGTCCATACTGACTATTTCCGGACTGAGCTTTATCGGACTTGGAGTTCCGGCACCTACACCGGAATGGGGTTCGATGCTTTCAAGTGGTCGTGCTGTAATACGTGATTATCCACATATTATCTTGTATCCGGGTATCGCAATTATGTTGTCAGTGTTTGCTTTTAATCTTTTTGGTGACGGGCTGCGAGATGCACTTGATCCAAGGCTCAAGTCATAAGGAGGTACTTGTATGCAGGATGTAATATTGGAGATCAAGGATTTAACGATCTATTATGAAACAGATAAAGAGACTGTAAAAGCTGTGAATGGGATCAATCTTATCATAAATAAGGGAGAGACCTTGGGACTTGTTGGGGAAACAGGTGCCGGTAAAACAACCACCGCACTTGGTATTTTGAGACTTGTACCCGATCCGCCCGGAAAGATCATTTCCGGCGAGATCTGGTACAAGGGTGAAAATCTATTAACCAAAACTGAGGATGAAATGCGTAAAATACGCGGTCATGAAATCTCTATGATTTTCCAAGATCCCATGACTGCACTTAACCCTGTTTTAACGGTTGGAGAACAGATATCCGAAGCAATCCTTTTGCATCAAGATATATCAAAGAAAGATGCTATGATTAAAACGATGGAAATGATGGAGTTAGTAGGGATAGAAGGTATTCGACATAGTGAATATCCGCATCAGTTCTCCGGTGGTATGAAACAGCGTATTGTAATCGCGATTGCTCTGGCTTGTGATCCATCGCTCCTCTTAGCAGATGAGCCAACGACTGCTCTCGATGTAACAATTCAAGCGCAGGTCATTGATTTGATTCAAAACTTAAAGAAAAAAATGAATATGTCAATGCTTTTAATAACGCATGATTTAGGTGTAGTTGCAGAAATATGTGATAAAGTTGCGATTATTTATGGTGGACAGATTGTGGAATTTGGTGATTTAGAACAAATATTTAATCATACGAAGCATCCATACACCATTGGGCTTTTTGGTTCGATACCGAATTTTAAAAAGAAATCACATCGGTTAAAGCCGATCAATGGTTTGATGCCCGACCCAGCAAATCTACCGGATGGTTGTACCTTTGCGGATAGATGTCCGAATGTTACGGAGCACTGCCGCAGCGGTATGATTGAAACGATTGAGGTTGAACCGGGACATTTTGTAAAGTGTATAAATCTTCTTGAATCGGGGGATCGTTGATGGCAACTTTAGTTGAAGTAAAAAATTTAAAGAAATATTTTAAGACACCGAGAGGATATCTACATGCAGTAGACGATATTAGTTTTAAGATTGAACAAGGTACAACGCTAGGTGTAGTTGGAGAATCTGGCTGTGGGAAATCCACCCTTGGAAGAACCGTTATCCGTCTTCTTGATCGAACCTCCGGTGAGATTTATTTTGAAGGCAAAGATATCAGTGATGTAAAGGGAGCTCAACTAAAAGCACTCAGAGAAGACATGCAGATGATTTTTCAGGACCCATTTTCTTCCCTTAATCCAAGAATGTCGGTAAGTCAATTGATTGCAGAACCATTGTTAATTTATAAAAAGTGTGCTAATAAAGAAGAGCTTAACAATCAGATAGCAAAGTTAATGGATACGGTAGGATTGGCGTTAAGATTAGCAGATGACTATCCGCATGAATTGGATGGTGGCCGCAGACAGCGTATCGGCGTTGCCAGAGCGTTGGCATTAAGCCCTAAATTCATTGTATGTGATGAGCCGGTATCTGCGCTTGATGTTTCCATCCAAGCTCAGATTATCAATTTGATGCAAGATTTACAAGAGGAGCATGGACTTACCTATATGTTTATAACTCATGATATGTCGGTTGTAAGACATGTATCCGACGATATTCTTGTCATGTATCTTGGCAGTATGGTTGAATTTGCTGACTCTGAAGAGATGTTTCAGCGGCAGCTGCATCCTTATACACAAGCACTGCTTGCAGCAGTACCAATTCCGATTATTGTTGCAAATAAGGAAAGAATATTGATCAAAGGAGAAATAACCTCACCGATTAATCTCGGAAACGAGTGCAGATTTGCGAAGCGTTGTCCCTTTGTAAAGGAAAAATGCTTACACGAGATTCCTCCTTTGCTTGAAGCTGTACCAGGACATTTTGTCGCTTGTCATTATGTAAAAGAAATTAATCATCTCTAAATAAGGAAAATTGAAAATGGGTCCCGGTAACCTGGTTGTAGCAAAGCATTGTTTGTTACTACTAGCTTAACGGGACCCTTTTCTATTTAGATTGGATTGTGTAGAATAAGGCTGGAGCGGCATAGTTATAATCATTCGTTGCTTGTGAGTGTCCATCGTAGTTCAGGAAGGCTTTGCTTATCAAAATCAGCGCAGCAAAATGATACAGAAACTTTTGATTGTGCTAATAAAAACAATGAAGCGGAAATAATAGTGTTTTAAGTGGCCAATTAATCGGTTTTAAAATGTAGAACAAGCTGGTAATCATTCGGAAAATAGAATAAGTATACTTGCCTCAAAATATAACCGTCATTATTGTCGGATGGTGTTGGAAAATTGTAATTTTTTCGGTAATAACTTCGGTCAGGATATTTGAGGAAGATTCATGGAAGAAGGATAAATCAAAATAATACTAGAACAGATTAGTATTATTTTGTTTTTTTTTGTATGGTAATGATAGAATGCCACATAAAATAGGAAAAAGGAGAGGTGAGAAGATGTTCTAT
>Ga0209585_10000848_pt1 | contig 11941 bp, 10 predicted proteins | sample NGEPerone_FD_185491 | JGI IMG/M metagenome (GOLD analysis project Ga0209585, IMG submission 185491) | Arctic peat soil microbial communities from the Barrow Environmental Observatory site, Barrow, Alaska, USA - NGEE Permafrost154B-one... | ecosystem: Environmental > Terrestrial > Soil >... | reverse complement strand
TCACCGGCACCAGACCAGCCGTCGACACCAGGTTCGGATCATCGAAGACCGCGGACTTCACATGACAGACTCGCACTTACCGGATGCCCTTCTTCCAGGCACGAATGGACCCACGAGAAGTCCTATCGTCCCAGGTCAGGAGGGCATTCGCGTCTCACGACCCACCCACGACCCCGACCTCATCGGCGGATCCGGGCTCAAGCACGCTGTCGAGCCGACGCAGCACTGTGAACGGCAGGATGACGTCGCGGTACTTGCCCCGCACGTACAGGTCGCGCAGTACGTCGTCGGCGATGCCCCAGATGAACGAGACGATCTTGCTGTGTGTGCTGCTGTTCACCTGGTGCTGCTCCTTGCCGCGGGGCGGGCCTTGGTGGGGCGTCGTATGACCGCCAGCGTACTGACCAGGCCGACACGATCCGGATGGTGAGGTCACCAGTCTTCGGGGCTACTCGCGCTCGATGACCAGTCCGCTGCCGCCGCGGGCGTGCTCGAGCTGGGCCGTCAGGAGTGGCTCGAGGCCTCCCGTGCGCGAGTCCGGCTTCCCTGCGACCGCGGCGTAGGCATCGCGTAGGTCCCGGTAGCCACTCGCTGGAACGTCGACGCGTCGGTCGGCGAGCTTCGCTGCTGCCAGGGTGGGGTCGTTGGTGACCTGGTCTCCAGTTAGGGCTCGGGCGGGCATCGTGACTCGGGCGCAGGGCAAGCCGTCAAGGGTCGCGGCGTTCCAGCCGCCGATCGCGTCGGTGACCTGGACGGCGGCGCGTAGAGCTTGGACGACTTCGCGAACAGGCGCGACACCCGTTCCGGTCCACTGGTCTCCGAGCGGTGCGACCTCGGCGAGCAGCGCCCTGACCCGGCGCGCGTGGCCGACGACGGCCGGATTGGCGCGCTCGGCGGTCTGCCACGGTTGCAGGCCGGTCGCGACGGCCCGCCACAGCCGGCTGCGTGGCATCAGCGTTCCGTCGACGTCGCCGAGCGGTCGCTCGTTGCCCAACGGATTCGGAGTCCGGCGGGCAACGGCCTCAGCGTGCGTGTGGACCGCGACGCCCAGGACGGCGAACACCTTGAGGTCGTCCACCGACGGGAAGGTCGCCTGGGTCGCCACCCAGGCGTAGCGGCGCAGGTGGGCCATCCGGTCGCCGAGCTCGGCAAGCGGGTGAGTCCTGTCGATCGCGGGCCGGGCCGTGCGGAGCTCGTCGAGTCCTATCTCGATGCCCGGCCCGCGGTGCTGGGAGGACTCGCGTGCGAGGACCTCGGCGGTGATCGAGTCAGGAAGCAGGCTACGAACCTTGCTCGGGAACAGGCCCGCCCGGACGAGCCGGTGGGTCAGCTCGTCGGCCGAGCCAAGGACCGTGGCCGTCAGGTCTCCCAGGTGGGCGAGCGCGTCGTGGCGGACGTCGCGCGACGAGAGTCCTTCCAGCAGGTCCGGACTGCGGGGCAGGCCCGAGCGGTCTGCGTGGGTGGCGAGCAGGTCGCCGGCGGCACCGACCGCGAGCCCTGCTCCGCGCCAGTGGTTCTCGTCGGCGCTCGGGTGCATGGTGAGCGACCGTCCTCCGGCCAGGTGGGTGAGCTCGTCGGCCAGGGCCAGCGCGGTGCGCTCGATACGGTCGGGGCTCGGTGGCAGCGGGGAACCGGGCTGCAGGTGAGGTGCGAGGAGCTGGTCGGTATGCCGGGCGAGTGCGCGGAGCAGGTCGTGGTATCCGGCGAGCAGATCCCGACCTGCCTCCGGTGAGCTGGGCGGATCAGAGAGAAGCGTGACCGATCCAAGGGCGACCTCCTGAGCCGCTCGCCGGATCAGAGTCCCGTAGGTGACGCTCATGACCAGCCCGTGCGCAGGCTTCGCTCGGCTCCGATCAGCAGTCCGAGTGCTCGGGTCCCCGACAGCACCCGCCTGCCCGATGTCGTCGAGTCCGTCACCAGCGTCGACAGCAGCTCGAGGTCGCAGCCGAGCAGCTGCACCACCACGCCGATAGCCGCCTGCCGCTCGAGCGGTGCGAGCGGGCCCAGGTCGACGGGACCTGCCTGGACCGGTTCGCTCGGGTCGGCCCAGGCGAGCTCCGAAGTCGCGAGCGCGACGTCGAGGCCGGCGTAGGTCAGGGTCAGGTCGTCGTCCCAACCCTCCATCGCAGCCAGGCGTTGGAGCGCCAGCCCGGTGGCGTAGGTCAGGGTCCACACCCCGGCCCAGCCGCGAGCCTCACTCGCCAGCTCGAGCGCCGGCTGGGTCCAGCTGGTCGCCATCACGTTGCCTCCTTCGTCACTGCGGCAGAGATCCGCTCACAGTCGCCGGGTCTCCACCTCGAGCGCTCCGAGTTGCGTCCGCGCTGTGGATCTCGCGCTCTACCGGGCTGGGGTGCACGACGAGGAAGAAGACCCGCCACTCGTCGGAGGTCAGCTGCCAACTTCTCGCCCCTTGCCCGACGCGCGAGAACACCCCGATGCCGATTCCCCCGGCATCGCGTGCGACTGTCAGCGCCGGAGCAGTCGATCGCCGGCTCGAGACGCTCGAAGATCAAGAGGATTCGGGACTCCTCTGGCTCTCGAGGAATTGGTCATCGCGTCACCACCGTCTTCTGCCACTTCGCTGCACACCTGCGGGTAGGAGAACTTGCTCGACGACGACGCCCCGGCCACCGGCCGTCGTCGTCGGTCAGCGAAGGGAGGTGAGGAGCTGTGGTGATGTCGTTGCACCGGCTGTCGGCCGGGGCGGGCTACAAGTACCTGCTCAATAGCACCGCGTCCGGGGACTGCGACAGGACCGGGGCCACGCCGCTGACCGCGTACTACACCGAGAGCGGCAACCCGCCCGGCCGGTGGGTCGGGGGTGACCTCGCGCAGCACGTCGCGCAGAGCTCGGTAGTGCGCGAGCAGCTCGTCGGAGGAGTAGCGGGCGAAGTCCAGCTGCTGACCGGGGTTGGCATACGTCGGCGCGGTTGCCCCACGCGACGTTGAGGGCGTCCACCGTGCCGTAGCGGGCCTCGAGCCAGCGGCGGAACGCCACGGCGGCGGCGTCGCTGTGGTCGTGGGGCACATGGCAGCCCAGCTCGTTGTCGACGTGCCACAGCACCAGGGCCGGGTGCGCCGCATACCGCTCGGCCATCACCCGAGTCATCCGCACCGCGTAGTCGCGGAAGACCGGCGAGGCCACGGCGTAGGCCTGCCGCCCGCCCTGGTGCAGCACGGTGCCATCGGCACGCTGAGGCAGCACCTCGGGGTGGGTGCGGGTCAGCCACGGCGGTGGTGAGGCGGTCGCGGTCGCCAGGGCCACCCGGACCCCCGCCTCGTGCAGGCGGTCGAGCACCTCGTCGAGCCAACGGAAGTCGTACTCACCCTCGCGGGGCTCGAGCGTGGCCCAGGAGAAGATCGCGACGCTGACCAGGTTCACCCCCGCCTGCGCCATGAGCTCGACGTCCTCCAGCTGGATGGACGGTGGCCACTGCTCGGGGTTGTAGTCCCCGCCGTAGGCCAGCCCCTCCACCGCCGGGAACCCGGTCCCCGACGCGGCCAGAGGTCCAGGTCGCATCTCCGTGCTCCCCGACGCCGTGATCAGCGCCCCGTCAGGGCGGCGCGAAGGACCTTCCCCGCACCGTCCCGGCCAAAGACGGGGATGACGTCGATCGGCGCGTCGACCTCGATGACGGATCCACCGCGATGGACCCGTCCGGTCAGCAGGTCCGTCCAGGTCGCACCGTCTGGCAGGTACACCTCGCGGGAGGTGGCCCCGGGGTGCACCACCGGCGCGACGAGGAGGTCAGGGCCGAAGAGGTACTCGTCGGTCACCAGCCAGGTCGCCTCGTCGCCGGGGAACTCGTGGAACAGGCCGCGCATGACCGGCTGCCCGTTCTCGTGGGCTTGAGCCATGAGCTCCCTGGTGTACGGCCGCAGCACCTCACGCACCCCCATGTACCGGGCGAGGATCGCGTAGACGTCCTCGCCGAAGCTCCAGAGCTCGTTCGGGGCACCGGTGGGCAACCGGCGCGCGCCGTCGGCCGCGGTGACCGGCGCCGCCGGCCCGCGGTCGCCGTGGATCCGGAAGACCGGGCTGAAGGCACCGAACTGGAACCACCTGACCAGCAGCTCGTGGAACGCCGGGTCCTCGGTTCGTCCGCCGTGGAACCCCCCGATGTCGGTGGTGAACCACGGGATCCCGGCCGCGCCCATGTGCACACCCGCCACGACCTGGCGGCGCAGGTCCTGCCAGGTGCTGCCGATGTCCCCGGACCAGACGAGCGCACCGTACCGCTGGCTGCCCGCCCACGCGCAGCGCAGGAGGTTGACCACCTGGTCCTGGCCCGCCGCCGTCATACCGTCGTAGAACGCCTTGGCGAAGTGCTGGGGGTAGATGTTGGTGACCTGCTGGCCCGGCCCGGCGAAGTAGCGGTAGTTGTCCAGGTCGTAGACGCCGTACTCCGGCTCGGCCTCATCGAGCCAGAACACCCGTGCGCCGTGCTCGTAGTAGTTGGCCCGGCACAGCTCCCACACCGCAGCCCGCGTGGCGGGGTTGGTGACGTCGAGGAACATGCAGGGCTCCTCGAACGCCATCTGGACGGCGAGGCCACGGTCGGCCTGGACCAGGAGGTTCTCGCGGTGGAACCGCTCGAAGTTCTCCGACGCGACCGACATCTGGGGCCAGACGGAGACGGCGAGCTCGATGCCGAGGTCGGCCAGCTCGGCGACCATCTTCTCGGGCTCCGGCCAGAACTCCTCCTCGAACCGGTAGTCCCCCATCTTCGGCCAGTGGAAGAAGTCCGCGACGATGACGTCCATGGGCAGGCCGCGGCGCTTGTGCTCGCGGGCGACCGTGAGGAGCTCTTCCTGGCTCACGTAGCGCAGCTTGCTCTGCCAGAAGCCGAGCCCGTACTCGGGCATCATCGGCGCGTGGCCGGTGGCGTCGGCGTAGGCGCCGGCGATCTCCGCCGGGGAGTCGCCGACCGTGATCCAGTAGTCCAGCTGCCGCGTGCTCTCCGCCACCCACTCGGTCCGATTCTGGCCGAAGGTGGCCCGGCCCAGTGCCGGGTTGTGCCACAGGAACCCGTAGCCCTTGCTCGAGACGACGAACGGGACGCTGGCCTGGGAGTTGCGGTGCGCCAGCTCGAGCACGCTGCCCTTGAGGTCCATCAGCTCCTGCTGGTACAGGCCCATCCCCACGAGGTGCTCGGTCGGGTCCGCCTCGAACGAGGCGACCAGCCGATGGTCGCCACCGACGATCGCGCGGAAGTCGCGCGCCTGGAGCTTGAGCGCCCCGCCGCTGTCGAGCTCGCGGAACAGCAGGCGTCCCGTTGCGTCGTGGAACTCGAGCAGGCAGGTGGAGACGGCGTAGCCCGCCTGTACGTCGAAGACCTGCCGCGCGGTCATGGAGACCGACAGTCGGCCCTGGACCAGGCGAGCGCCGGACCCGTCGATCTCGACGAGGGGCTCGGTCGGGACCGCGGGCGGGAGCAGGGCCCAGTCGCTGTCCAGGACGGGGCCGGTCCTCGACGAGCGCACGCGGACGGCGTCGGCCCCCCACGCCTCGACGATGATCGTCTCCCCGTCGCCGGTCCACGTGAGGCGGCGGCCATCGGTCTGGAAGTAGTCCACTGGTGAGTTCTCCGAACGTGAGTGAGCTGACGAGGTGGGATGCAGCGGCGAGGCCGGCTGGGTCAGTCCTTGACGGCGCCGGCGGTGACCCCCGCCGCGACGTAGCGCTGGGCGAAGACGAGCAGGAACGTGCCCGGGATGGATGCGAGGACCGCCGAAGCCATGACGGCGTTCCAGTTCGTCACCTCGGCTCCGATGAACCGGAAGAGCGCGAGCGTGATCGGCACGATCTCGTTCCCGCTGGTAAGCGTCTTCGCATTGAGGAAATCGCCCCAGGCGAAGAGGAAGGCGAACAGGCCGGCGGTCACCACGGCGTTACGGCTCAGCGGCAGCACGATGGCGGTGAAGCTGCGAATCCGGCCGGCCCCGTCGATGCGCGCCGACTCCAAGATCTCGTCCGGGATGGCCCGCATGAACGCCTGGAGCAGGATGATCGCGAAGGGCACGGACGCCGTCGAGTCGGCCAGCATGAGTCCGACATGCGTCGTGAGGAGCCCGAGCTGCTTGTAGAGCGCGAACAGCGCGGTCACCAGCACGACGCTGGGGATCATCTGGGCGAGCAGGAACATGAACAGCACGGCGCCGGTGCCCGGGGCGCGCAGCTTGCTCATCCCGTAGGCCGCTGGCAAGGCGATGAGAAGGGTGAGCACGACGGTACCCAGCCCGATGACCATGCTCGTCGACAGCGCCCCGAGGTTCTTGTCCAGGGCGAGGCGGTAGCCGTCGAACGTCGGGTCGAGCGGAAATATGTAGGGCGGGATGCGGGCCAGGTCCTGCGGCTTGGTCAGCGAGACGTTGATCATCCAGTAGAGCGGGAAGAGTAGGCCGGCGCACAGCACCGTGCCGATGAGGACGTCCGTCCCCGTCCGGATGCGACGGACCTTCATCCTGTGACCTCCTTGCGAGCGGACCGGATGTAGATGAGGCCGAAGACCAGGGCGACGAGGAACAGCAGGGTCGCGACGGTCGCGCCGAGGCTGAGGCTCTGCTCGGTCCCGCCCTCGAACGAGAGCTTGTAGGACCACGTCGCGAGGGTCTGCGAGCTGTCGACAGGCCCGCCCTCGGTGATCACCCAGACGATGTCGAAGGCCTTGATCGTGTAGATCAGACCGAGGAGCACCGTGACAGCCGTGACGGGTCGCAGCAGCGGCCACGTGATGTGGCGGAACCGGTGCCACGCCCCGGCGCCGTCGAGCGCTGCCGCTTCGTAGAGGGTGCCGGGGATGGCCTGGAGGCCCCCGTAGAGCAGCACGAGGTTGAACGGGATCCCGAGCCAGATGTTCGCCAGGATCACGCCCCACAGCGACCACGACGGGTCGGCGAGCCACGCGACGTCCGTGCCCAGCAGCGTGTTGAACAGTCCGTAGTCCTTGTAGAGCATCCACCGCCAGGTGGTCGCCGAGACGACGACAGGCAGCAGCCAAGGGATGAGGATCAGACCGCGGAACACCGCCGAGAGCGGGAACCGGCGGGAGAAGAACACCGCGAGGGCGAGCCCGATGACGTACTGGAACACCAGGGACACGAGGGTGAACACGATGGTGTTGCGGATGACCATGGTGAACACCGGGTTGGCGAAGATCGCTGCGTAGTTGTCCAGCCCGATGAACGGGGCCTCACCCGAGAAGTACGACTGGAAGTCGTAGTCCAGCAGGCTGAGCTGCCCGGTCCGGATGATCGGGTAGAGGAAGAACACCGCGATGTACACGACCACCGGGGCGATGAAGCCGAAGGCGGCCAGCTGGGACCGCCGGGTTGCCCGGCGACGGGCCGCACGACGACTCTCGTCGTCCCGCGTGCCCGCCGCCGGTCCGGCGGCACGGGTGATGGCGGAGCTCATACCGTGCCCTCGACGCTCACTGCACCGCAGCGGCGGCGGCGCTCAGGGCTGACGACGGGTCCGACTGGCCGGACACGGCCCCGGACAGGGCCTCACCGAGCTTGGTCGCGACGGTGGGGAACGTCGATCCGAGGTCCTCGGTCCGGCTGCGGGCTGCGGCGACCGCGGCAACCCACGGTGCGAGGCGCTCGTCCGTCGCCGCCTGCTCGTCGGCCTGGTCGCGGTACGGCGAGATGTAGGTCTGGCCGTTGAGCCACTCGCTGAGGTTGTCGCGGTTGACGAAGCAGTTGACGAACGTGCCGGCGGTCTCGATCTTGGCCTCGTCGCCGTTCTGGACAGGGATGATGAACTCGCCGCCGAGCGGGCTGGGAGCCTCCCCGCCGTCCTTGGCGGGGATCGGCACCACGCCGTAGTTGATCCCGGCCTCGTCGAGTGTGTTGAGCTGCCAGGTGCCGTTGACCATCATCGCGGCGTGTCCCGCGGTGAACTGGTCGCGAATCTCCTGCTGGTTGAGGGTGACGTTCTCCTGGGAGGCGTAGCCGTCCTTGACGAGGTCCACCCACAGGGTGAGCGCCTCGATCGCCTCGGGCGAGGCGATGTCCGTCAGCTCGGCACCCCCGCCCCAGAAGAAGGGCAGGAACTGGAAGCTGCCCTCCTGGTCGGGACGGGCAGAGAACGCGAGGCCGTAGGTGCTGGTGGCCGGGTCGGTGAGCGCCGCTGCGGCATCCACCAGCTCGGCCCACGACGTCGGCGGCGTGATCCCCGCGGCGTCGAGCAGGTCCTTGTTGTAGTAGAGCGCCAGGGTGTTGGAGCCGACCGGCGCCCCGTAGGTCGCTCCTTCGTACTCGCCGGACGCGACGATGTTAGCCATCATCTCCGACGTGTCGATTCCGGAGGTCGCGTTGTCGACGAGGATCCCGGTCTCGGCGAACTGGGTGACGTTCGGGTTGTCCATGATGACGAGGTCCGGGGTGTCACCGGTACCGGCCGCCTGGGTGAAGGTGTCGCCGATCGACTCCGAGACCGTGCGCTCGATGGTGATCCCAGTCTCGGCCTCGCACGTCGCGATGAGCGACTCGTAGGGCGAGGACCCGGTGTTGTACTGGGTCCAGCCGTCCCACAGGGTTAGGGTCGTGGCTCCCGCCTCGCCGTCGGGCGTCGCGGTCTCCCCGTCGTCGCCCGCGCTGCAGGCAGTGGCCAGCAGAAGCGTCGGGACGGCCAGGGCGGCGGCCAGAGTCCAGCGTCGTTGCTTCACGGTCTTCCTCCTCGAAGATGTGTGGGTGGATCCCGCGAGCCGATTGGAGAACCGGTTCACCGTTCCGCATGGTAGCCACGCTTGGAGAACCGGTTCAACATCGCCAGCGAACCGGTTCTCCATCGTTACCGAATCGTGACCACACCGGGCCGCAGTGGCGGCGAACCGAGCGGCCGTCTCCTAAGGTATGGGCATGGTCACCGCTCGGGACACCGCTGCGCGCAAGGCCACGATCCGCGACGTCGCGGCCGACGCCGGGGTCGCGGCAAGCACGGTCTCCTACGTCCTGTCGGGACGCAAGAAGCTCCCGGAGCCCACGGTGCAGCGGGTGCTGGCGAGTGTCGCGAAGCTGGGGTACCGGCCCTCACCGGCCGCACGCGCCCTCGCGCTGGGCCGCACCAACATCCTCGGCCTGCTGGCCTCGTTGTCCCCCACCACGCTCGAGACGGACGTCGACATCTTCATGCGGCTCGTCCGAGCCGCCATGTACACGGCGCAGCCGCGGGGCTACGACGTGCTGATGATGGGGCGGGGCGACGACGAGCTCGCGGGCGACATCCTCGCCGACGCCATGGTGGTGATGGACATCCGGGTGGATGATCCGCGGATCCCGCTCCTCATCCACCGCGGGCTTCCCACCGTGCTCATCGGCGTGCCGCCCGACTCCCACCGGTTGAGTGCGGTCGACCTGGACTTCGCCGGGGGCACGCGCGTGATGGTCCGGCACCTCGTGGAGCTCGGGCACCGGGAGCTGGTCGTCCTCGCTCCGCCGGACGAACAGCCCAGCCACGAGCTGGCGCACCGTCGTCTGATCCGCGAGGCGCTCGTCGAGGAGTGCGCGCGGCTCGGCGTGTCGGGCCGGTACCTAGGGACCGGCACGAGCGCTGCGGAGCTCGCTGCCTGGCTCGATGACGTGCTCTCGACGCAGCCCGACCTCACCGGCGTGATCGTGACGGGTGTCGCCGCACTCGACACCTTCCTCCACCTCGTCGCCGCACGCGGGCTGCAGGTCCCCCGCGACCTGTCGGTGGTCGCGCTCGGGCCGACCGAGCAGCTGAGCCTCTCCCAGCCCTCGATCACTGTCCTCGACCTGCCCGGGCGGGTAATGGTGGCGCACGCCGTCGAACGCGCGCTCGACGAGCTCGCCGGCGCCCCGCGCGGCATCATCGAGCTGCTTCCCGCCGTGCTCGTCGAGAAGGGCTCGACGTGCCCCCCGGGGCGCGGCTTCCGCGACTGAGCGAATCCACCTCCGAGACGGGAAGCTCGGTGTTGCACTGAGCCCGGATCCGCCGATGGGGTCGCGGCTGTGGGTGGGTCGTGAGACGCGAATGCCCTTCTGACCTGGGACGATAGGACTTATCGAGGGTCCTGTTCGAGCCTGGAGAAGGGCATCCGCTCAGTGCGAGTCTGCCATGTGAAGTCCGCGCGTTTCGATGATCCGAACCTGGTGTCCACGGCCGGTCTGGTGCCTGTGATGGCGCTGGCGCAGCGCGCCGGGCTCGGCGCGCTGGTCGAGGCGCACGTGAGCGTGCCGGGGCCGGCCGGTGCGCACGCCCCGGCGAAGGTCGCCGCGGTGGTGGCTGGGATGGTCGCCGGCGCGGACAGCATCGAGGACCTGGCCGTGCTCCGCCACGGCGCGATGCGCCGGCTGTTGGCCGGGACGCCGGCGCCCACGACGCTGGGCACTCATCTGCGGGCCTATCGGTTCGGTCACGTGCGTCAGCTCGACGCGGTCGCGACCCGGGTCCTGGCCGCCCTGGCCCGGTCCACCCCGGTGCTGGCCGGGGTGGGCCAGGTCGCCTGGATCGACGTGGACGACACCATCAAGGCGATGCACGGCTACGCCCAGCAGGGCGTCGCCTACGGCTACTCGAAAGTGAAGGGGCTCAACGCCCAGCTCGCGGTGCTGTCCACCCCGATCAGCGCGCCGGTGGTCGCCGGGGCCCGGTTGCGCAAGGGCAACGTCGCCTCCGCCCACGGAGCGCCCAAGCTGATCGCCGACGCGGTAGCCACCGCCCGCCGGTGCGGAGCCGCCGGGCTGGTCACGGTCCGCGCGGACTCCGCCTACTACCAGCGCCCCGTGGTGGCCGCCGTGAGGGCAGCAGGTGCCCGGTTCTCGATCACCGCCAGGACCAACCCGCAGATCACCAAGGCCATCACCGGGATCGACGCGGACGCGTGGACTCCGATCAAGTACCCCAAAGCCGTCTTCGACGCCCTCGCCGGCGGGTGGGTCTCCGACGCCGCGGTCGCCGAAGTCCCGGTGTTCACCGCGTTCACCTCCCGACCCAAGGCCCAGCAGGTCACCGCCCGGCTGATCGTGCGCCGCGTCAAGCGACTGAACCCCGCCGCCCCCACCGGGCAGGGCGAACTGTTCGACACCTACCGCTACCACGCGGTGTTCACCGACTCGGCCGAGACGATGCTTCAGGCAGAGGCCCACCACCGCGACCACGCGATCGTCGAACATGTCATCGCCGACCTGAAGAACGGCCCCCTGGCCCACCTACCGTCGGGGGTCTTCACCGCCAACGCCGCCTGGACCACCCTTGCCGCCATCGCGTTCAACCTCACCCGCGCCGCCGCGACCCTGACCGGTGTCGGCATGGCCAAGGCCACGACCGCCACCATCCGCCGGCGCCTGATCCACGTCGCCGCCCGCGTGGTCACCACCGCCCGACGCCTGCACCTGCACCTACCGGCGACCTGGCCCTGGGCGGCAGCGTTCACCATTCTGTTCGAAGCGACCTGCGGACCACCACGACCGGCCTCGCCCTGACCACCCCGCCGACAACGGCCCCAGGAACGACCCCGCAGTGGAAACGCCGGGCACACCGGCGAACCATCCGCGCCCCCACGCCAAAGCCGCCCCAGAACGCGCCCCTCAGGCCCTCACGAAAGCACACCGGCGGATCCGGGCTGAGTAGCCGCACCAGCGGTGATGGCGGGTTCGACAACTGTCCTGAAAGTTCCACCCGGGGGTGTTCCCCCAGAAGTGGGACACCCGTTCCCCGAATTCCGGGCTCTGCCCGGGGTTCGGGCTGAGGAAGCCCGAGGGCGTCTGACCACTGGTCGGGCGCCCTTCGAGTATCGGCCCCGGGTGTGGTCGGTCGGCGATGTGCGCAAGACCGATGACGTCACGGTCAGGCGATCTGCACCGGCAGCGAACGCCGGCCCCAGTGACCGACGGCCGTGCCGAACCGACCGGGCACGACGGTGCCGCACTGGGGGCACCGGCCGTCGGCGGTCACCCGGTACGCCAGGACCGC
>Ga0209585_10000847_pt1 | contig 11951 bp, 10 predicted proteins | sample NGEPerone_FD_185491 | JGI IMG/M metagenome (GOLD analysis project Ga0209585, IMG submission 185491) | Arctic peat soil microbial communities from the Barrow Environmental Observatory site, Barrow, Alaska, USA - NGEE Permafrost154B-one... | ecosystem: Environmental > Terrestrial > Soil >... | reverse complement strand
GCCTGGTAGACCGGCGGCGGCGTGGGGGTGGGGGTGGCGGTGGGTGTCCGGCCGCCGTCGGGGTGCCACGGCGCCGTGCAGGCAGCCAAGAGCGCGGCCGCCGCGACGACGCCGACAGCCCTGAGCCGCACCATGACCATCCCTTCCGGCAGAGAACCCGACGGTCACCGAGCCTAGGGGTGGGTCCGCGCTCGCGCGGACCCGGACGTCGCCGGCGGACGACGCAAGCGGCTTGCATGAGCGGTCGTAGACTTGCGGGCATGTCGCGACGTCTGGCCGAGGTGGCCCGCAAGGTGGGTGTCAGCGAGGCGACGGTCAGCCGCGTCCTGAACGGGAAGCCGGGCGTCTCGGATGCCACCCGGGAGGCGGTGCTCACCGCGCTGGACGTGCTGGGCTACGAGCGGCCGACCAAGCTGCGAGGGGAGCGGGCCCGTCTGGTCGGGCTGGTCCTCCCCGAGCTGTCCAACCCGATCTTCCCGGCGTTCGCCGAGATCGTCGGCGGCGCCCTGGCGCAGCAGGGCTTCACGCCGGTGCTCTGCACCCAGACGGCCGGCGGTGTCTCCGAGGCGGAGTATGTCGAGCTGCTGCTCACCCAGCAGGTGTCAGGCATCGTGTTCGCGGGCGGCCTGTACGCCCAGCGTGATGCGAAGCACGACCACTACGACCGCCTGACCGCCCGGAGCCTGCCGGTGGTCCTGATGAACGCGTCGATCGAGGAGCTGCCGTTCCCCCGCGTGGCGTGTGACGACAAGGTCGCTGTCGAGCAAGCCCTTGGGCACCTCGCTTCCCTCGGCCACACCCGGATCGGGATGGTGCTGGGCCCGTCCGACCACGTGCCGTCCGAGCGCAAGCTCGACGCGGCACAGGCCATGGCCCCGCGTCTGGGTGTCCAGCTGGGTCCGGACCAGGTGGTGCGCAGCGCCTACTCCCTGGAGAGCGGCCAGGCGGCGACGACGCGTCTGCTCCGCACCGGCGTGACGGCGATCGTCTGCGCGAGCGACCCGATCGCACTCGGTGCGATCCGCGCGGTCCGCCGGGCGGGCCTGCGGGTCCCCGAGGACGTGTCGGTGGTCGGCTACGACGACTCTGCCCTGATGAACTGCACCGATCCACCGCTGACCACCGTGCGACAGCCGATCGAGCCGATGGGGCGGGCCGCGATCGACCTGCTGGTGCAGCAGATCGCCGGCGTCGAGGTCCCGGATGACGAGCTGCTCTTCGAGCCCGAGCTCGTGGTGCGTGGGTCGACCGCACCTGTGCCCGTCTGAGCAGCACTGGCCTGAGCAGCACTGGCCTGAGGAGCACCTGGCCTGAGCAGCACCCTGCCTCAGTGGGCTCCGCCCCTGCCGGCCAGGCTCTCATGTGGGTCGTAGCGTTTCCGAACCGTTACTGTTCAGTTCTTGCGCACATCTAGTCGCAACCTTTAGCGTTGCAGTCGCGACGAGATCCCCGTCCTGATCGGATCCCGCCGTCGGCCTACACCGGGCCGTCCTGCGGACGAGAGGCCAGCGGGTGACGCGCTCCGCGGCAGACGACGACGCCTGGTGGCGCGACGCAGTGATCTACCAGGTCTACGTCCGCAGCTTCGCCGACGGCGACGGCGACGGCACCGGGGACCTGCTCGGCGTGCGCTCCCACCTTCCCTACCTCCGCGACCTGGGTGTCGACGCGCTCTGGTTCACCCCGTGGTATCGCTCGCCGATGGCCGACGGCGGCTACGACGTCGCCGACTATCGTCAGATCGATCCCGTCTTCGGCGACCTCGAGCTCGCCGAGCGGGTCATCCGGGAGGCGCTCGACCTGGGCATCCGGACGATCGTCGACGTCGTCCCCAATCACGTGTCCGACCAGCACGCGTGGTTCCGGGCGGCCCTGGCGGACGGTCCCGGCTCGCCGGCGCGGTCGCGCTTCTGGTTCCGGCCGGGACGTGGCCCGGGCGGCGACGAGCCGCCGACGCACTGGGTCTCGAACTTCGGCGGTCCCACCTGGACCCGCACGACGGAACCCGACGGAACCCCCGGCGAGTGGTACCTGCACCTGTTCACGCCCGAGCAGCCCGATCTCAACTGGGACCACCCCGACGTGCGGGCAGAGCACGAGGGCGTGCTCCGGTTCTGGTTCGACCGCGGGGTGGCCGGAGTCCGGATCGACTCTGCCGCCCTGCTCGTGAAGGACGCCAGCCTGCCCGAGCTCCCGCTGGCAGCGGCGCCTGGCTGCCATCCGCACATCGACCGGGACGACCTGCACGAGATCTACCGCTCCTGGCGAGCCGTGGCCGACGCCTACCAGCCGCCGCGTGTGCTGGTCGGCGAGGTGTGGCTCGAGGACCCGGAGCGGTTCGCCCGGTACCTGCGGCCGGACGAGATGCACACGGCGTTCAACTTCGACTTCATGGCGCGTCCCTGGGACGCAAAGGAGCTCCGCCAGTCGATCGAGACGACGCTCGACGCGCACCGTGCCATCGGTGCCCCGCCCACCTGGGTGCTGTCCAACCATGACGTCACCCGGCCGGTGACCCGCTACGGACGCACGGACACCGGCTTCGCCTTCAGCGCCAAGCGGTTCGGCACGCCGTCGGACACGACGCTCGGTCGCCGTCGGGCGCGCGCCGCGGCCCTGCTGACCGCAGCCCTGCCGGGCTCCCTGTACATCTACCAGGGGGACGAGCTCGGCCTGCCGGAGGTCGAGGACCTGCCGCGGGACCTGATCCAGGACCCGATGCACATGCGGTCCGGAGGAGTCGACCCCGGGCGGGACGGCTGCCGCGTGCCGTTGCCCTGGTCCGGCGACAGCCCACCGTTCGGCTTTTCGCCCGACGACGCGCGGCCCTGGCTGCCGCAGCCGGCGTCCTGGGCGGAGCTCACTGCCGAACGCCAGGCCGCCGACCCCACTTCGACGCTCCGCCTGTACCGCGAGGCGCTGCGCATCCGGCGGCAGGACCCGGACCTGGGCGACGGGCCGCTGCGGTGGCTGGACGCGCCGTCCGACGTGCTGGCCTTCGCCCGCGGGCGGGTCGCCTGCCTGGTCAACCTCGGACCCGATCCCGTTGACCTGCCCCCGCACAGCAGCGTGCTGCTGCAGAGCGCAGCACTGACCGAAGGCCGGCTGCACCCCCACGACGCCGTCTGGCTCAGTCTCGCCGAACGGCACTGACCCACCACCAACCCGCACCACCCGCCAAGAAGGAGTGACGATGAGGTCCCCACGTTCCGTCCCTGTACTGGTTCTCACCAGTACCTTCGTGATCGGCCTGCTGGCCGGTTGCGGTTCCGATCCCGCCAGCCCGGACGCTCAGGCTACGGCTGGCACCCAGGACGAGCAGGTCACGCTGAGCGTGGTCAGCCTCATCCCTGGCTCCGAGCAGGCCGCCTTCGACGCGTTCGACGAGCGCGTCGCCCAGTTCGAGGAGATGAACCCGAACATCACCATCGAGCCCGTCGAGTACGAGTGGCGCGCGACGACCTTCGCCGCCCAGCTCGCCGGTGGAACGCTGCCCGACGTCTACGAGATCCCGCTCACCGACGCCAAGACGCTCATCGAGAACGGCCAGCTGGCCGACATCGACGCGCAGTTCAAGGCGCTGCCGTACGCGGCCGACTTCAACGAGACGCTGCTCGCCGCGGGCATGGGCGAGGACGGGAAGGTCTACGCGATCCCGGCCAAGTCCATCTACGGCGTCGCACTGCACTACAACCGCGCGCTGTTCACCCAGGCCGGACTCGACCCGGACAACCCGCCGACGACGTGGGACGAGGTCCGCGAGGACGCGAAGACCATCAAGGACGCGACGGGCGTCGCGGGCTACGCGACGATGGCCGCGAACAACACCGGTGGCTGGCAGCTGACCGCGGCGACCTACTCGCGCGGCGGCCGGGTCCAGCAGGACAACGGCGACGGCACCTACACCGCGACGCTGGACAACGACGGCACGCGGGCCGCCCTGCAGTTCCTGCACGACCTGCGCTGGGAGGACGACTCGCTCCTCGCCGACACCACGCTCGACTGGGGCACGATCAACCAGGCGTTCGCGGCCGGCCAGACCGCGATGTACACGTCCGGCTCGGACGTCTTCACCTCGCTCGTCGAGACCAACGGCGTGACCAGTGACGACTACGGCCTGACCGCCATCCCGACCGAGGGCGCCGACGCCGGGGTCCTCGTGGGTGGCACGCTTGCCGCGGTCAACGTCAAGGCCGACGACGCGACGAAGGCCGCGGCGATCAAGTGGATCGACTTCTTCTATCTGAGCAAGCTCCTCGACCAGGAGCAGGCCGTGGCCGACGCGCAGGTGCGCTTCGACAACGGCCAGCCCGTCGGCACCCCGGTGCTGCCGATCTTCAGCCGCGACCAGTACGAGCTGTCCCTGGAGTGGGTCGCGGACTTCATCAACGTCCCGCTCGACCAGATGACCGGGTACACGAGCGTGATGTTCGACCAGCCGGTCGTGGGTGAGCCCAGCCGTTCGACGCAGGAGACCTACGGCGCGCTGGACGTGATGATCCAGGCCGTGCTGTCGGATCAGAACGCCGACATCGACGCCCTCGTCCAGCAGGGCAACACAACGGTCCAGGCACTGCTGGACGCTGACTGACCCAGCGCGGCGCCCGGTCGGCCACGTGCTGACCGGGCGCCGCGACCGGCAGCCCGGTCTCCCACACCCCCGACGAGAGAGCCCAGCATGACCAGCTACCAGGTCGTCCAGATCATCGAACCGTCAGGACGGCGGCACACGCTGGCGGACTGGGTCCGCCGCGGCGGCCTGAGCCGGCTGGTGTTTGCCCTCCCGCTGCTGGTCGTCTTCGGCGTCTTCTCCTGGTTGCCGATCGGCCGTGCGGTCGTGATGAGCTTCCAGGAGACCAACCTGATCGAGAGCTCGTGGGTCGGCATGGACAACTTCCGCGCCGTGTTCGCCGACCCGCTGCTGGGCCAGGCGGTCCGCAACACCGGATGGTTCGCGCTTCTCGCGCTGGTCTTCGGCTACCCGGTGCCGCTGGTCGGTGCGGTGCTGATGAGCACCGTGCGCAGGATGAAGGGCCTGTACTCCGTGCTGGCCTACCTGCCCGTCGTCGTGCCGCCGGTGGTCGCCGTGCTGCTGTGGAAGTTCTTCTACGACCCCCGCCCCGAAGGTGTGTTCAACACGATGCTCGGCTGGGTGGGTCTTGGGCCCTTCCCGTGGTTGCAGGACCAGACCTGGGCGATGCCGTCCCTGGTCCTGGAGGCCACCTGGGCAGCGGCCGGCGGCACGGTGATCATCTACCTGGCCGCGATGACCAGCGTGCCGGCCGAGCTGTACGACGCGGCCGAGGTGGACGGCGCCTCGCTCTGGCGCAAGATCTGGCACGTCACGATGCCGCACCTGCGCGGCGTCCTGCTGATCACCCTGATCCTGCAGATCATCGGGACGGCCCAGGTGTTCCTGGAGCCGTACCTGTTCACCAGCGGCGGCCCGGCCAACGCGACGGTGACCGTCCTGCTGCTCATCTACCGCTACGCGTTCGGGCAGAGCCTGGGCAGCGACTACGGGATGGCGACCGCCCTGAGCCTGCTGCTGGCGCTCTTCCTTGGCGTGCTGTCCCTCGTCTACTTCAGGCTCACTCGAAGCTGGAGCACCTCATGACCCTCATCCGCACCGCCGCGCCGGTCAGCCATGGCCGTCGCGCGACCCCGCCGGACGACCCGCCGGCGTCGCCCCGCCGCAGGCCGCGCAGGGCCCAGCGGGACGCCGAGCGAGGTGCGGTGTCTGAGGCGGACTGGCACCGTCCGGTGCTCCGTCGCAGCCTCGGTGCCTCCCACATCGCGATGCTCGCCCTGCTGGTCGTCTGGGGCATCGGGCCGCTTCTGCTGCTGGTGAAGTTCGCGGTCACCCCGACGCAGGACATCCTGCGCACCCCGCTGGCGCTCTTCCCGCACGGGTTCGCCTTCGAGAACCTCGACGAGGCGTGGAACGACGTCCGGGTCAGCCACTACTTCCTGAACACGATCGCGATCGCGGCGGGGGCCTGGGTGAGCCAGGTCCTCGTCGCGACGACCGGCGGGTACGTGCTGTCGGTGCTGCGCCCGCGATACGGCAAGGTGCTGCAGTGGGCGGTGCTCGCGACGCTGTTCGTGCCGGCAGTCGTGCTGCTCGTACCGCTCTACCTGACCATCCTCGACCCGCCCGTCGGGCCCTCGATGCTGAACACCTTCTGGGCGGTGTGGCTGCCGGCCGGGGCGAGCGCGTTCAACGTGGTCCTCGTCGCTCGCTTCTTCGACTCGCTGCCCCGGGAGGTGTTCGAGGCGGCGCGGATGGACGGCGCGGGCCCGTTCCGGCTGTTCTGGTCCATCGTGCTGCCGATGAGCCGGCCGATCCTCGGTGTGGTCTCCGTGTTCGCGGTGATCGCCTCGTGGAAGGACTTCCTCTGGCCGCTCCTCGTGCTGCCCAACCCCGACCTGCAACCGCTGTCCGTGCGCCTGCCGTCGCTGCAGGGCTCCACCGACATGGGTGTGCTGATGGCCGCGCTGGCGATCTCCACGATCCTGCCCGTTGTGCTCTTCGCGGTGTTCCAGCGGATGTTCCTGCGCGGCGCCGGCCTCGGGGGTGCGGTGAAGGGATGAGCTGGGCCGGCCCGCGCCTCCGGTGGCGATCCTGACCCGGAAATCCACTTGGCAGGCTCCGGACGCCGACGTAGCGTCGTGCGTACACGGGAGAGGAGGTGGTCCAGAAGATGAAGTCTTCCCGGACGCGTGAGGTGACTGCCAGCTAGTCGCCCGAGTGCATCGGACGGATTGCCTCCGGTCCCGAGCCGCTGAGCGGCAGGCGAGACCCGGGCAGTCACCGCAGCCCGTGGGTGCCGTGCCATCGTCCAGCACGGCGTGCCGAAAGGTAGCCCACGGGCTGTTCCACGCCTGCAGGCGGGCGCCCCGCACCGGGCCGAGGACGCTGGGCCGGCCCGCGTCGGGTGTCAGACCCGCCCGTAGCGCGACATGATCATCCTGGTCAGGCCGGTGGAGGCGCCCATGCTGGAGCCCAGCGCACTGGCGAAGTCCGGACCGAATCTGGAGCCCACCAGGGCGCCGATCAGGGCGCCGGTCACGGCGAACACCAGCACGTGGACGGACTGGTTGGCCGTCCCGCGGAGCAACCAGCCGAGGCCGAACGCCACGGTGGGTCCGACCAGCACGAAGAGCAGCGCGCCGCCGCCGCCCAGCGCCAGCGTCATCTGGCCGACCGTGGTCGGCGGGTCGGTGGTGGCGAGCACCTCCGGCGGCACCAGTGCCACCAGCCAGATGAAGATCAGGGCCATGAAGATGGCGCCCGCCACGAGGCAGCCGATGAACACCTGGCCGACGCCGAAGCTGACCGCCCAGGGCTGGCGGGGGTTGACCACCGCGGGGTCGTGCATCATGCGGGCCAGCCTAGGGCCGGACGGGCGACGCCCCGCGCCCCCGTGGGAGGATCGGGCGTGCCGCTCTTCGCCCCCTACTCCCCGGACGTGCGGGGCGTCGTGGACGAGGGCATCGTCGTCCGGCCGGCCGGCGCGCACGACGTCGCGGGCGTCGTCGTGGTGGCCGAGTCCCGGGGCCCGCAGGCCGAGGGGTACGCCGACCGGGTGGCCGGCTGGGTCGACGACCCGGCCCCTCGGGTGCTGGTCGCGGACCGGGACGGCGCCGTCGTCGGCTGGGCGATGGCCGGGCCCCGGGCCGACGGGCCGGACGCCCCGGCCGGGTACTACGTGGGGGCCCTGACCGTGCTGCCCGAGGAGCGGCGGCGCGGCGCGGGGGACCGGCTGCTCGCGGGCCTGTGCGACTGGACCTGGGGGCGGGCGACGCGGCTGTGGAGCGTGGTCAACGCGCGCAACCTCGCCTCGATCGCGGTGCACCGGCGGCACGGGTTCGACGAAGTGGACCGCGGGCCGGCGTTCGCGGGCGTCACGTTCACCGGCGGCGAGGGCGTGCTGTTGCGCGCCGACCGCCCGCCGGCCACCCCACCGCGGGCGACCCGAGGAGAGCGTTGATGGCGACGTACCGCGTGATGACCGTGTGCACCGGCAACATCTGCCGCTCCCCGATGGCGCAGGTGGTCCTGGCCGAGTGGCTGCGGCGCGCGGGGCTGGCTGATGTCGCGGTGGACTCCGCCGGGATCAGCGACGAGGAGCACGGCCGCCCGATCGATCCCCGCGCGGCCCGCGTGCTCGCCGCGCACGGCTACCGGGTCCCGGCGCACCGGGCCAAGCGGATCACCGCGGCCGACCTCGCCGAGCGCGACCTGGTGCTCGCCATGACGTCCTCCCACGCCCGGGCGGTGCGGTCGCTCGCCCGGAGTGACGCCGCGATCGCCGAACGGGTGCGGATGTACCGCGGATTCGACCCGTCAGCTGGCACCGAGGGGCCGGAGCACCTGCTGGACATGGATGACCCCTGGTACGGCGACGAGGCCGGCTTCGAGGGGACCCTCGCGGAGATCGAGGCAGCCGCCGACGCGGTCGTCGAGCACGTGCGGCAGGCGCTGGCCGCTCGCGATCACTGACCCGACGCCGAGGCCGACGTCCGGTGGCTCGCGGAGCGAAGGGCTACCCGCCGGAGCGCCCGGAGGACAAGACCGGGAGCGACCGTCGAGGTCGTGGTCGGCGGCACTGCAGATCGGAGTTCATGGTGAAGTTCACGACCTACCAGGACAAGGCGTCGGCGCAGAGCGCGATCGACCGGATCAAGTCCGACGCTGCCGGTGCAGCCGTCGTCGACGAGACCACCGCCTGAGACCAGCGGTCATCGAGCAGCACGGGGCTCTATGCTCGACGAGGTCAACAACCGAACACCTGCTGTTCGAGCTGCGGCGGGAGAGCCCCCGTCGGTCCGGTCGCCGGACCGGTCGGGGCGCCGAAGGAGCAACCCTCCCCGGGAAACTCTCAGGCACCCGTACCGCCGCAGCGAGGCAACTCTGGAAAGCGGCCCGAAGGGGTCCACCGACGGTGCACGCCGGGACCTGGTTCACGCCGGTCCCGGCCAAACTCTCAGGTAAGGGCGTAAGCCCTCGATGACAGAGCGGGGAGGCCCGCCGGCTCGCGCCCTGCGAGCACGCACCCTGGAGCCGCCTGTGACCCGCACACCCGCCGCCCGCGCGTTCGTCGACCGGCACATCGGCCCCCGGCCGGACGACGTCGCCCGGATGCTGGAACGGATCGGCGCGCCCTCCCTCGACGCCCTGATCGACCAGGCCGTGCCCGCCGCGATCCGGACCGGTCGGCCGCTCGACCTGCCGCCGGCCCGGAGCGAGGCCGAGGTGCTGGCCGCCCTGCACGCCATCGCGGACCGCAACACGGTGCTGACCTCGATGATCGGGCTCGGGTACCACGGCACCCACACGCCCGCCGTGATCCGGCGCAACGTGCTGGAGAACCCCGGCTGGTACACGTCGTACACGCCCTACCAGCCCGAGATCAGCCAGGGTCGGCTGGAGGCGCTGCTCAACTTCCAGACCGTGATCGCCGACCTGACGGCGCTGCCGATCGCCGGTGCCTCCCTGCTGGACGAGGCGACCGCGGTCACCGAAGCCGTGCTGCTGATGCGGCGAGCCGTGCAGGGGCGCGAGGCCGGCGTCGTCGTCGTGGACGCCGAGTGCCTGCCGCAGACGCTCGCCGTGCTGCGCGGTCGGGCCGACGCGATCGGCCTGCCCCTCGTGGTCGCGGACCTGACCGGCGGGCTGCCCACTGACGCGCCGGACGACGTCGTTGGTGTCGTCGTGCAGCAGCCCGGCGCGTCCGGCCTGCTGCGGGACCTGCGCCCGCTGATCGAGCAGGCGCACGGGCGTGGCGCCCTGGTGACGGTCGCCGCGGACCTGTTGTCGCTGGCCCTGCTGACGCCGCCCGGTGAGCTGGGCGCCGATGTCGCCGTCGGCTCCGCGCAGCGGTTCGGTGTCCCGCTGTTCTACGGCGGCCCGCATGCCGCCTACATCTCCGTGCGGTCCGGCCTGGAGCGGATGCTGCCCGGCCGCCTGGTCGGCGTGAGCGTCGACGCCGACGGCGCGGTGGCCTACCGACTCGCCCTGCAGACCCGTGAGCAGCACATCCGTCGCGAGAAGGCGACGAGCAACATCTGCACCGCCCAGGCCCTGCTGGCCGTGGTGGCGGCGATGTACGCCGTCTACCACGGGCCCGACGGCCTGCGCGCGATCGCCGAACAGGTCCACGCCCACGCCGTCGCGCTCGCCGACGGCCTGCGCGCGGCCGGGGTGGACGTCGTGCACGGCGCCTTCTTCGACACCGTCCTGACCCACGTCCCGGGCCAGGCCGACGCCGTGGTCGCGGCAGCCCTCGAGGCCGGCATCAACCTGCGCCGGGTCGACGCCGACCAGATCGGGATCACCACCGACGAGACGACGACGCCCGCTCATGTCGAGGCGGTGCTGGACGCGTTCCGGGTTGCGTCCGGCGCGGGCGGCGCGGCCAGAGGCGGCGAGTCGCGAGCTGCCGTGCCGGACTGGCCGGAGGCGCTGCGGCGCACCAGCGAGTACCTCACGCACCCGACGTTCCACCGGTACCGCTCCGAGACGGCCATGATGCGCTACCTGCGCCGTCTCGCGGACAAGGACCTGGCGCTGGACCGGACGATGATCCCGCTGGGCTCGTGCACCATGAAGCTGAACGCCGCGGTGGAGATGGAGCCGATCTCCTGGCCGGCGTTCGCGGACATCCACCCGTTGGCACCCGCCGACCAGGCGGCCGGGTACGCCGAGCTGATCGCCGACCTCGAGCGCTGGCTCGCCGAGATCACCGGGTATGCCGCGGTCAGCATGCAGCCCAACGCCGGGTCGCAGGGCGAGCTGGCCGGACTGCTCGCGATCCGGGGCTACCACCGCTCGCAGGGCCAGGACCAGCGCAGGGTCTGCCTGATCCCGGCATCGGCACACGGCACGAACGCGGCGTCGGCGGCTCTGGCGGGGATGCGCGTCGTCGTCGTCGCGACCGCGCCAGACGGCTCGATCGACGAGGCCGACCTGCGGGGCAAGCTCGCCGAGCACGGCAACACCGTCGCGGCGCTGATGCTCACCTACCCCTCGACGCACGGCGTGTACGAGGCGCAGGTGCGCGACGTCTGCGCGCTGGTGCACGACGCCGGCGGTCAGGTGTACATCGACGGCGCCAACCTGAACGCCCTGGTCGGGCTGGCCCGGCCCGGGGAGCTGGGCGGCGACGTCTCGCACCTGAACCTGCACAAGACCTTCTGCATCCCGCACGGTGGTGGTGGGCCCGGCGTCGGACCGGTGGCCGTTGCCGCGCACCTGGCGCCGTTCCTGCCCGGGCGGGACGCCGCGCCGGTGTCGGCGGTGCCGCAGGGCTCGGCGGGGATCCTGCCGATCTCCTGGGCCTACGTTGCGCTGATGGGCGCGGAGGGGCTGCGGTCCGCGACCGAGCATGCGGTGCTCACCGCCAACTACGTCGCCGCGCGCCTCACCGAGCACTTCCCGGTGCTGTACACCGGACCGGGCGGCCATGTCGCGCACGAGTGCATCCTCGACCTCCGCGCGCACACGGCCGCCACCGGTGTGACAGCGGAGGACGTCGCGAAGCGGCTGATCGACTACGGGTTCCACGCGCCGACGCTCGCCTTCCCGGTCGCCGGAACGCTGATGGTCGAACCGACCGAGAGCGAGGACCTGGTCGAGCTCGACCGGTTCTGCGACGCGATGGTCGCCATCCGTTGGGAGATCGCCCGGGTGGCCGCGGGCGAGTGGCCGGCGGCGGAGTCGCCGCTGCGGGGCGCGCCGCACACCGCGGCGTCCGTTGCGGCCGACACCTGGGACAAGCCGTACTCGCGCGAGCTCGCGGCGTTCCCGCTGCCGAGCCTGCGCACCGACAAGTACTGGCCACCGGTTCGCCGGATCGACAACGCGGCCGGGGACCGGAACCTGATGTGCGCCTGCCCACCGATCGAGGAGTACGTATGAGTGCGTCCGACGACGCCCCCACCACCCC
>Ga0209585_10000845_pt1 | contig 11977 bp, 12 predicted proteins | sample NGEPerone_FD_185491 | JGI IMG/M metagenome (GOLD analysis project Ga0209585, IMG submission 185491) | Arctic peat soil microbial communities from the Barrow Environmental Observatory site, Barrow, Alaska, USA - NGEE Permafrost154B-one... | ecosystem: Environmental > Terrestrial > Soil >... | reverse complement strand
CGGCACTCCTGGCGCTGGGCGCGACGGAGCACGCCCACGCCGTTGACACCGAGGCGGCGCTCGCCCATCTCGGCGGAGCGCCGCGCCGGGGCCATCCCTCCGCGCCGGACGTCGACGGCGACCCCGACGTGCCCGGCGACATCCCGGCGGAGATCGCTCTGCAGATCGTGGGCGCCTTCGACCCCATGCACGGCGGCCTGGGCGCCGACCCCAAGTTCCCGCAGCCGGACGTGTTCGCGTTCGTGCTCGCCTACGCGGAGCTGCGCGGCGGCGGGGACCCGCTGCACGTCGCGCCCCACACCAGCGCGCTGGTGACGCCGGCGCGCGTCCACGAGGTGGTGCGCACCACGATGGAGGGGATGGCCGGCGGCGGCCTCTACGATCACGTCGCCGGAGGGTTCTTCCGCTACGCCACGCGACGCGACTGGACCGTCCCGCACTACGAGAAGATGCTGGAAGACAACGCTCGCCTGGCCGGCTTGTACCTCGAGGCCGCGGTGCTGGCCGACGGCCCCGGCGCGCTCTATCGCGCCGCCGCCGAGGGCACGATCGACTACCTCCTTGCCACGCTGTGGCGCGCCCATCCGCCGGCCTTCGGCGGCAGCCAGGACGCGGACGAGCACTACTACCGCCTCGACGCCGCGGGGCGCGCAGAGCTGCCGGAGCCCTTCGTGGATCCCACCGTGTACGTGGACTGGAACGCGCTGGCGGCACGGGCGCTGCTGCGCGCGGCGCCCGTGCTCCAGCGCCCCGAGCTCACGGAGCGCGCCGTCGAGGTGCTCGGCTTTCTCTGGGAGCACGGCCGTCGCGACGCCGCGATGGCGCACTACCTCACGCCGGCCGGTGAGGCTGGTCCCGGCGCGCCGTTGCTCGTCGACCAGGCGACGATGGCGTCGGCCTTGCTGGACGCCTACGAGGTCACCGCCGAGCGGCAGTGGCTGGAGAGCGCGCAGGCGCTCGCCGGCTGGGCCGGCGAGCGCCTGCGCGCCGCCGACGGCCGCCTGCACGACCGCCTGGCCGAGCCCGGCGCCAGCGCCGGGCTTCTGGCGCGCCCGCTCCCGGTGCTCGAGGAGAACGCGCTCATGACCGAGGTGCTCCTGCGCCTCGAGGCGTACACCGGCGAGAGCGCCTGGCGCGACCGGGCGCGCGAGATCCTTACCGCGTGGGCGACGCACTACGCAGAGCACGGCGTCGCGGCGGCGGCGTACGGACAGGCGCTGCTTCGCTACCTGGAACGGCCGGACCACATCGTCGTCGTAGGGAGCCGCGGCGATGCCGCGGCGCGGCGCCTGCACGGCGCCGCGCTGTCCGCGCCGCGGCCGCTCCGCACGGTGCAGCTCCTCGACCCGGCCGACGCGGCCGACGCGCAGCAGATGACCGCGGCAGGCTTCGCGCGGGCCGCGGCCCCGACCGCCTACGTGTGCCGCGGAGCCAGCTGCCTGGCGCCTGTCACCGACCCCGACGAGCTGGGCCGGCCGCTCCCTTGAGTGAGATTCTGCGAGAATGTGGAACGACTACCGAAACGGACCCGCGACGGAGGGATGATGCTCACGCTCTATCAGGTTGAATGGTGCCCCTACTGTCACCGGGTACGCCAGGTGATGACCGAGCTCGGCCTCACGTACATCACGGTCAACGTCCAGGCCGACCGCGATGAGCGCGCCGACGTGATGGCCATCTCCGACCAGGCCGGCGTCCCCCTGCTGCAGGACGGCGACAAGGTCTTCAGCGACTCGGACGAGATCCTCGAGTACCTGCGCAGCACCTACCCGGCGCCCGAAGACGCCGAGAAACACGCCGCCCTCGGCGCCTGGCGCGCCGTCGGCGCGCTCTCCATCCCTCCACGGGCCGCGCTGGCGCGTCTCCGCCAGCTGCTCGAGGAGAGAGGCTTCAAGATCGTCGCCCAGATCAAGGGACCGAAGATCAGCGAGCTCCTGCCCAAGGAGTACGTGCTGCTGGAGGTCACCGTGCCCGTGGCGGCCGTCAAGAGCGTGGAGATCGATCCTCTGGCGCCCGCCGCCGTCCTGTTGCCGATGGCCGTGATGCCGGCCGACGGCGGCGGCAGCGTGGTCGCCGCCGCCGATCCCGTGGGCCAGGTCTGGCTCTACGGCGAGCCGCCGCTCAGCAAGATCCAGTCGGCGGTCAAGAAGCGTCTGGTCGAAGTGCTGGACGCGCTCTGACGCAGAGTCACCCCCAGCGATACATGCGCAGGCTGAGCCACCCGGTCACGATCGCGATGGCACCGAGCACGATGAGCGCCGTCGTGTCCCACCCGGTGCCGTTCCAGGCCGCCTGCAGGGCGTCGACTGCGTAGGTAAGCGGCAGGAAGTCGCCGATGCGCTTCATGGTGTCGCTCATCACCGCGGTCGGCGGGCCGGCGCCGCCGAGGAACAGCATCACGAAGAAGAGCATGAGGCCGGCGCCCTGGGCGGCGCGCGTGCTGGGCATGACCGCCCCGAGCAGAGTGCCGCTGCCGGCGAACGCCGCCGCGGTGACGAGGAACACGGCGGCGAGCTGCGCCAGCGAGTCGGGGAAGTGCACCGGGTAGAAGACCGCCCCGAAGGCGGCGACCAGCACCGAGCCCACCACGCCGAGCACCAGCGCCGCCAGGACCTGCGATCCGAGCACGGCCCAGACGGGCACGAGCGAAGCCTGGAAGCGGCGCAACACGCCCCCGGCGCGGTAGCCGGTGAGCCGCGCCGGCAGCATGATCACGCCCACCGACATCGCGACCACGGCGATGTAGGCCGGCACGTAGTAGTTCATCGCCCCGATGTCGCCGAAGACGCGCCGGTCGGTGCCGCCCGGCTGGTTGCCAAACACTTCGCCGAGCACGAACAGCAGCACGACCGGGAAGGCGAACGTGAACACCAGGGTGGTGGGCTCACGCAAGAAGAGCTTCAGCTCGATCCAGGTGAGCTTGAACAGCACACGGATCCCGCCGCGCCGCCCGCCCATCAGTCCTCCACCAGGTGGCCGGTGAGTTTGAGGAAGACGTCCTCGAGGCTCGGCTCGATGACGCGCAGGTCGTCAGGGGCGAGGCCGCGCTCGACGAGGGCCGCGCCGACGTAGGCGACCAGCGGCCCCGTCCCTTCGACGACCACCCGGGGCCCGCGCCGGGTGACGCTGCGCGCGCCCGGCACGCTCATCAGCCACTGCACGTCCTGGTCCGGAGCGCTGAACACGACCTGCTCGAGCGGGTCGTAGCGCACGACCAGCCCGCGCGGCGTGTCGAGCGCGATGACGGCGCCCTTGTCGACCACCGCGACGCGGTCGCAGAGCCGCTCCGCCTCGTCCATGAAGTGAGTGACGAGGACGACGGTGGTGCCGCGGTCGCGGATCTTCTCGATGAGGTCCCAGGCGATGCGCCTGGCGGCGGGGTCGAGCCCGGTCGTCATCTCGTCGAGGAAGACGACCTCGGGGTCACTGACCAGCGCCAGGGCGATGAACAGCCGCTGGCGCTGCCCGCCGGAGAGGCTCGAGAACGAAGCGCTGCGCTTCTCCGCGAGCCCCCACTGCTCGAGCTGCTCGCGCCAGTCGCCGGCGCCGGGAGTGAGGGAGGCGAAGAGGTCGAGCGCCTCCCACACCCTCATGTGGTCGGGGAGGCGCGACTCCTGGAGCTGGCAGCCCATGCGCCCCCGCAAGGCGCCGGCATGGGCGCGCGGATCCTCGCCGAGCACGCGCACCATGCCGGCGGTGGGCGTGCGCAGCCCCTGCACGCACTCAACGATGGTGGTCTTGCCGGCGCCGTTCGAGCCCAGCAGGCCGAAGATCTCGCCGCGCTCGACCGCAAAGGAGACGTCTGCGACGGCGACCACGTGGTGGCCGTAGACCTTGCGCAGGTGCTCGACGGTGATGACGGGCGGCATGCCCTTGAGCCTACCCGATATCGGGCCGGCCGCGCCGCAGGCTCACTCCACCGCCGTCGAGTAGCCCCCGAAGAGCGACAGCGTGCGCGGCGGGAGCTCCGGGTCGGACCACTGGCCGAGCTGCTGAAAGCGCTCGCGGCGCCGGCGCCGGCGCTCCTGAGGCGCGATGCCGTCGAGCTCGGCCAGCGCTTCGGCGATGGCCTCGCCGACGCTGGCCGCGGCGACCTCGGGGTTGTGGTGGGCGCCGCCACGCGGCTCCGCGACGACGCGCTCCACGACCCCCAGCTCCAGAAGGTGCGAGGCGGTCGGCTTGAGGGCCTCGGCGGCCTGCGGCGCAAAGGCCGCGTCGCGCCAGAGGATCGCGGCGCAGCCCTCGGGCGTGATCACAGAGTAGGTGGCGTTCTCCTGCATGAGCACGCGGTCGGCGACGGCGAGGGCGAGGGCCCCGCCCGAGCCGCCCTCGCCGATCACCGTGGCGATGACCGGGACGCTGAGGCGCGCCATCTTGAGCATGGTGTCGGCGATGGCGCGCGCCTGGCCGCCCTCCTCGGCGGCCACGCCCGGGTACGCGCCCGGCGTGTCCACGAACGACAGCACAGGGAGGCCGTGCCTCTCGGCCAGGGCGAACAGCCGCTGCGCCTTGCGGTAGCCCTCCGGCTTGGCCATGCCCCAGCTGTGCAGCTCCTGCTCGTCGAGCGTCTTGCCCTTCTGGTGGCCGACGACCAGCACGGCGCGGCCGCGGAACCAGCCGAGCCCGCCCACGATGGCCGGGTCGTCGGCGCGCAGGCGGTCGCCCTTGAGCTCCTCGAAGCCTTCGATGAGGTACCCGATGTAGTCGCGCGTCCGCGGCCTGCCCTTGTGGCGCGCGATCTCGACGGTCACCCAGGCGTCATGGCGACGGCTCTTTCGCTGCAGGCTCTTCAGCCTCGCCTGCAGCTTCTCGATCTCCTCCGACAAATGGACGCCGGGCATAAGTGGCAAACGCTTTAGCTCGCTCAAACGCTGTCTGAGCCATCCCACCCTTGCCTCGTTCTCGTCCGCCGGTCGTTGTGACTCGGTCAGGTTCCTCACCTCCCCCCAGCAATCGCAGGTAGTTGCCGACCTTCACGCGCAGGTCCTTGCGCGCCACCACCGCGTCGAGGTGGCCGAGCTGCAGGTTGCGCTCGGCGCTGCCGAAGCCCTCCGGCAGCTTCTCGTGCGTGGTCTCGGCGATCACGCGCGGGCCGGTGAAGGACAGTTGCGCACCGGGCTCGGCGATACAGATATCGGCGAGCGTCGCGAAGCTCGCCACCACGCCCCCGGTGCACGGGTCGGCGAGGATGGTCACAAAGGGCGAGGCGGCCTCGTTGATGAGATCCACCGCGCAGCTCGTCTTGGCCATCTGCATGAGGCTCAGGATGCCTTCCTGCATGCGGGCGCCGCCGGAGCTGCAGACTGCCACCAGTGGCAGGTCTTCTCCCGCGGCCAGCTCCGCGCTGCGCCACAGCTTCTCACCGACGACGCTGCCCATGCTGCCGCCCATGAAGCCGAAGTCCATGACGGCGAGCACGCACTGCGTGCCGTCGATGGCGGCCGTCCCGGTGACGATCGCCTCGCTCAGGCCCGTCTTGGCCTGCGCCTCGCGCACGCGTTCCGGGTACGTCTCGAGATCGGTGAACTTGAGAGGATCGAGCGTGAGCACGTTGCTCCAGAGCTCGCGGAAGATGCCCTCGTCGACGAGCTGCCGGATCCGCTCGCGGGCGCTGATGCGCAGGTGGAAGCCGCAGTGCGGGCACACCATGAGGTTGCCGCGGACCTCGGCGAGCCGGGCGGGCTGCTGGCACGAAGGACAAGCCCATTCCGGCTTCACAGGGTCGGGGCCGCGACGCTCGATCTCGACAGTGACGTTCATGAGGGAGGTGCGGCTGGTCTTCAGCCGTCGAAGCGGCGGAAGACCAGCGTGACGTTGTGGCCGCCGAAGCCGAAGCTGTTGCTGGCGGCCACGTCGACCTTGTGGAAGCGCGACTTGAGAGGCACGTAGTCCAGGTCGCAGGCCGGGTCGGGATCGGTGAGGTTGATGGTCGGCGGCAGCAGGCTGTTCACGATCGTGAGCACGGTGGCCACCGCCTCGATCGCTCCGGAGGCGCCCAGGCAGTGGCCGATCATCGACTTGTTCGACGAGATGGCGACACTCCGCGCGTGCTTGCCCAGGGCGACCTTGATGGCTTTGGTCTCGGCGATGTCGCCGGCGCTGGTGGCCGTGCCGTGGGCGTTGATATAGTCGATCGCCGACGGTTCGAGACCGGCCTCCTTGAGCGCCATCTTCATGGCCCGCGCCTGCGACTTGCCGGTCTCGTCCGGCAACGTCATGTGGAAGGCGTCCGAGCTCATGCCGGCGCCGGCCAACTCGGCGTAGATGCGGGCGCCGCGGGCCTGGGCGTGCTCGAGGCTCTCGAGCACCAGGCAACCGGCGCCTTCGCCGATCACGAAACCGTCGCGGCCGGCGTCGAAGGGCCGCGAGGCATGCTCCGGGTCGTCGTTGCGCAGGCTGAGCGCGCGGGCGGCGGCAAAGCCGGCCACGCCGACCGGGCTCACGGGCGCCTCGCTGCCGCCGGCGAACATCACCTCGGCGTCGCCATGGCGGATGATGCGCGCCGCGTAGCCGATGGCGTCGGAGCCGGCGGCACAGGCGGTAACGGTGGCGCTCAAGGGGCCCTTGATGCCCAGCTCGAGCGAGACGTGCGCCGCGCCCATGTTGGGGATCATCATCGGCACGAGCAGCGGGTTCACGCGGTCCGGGCCCTTGGTGAGGAGCTTGTCGATCTCGGTGTGCAGCGTCTGCAGGCCGCCGACGCCGCTGCCGACCACCGCCCCGACCCGGTCCGCCTCGGGGCGGGGGTCGAACTCAGCGTCGGCGGCCGCCAGCTTGGCGGCCGCGACCGCGTACCGCGAGAAGAGGTCGAGCCTCCGCACCTGGCGCTTGTCGATGAAGTCCTCGGCGTCGAAGTCCTTGACCTCGGCGGCGATGTGCACCTTGTAGTCGCTGGTGTCGAAGCGCGTGATCGGCCCGACGCCCGACTCGCCGGCGACGAGCCGCCGCCAGAACGTGTCGACGTCGTTGCCCAGCGGCGAGACCACGCCGAGACCGGTGACGACGACTCTGGTGGTGGGCGTCATCACATGCCCAATCCGCCGTCGACCGGGAGCGTGACGCCCGTGACGAAGCGCGCCTGCGGAGAGGCGAGGAAGACGACGGCGTGGGCCACGTCGGCCGTCGTCCCGATGCTCTTGAGCGGCGTCGCGTCGACGATCAGCTTGCGCGTCTCCTCGGGCAGGGCCTGCGTCATCGGCGTGTCGATGTAGCCGGGAGCGATGGCGTTGACGCGTACGCCGCGCGCGCCGAGCTCCTTGGCCAGCGACTTGGTGAGGCCGATGATGCCCGCCTTGGCTGCCGCGTAGTTGGCCTGCCCCGCGTTGCCGCGCCGGCCCACCACGCTTGAAAGATTGATGATACAGCCTGTGCGGCGGCGGAACATCTTGCGCGCCGCCGCCTTGCTCACCAGGAACGTGCCGCGCAGATGCGTGGCGATGACGCTGTCGAAGTCGGCCGGGTCCATCATCATCACGACGTTGTCGCGAGTGATGCCCGCGTTGTTGACCACGACGGCCAGGGGGCCGAGCTCCGCTTCGGCACGCTCGACCATGGCGTTGACCTGCTCCTCGTCGGAGACGTCGGCCATGACGACGAGGCCCCTGCGGCCCAGCGCCTCGATCTCGGCGACGACGGCCGCGCAGGCGGCTTCGTCGGCGAAATCGTTGACGGCGACGTCGGCGCCGGCCGCGGCCAGGCTGAGCGCGATAGCGCGCCCTATGCCGCGGCCGGCGCCGGTCACCAGCGCAACGGATCCTGTCAGGTCAAGCTCGACGCTCACGCGACCTCCCAATAGCGTGGGTCTTCGCGCAGCGCCCCGATGGTGTCGGCGTCGGCGGCCCGGGCCACCGTCACCTCCGGGGCGATGCGTCGCACGAGGCCGCTGAGCACGCTGCCGGGGCCGACCTCAAGGAACGAATCATACCCTGCCGCATACAGGGTCTTCACGGACTGGGTGAAGCGGACCGGCGAGACGAGCTGCCGCGACAGCAGCTCGACGAAGTCGCCGGTCTCGAGCTCGAGGCTGCAGACCGAGAAGAACGCCGGGTCCGGCGTGTGCCATTCGGTCGCCTCGAGCTCGGCGCGCAGCGGCGCCTGGGCCGCCGCCATCAGCGGCGAATGAAAGGCGCCGCTCACGACCAGCGGGATCACTCTCTTGGCGCCGGCCTCCGTGGCCTTGGCGGCCAGGTCGTCCAGAGCGGCCTTCGCGCCGCTCACCACGACCTGGCCGGGGCCGTTGAAGTTGGCCGGCCACACGCCGTCGCCGCCGGACGTCAGCTCTTCGACCTTCTCGTCCGGCAGCCCGATGACGGCGGCCATGCCGCCGGGGTTCGCCTCGGCGGCGCGCAGCATCTCCTGGCCGCGCCGCCGCACCAGCCGCAGCGCGTCGGCGAACGACAGCGCGCCGGTGGCGACCAGCGCCGAGTACTCGCCAACGCTGTGGCCGAAGGCGGCGTCGAAGCGCAGCCCAGCATCGGCCAGGATGCGGAAGATGCCGATGGAGTTGGCCAGCAGCGCCGGCTGCGTCACATCGGTGCGCGCCAACGTCTCGGCCGGACCCATGGCGCAGACCTGCTCGAGGTCGAAGTCGAGCACGTCCGAGGCTTCGGCGTAGCTGTCGCGCATCTGCGGATAGGCGGCGCAGAGGTCGCAGCCCATGCCGACGGCTTGGGACCCCTGGCCGGGGAACATCAGTGCGAGCTTACTCATCATGACGCCCTCCAGGACGCTGTGTGTCGATGCGACTCAGTGCTTACTCCGAACGGCGACGAAACGCGGCCGAGACGCTGCTGCGGCGCCGTCACAACTCCCACTTGGTGAGGCACGAGCCCCACGTGAGCCCGGCGCCGAACCCGGCCATCAGCAGCGTATCGCCCTTCTTCAGGCGGCCGTTCTGGCTGGCCTCGTGCAGGCAGATCGGGATGGAGGCGCACGAGGTGTTGCCGTAGCGGTCCAGGTTGGCGAACACCTGCGCCTCGGTGAATCCCAGACGCCGCGCCGCGGTCTCGATGATGCGGATGTTGGCTTGGTGCGGCACGAACAGGTCGACGTCTTCCACGGTCAGCCCGGCGTCGCCGAGCACCTTCTCGCACGAGCCGACCACCGTGCGCGTGGCGAACTTGAAGACCTCGCTGCCCGTCATGTGCATGGCGTGCTCGTGCAGGCGCACCGTCTCGTAGCTCGCCGGCTTGCGGCTGCCGCCGGCCGGCACGTTGAGATACGACGCGCCGCTGCCGTCGTTGCCCAGGTCGAAGCTGAAGATGCTGCCGTTGTCGGTGGGTTGCACGAGCACGGCGCCGGCGCCGTCGCCGAAGAGCACGCAGGTGCTGCGGTCCTCCCAGTCGACCATCTTGCTGAGCACCTCGGCGCCGATAACGAGGACGTTCTGGTAGATGTTGGCCGAGACGAAGGCCGTGGCGATGGCGAGGCCGTAGACGAAGCCGGTGCAGCCGGCCTGCACGTCGAAGGCGCCGGCCTTGGTGGCACCGATCTTGTCGGCGACGATCGACGCCGTGGCCGGCATGATGTGGTCGGGAGAGATCGTGGTGACGATGACCAGGTCGAGCTCGGCAGGGTCGAGCGCCCCCGACTCGAGACAACGGCGGGCGGCGACCTCGCCGAGGTCGCTCGCCGCCTCGTCCACTCGCGCGATGCGGCGCTCGCGGATGCCGGTGCGCGTGAGGATCCACTCGTCCGACGTGTCGAGGAACTGCGAGATCTCGGCGTTGGTCAGCACGCGCTCCGGCACGTGGACGCCGAGCGCCGAGATGCGCGCCCCGCGCACCAGGCCACGGCGAAGGCCGATCACAGCTTTGCCTCCCCAGCCTCGATGGCCGCGGCGTCGACGATCGCGAACATGAGCTCGCCGCGGCAGGCCAGCTGGCCGTCCACGGTGGCCTTGACCTTGGCGCGCCCCACCGGGCCGTGCACGGCGACGATCTCGGCCTCGAGGCGCATGGTGTCGCCGGGCTTCACGACGCGCTTGAAGCGCACCTTGTCGATGCCGGCGAAGAGGCCGATCTTGCCACTGAGAGACCCGGCGGCCGGACCGGGCGCAGCATCCGCCGCGCCGCCCTCGGCGGCCGCGCTAGCTGCCGCCAGCGTGGCGGTCTGGGCCAGCGCCTCGACGATGAGCACGCCCGGCATCACCGGGTTGCCGGGAAAGTGCCCGGCGAACCAGAAGTCGTCGTCGCGCAACGTGCGAGCGGCTACGCAGCGTACGCCCGGCTCGAGCTCCTCGACCTCGTCGACGAGCAAGAAGGGCGGGCGGTGCGGCAACAGCTGCTGGATCTGGTCGCGGTCGAGCTTCACAGCGGCTTCAGCTCCCGCGAGCGGCGGCCGTGACGCCGCCCGAGGCCGATGGCCACGGCCGCGGCCGCGAGGCCCCAGCCGATGACGTTCTTGACGGGGATGGTGCGGCCGCCGGGCAGCGGGATGCGGCCGAGGGTGTCGTCGAGCTTCTGCAGCGTTTCGTTGACGGCCTGGCCGAAAGGCTTGGCTGCGCCGGGGGCCGACTCGAGCTCCACCGCCGCCGTGACGCGTTCCGCGAACCCGGGCGGCGGGGCCAGCTCGAGGCGGCCCCACGCGGCCAGGGCGCCGCGCACCTCGCCCACCTGGGCGAGCTCCGCGGCGCAGTCCGGGCAGAAGCTGAGGTGCTGCTGCAGCTCGGCGACCTCCATGTAGCCCATCTCGCCGTCGACGTACTGGTTGATGCGCTCGCGGAAGTAGCTGCAGTCCATCAGGCGTCGCTCCTCGGACGGGCGCCGGCGGGGCCCTGCTCGGGCCCGGCGCCCCCCGCCCGCAGCTTGAGCCGCAGGGAGGCGCGGCCGCGGTGCACCATCACCTTGACGGTGCCGAGCGGCCGCCCGGTGGCCTCGGCGATCTCCTGGTACGGCAGACCGTAGACGTCGCGCAGCACCGTCGGCACGCGGTAGTCCTCGGGCAGGTCGCGCAGCGCCGCCACGATCGTGGCGGCGTCGACGCCCTCGCCGAGCTGCGGCGCGGCCTCGGCGGCCAGCTCCGGCGTTTCGACCGGCTCGGGGTGGCGCCGCTCGCGCCGCTTGTAGTCCACGGACGCGGTGAGCGCCAGGCGAAAGAGCCATGTGGAGAACGTGGCTTCGCTGCGGAACTGCGGAAGCTTGCGGTAGCAGCGCAGGAACGCCTCCTGCGCCGCGTCTTCGGCGTCGGTGTGATTGCCGAGCACGTTGTAGGCCACCGAGTAGACCATCCCTTGATACCGCTCCACGATCAGCTTGAAGGCCTGCGCGTCACCCTCAGTCGCGCGCGCCAGCTCGGCGGGCGACGGGTCGGGCAGCGAGGCCCACTTGTGGAGGTTAGACGCGGTCATTGCAGAGAAAGTTACAGCCGCGGCCGCGGTCAGGCGGCCGCGAGCGAGAAAGCGTGAGATCTGTCGAGTTCGAATGCGCGCACGGGGAGTGAGTCTACACCCGGCGCGCGGAGGGCCGTTTCGCGTGCGGCGCGGCCGCGTTAGCCTCCGGGTAAGCTAGCCTCCAGATGAAGGTCTTCTGGCGCATCCTCAAGCTTCTTGGCGACTACAAGTGGCTCACGTTCGTGGGCTTCGCGCTGGCGTTCGCCCAGATGGGGCTCGGCCTGCTGGTGCCGCGCATCATCCAGCTGACCATCAACAACGCGCTGGTCGGCGGCGAGACCGGCCTGCTCGTCACCTACGGTCTCGCCCTCCTCGGCATCGCCGTCGCGCGCTTTATCGTCGCTGTCGGTCGCCGCCTCGCCAGCGGTAAGTCCAGCCTTGGCATCGAGTACGACCTGCGCAACCGCATGTGGTCGCACCTCCTGAAGCAGTCGTTCAGCTACTTCGACCGCTGGCCCACAGGGCAGCTCATGAGCCGCGCCATGAGCGACGTGCAGAACGTGCGCATGTTCCTCGGCTACGGCCTCGTGTTCTTCGCCACCAACATCGTGATGATGGTCGCCGTGGCGATCATCCTGCTGCTGCTCG
>Ga0209585_10000844_pt1 | contig 11985 bp, 7 predicted proteins | sample NGEPerone_FD_185491 | JGI IMG/M metagenome (GOLD analysis project Ga0209585, IMG submission 185491) | Arctic peat soil microbial communities from the Barrow Environmental Observatory site, Barrow, Alaska, USA - NGEE Permafrost154B-one... | ecosystem: Environmental > Terrestrial > Soil > Wetlands... | reverse complement strand
AGAAACGATCTGGCAAGTGCTTGATGCTATAAGAGTATATACTCCAATAGAGTACAAAAAGACAGATTTGCGGCAAATCAAAATAACAGTAAAGTTTTTAAAATAAAATTATTGGCCAAACTAATTGACTTTAAGAAAGGAGGCATAAATAGGAAAGAAGGAGAGAAAAAGAAGGATAAACTTGAGGAAGAGGCAATTTGACGAAATAGTGATATCAAAAATGTGAAGAAACGAGTCTATTAAAGAAAGTAGCCCATTGCAAGTTGCCATTAACTAACAGCAAACATTTTGCGCACAAACTATAACACATACACAAAATAAATTAGAAATTTGACTACCATGGATTAAAAAAAGACGCCAGTTGAGCTGTAACTCACCTGACGTCAATTATTGAAAATTAATATTCATTAAAATCGAAGTAAAAGTATGAAAAAAAACGATCCGAAGCAAAGGCATCGCAGATGGCCTATGCTCAAAAAATTATTAATCATTATGAAACTAACTACAGTTTTGTTTTTTTTAGCTCTATTTCAGGTTTCAGCCAAATCTTACTCGCAGGAGACACGGCTAAATCTAAAATTTGATAAAGAAACCCTTGAAAACGTATTTAGTAAGATTGAAGCCAATTCTGAATTTTCGATTTTTTACAAAGACGAATTGATCAAGAATTCAAAGGAAGTAACTGGCGAATTCAAACACTTACTGATTTCCGAGATTCTGGATCAGATTTTAAAATCCGAGGATTTATCCTATACCGTAATGGATAAACTGATTATGATTGTTCCGAAAGAATATAGTGCTATCAAAAATATAATGCAACAGTCGGATAAAAAAGTTAAAGGTAAAGTAACAGACCAGACGGGCGTCCCAATTCCTGGAGCAGCGATCATCGTGAAAGGCACCACAATTGGTGTCACATCTGACAATGATGGAAATTTCTCATTATCACTACCTTCGGAAGCCAAAATACTCGTCTTCTCATTTGTGGGAATGTTGCCACAGGAAATAGCAATTGGCAATAAAACAACCATAAATGTGGAAATGCAAGACGAGACCATTGGTATTGAAGAAGTGGTTGCAGTTGGATATGGCACTCAAAAGAAAGTGAATCTTACAGGTGCGGTTTCTTCTATAAAAGGAGATTTAATCGCAGAACGCCCTGTTTCCAATTCTGTTTTAGCTTTACAGGGAGTAGCACCAGGCCTGAGTGTTGTTAATCGTGGGGGCGCACCTGGTGCAAGTGATGTTACAATAAGAATCCGTGGAACGGGTACACTCAATAATTCAAATCCGTTGGTGTTGGTAGACGGAGTGCCTCAGTCACTAGAAAATATACCAACAAGTGAAATAGAATCAATCTCAATTTTAAAAGATGCTGCCTCTTCGTCAATTTATGGATCAAGAGCAGGAAATGGAGTTATTATAGTAACCACCAAAAGAGGTATAAATGAAGGATTATCTGTTTCTTATAACAACTCTTATGGGCTGCAAAACAAAACCTTCTGGCCAAAATCTGCTTCCCCCGTTGATTATATACAGTTAGCTAATGAAGCTTATGAAAATTCAGGCATGGCGGCACCCTATAGTGATGAATATATCAGTAACGTCAAGGCAGGTACTAATCCTCTAAAATTTCCATTCTACAACTATGTCCCAGAAGTTTTTAACGACAACGCTCTTCAACAAAATCATTCCTTAAGTGTATCCAGCGGCGGAAAAAGAGGAAAGATACTTGTTTCACTTGATTACCTCAATCAAGATGCAATTGTCAAAAAGCATAATTTCGAGCGCTACAGTATCCGTATCAATTCCGATTTATATATCAATAAAAAACTTACCTTTAGTTCTGATCTGATGTATAGAAAACGTAAATATACAGGAGTCGGAAGGACCGTTGCCGAAATCTTCCAAAGTATACTAAACTCAAAACAAACTGTAGTTGGCCAATACCCCAATGGATCCTATGATTTAGTTGGAGGACTACGTAACCCGAGAGCGATTCTAAATGAATCCGGATTTAATCATAAGTTTAGTGATGATATAGTTGGAACCGTTGGACTAAAATACGATATAGTAGCCGGCCTTTCTGTTAAAGGAAGTCTTTCAGTTAATAATACGGCAGACGAAAACAGGCTGTACCAGAAGAAGTTGGAAATGACCGATTATTTTACAGGTGAACCTATTCCTGTTGGTGCTTTGTGGGCTAAAAATTATTTAGAAGAATCTCGAGCTCAGACTAACGAGGTAAATTATAAAATTTATGCGGACTATGATAGGAAATTTGGCCATTCTGATTTTAAAATATTGTTAGGATATGATGAAATTCATAATAACTACCGCAATTTGGGTGCCAGTCGTGATAATTTCTATAGTAATGCTATCCAAGAAATAGATGCTGGAGATGCCAGTAATTGGAAAAACTGGGGTAACTCGACTGAATGGAGACTTCGCTCTTTCTTTTCCAGGTTGAATTATTCCTTTAAAGACAAATATTTACTTGAAGCTAATTTACGACTTGATGGTTCTTCCCGTTTTTCTAAAGGCAAAAAATACGGTTTATTTCCTTCAATATCTGCTGGTTGGAGGGTTGAACAGGAAGAATTTCTGAAAAACAGTCAGGTTATCAGCAACCTGAAAATTAGAGGATCTTGGGGGCAATTAGGCAATCAAGAAATACCACTCTATAGAAATGTTGGGGTTTATAATCTAACCCAAGGTTATAATTTCAATAATAATATTGTCTCAGGGGCTGCCCAAATAGTTGCAGCCAATCCAAATATTACATGGGAATCTACTACAATGACTGATTTAGGATTCGATCTAGGCTTATTTAAGGGAAAAGTGTCTATGGTTGCAGATTATTTTTGGAGAAAGACAAATGATATTTTATTTGCCTTACCAATTGCTCCTAGCATAGGAATAAGTGCCCCAACACAAAACGCTGCTTCTGTTGAGAATAATGGATGGGAATTTTCGGTGAATTATAATGGGAACAATGAGGGAAGTGATTTTACTTATACAATAGGATTCAATATTTCTGATGTAATTAATAAAATAACTGACTTAAAAGGTACCGGTCCGTATTATCGGGATAAATTTAATATATGGCAGGAAGGACAATCTATTAATACCTTATACGGTTACAAAACTCTAGGGCTTTACCGTACACAGGAAGATTTAGTAAAATATCCTAAGGTTACAAACGAAGTTACTCTTGGCGATATTATTTATTCAGATGTGAATAAAGATGGCGTAATAAATGCTAACGATCGTGTGATAATTGGTAATATGGATCCAAGATTTTCAATAGGCATAAATTTTGGGGCTAATTATAAAGGTTTTGATTTTTCAATGTTGTGGCAGGGAGTACTGAAGTCGCAAGTTAATATAGATGGAGCAATTATAGAAGGACCAGACTGGGAGAATTATACTACTGAAGATATGGCAAAAAATAGGTACCATGTAACAAAAAATCCTAATGGAACCATGCCAAGAGTTGCTTATGGCCAAGCGGTGAATGGTTATGTGTCTGATTTCTGGCTTCAAAATACAAGATACCTTAGGCTTAAAAACTTCCAATTAGGCTATACGCTTTCTAAAAGTTTAACGGAAAAGCTAAAAATACAAAAATTAAGAATTTTTATATCAGGAGAAAACCAGTTGACATTTACCTCTGCTAAATGGGTTGATCCAGAGGTTCCCGCGGGAAGACTTCAGTATTTTCCACAGAGCAAAGTGATGACTACAGGTATTAATGTTACTTTTTAAATATTAAACTAATTAACATGAAGAACAGAACTATTTTTACGGTTTTTACGGTTATAGTATTTTGCAGCATTTTATTTAGTGGATGTGAAGACTCTCTTGAACTTTTCCCTCCTGGAGCTATATCCGAAAATGTATTTTGGACACAGGAAAAGGACGCTATCCTGGCAGTTAATGCTGTTTATCGTGAATTGGATGATGCACAGATGATTATTGATTTGGACGGAGTAACTGATTTAGGTTATGTGCGTCATAGTTGGACTGACATGTATAGATTAAGCGTAGGCATCCACGATCCTCTGAATAGTGTAGTTAGTAGCGTTTGGACACGATATTATGCCGGATTGCGAAAAGCAAATGACGTGATTAATAATGTAGATAAAATAACCAGTGGTAATCCCGAAACACTTAAACGAGTTAAAGGTGAAGCCCGATTTCTGCGAGCTTATTTTTATACGAACTTAACCAGCTTATGGGGTGATGTACCTTTATTGCTTAAACCATTGGAAATTACTGATCAGATCGCGAAAGAAAAAAAATCAGTAATAGTGGACTTTATCATTGCGGAACTTGATGATATTATAAGTACCAATGCTTTGCCAATAAGCTATGCAAGTAGTAATGTTGGGCGTATAACAAAAGGCGCCGCACTAGCATTAAAGGCACGTGTATGTCTGCGAAATGAGAGATGGGCCGAGGCTGCAAAAGCAGCAAAAGCAGTAATTGATTTAGCAGTATATAAACTCTATCCAGATTATGGTAACCTATTTATGTATGCCGGAGAAAATTGCAGTGAAATTATCTTATCCTCGCAATATGCCAAAGGAGGTTTATCTCATGACGCTTTTTATTGGGGACCTTATTCTATTGGAGGATCTTCAACTGTAGAACCAATTAGGCCACTTTTTGAAAAATATGCATACAAAGGTATAAAAGAGCCTAATGATCCATATAAAAATATAGATCCCAGATGGGGTTTTACCTGTTACTATCCCGGATCAGTCATGCGTACTGAGAATGAAGTTCCAGTAATCTATAACTCATATCCCTATGCTAGCAATAAATCGATCGATAAAGTAAATACTATGGATAATACTTCATCTCATGGTTGGAATTTGCGAAAATATATTGATTATGAAAATGATAAAAACAATGCGGCCCAAGGAACAATCGACTTCATCCTCATTCGCTATGCAGACGTACTATTAATGTATGCAGAAGCAAAAATAGAACTGAATGAGATCGATCAATCAGTTTATGATGCTATCAATGCGGTACATGAAAGACCTAGTGTAAACATGCCTCAAATAGCCAATGGATTATCCCAAAACGAAATGAGAGATCTGATTCGAAATGAACGAGCTGTAGAGTTAGCATTTGAAGGTTTGCGCATCTATGATATGTTCCGATGGAAGATTGGTGAAGATAAAGTAGGCTTGGTAAAAGGTTTTGATTACTTGGACGAAGCTAGCGGAGAATACAAGATATGGGATCTTGGCATAAAACGATATTTTAATAAAGATAGAGATTATTTATGGCCAATTCCACAAACAGAAATTGACCTAAACAAAAATATAACACAAAATACAGGTTGGTAGATTAAATAAAGAACCCGCTCTGGAAATTTTTTTTGGGTATATTTTGATTAAAATGATTTATTGAATCTCAATATATTACAAAATAAAAATTGAACAGAATTGATTTTCAGAGCGGGGTATTTTTCAATTTGAATTTAGATGTTGTAAATAATAAATTAGCTAAAAAGGCAATTTGTCTGAGAGTGGTAGTTATTGCGGATTTATCTAAACTGTAAGTCCCAAAGCCAAAGAATATGCCTGGGATTTAGATGAAACCTATTTAATTGCAAAAACAAGAGTTATAAAAGTGATTTAAAACATTCTTTTAAAAATAATCTATAAATGAAATTAATACCGAAAACAGCGCTTATTTTACTAATGTTTTTAAACTCCAATTCTTTAATATATGCGCAACTTAAATCCATTAAGTTTGGAAATGAAATGGAACTAAGCCGAGCGACATCCGGTTCAAAAAACAAAGGGAATTCTATTAATTGGATAAATGTTAATACCAGTGTTGATACCTGGGGGAAAAGTAAAGATTTATTAATCTGTTCAGGTCATCCTATCGGCGTTATGCGCTCTGAAAAGCAATATGAGAATTTTATCTTACAGATTGAATGGATGCATATGGAAGCTGGTGGAAATTCAGGAGTCTTTGTTTGGAGTGATGCAAAGCCTAATGAAAATTCGCGTTTACCGGGAGGTGTAGAAGTACAGATGCTTGAATTGGACTGGGTTAATCAAAATATTCATGATGGAATAAAACCGCCAATTGCATATGTGCATGGTGAACTTTTTGGTGCGGGTGGGGTTGAAACGGTTCCAGATAATCCCAGAGGAACCAGGAGTAAGTCTATTGAAAACCGATGCAAAGGAAAAGGAGAGTGGAATAGCTATACAGTGGTATGTGTGGATGGGGTCGTCAAACTTTCAGTGAATGGCAAATTTGTAAATGGAATAAGTAAATCGACTGTAAAAAAGGGCTACCTCTGCCTGGAATCAGAAGGTGCTGAAATTCATTTTCGTAATCTCAAAATAATAGAACTGCCATGAAATTTATATTAGTTGTTCTTTCTGTTTTTATGCTGTCAACGTCAGCATTTACGCAAAACATGATAAGTATTTTTAATGGAAAAGACCTTTCAGGATGGACAATCCATGGTACAGAGAAATGGTATGTTGAAAATGGAAAATTGGTATGCGAAAGTGGCCCGGATAAAAAATATGGATATCTGAGTACAAATTCTTCATATAAAGATTTTGTTTTGAATCTCGACTTTAAGCAGGAAGCCAATGGCAACAGTGGTGTATTTATTCGATCAAGTATTGATGGAATAAATATTAACGGGTGGCAGATTGAGGTAGCTCCCCAGAATCTTCATACAGGAGGAATATATGAATCTATACTTGGAGGCAGAGGATGGCTTATAAAACCAAAAATCCAGGATGAAGCTGTGTTGAAAGTCGGAAAATGGAATCATTTACAAATTAAGATTTTGGGTAATGAAGTTACAAGTTGGCTTAATGGAAAGCAGATGGTTTATCTCCGCGACGAAATAATCGGATCAAGAAGTAGTGGTTTTATTGCGCTTCAGATCCATAGTGGCGGCGGAATAAAAGTATTATGGAAAAATATAGTAATTAAGGAATTGTAATTATTTATGATAATAAGCAAATAATATTTTCACATAAACATTAAAAAAATACAAAATTATGGAATTTTCAAGAAGACAATTTGCAAAGATTGCAGGGTTAGCTTCAGTGGGGACAATTATCTCAACAGGTTCTGCATGGGCTTCAAACAGTAATACACTAAAAGTGGGACTCATCGGATGCGGTGGCCGCGGTACTGGTGCCGCAGAACAAGCGCTCAGCGCAGATCCAAACGTGGTGCTTTCGGCGATGGCTGACGCATTTGCTGACCATTTGGAAGAATCGTATAACTCACTTAAAGAAAAATTCGGCGAAAAAGTGCAGGTAGCCGATAATAAAAAATTTGTTGGACTTGATGCTTTTCAAAAACTTATTGATTCTGACGTAGATGTTGTTCTGTTGGCAACTCCTCCCTGCTTCCGTCCCGAGCATTTGGAAGCAGCAGTTAATGCTGGCAAACATATTTTTTGTGAAAAACCTTTTGCAGTAGATGCTCCTGGATTACGCAGGGTAATGTTGGCTGCAAAAAAAGCAAAAGATAAAGAGTTATCGTTGGTTTCCGGGTTTTGCTGGAGGCACCACGCTCCGAAAAGAGAAACTTTCGGTCGTGTATTAAGTGGTCAGATTGGAGTAATCCTTGCAGCAGAAGCTACTTATAACACAGGTGAATTATGGTATAAAGAACGTAAGAAAGGATGGTCAGATATGGAGTACCAGTTACGCAACTGGCTTTATTACAACTGGTTGTCTGGAGATCATATTATTGAGCAGGCAATTCATAGTATAGATATGCTTTCGTGGGCCATGGGCGATGAAGCCCCAGTTAGCATTAGCGGTACCGGAGGAAGGCAAAAAAGAACGGACAAAAAGTATGGTAATGTTTATGACCATTTTGGGATAACATATGAGTATGCAAATGGAACAAAAGCATATGTCTTCTGCCGCCAGCAAGACGGAACAACCCCTTCTTATGCAGTAGAACTTACTGGATCAGAAGGAAAATGTTTGGTCGATTGTCGTACAGGCCTTCACGAAATAACAGGTGAAAATCCATGGAAATATGCCGACGACACTAAATTTACGGATGCAAATGCATACAAGAAAACAAACGTAAAAAATATGTACCAGGTGGAACATGACGAATTGTTTGCTTCCATCAGATCCGGTAACCCAATAAATGATGGAGAATGGATGACACGTTCCAATTTGCTGGCAATGGCTGGCCGGATGGCTGCTTACACCGGTGAAACTATTTCCTACGAACAAGCCCTTTCATCAATGGATATGTTGTTCCCCGGGAAAATATCGTGGGACACAAAATATGACCTTCCTGTTGCAGTGCCAGGAATAACAAAATTTAAATAACGGACGCTATGAACAGAAAAAATTTTATCAAATCGGCAACCCTGGTTGTTGGGGGCACAGCAGTAGCCGCACCGTTTGCATCTGCAAGTGTTTCGCAGGGTAAATCAACGGGTAAAGTTTCCTTAAAAAAAAGCCTTGGTTTTGGCATGATCAAAGAGGACTTATCACTGGTTGATAGGTTCAAACTGGTAAAAGATTTAGGTTTTGATGGAATTGAATTTAATAGCCCAACCGATTTAAATAAATCAGAAATTCTTGATGCAAAAGCCAAATCAGGGATCGAACTTCCGAGTGTGGTAAACAAAGACCACTGGTCAAAACCTCTTTCCGATCCGGACCCTGCAGTGAGACAACAATGCATCCAATCTGTTGCCCAGTCGTTACAGGATGTAAAAGATTTTGGCGGCGATACTGTTTTGGTGGTGCCGGGTGTTGTAAACGAAAAGGTAAGTTACGAACAGGCTTATAATACGTCTCTTAACTCTATCCGGGAATTAATCCCTTATGCCGAAAAAACAGGGATGCAAATTGGTCTCGAAAATGTTTGGAATAACTTTATTCTAAGCCCAGTTGAAGCAAAACGCTTTATTGATGAAATAAACCATCCGCTAGTCGGATGGTATTTCGATATAGGCAATATTTTACGTTACGGCTGGCCTGAACATTGGATATACACACTTAATTCACGAATAATGAAACTCCACATCAAGGAATTCAGCCGTGATTTAATGAATAAAGAAGGATTATGGGCCGGTTTTAAGGTTAATCTTCTGGAGGGAGATAATAATTGGCCTGTCGTAATGAAAGCAGTAAATGAAATAAACTATCAAGGTGGCTGGATAACCGCCGAAGTAAGTGGAGGAGACAGAGATCAGCTAAAAGAAATTTCGAAACAGATGGATAAAATAATATCCTATTTATAGCGAAATTCCGATTCTGGATTAGGGCAACATAACCAATCTTTGGATCATTTCGATCTTAAAAGATTAAAAAAATTGCACCTAATCCTGATTTAATAAATGAAGAAGAATTTTCATAGGTACCACTTATGCTGTTAAAATAGTTTTTTAATTTGCATACCCTTTGGGGCTTTCCCTTTGCAAAAAGACATTGAATTACTTTTACTTAAAATCCCGCACCTAAGAAGGTGGAATTTTGGGTTAAAGGTAACTCTCCATAATGTGAAATAAAATAAAACTGGGTATTATCATCAAGCAAGGGACTTTTATTCATGCGAATAATTGAACAAGCACTGATAACGGATCCATTATCATATAAAGAAATTATTAATCAAAATCACGGGCAACGATCGGATACCTCATTTACTTTATATTGCTTTTTGAAATAACGAAATATTAAATTGAATATGGAAAGAAAAACATTATTTTTTATGGGTATGCTTTTATTTGCTACTGTACTCTTCAGTTGCACCGAAAAGCAAAATGTATTAACCGATCAGGAAAAAGTGGACGGATGGAAGCTTTTGTTCGATGGACAAAGCCTTAACGGGTGGAAGAATTATAACGAACCTGGTATCACAGGTTGGTCAGTACAAGATGGAGATCTGGCTTCCAGCGGTACAGGGAGTGATTCTACGGGATACATTATTACGGATAAGAAGTGCGACAACTTCGAATTGGCTTTCGACTGGAAAATTGCTGCTGAAGGAAACAGCGGTGTATTGTACCATGTCACTGAAAGCAAGAAGTTTAAAACACCTTATAAGACTGGCCCTGAATATCAATTGCTTGATGATATAGGATTTCCACAGAAAGTCGAAAACTGGCAATTGACCGGAGCCGATTATGCAATGCACGTGGCTGATACAACAGCCAAAAAACTGAAACCAGTTGGTGAATGGAATACTTCCAAAATTATTTTCAACAATGGTCATGTGGAACACTGGCTCAACGGCAATAAAATTGTTGACTTTGAAGCGTGGACACCCGAATGGTTTGAGCTGAAAAATAGCGGCAAATGGACTTCTGCTCCCGAATATGGTCTTTCGGAAACCGGTTACATTGCTTTACAGGATCATGGAAGTAAAGCATGGTTCCGAAATATGAAAATCAAAGAACTTCCAAAAATGCCAAAGCCTAAAGTTGCTCTCTTTAATGGAGTTGACCTTACCGGATGGATTGCATACGGAACAGAGAAATGGTTTGTTCAGGACAGTTTGTTGGTATGCGAAAGTGGTCCGGACAAAGGATATGGCTATTTTGGTACTCAGCAGTATTACAAGGATTTTGACCTTACGGCCGATTTCAAACAGGTATCGAACGGTAACAGCGGTATTTTCTTTCGCTCAACCGTTGACGGTACAACTGTTTCAGGCTGGCAGTGTGAAGTCGCACCCAAAGGAAATGATTCGGGTGGTATCTACGAATCGTATGGCCGCGGATGGTTACATCAAATTCCCGACAGTTTGGAGAACGTCCTTAAAGTTGGTGATTGGAATACAATGCGCCTCAAGGTAGTTGGTCCTGATGTGACAACATGGCTCAACGGTACGGAAATGACGCACCTGACAGATTCATTGATTGGCGCTATGAACGGACGAATTGCACTGCAGATTCACAATGGTGGTGGTATTAAAGTTCAATGGAAGAATCTAGTTATTCAACCGCTTTAGTCTTAAAATATTTTCCTGGCGCTTATCGTGCTGGTAGTTTAAAATGAGATAATTGCCACCAGATTAAAGAAACACCAAATTCCACCAAATTGATTTTAATAAAGCCTTGGTGCGATTTGGTGTTTTGGAGATTTGGTGGCATTTTTTATTTCCAATATTTGGGACTTATCTTTATAAATCTAATGGGGTATCCGATCATTTCCCGTAAATATTTATATTTACGGAATGAAATACCCTGGAAACCAAATGGAATTCGAAGCAATGTTTAAAACGGAATAGGACTAAATTGACTATATCGAGTCATTTAGATGAAAACAGGGGGTAGTTGATATTTCGGTGTAGTCGACCGTTTTATGGATCAGTTTAAATAGTTGTGGGGAGAGTTTAATTTCACGCATAAATTTTAGACAGCCTAAACAGAAAGAATGAAGTATCAGTAACCCCTCTTTGAGTTGATCGGAATGCTTTGATTTTTGCATTAAAAGATTCTGCAGAGGCGTTGGTGCTTCGATTATCAAAGAAGCTTAAGATGTTTGGGTAGTGGGCATAAATGGTAGCTGATATGGTGTTAAAAAATTTGAATTCAGATTCTGTAATGTCATTGTACCATCTTGCCAATTTTGTGTAAGCTATACCTTTGGTTTCAGTGTGTGAAAAGATCATTATTAACGAGTGGGTTAATGAATAAGCCTTTTTGAGATCAGGATACTGGCCAAATAATATCTGGGTTCTTTCTTTTTGTTTACGTGTTCATTTCTCTGCAGATTTGAACAACAGATATCCGCTTCGTGCCAGAAGTTGTTTCTTTATATCGCCATTACTAAATATCAGAGGCTCATATTTTTCATTGTTCAGCCTTGCATTTTCTATTGCATTTGTTTCCTCGTTGATAGCATCCCAACGATGAGCAATGCGCATCTGCTGAAGAGCGTCATAAGCCAGTTTCTGGACATGAAACCTGTCGATTACCATGGTTGCTGTGGGGAAGCA
>Ga0209585_10000843_pt1 | contig 11992 bp, 10 predicted proteins | sample NGEPerone_FD_185491 | JGI IMG/M metagenome (GOLD analysis project Ga0209585, IMG submission 185491) | Arctic peat soil microbial communities from the Barrow Environmental Observatory site, Barrow, Alaska, USA - NGEE Permafrost154B-one... | ecosystem: Environmental > Terrestrial > Soil >... | reverse complement strand
GCCTCAACCCGGCCCTCGTTGCCGCCCACTTCCTGGCCTCGATGGTCCTGGTTTCCTTGTCGGCCTATCTGCTGTATCGCGTCGGCGAAGGTGACGAGCCCCCAGTTGCGTTGGTGCGCAAGGAGATCCGGTCGCTGGCCTGGGTCACGGCCGGGCTTGGTGCGCTCGTCCTGATGCTCGGCACGGTGGTTACTGGGTCCGGCCCGCACTCGGGCGATGCCACGACACCACGTTTCGGGTTCGACGCGCGGACGATCTCGTGGTTGCACGCCGACGCCGTGATGCTGTTCGTCGGACTCGTCGTCGCCGTCCTGTTGGCGGTGCACCTGACAGTGACCGACCCACGACCTCGGCGGATCTGGCACGCGCTCCTGGGGGTCACGATGCTGCAGGGCCTCGTCGGCTACACGCAGTACTTCACCGGTCTGCCCGAGGTTCTGGTCATGGTTCACATGCTCGGCGCCAGCCTCCTGGCGGTCTCACTCACCTACGGCCTCCTGAGCCTGCGCCGCCGCTAAGCCCAGGGAAGCGCTAGGTGCAGCAGCGGGTCGACCGCGACAGCGAGGAACAAGATCGTCAGATAGCTGATCGAGTAGTGGAACAACCGCATCGGCTTCAACGAGGCGACAGTGACATTCTCGACTGCTTCGGCGCGGTTCAGGAGTCTGTGTGCCTCCAGAAGGAACACGCCACCCGAAAGCACGGCCGCGACCAGATAGACCCAGCCCATCGAGGCGATCGGCACCAATGTCAAGGACGTTGCCACGGTCGCCCAGCTGTAGAGCACGACCTGACGAGCCACCGCCGCGTCATGAGTCACGACGGGGAGCATCGGCACTCCGGCGGCCTCGTATTCGTCCTTGAAACGCATCGACAGCGGCCAGTAGTGCGGAGGCGTCCACAAGAAGATGGTCATGAAGAGCACCAACGCCGGCCACGCAAGCGAGTTGGTGACGGCAGACCAGCCGATGAGGACCGGCATACAGCCTGCAGCGCCTCCCCACACGATGTTCTGGGACGTTCGGCGCTTGAGCAACATCGTGTACAAGCCGACATAGAGCACGATGGCGCCCAGGGAAAGGGCGGCGGAAAGCCAGTTCACCAGGAGGCCGAGCCAGAGCGTCGAGATCACCGTGAGCGCCATGCCAAAACGCACGGCGGCCGGCGGAGAGATCGCACCGGTGACCAGGGGCCGGTTCTTGGTTCGATGCATGACCGAGTCGATATCGCGGTCGACGTAGCAGTTCAGCGTGTTGGCAGCGGCAGCCGACAACGTGCCACCGACCAGGGTCGTTGCGATGAGCCACAACGGTGGCAGCCCCCGTTGGGCCAGGAACATCGTGGGGAACGTCGTGACCAGGAGCAGCTCGATGATGCGCGGTTTGGTCAAGGCGAGATAGTCGGCCGCGGTCTGACCCCAGCGCGGCTGATCGGGCACCGCCGAAGGAGGATCGGTGCATGGCTCGAGTGAAGTCACGGCGTCCTAGGAGTGCGGTGTGGAACGGGCGCGAGACCGGTGGAGACGCTGCGCCCATGGCGAAGGGAAGTCTAGCGCCGGCGCGCGCCCACAAGAGGCCGGCGCGCGCCCACAAGAGGAAGGACTCGGTGGGACGAAGGCCATTCCCAAGGATAGGGTCGATCCGTGACTGATCAGAGCACCACCGAGGCCAACGACATCGCCCCTAGCACGAGCGGGAGACGCGACCCGTCGCTCGCCGCTCCGGTCGCCACCCGAGCCGGCTGGACCGACCTGGATGTTCGCGCCGTCGACACAGCGCGACTGCTCGCGGCTGACTCCGTCCAGAGGGTCGGAAACGGCCACCCCGGCACGGCCATGAGCCTGGCCCCGCTTGCCTACCTGCTGTATCAGAACGTGATGCGTCACGACCCCGCCGACCCGCAGTGGCTGGGACGTGACCGGTTCGTGCTTTCGTGCGGCCACTCGAGCCTGACGCAGTACATCCAGCTGTACCTCTCGGGATACGGCCTGGAGCTGGATGACCTGAAGTCGCTGCGTACGTGGGGTTCCCTGACCCCGGGACACCCCGAGGTCCATCACACCAAGGGCGTGGAGATCACGACAGGGCCCCTCGGTTCTGGGCTCGCCTCGGCCGTTGGCATGGCAATGGCCCAGCGCCGACAGCGGGGCCTGCTGGACCCCGAGGCCGCGCCCGGCGAGAGCCCGTTCGACCACCGTGTCTACGTGATCGCCTCCGACGGCGACATCATGGAGGGCGTGTCCCACGAGGCCAGCGCCCTGGCCGGTCACCAGGAGCTGGGCAACCTGACGGTCGTCTACGACCAGAACCACATCTCCATCGAGGACGACACCAACATCTCGTTCTCCGAGGACGTGGGCAAGCGCTACGAGGCCTACGGCTGGCACGTCGTGACCGTCGACTGGCGCAGCAGCTGGAGCGGCGGGTCCCACAGCTATCTGGAGGACATTGACGCCCTGCTCGCCGCGATCGAGAGCGGCAAGGCGATCAGCGACAAGCCGACGCTCGTGATCCTCAAGACCGTCATCGCCTGGCCAGCCCCCACCAAACGGAACACCGGCGCCTCCCACGGCTCAGCGTTGGGTGACCAGGAGATCGCCGCCACCAAGACCCTGCTCGGCTTCGACCCGGCGCAGACGTTCGCGGTCGACGACGCGGTGCTCTCCCGGGCCCGTGAGGTGATTCAGCGCGGCAGGTCCGCGCATGCCGAGTGGTCCAAATGCTACGCCGACTGGAGGGCCTCGCATGCCGAGGGCGCCTCGTTGCTCGACCGGCTGGTCAGACACGATCTGCCGCCGGACTTCGCCGCCGCCTTCCCGACGTTCCCTGCGGACCCCAAGGGCATCGCGACCCGTGCCGCCTCAGGTGCGGTCCTGTCCGCGCTGGCGGACGTCATGCCCGAGCTCTGGGGCGGCTCGGCAGACCTGGCCGACTCCAACAACACGACGATGGCAGGTGCGCCCAGCTTCATCCCGTCCGGCAAGCAGACAGACGCCTACAAGGGCGGCCCCTACGGCCGGACCCTGCACTTCGGCATCCGCGAGCTGGGCATGGGCTGCATCCTCAACGGCATCACCCTCGAGGGACTCACGCGCGCCTACGGCGGCACGTTCCTGGTGTTCTCGGACTACATGCGTCCAGCGGTTCGACTGGCCGCGCTCCAGAAACTGCCCGTCACGTTCGTCTGGACCCACGACTCCATCGGTCTGGGCGAGGATGGCCCGACGCATCAGCCGATCGAGCACCTGGCCGCGCTTCGTGCCATACCCGGCCTGGACGTCATCCGCCCCGGCGACGCCAATGAGACCTCAGTGGCGTGGCGCACCGTTCTGGAACACACTGACCGACCGGCAGGTCTGGCCCTTTCGCGGCAGGCGCTGCCGACCTTCGACCGCGAGACGTTCGGGTCGGCCGAAGGGACGGCCAAGGGCGCATACGTGCTGGCCGAGGGCTCGGCAAGCACCGGCCCCACGGTGATCCTGATTGCGACCGGATCCGAGGTCAGCCTCGCGATCGAAGCGCGGGAAACCCTTGAGTTCCAAGGGGTTTCGACCCGAGTCGTGTCGATGCCGTGTCGCGAGTGGTTCGACGCCCAGGATCAGGACTACCGCGACGAGGTCCTCCCGCCGAACGTCAGGGCCCGGGTGAGTGTCGAGGCGGGGGTGTCCATGGGCTGGCGCGACGTCGTTGGCGATGCCGGACGCATCATCAGCATCGACCACTACGGCGCGTCTGCCGGCGCGTCCACGTTGTTCCGTGAGTTCGGTTTCACCCCTGCTGCCGTCGTGGCCGCAGCCAAGGAATCCATCCAGGCCGCCGGCGGGCGATGACATGAGGACGACGACATGACCGACCACCTCAAGGAACTGTCCACACAGGGCGTGTCCATCTGGCTCGACGACCTTAACCGCCCGCTGATCACCAGCGGCAGACTCCAAGAGCTCGTCGACACCAGCAGCGTCGTCGGCGTGACCACCAACCCGTCGATCTTCGCAGCCGCCCTGTCGCAGGGTGATGCCTACAAGGACCAGGTCGCGAGGCTGGCCGCCGAGGGAAAGACCGTCGATGAGGCAGTGTTCGCCCTGACCACCGAGGACGTCCGCAACGCCTGTGACATCCTGCTGCCCGTCCATCGGGCCAGCGGGGGCCAGGACGGTCGCGTCTCCATCGAGGTGGATCCCCGACTCGCTCAGGACACCATCAACACCGTGGAACAGGCCAAGGAGCTCCACTCGGCCGTTGACCGCCCCAACGTGCTCATCAAGATCCCCGCCACCGTCGAGGGCCTGCCTGCCATCTCGCAGACTCTGACCGAAGGCATCAGTGTCAACGCCACGCTGATCTTCTCCCTCGACCGCTATCGCGGGGTGATGAACGCCTTCCTGACAGGGCTCGAACAGGCTCGGCTGGCGGACAAGGACCTCTCCCAGATCCATTCGGTCGCGTCCTTCTTCGTCAGCCGCATCGACACCGAGGTCGACAAGCGCCTTGACGCCATCGGCACCGACGAGGCTGCCGCGCTCAAGGGCAAGGCCGGCGTCGCCAACGCGCGACTGGCCTACCAGGCCTTCGAGGAGGTCTTCTCAACGCCGCGGTGGGCGAACCTCGAGGCCGAAGGCGCGCACAGACAGCGCCCGCTGTGGGCGTCCACCGGAGTCAAGAACCCTGCATACAAGGACACGATGTACGTCGTGGACCTTGTGGCCCCCAACACCGTCAACACGATGCCCACCAAGACGATGCAGGCCGTTGCCGACCATGGCGAGATCATCGGCGACCAGGTGACCGGCAACTACGACGACGCGAGGAACGTGCTGGACTCGCTCGAGCGCCTGGGCATCTCCTACGCCGACGTCGTCGACGTGCTTGAGCGAGAGGGCGTCGACAAGTTCGAGAAGTCCTGGGTAGAACTGCTGTCCGACGTGCAGGTCGAGCTCACCAAGGTCGCACGATGACCACGGTGGCTCTGGGCGTCCTCGCCGTCGGACCGGCCGCGGACGCGGTGACCCGGCACGTGCCGCAGCTCGTCGCGGACAGGTTCGCGAGCAGGCTGTTCGCCAAGGATGCGTCGTTGTGGGGCCCGGCGGCCGAGTCCGAGTCTGCCGTCCGGCTGTCCTGGGTCGCCCTCGGTCGCACCTCACGGCCCCTCGTGGGAGAGGTCGCGGCCCTGCGTGACCATCTTGCCGGGCAGGGGGTCGACCACGTCGTCCTCTGCGGCATGGGGGGGTCGTCGTTGGCGCCCGAGGTCATCTGTGCCACCGCAGGCGTCCCGCTCACGGTGCTGGACTCCTCAAACCCTGACACGGTGCGCGCTGCCCTTGCCGAGAGTCTTGACCGCACGGTCGTCGTGGTCTCGAGCAAGTCCGGATCCACGATCGAGACCGACTCCCAGCGTCGTGCCTACGAGGCTGCGTTCACCCGCGCCGGGATCGACCCGACCCGCCGCATCGTGATCGTGACTGACCCGGACAGCCCCCTGGACAAGAACGCGCGCGCCGCCGGATATCGCGTGATCAACGCCGACCCGGATGTCGGCGGGCGCTACTCGGCCCTGACCGCATTCGGTCTCGTCCCCAGCGGTCTGGCGGGCGTCGACCTCGAGCAGCTGCTGGACGAGGCCGAGTCCGTCGCCGACCTGCTATCCGACGACGACGAGGCGAATCCCGCCCTGCGGCTGGGTGCCGTCATGGCTGGCACCGAGCCCTTGCGCGACAAGCTCGTCCTGGTCGACGACCGTTCCTGGATCACGGGATTCGCCGACTGGGCTGAGCAGCTCATCGCGGAGAGCACCGGCAAGAACGGCACCGGGGTCCTGCCAGTCGTCGTGCAGGGTGACTCTGACAACCCCGACCCTGAGGTCCTCTCTCTGGCCGGCGACATCACGGTGGCCCGACTCGTCGACGACGTCGCCGATACCACCACCGACCCGTCGCGTTCTGAGGTCAGGGTCAGCGGTTCGCTGGGGGCTCAGCTGTTGCTGTGGGAGGTCGCTACGGCCGTTGCAGGCCGGATTCTCGGGATCAACCCGTTCGACCAGCCCGACGTGGAGAGCGCCAAGAATGCTGCCCGCGGGCTGCTCGAGGCCACCAGCGTCAAGCCTGACCCTGCCGCCTTCAAGGATGGCGCCATCGAGGTGCGTTCTCTCGGCGGTGACTGGCTCGGTGACGCCAAGACCGTCGCCGGTGCGCTGGACTCGCTGTTCTCCGTGCTGGACCCGCAGCATGGCTACGTGGCGATCATGGCCTATCTCGACAGGCTGGGCGACGCACCGCTGTCAGGGGCTCGCCGAGCGGTTGCCGACCGAACCAAACGTCCCACCACGTTCGGCTGGGGCCCACGCTTCCTGCACTCCACCGGGCAGTACCACAAGGGTGGTCCGGCCACCGGCGTGTATCTGCAGGTCACCACAGCGCCTCAGGAGGATCTGGCCATCCCCGGCCGGGAGTTCACGTTCGGCGACTTCATCTCTGCGCAGGCCGGCGGCGACGCACAGGTCCTGGCCGACCACGGTCGCCCCGTGCTGCGGTTGCACCTCACCGATCACGATGCCGGCCTCGCTCAACTGATCCGGACACTTGTCAACGAGTCCCAATGAGTCCCGCCCGGGTTGCGCAAGGGATGAACCCGCTTCGCGACCCCCGGGACAAGCGGCTGCCGCGGATCGCCGGGCCTTGTGCCCTGGTGCTCTTCGGCGTCACCGGAGATCTCGCGACCAAGAAGATCATGCCGGCCATCTACGACCTGGCAAACCGCGGACTGCTGCCCCCCGGCTTCAGCCTGGTCGGGTTCGCACGCCGCGACTGGGTGCATGAGGACTTCCGAAAGGTCGTGCATGAGGCGGTCCGCGCACATGCTCGCACCCCCTTCCGTGAAGAGGTGTGGCAGAACCTGTCCAAGGGAATCCGTTTCGTACCAGGCACGTTCGACGACCCGAAGGCTTTTGACCTCCTGCGTGAGACGGTGCACGACCTCGACGCCGAGCGCGGGACGAGAGGCAACCACGCCTTCTACCTCTCGATCCCACCAGAGTTCTTCCCCACCGTGTGCGAGCAGCTTCACCGCAGTGGACTCAGCGATGACGACGAGGGTGCGTGGCGTCGAGTGGTCATTGAGAAACCGTTCGGTCACGACCTGACCAGCGCCCGTGAGCTGAACGCCATCGTGGGGGCAGTCTTCGCCTCAGGCTCGATCTTCCGGATCGACCACTACCTGGGCAAGGAGACAGTTCAGAACCTTCTGGCGTTGCGCTTTGCAAACCAGATCTTCGAGCCACTGTGGAACTCCAACTACGTCGACCACGTGCAGATCACGATGGCCGAGGACATCGGGATCGCCGGCCGCGCCGGATACTACGACGGCATCGGCGCTGCACGCGACGTCATCCAGAACCACCTGCTCCAGCTGCTGGCATTGACTGCCATGGAGGAGCCGGTCTCGTTCCAGGCGCACGACCTGCGCGCCGAGAAGGAAAAGGTCCTCTCGGCGGTGCGACTGCCCCGGGATCTTTCAAAGTCCACCGCTCGGGGCCAGTACGTCGAGGGATGGCAGGGCGGCGAGCTGGTCGTTGGCTACGTCGACGAGGAGGGCGTCAAATCGAGCTCCACCACAGAGACGTATGCCGCGCTGAAGCTCGAGATCGATACCCGTCGCTGGGCGGGAGTCCCGTTCTACCTGCGCACCGGCAAGCGCCTGGGCAAGCGCGTCACCGAGATCGCTGTGGTCTTCAAACGCGCCCCGCACCTGCCGTTCACGGAGACCGCCACCGAGGAGCTCGGCCAGAACGCGATCGTGATCCGCATCCAGCCCGACGAGGGCATCACGATGCGATTCGGCTCGAAGGTGCCCGGATCAGCCATGGAGGTGCGCGACGTCACCATGGACTTCGGATACGGCATCGCCTTCACCGAGTCCAGCCCTGAGGCCTACGAGCGGCTCATCCTCGACGTTCTGCTCGGTGATCCACCGCTGTTCCCCCGCCACGAAGAGGTGGAGCTGGCCTGGCGGATCCTTGACCCGATCGAGGCGTTCTGGACCAAGCATGGGCGCCCCGACCCCTACCCTGCAGGTGGCTGGGGCCCTGACAGCGCCGACGACATGATGCGCCGCGATGGACGCACCTGGAGGAAGCCATGATCGTCGACCTTCCCGGCACCACGACCTCGGCCGTCAGCCGCAAGCTCGTCAAGCTGCGCAACGACGTGGGCGCCGTGGCGCTGGGGCGGGTGCTCACCCTGATCATCGTGGCCGAAGAGACCCAGGCGGCCAACGAGGCGATCGAAGCCGCCAATGACGCCAGCCACCAACACCCCTGCCGCATCATCGCGCTGCTCAGCGGCACCAAAGCCGGCGCCGGCCGGCTTGATGCCCAGATCCGCGTCGGAGGCGATGCGGGAGCCAGCGAGGTGATCGTCCTTCGAACCCATGGAGCGCTCGTCGCACACGGCAACAGCGTCGTGGTCCCGTTGCTGCTTCCTGACTCCCCCGTGGTCACCTGGTGGCCGAAGTCAGCCCCCCCTGACGTCTCAGCATCGGCGATCGGGCAGATGGCGCAGCGGCGGATCACCGATGCCGCTGAGGTCGGCAACCCGCGCAAGGAGCTGCAGCGTCGTGCGGACAGCTACCAGCCCGGTGACACCGACCTGGCCTGGACCCGGATCACGCTGTGGCGTGGCCTCCTTGCAGCGGCCCTGGACCAGCCGCCGTACGAACCTGTCATCGCAGCGACGGTCATCGGAGCCAGCGACTCCCCCTCCGTCGACCTGATGGCCGGATGGCTGGCCCAGGCGCTCAAGTGCCCGGTGACGCGTGGACGTGGCAGCGCCGGAACCGGCCTGACGAGCGTGCGGCTCGAGCGCCGCAGCGGCAACATCGACATCGTGCGCCCTCATGGCGCTGTGGCGACGATAGCCCTGCCGGGGCAACCGGTCCGCCGAATCACCTTGGGGCGACGAGAGCTGGCCGAGTGTCTGGCGGACGAGCTGCGGCGGCTTGACCCCGACGAGATCTATGAAGAGACCCTGACCAAGGGGCTGGCCCGGTTGGACGGCACCACGAAGAACAGCACCACAAAGAACAGCACCACAAAGAAGGCAACACCTCCTCGGGCCCGAAAGGGGAAAGATCCCACGTGAGCCGCGCACCCATGGTCGTCGTCCATCACGACAAGCATGTCCTGGCCGACGCGGCGGCGGCTCGGCTGGTCACCGCCATCGTGGACGCGCAGTCCTCTCGAGGAGAGGCCGACATTGTCCTGACCGGCGGCTCCATGGGGTCGGCGGTGTTGGTCTCGCTGGGTCATTCCGCGGCCAAGGACGCCATCGACTGGCGCCGCCTGAACATCTGGTGGGGCGACGAACGCTTTCTGCCGGCAGGGGACCCCGAGCGCAACGAGACGCAGTCACGTCTGGCCCTGCTCGACACCGTGCCCCTGGATCCTGCCCGGGTGCACGCTATGCCCGCCGCCGACGGACCATACGGGCTCGATGTTGACAAGGCTGCCGCCCACTACGCCGAGGAGCTCGCGGCTGCCGCGCCACGCGGGCACGACGTCCCCGAGTTCGACGTGCTGATGCTCGGCGTGGGACCGGATGCCCATGTGGCCTCGCTGTTCCCCGAACACCCCGCCCTACATGAACGCGAGGCCTCAGTGATCGGCGTTCACGGGGCACCCAAACCGCCACCCCTGCGGGTGTCCATGACGTTCCCGAGCTTGTGCGCCGCACGCGACGTCTGGTTCCTGGTCTCCGGCGCGGCCAAGGCCGGCGCCGTCGGTCTGGCCCTCTCAGGGGCCGGCGAGATGCAGGCGCCGGCAGCCGGCGTGAGCGGCATACGGTCCACCACGTGGCTCATGGACCAGGACGCAGCCACCTATGTGCCCAAGCCGCTGATCCGTCTGGCCAGCCGCTGACCCGACCGCGGCCGCTAGTTGATCAGTCCGCGGTCACGTAGCGCCTGCAGTGCCTCGTCGAGGATGGCCTGACCATCGGTCTCGCTGCGGCGTTCCTTCACGTAGGCCAGGTGGGTCTTGTACGGCGCGTTGTGGTTCGCGGCCGGCGGGTTGGCCTGGTCCTGGCCGGCGGGCAGACCACAGCGCGGGCAGTCCCAGATCTCGGGAACGGCCAGACCGGCCTCCTCGGCAAAGCTGGGAGAGGTCTCGTGACCGTTGCTGCACCAGTACGAGATGTGGACGCGAGGGGCGGCATCGCCACGCTCGGCCTCACCCATCGGGCCGGCGCCGACTCGGCTACCCCTGATCGCGTTGCCACTTGCCACGATGTTGCTCCTTGGAGTTCACGTCAGCCCGGCCAGGCGGGCATGGGTGGGCTAGCTGCCGAACCGTTCGATGAGCTGGAGTCCGACGATGGCGGCGCCCCAGACCATGCCCACTGCAACGGTGAACCGGTCAAGGTTTCGTTCGGCGACCGACGAACCGCTCATCGTGCTGGACATGCCCCCGCCGAACATCTCGGAGAGGCCACCTCCCTTGCCTTTGTGCAGCAAAACCAAGAGGGTCAGGATGAGTCCACCCACGACCAACAGCACCTGCAGCCCGATCTTCACGGCATTCACGAAAGTAAGACCCAATCTCGTTCGGCATCAGTCGGCCGCACATAGCACGGCCAAGGACAAACACTACCTGACGGGCTTCGCGCCCACGCCCCGACTCACTGTCACCAGCGTGGGCTCCGCACGTTACTCGTTCAGCTGGCGGTGATGTGGTCGCGGTAGCGACAGATCGACACGAACTCGTCGGCCACGATCGAGGCGCCACCAACGAGTGCGCCGTCGACGTCGGCCTGGGCCATGATCGCAGCCACGTTGCTCGCCTTGACCGAGCCCCCGTACAGGATGCGGATGCCATCCGCGGTGTCGCCGGAGAAGAGCTCGGCCAACCTCGTGCGAATGGCCGCACAGACCTCTTGCGCGTCTGCCGGGGTCGCCACCTCTCCGGTGCCGATGGCCCAGATCGGCTCATAGGCGATGACGATCGAGCGCACCTGCTCGGGGGTGACACCGTCCAGGGCCGCGTCGATCTGCGCAAGCACGTGCTCAACCTGGCGTCCCTCCTTGCGCACCTCGAGGCCCTCGCCGCAACACAGGATGGGGGTCAGCTCGTGCCTGTATGCCGCCTTGACCTTCGCTGCCACCACGGTGTCATCCTCGGCGTGGTGCTGCCGGCGTTCGCTGTGGCCGACCGCGACATAGGTGCAGCCCAGCTTGGAAAGGAACGCGCCCGAGATCTCACCGGTATATGCGCCGGAATCGTGCACCGACAGGTCCTGCGCCCCGTGCTTCAGCAAGAGCTTGTCGCCCTCGATGAGCGTCTGGACGCTGCGCAGGTCGGTGTACGGCACCAGAACGGCTACCTCGACCGCGCCGTAGTCGTGCTTGGCATCGCGAAGGGTCCAGTCAAGCTTCTGGACCAGATGCGTGGCCTGGAGATGGTCGAGGTTCATCTTCCAGTTGCCCGCCATGAGCGGGGTGCGGTTGCTGGTTGCCATGAGGTTTCAGTCCTCCAGAACTGTGAGACCGGGGAGAACCTTGCCCTCGACGTACTCAAGGCTGGCACCTCCGCCGGTCGAGATGTGCCCGAACTGATCGTCGGAAAAACCGAACTGACGCACGGCCGCGGCCGAGTCGCCGCCGCCGATGACGGTCAGCGCACCGGTCTTGGTCACCGCGACCACCGCCCGCGCGACTGCCATGTTGCCGTCGGCGAACGCTGCCATCTCGAAGACGCCCACAGGGCCGTTCCAGAACACCGTACGAGCGCCGGCAATCTTGGCCGCAAAGGTTTCGCACGTCACCGGCCCGATGTCCATGCCCTCCATGTCGGCCGGGATCTGGTCGGCCGGCACGATCTTGTGCTCTGCGTCCGGGGAGAACTCCGTCGCGACCACCACGTCGGTCGGCAGGACGATCTCAACGCCGCGTTCCTTCGCCTGTGCGAGATAGCCCTTCACCAGCTCCAGGCGGTCGGCGTCGAGGAGGCT
>Ga0209585_10000842_pt1 | contig 11995 bp, 8 predicted proteins | sample NGEPerone_FD_185491 | JGI IMG/M metagenome (GOLD analysis project Ga0209585, IMG submission 185491) | Arctic peat soil microbial communities from the Barrow Environmental Observatory site, Barrow, Alaska, USA - NGEE Permafrost154B-one... | ecosystem: Environmental > Terrestrial > Soil > Wetlands... | reverse complement strand
ATGTGTTTTGAAGAAAGTAATCAAACAAGTTCTCGAATTGTTACTTTGTTTTTATCTCTTGATATTGGGTCAGGAGATTCGTAACACATAAAAAATGGTGATAAAGCATGGTATCAAAAACAACTATAAATATAGTTATTGGGGTTATGCTTTTGTGCCTAGGGTCAATTCTGACCTTCGGTTTTACCCGAATTTTAGTTCGTTATACCCTATTTTCTCAACATCTATGCGCATTGGAGAATTCAACAAGATAACGCACTATTCACGAATAGCTAAAATATATATAGTTTGCCAACTAATTGTATAGTTAGATGGAATATATAGACAACTGGTTATCTCTAATGGTGGGTATATATGAAAGTTAACAACGTCATAAAAAACGATTTGGAATATCGAGCAAGGGAATTGAGGGGTGCAGGCAAGAGCAATCCTGAGATAGCAGACACGCTCTCAAATGAATCCAGACAACCAATTACAACGTCTACTGTATTCAGATATTTTGATGCAAATGAGAGGGCAGCAGCTCAGGCAATCGAGAAATCAGATAAATTGAAAGTAAGGGTAGCCGATGCTGAAATAGATACAATTAATAAAAGAGTTGAGATAATTGATAAATTTCTATCGATTGCTGAACATGCACTCGTGAATAATGATTACCGTGCAGCTGTGATGGCGTTGAATGGTGCAACGAAAGCCCAGGACTCGTTAGACGAGAGACTAGGAAAGCTAAAAACCCCAACGAGCACTAACAATATAAATATATTAAATATCCATGAAGAGGTGAAGAATGCCCGAGAACTTTTCACAAGCAGAATGGCTGCTCTCCCTGCCGGAATCAGAGAGAATTGATATCCTGAGTAAATTGTCAGATAAGCAGGTTCTCGGGCTCAAGTACGATTGGAATTTTTGGGCTAGACCTTCGCAAAAGTTACCTTCTGGATCTTGGTTTTGTTGGTTGCTAAGATCTGGTAGAGGTTACGGGAAGAGTAGAACGGGGTCAGAGACCGTTATTCAGTGGGCTATGCAGGGGTATTCCCCAATCGCTCTTGTGGGTCAAACAAAGGCAGACGTTAGGGATACTATGGTCGAAGTGGGGGATAGTTCTATCCTGAAAGTTTCATCTCCGTGGTTCAGGCCTGTTTATGAGCCTTCCAAACGTAGGCTTGTATTTCCTAATGGGGTTATATGTTTCATTTACTCAGGGGACGAACCAGATCAATTGAGAGGACCCCAACACATGAAGGCATGGGTAGACGAGCTTGCAAAATTCAAGTACCCCCAGGAAACATGGGACAACCTGGAATTTGGTTTAAGAAAGGGAGATAACCCCCAAGTAATCTGTACCACTACTCCCAGGCCTATTAAAATAATTAGAGACTTGATAGCCGATAAACGGACAGTTGAAACCAGAGGCAACACGCTTGATAATGCAAGTAACCTGAACCCCCAATACCTGGAAAGGGTTGTCTCAAAGTATCAGGGGACGAGGTTAGGCAGGCAAGAACTGAACGGCGATTTATTGGACGATAACCCCGAAGCCCTATGGAAACGTGCAGATATTGACAATAACAGAGTAAGACAGACCCCCCAATTATCTCTGGTTGTTGTGGGAGTTGATCCTGCAGTAACCTCTAAGGCTGGCTCAGATGACACGGGTATCGTAGTTGCAGGTAAGGGTATAGATGGTCATGGTTACATTCTCGGGGATTACACGGTCCATGATACCCCTAATAAGTGGGCTGAAGCTGCAATAACGGCATATCACAAACACCAGGCTAACAGGATAATCGGGGAAGTCAATAACGGCGGGGATCTGGTAGAGCTTAACATCAAAACAGTAGATCCTTCTGTGCGGTTTGAATCTGTCATGCAAGCAGGGGTAAAGCTACCAGGGCAGAATCCATAAGTGCGCTCTACGAGCAAGGGAAGGTTCACCATTTCGGGACATTTCCAGAACTCGAAGACCAAATGGTAGAATGGATACCAGGCGCTGATAAGTCACCGGATCGAATAGACAGCTTAGTTTGGAGTCTTACAGCTCTAGATCTATCAAGGTCTTATGGCCAGGTTCCTACTTCACCACTCCCAGATGTTTTGGACAGAAGAGAAAACTCATTGTTTGGAAATGGACACATGCCACAGTTCGACATAGGTGGAAGTATCCCGCAATGGTAAATTGAACTAAAAAACGGTGATAAACGGTTCTGTTGCAAAAATAATTTTGCTGCCTTTTTAGGCTATAATTATTGCTTTTTGTATTATTATTGACCTGTTTATGGCATATAAATATACCATTTGTGATGTTTTTCACGGATTTTGTAAAATAGCCAGATTTTTTGCAACAGAACTCTAAAGACCGTAAGCAAAAGAATAAAGATTAAATCCGACAGAAAAAAGCGAATTGCCGATCTGTCAGATTTGATCAAAAACCCCAACTCCTACATAATCACTCTCTTTTATCTTCGTTTGTACAAGAATACGCTAAGCAAACAGACGAGACCAGAAGCTATTTCAAAACCAGGTGTTTTTGTGCTTTCTTTCCCAGAAGTATTTGGGCTTTGCGTCTGCTCAGGTGTCTGTTTGATATTTGCTGTTGCATTTCTAGTGGTAAATTTATTCTGTGTATCGTTCGTATCTGACTGTGTTTTAGTCCCAGTTGCTGTAGTCTTACCCGTTATTGCAAAGGGAGAGAATCCTGGGGTTTGTGCCGTGAAATACAGATACTTGTCATCTTCGCTAAACAGGCTAGTTGGAAGCTGGTTCCATTTCTTGTCATTGTACCTGTTTAGAGTTATGGAAGATTGGTCGATCTTTTTATCCTTTATCCACGATTTTTCAACCTTGAAGCATACGACTGCATTTTCAATATTCTTCGATGTTGCAAATCCACCGTTTCCAACCCAGATGTTTAAGTGCTTGTAGGTTTCGGCAGAAGGCGGCCCTGAAACCAGAGTGGATTTTTCTCTCAGCATCTCGGAAATTGTTGTTATCTTGCCGGCTGTTTTCTTTGAGTCGAAGCTGACATACACAACAGGAGTAGTGCACCTAGGGAAGTCAAACTTTACGGCTTTTCCACTTGCAATGAAAGTTTGTGAAAGTTCCTTGGCTTCAACATTACTTTGAGGTTCAGGAGAGCCGCCGCCACCGCTGCTGTGGCTGCTGCCACCACTGCTACCTTCGCTTGAACTGCCCTGTACAGTTATTGTAGCTGTAGCAGTTTGTGGGGAAGTTCCGATTGTGTTGTTCACTTTAAGGTTAACAGTATATGTTCCTTCTGCAGAGTAGGTGTGAGTTGGATTTTGCTCGCTTGAATTAGTTCCATCTCCGAAATTCCAGCTCCATGCGGCTGCATTTTGAGAGCTGTCCGTAAAGAATACAGTAAGAGGGGCAATACCGCTAATGGGGTTGGCATTAAAATTTGGCACAGGATACACAGGTAGACTTTCTAATACAGTTATTGTAGTAACATTTGAATTCGTGCCATTTTTATTGTTAACTGTCAGTTTAGCAGTATAGTTTCCTACTGTTGAATATGTATGCGCTGGATTCGGATCGGTTGAATTAGTTCCATCTCCGAAATCCCAAACTCTCGATTCTTCGTTTTGTGAATGGTCTGTAAATTGGACTGGTAATGGAGAAGCACCTATCAATGGATTGGCAGTAAAATCTGCTACAGGAAGTAGTGGCTCTACAGGATTAGAATTTGTATTTTTATCTGTAATCGCTGAATATGTTGAACCTATAATCCCATCTGATCCTGGTCCATCATAATACATTTCCATGTCACTGATAGATAGATTTCTATCTACGAGATATGCCATTCCCATTGTTATTTTACCACTGAGTCCAATGTCGGCTGTCAACTGGTGCAAAGAATCATCATAAGTTGCAGTGTCATACTGATAGTATATATCACCAATTTTCAGATGCCAATAGTTTGGATTAGTTGAATATGTTTGACCCCCAGTGTTATTAATGTTCAAAGTAACGACTGCATATTTTTTGCCCGCTGGTGCTGTGTTATACTTACCTATTTGTGTTGTAAATTCTCCTTGCAATGTGCAGTAGTTGAAAATGTTAGGAGTCGAGCTATCTACCAATTTAGTATTCACGCTAACGTTGTTTTCCTCTACTGCAGAGGCAGATGCTTGATTACTCCCACCTGGTAACGATAATAGAAATGAAAGGTATAACGAACTGTAGTTCGCAAAAAAGAAAAGATTAAGATTTAGCATTTGCTCTGAGAGAAGGAGGAACAGGTAGGTTCTTTCTATGGTCGGTGATTGTCTTTAAAGCTGGCACCATGCAAAAAGATTTGCAGGTTTGGCACCTATAAGAACCCATTTTATAGCGGATTCGATTAATGTCGGATGAGCCACATTTTGAACACACTTTGATGGTTCTCGTAGGTAACATGGTTACCACCCCCGTTCTTTGAGTTTTTCGGCATTGCTTAATACTGCCTGTAATCCAAGACTGTTCACAAAGCCAGGATACTTTTTATTGAAATCTCCCACGAACACAGGTACATTTTCAACAACTGAATTATACTCTGATCTTGCGTAATTTTTTAAGTCTCTTCTCAAAAGTTCGGACGTTGTTAAGTTTTCTTTACTGTCACTTTCAACATTTTGATTTAAAGATAGTGGTTTTTGTGCTTCGGACAAGATACGGACAGGATATTTCTTATCATCTTGTCCGTACCTCCCGCTATCGAATAAACGCTCTCTAGGACAGGATGATTTCGACATGTCGGTTGAGCTATTAAAATTAATACTTTCCGCACCACCAACTGTCTCTATATTTTCACTAATGTTTTGATTATTTTTATTTTTGTTTGCTACAAAGGAAAAGTCATCTTGTCCAAATACGTTTTCAGGTAAATTAACCATCATCGGTTGACCTGAAATTTTCGGACAAGATGATTTGTTTTTATCTTGTCCGATTTCATCATCATCTTGTCCGACTGGCTGTTTCCTCAATGAAATGTTATCCCACACTGTTACTTTTTTGCTACCATCCTTTGTGACATTTTCCCTGTGAGAAGTAAAACCCATTTCGCTTATCTTTCTTGAGAAGCCTATTTTAGAAACAAGTTCCGTGTTATGTGTTCTGCACCACTCCACGAAGGTCGCGTATAGAATGGTAGAATCAAGGTCTTCTGTTGACATTACTATACATTCGTCCATGAATGCCGCTGATGGATTACTATTAAGCAGGTATTCTTTTTCGATTTCAGCGAATGTTTTAGAATAACTAAACACACCTGTGTCTGTCAATTGCTTCAAGCCATTCAGCGCAAGGTTGAGAAGCCCAGAGAGCTCTTGCTCTGTTGTCAGTGACTTAATGATACCTTTCACTTCTTTAGTCGTGCCTCTGAACCTGTTAGCAAACTCAATCAAAATCCATCTTTGATAATACGCTTCGTCCTTTGGTCCCTCTGGAATTTTGTTCGCGGAAAAAGTTAGTTTAGCAGTATTTTTAAAACTAAATGGATCCTTGAACTTGTTTTCACCGTCTATGGTATCTAGACCACTCGTCAAAGCCTTGAATATATACGACTGATGCATTTTTGTGTCGGGTATATCACTGCATATACTGACCTTTTTTCCGTACAGTTGAGCGCGTCGATACTTCTCACTTTCAATCTTCTGTAGAGGCTGGCAGGTTCTACTTTCCTCTCCTACTGCTGCCTCAAGTAAACTCAAATACACACTCTTTCCTGTCCCTGGGGGGCCGTATAACAAGACCGCTTTCTGATGTTGGACTTCTAATGTCAGACAATACCCCATCCATTCGAACAGAAAATCAATATCTTCTGGGCGCGCTACGTCTGTTAAGAACTGTGAAATCTTTGGACATGTCGCGTTTTCGTCATAATTAATTGGACTCTGGCTAATGGACAAATACTTAGGGTCGTGTGCCTCAAATTTCCATTCCGATAGATTAAACAGTCCATTTTTAAGATTTATATAACGGTTCGCCGCCTCATCTATCTCTTTCCTCGGGATGTGAGTGAGAGATCTGATGTACGCAAGTGCTTCATTTACGTACGATGTTGTTGCTTTTTGGATATGAATAAGTTCAAATGTCGGGTTGATAATGCCCCAATACTCATTATAAACCTCGTCGTGTATTCTTCTGATATGGGTTTCGATGATAGCGTCCGCCCCTTCGTTTTTATAAACGCCATTATTATAGATGTAAATTTGTCCTGTATCTCTCATGTTAAAGATATCAAATTGTTTTAATATCTTATCCGCCACCACATCGAAAGGAACTCTTATCTTTTCCGGCTTGTCCGCCTTGTCTGTTTTGGGTCTTCCCCTAACACTTTCTATTTTTTCTCTACCAGATTCAATTTTATTAACATTGCACCATTCTATGACACTGTTGTATGCCTTTGTCGGTAGTTTCCAGCCTTCCGTTATGTCTTTTTTCTCACAAAACTTATTTTCAAGTGCTAGATGTTTCATTGCTAAGGTTGGTATAGGATCATCTTTCGGCAGATGCCCGTTATCTTTGGCATACTTCCAGATAGTATAGATTGTACTGGGGTCTTCAAAGTCTACGCTAGAACTCCCGCCACCATGCTCGAAGCCTGCACTATTGCAGGTTGAGAGACCAGAAGCTACCGCCAAATAAGTTAAAGCATTATGGCATACTCCATGCCTCCAACATGTTAGGAGTCCATTTGCTACGCTTGCATTGCCTCCGGTTTCTGATCCGTGGATTTCGGAAAACATAGGGAAACGTTCTCCTGGGTCGTCATGCTTCCCGGTCACATCGTAAATATCTAGAGACCATAATGCACTTTTATTATTGCCTTCCCGTTTCTCGTTTCCTTTATTTGCTTTCCTGGTGAGTTCTTTTGCATGTTTCTCTGCTGCTTCCGCTTCCTTCCTGAAGACTTCATTTTTATAAACTTCAGGTAATTCATCGAAGGTTATTTCCGAAACTTCCCTTTCTTGCAAGATTGAATATTTCCCTGCATTAGCTCTGTCAGCTTTGGGTATAAGGATAATTTCTTCCTCAGAGCATGGCACAAAGGAACCGGCACAAACAACATACTGCCAACTTAACCGCACTTCTCCTGCGTCATCAGTTGCTATGTTACTTTTTGCACTTCTTTCGCTTCCGTTATCGTTTGTGAAATAAAAATTATGTTCGCCTATTCTCTTTCTTGATCTGATTTTCAGAGTGGGTTTAATTTCCCCTACTTGCTCCATGTCGTCAACATCAACAATGCAAAGCCTGTCGACATTTGTTGCAGCAATGCCAATATTATATCCATCCTGCATCAAACTTACAGCTTTAGAAAAGGTTAGTTTCCTGGCTTTCCAGCTTCCCTGAAGAACTGGGTCTTTATACTCAGTGGGATTCTTATCGTTCTTTGCAAGTGCAAAATAAAAAGGCTGATATTCCGGCTGATCCTTCGTTAACGCTTCATGGAATCTCTTAAACTCGGTGGGATTTGTGGAGGTCATGTTAAGTCCTCCTTAGTTTCTCGACTTCAGCTTGGATCCAGTTTATATAATTAGACCTAAAGTAGCAGTCCCTACATTCTGAAAAGTCAGGTTCATCTAGCAGTACATCAAATGATCTTTTTAATCTGTTTTTCATATTTTTATTCTCCAAATGGAGAACATCACAGCAAAAGCAGTAGAACGGAAAATTTATGTAGCGCAAAGTCGTATTGTTAACTAGATAATTTGTGGATCAGGTTAACATTCGTGTACTACAGAAATCTTTAAATTCCCTAACTTCATAATATAGGATAATATCCGATTACATATGTATTCAGATATTATGGAAAGCGAAGCAAGGAATTTTTATTCTACCGCATCCGTACCTTTTTGGAGAAGATACGGATGCAATAATGTTCTTCTTTTATATTTTCTTTAGTATATTTTTCTTTGATAAATGTAAATTTTTTTCTTCTAAAGGTTATTGGGGTTTAACCATAAAAGCCTTTTGATGATGTTTTTATCGTCGTCCGGTGTACCAGCATGACACTTTCAGTATACCGATTACACCAACACTGTCATATGATGCTGTTACTGTCTTACACCTTCAGGCTACCGATGTACACAGAGCGTCAACCGGTACTGTAACATCTTTTTTATATTTGTTTATATACCCACATTTCATTTCAATATGTCTTACCAGTTCATTAAATTTCAAATCAAGATATTCCTTTAGTTCATCGTCTATGTACATAATCTAATCACTTCCCTTGTTTTTCCCGGTGCACTAAGCAAGTCGCCTTCTGACCTGCAAAATTCACGCCAATATAAAAAAATCCTCGAGTGTCAATTATGCCCGAAGTCTCGGCTTCAATATCTTTGCCGTGAAAAGTGATGTCTCTAGGCTCCGTTTTTGTATATAATACCAGTGGGTTTTTTCTAGGTTTCACACTTTATATTAGCCTTAATACTATATATATATAAACAAAGCTAAGTGAAAGTAATAACTTCTTAAAAATAGTCTCCCAGTCAGGAAAATGGTCTATAGAAAAGAGAAGGAATTAGAACAGGAGTAAGCTTTTAAGCATCGGGCTTACTTTCTCAACAACTTACTAATTAATCTTTTATGGTTGTTACCTTTAATGTGCTGTATGTTCTCTCCATGAGTTACTAAGAAGAGTTAGGGACCTTATTTTCAGGGCAATAACGACACGCCTTTAAGTTGTCTATATTGCCCGTCCTTCTTTTTTGATAACTGTAACAGGCCGACTGACACAAACACAAAAACTGAGATAAAGGATCGCATATGGAGAACTACACCGATATATCATCGGCCTGTTAAATATTACTGTACGGTTGGGAATAAATACTTTATTATATTATTGTCAGTAATATTAATAATTATTTTCAAGCCTAATATATTGTGAAAGAAACCGTATTTAGGGATCTTATTTTAAGGGCAATATTGATACGCAGTTCCATTTTCTATGTTACCCATACTTCTTTTTGGATTATTCCGCAATTTATTTTTTACTTTATAAATGAATAAGAAAAAATATAAATGTTAATATTCTTTAAATCTTTACTTTTTGTAATAGAAATTAGTCTAGAGAGATGTTAATAAATGAAAGAAACACTATACCAATTTACCAAAACCGTATTATTCATAGCATTCGGCACGTACTTCTGTTGTGTCCTTATAAAATACAGCATAGATTTAATGCAGTAAAGTGGATAAATGGAACAGACCGACCACTGGCAATTATAGACTATATTTCGAGATGGTAAAGATTTTTGTCGGCCTGTTATCCATCCTTTCTATTAAGATAATAAAGGCTTTTCTATTATTGTTTAACCTGGAGCTTCTCCGTGGCCCTGTTTTCCTTGTGACTGCTTGCTAAGATAGAGAATGTCAGGATGGTTTAAACCGTGACCAATCGTTACAGAGTAACGAACAATTATTTCGAAAAGAAAGTAAGAAGCTGTTTTAATTTCAATTTCAATTCATATATTTTTTATATTATCCTCTAAACGTATTATACTATTATTATATTTCGTAAAAGTCCAATCCTTTTATTTTCAGGATTTCTTTTACTTTTTAGAAGTTTGATTTTTTATAGCCTGGATGACAGGTTTTACGGTGTCTTGTATCTATGCCTTTTTCTCTGCCGTCCGTTACGCGGTCACAGTCTGTAACGGTGTGCTGATCATTCCTATTTTAACAAGCATTTCTCTTTCTTCTTCTGCGCTAAATTGCCTAGCCCATATTAAACGAAGTTCGTTTCTTCCGTGGTCTGCCTGATCTATCAGGATGTCTTTAGAGGCTCTTCTTTCTACGGCCGTTCTAAATACATCTCCTTTCATTTTCCTTAGATTCTTGGCGCTCTCAGGCCTGTATTCAGGTGGTAAAATGTGATTTACAAAATAATTGAATTCCTTTGAGTCAATTATTCGGGTTTCAATGTTTGCAAAAACAGAAGGGCCTTTAGGAATTAACTGATTAGTAGTAATATATTCATTCAGAAAATCAGCGCGTATTTCAGTTATGTTTTTAGAGGGAGCTATCAAAGATCTGTCTATTAACTCAGGTTTTACAGTTTTATTGAGAGTGTTTATTGATTCTTCAAGTGTTTCAATCCTCTCAGGTAGGTTAAGCTCTCTTTCTTCATCCTCATAATCTGAAAAGTCATTTAGACCTATAGCTGTCTCAACTGCCGCAAGTCTCTTTAAAATTCTTAATTCAGAAGTAGCAATGATATTTTCAATGTAATTTCTAAAAAAAGGCTGTACTTCTGGATCATTCATCAGCATTTTAAATTGATTAATCTTTTCTTCTTTAGAAGGACAATCAAAAGGTTTAAAATCTAATGTGTCATAGTAGCTACTAGGTTGATTCATTACAATTTTCTCCTACATTGGGGAATGTGGGGTTCTGAGCTGGAGACTCAGGACCTCTCAATCTTATCTTTTCTAAACAAACGCTTTTACTGTATTTAATTTCTCTGTCTCATCACCATATTTTCCACCATGGCTTTTTAGCTCCTGATGCTTCAATAGATTTCTGATTGATGAGCGTTTGAACCCGTCTTTGAAGTAAAAAGATTATTTTAGATAAGATAAAACGCTTGATAGTGTTCTCTACATGCAGTGGATGTATGGAAAACAGACTTCTATTTTTTTATATGTTGACATCTGTCTTATACCCAGAATGACGATGGGAAATGAAATTAAATTATGGGATAAATGCAAATGTATCCAGAAAATACGAAAGAGTGTCCAGGGAAAATTAAATTATGCCCGTGTGAAATTTGGTTATGTCCGCGGAAGATGGAATAATTATTTGGGGACAATCGGTGAATTTGGTAGGATTTTTTGGACATTGTCGGGTGTTATAGTCTTATCGATATTTGTAATATTAATTGCAAAGTCTATATGTGGGACGTTGTTTTTACATGATAACGTTGCCCTGTTCAATGCAACATTATTTCAGGATAATACAAACGCAACTTTACTTAGTGTGTGTGTTAATGCGATGCTCACCACGGCGCTTATTCTTGTAACAGCATCGTATGCATTAGATACTAGTACCTTGACAATTTAATTATGAAACATAATATTTGGACAGCTTCTCATCTGCAGTCTTCTTTGTAAACTTCCAGTTTATTTTCTTTCTATTTTCATTTCTTCTCTTGGTCCAGGCAGCAACTTCATTAGTAAGCTTTCCAATATCACCTATTCGCCTGTCAGTACATTCTTCGTCCATTACGCCAATCTCTATTTCGGCAGCGTTTAACCAACTTGCATGCTTTGGTGTGTAATGGAACTCTATCTTTTTCAGTATCTGTTTTGCTTCATCCTCGCTGAATGCCTCATAGAATGCTTTCTCTTTGTGGATATTGAGATTATCTGAAACTACCCGGACTACTTCAGTTTCTGAATATTCATCGATGACAAGAACTTTCATGAATTGTGCAAAATCTGTCATTGTTCTTCTTTCAGTAACTTGAGTGACCCTTTTTCCTGCTTTGAATTCTACAGCCATAAATATGTTTGCTGTTCCATTCCTGATGTACTCATAATCATACTTCTCTGTACTTCCAGGCTTCATTGGAATGGGCTTTCGCTTATCTTCGATAAGTTGTTTCGGTTTCTCATCGAGACAGACAATAGGTCTTTTCGGGTCGTAATCTTCTTCGTATAGGTCAAGAATGTCGTACATTCTCTTTCTGAACTCAGAATCAATCGTCTGAATGCACCACATTTTTTTCAGTCAGGGTTTAAGTTTGTTTTTTTTCAAAATAAGTCTGATAGTTTCTTTGTTTATCGTTTCAAATCCTTCTTTTTTTCTCAGTTCCTCACAAAGGAGTGCAAGCGACCATCTTTTTCTTCCTTCAGGAGACTGTGTGCATGCTAGAGCTATTATTTCTGCAACATGCTTTTGACTATATTTTTCAGGTTGACCTGATCTTGGTTTATCTACCAAAGCACTTTGTAGACCTTCTTCAAGATATCTTTTCCTTAACCTTAAA
>Ga0209585_10000841_pt1 | contig 11996 bp, 12 predicted proteins | sample NGEPerone_FD_185491 | JGI IMG/M metagenome (GOLD analysis project Ga0209585, IMG submission 185491) | Arctic peat soil microbial communities from the Barrow Environmental Observatory site, Barrow, Alaska, USA - NGEE Permafrost154B-one... | ecosystem: Environmental > Terrestrial > Soil >... | reverse complement strand
GCCGAGGCATCCGGGCCCGGCCGTCCGACGTACCAGACCCGGTCGGCGAAGAACTCCACGGGCCAGTCGAACGCCTCGGCCTGAACGTCCTGCGGCAGCGCGAGCGTGACCGCGCCGGTCTCGGCCGGGTCGGTGAGCACGCGCATCGCCTGGGGGGCGGAGGCGAGCAGCTGCTCGGGGCGCCAGATCCGGTCGAAGAACCGCGAGACCGGGCGGAACGCGTCGTTGACCGTGACGTCGGGACCGAGCGGGTACTCGAGCTGCTGCAGCACCGGGTCGGGGAACCGGTTCGCGAACACGTCGGAAGGCAGCAGCAGGACCGGGATGTGGTCGACCGTGGCGAGGGCCGCGCCGGTGATCATGTTGGTCGAGCCTGGGCCGATCGACGCGGTGATCGCGAAGGTCTGCAGGCGGTTCTTGGTACGGGCGTAGGAGACGGCGGTGTGCACCATCGCCTGCTCGTTGCGGCCGAGCAGGTAGGGCAGCTCGTCCGGCCCGTGCTCGCCCAGCGCGGAGCCGGGCCCGTAGCCGGCGTCGGCGGCCTCGGCGTGCGCCTGCAGCAGGCCCTGGCCCAGACCGGCGACGTTGCCGTGGCCGAAGATGCCGAAGCAGCCGGCGAAGAGCTTCTGGCGGTGGCCGTCCCGCTCGGTCCACTGGTGCGCCAGGAAGCGCACCAGGGCCTGGCCGACGGTGAGCCGGACCGTACCGGAGTGCCGGCTCGACGGTTCAGCGGTGGCGTTCATGCGTGGTCCTCGTGGATTGGGGCGTCGTCGTCGACGCTGTGGGCGGGGCTGAGCATCGGACACGGCAGTCGGGGGTCGACGACCTGGCTCTCCCAGGTCCTTCGGACCCAGGTGACCGTGGGGTCGTCGACGGCGAGCCAACGGCCGTCGCAGGACGGGCCGGCCATCACGTTGAGGTAGTACAGGTCGTAGCCGGGCGCGGCCATGCACGGGCCGTGGAAACCGTGCGGCACCAGCGCGGTGTCGCCGGACCGCACCTCTGCGAAGACGTCGATCGGGCGCTCGGGCGTGCCGTAGGTGCGGTGGTAGCCCACCCCCGGCCCGTCCGGGCCGTCGGCGACCTCGAAGTAGTAGATCTCCTCCAGCACGCGCTCGGTCTCGGAGTGCTCGTCGTGCTTGTGCGGCGGGTAGGAGGACCAGTTGCCGCCTGGCGTGACGACCTCGCAGACCAGCAGGTGGTCGACCTCGACGCCGGTCGCGATCGTGTAGTTGTTCACCTGGCGGCTGCACGACCCGGCACCGCGCAGGTCCACGCACACATCGTCGCGGGGCACGACCCGCAGCGGCAGCACGCGCTCGGCCCGCGAGGAGGCCACGGCCACCCGCGCTCCGCCGGGCCCGGCGGTGATCGTCACGCTCGACCCCACGGGGAGGTAGGCGAAGTCGGACGGACCCGTGAAGACCCCGGCGCGGCCGGCCAGGTCCACGTCCCGGGCATCGGGGCCGGAGACCGCCAGGTGCACACCACCACGCAGCGGCAGCACCAGCCCCTCCTCGCCGGTGAGCTCACGGCTCCAGATCGCACCGTCGGCGAGCTCGCGCACCTCGAGCCCGCTGTACCCCCAGCCCGCGGACTCCGGGGTGATCGCGGTGACCGGCGCGCCTGCGGACGGGTCCACAGCGCGTCGCACGAGGCGGTCGATGTCGGTCATCGCGTCAGCGCTCCGTCGGGTCTTGTGCGGTCCCGAGCAGGGACACGGCACCGTCGACGGCGGCGGCGACGTCGTCCCCCGGTGGGTAGAGCAGAGACCGGCCGATCGCCAGACCACGGACCGACGGCTCCCGCAGGGCCGCCGCCCAGCCGGCCATCGCAGCGTCGGAGTCCTCCGCGACCTCGCCGCCCAGGACAAACGTGGGCAGGGTCGAGGCCGCCATCACGCGCGGCATGTCGGCGACCACGGGCAGCTTCAGCCAGGTGTAGGCCGACGTCCTGCCGAGCCCCGAGGCGATGCTGATCGCCCGGATGACGTGCTCAGGTGCCAGCTCGTTGCGGACCCGCCCGTGCAGCCGAGTGGACAGGAACGGTTCGACCATCGCGACCAGCCGCCGCTCGGCGAGCTCGTTCACCGCGCGGGAGCACGCCTCCAGTGTGCTTACCGACGCCGGGTCGTCCGGGTCGATCCGGAGCAGCATCTTGCCGCCGTCGAGGCCGGCCTCGGCGATGCCCCGAGCGTCGTAGCCGGTGAACCGGTCGTCCAGCTCGAAGGCCGTCCCCGCGAGGCCGCCGCGGTTCATCGAACCGAGTACGAGCTTGCCCTCCAGGGCGCCGAGGAGCGCGAGGTCCTCGATGAGGTCGGCGGTGCTGAGGAAGCCGTGCACCCCGGGTCGGCCGAGCGCGACGACGATCCGCTGCAGCAGGCCCCACCGGTCGGCCATCGCGGCCGGGTCGCGCCCGGCGGCCAGTGCGCCCCTGGCCGGGTGGTCGGCCGCGATGACCAGCAACTGCTCGCCCGGGGCGAGCCCGGCGAACCGGGTCCTGGCCGCCAGACGTGCGGCGATCTGGCCAGGGTCGGACATCCGGACGGTGACGAGCTCGTCGAGGTTCATCGGGCCTCCCCCTTCACCACGCGGCGTTCGGCGATCAGCGCCTCGACCTCCGCCTCGGTCGGCATCGCGCCGGAGCACTCCAGCCGCGAGGCGACGATCGCCCCGGCCGCCGAGGCGAACTCCAGGGTCCGGCGCAGCGACCAGCCCTTGAGCAGTCCGTGGCACAGCGCGCCGCCGAACCCGTCGCCGGCACCCAGCCCGTTGACCACCTGGACGGGGGTCGACGCGACGACGACCCGCTCCTCACGCGTCTTGCCGAGCACGCCGTGCAGGCCCTGCTTGACCACGGCGCGCTCGACGCCGGCCTCGAGCAGGGCGTCGGCCGCCCGGTCGGGCTCGGTCTCCCCGACCGCTACCTGGCACTCCTCGAGGTTGCCTACGGCCAGGGTGACCCGTCCGAGCACGTCACGGACCGCGTCGTGGGCGGCCTGCTGGCCTGGCCAGAAGGACGGCCGGTAGTCCAGGTCGAGGGCCGCGAGGCCCCGGCCGCGCCTGGCGTCGAGCGCGGCCAGGTGGGCCGATCGGCTGGGCTCCTCCGACAGCCCGGTCGCAGTGAGCCACAGCAGCCTGGCGTCGCGCACCACGTCGAGCGGGACGTCCTGCGGGCGCAGCCGCAGGTCCGGCGCCGTGGGCGCGCGGTAGAACCACAGGGGGAAATGGTCGGGCGGGAAGATCTCGCAGAACGTCACCGGGGTGTGCAGGTCCGGTACGACCACGATGTGGCTGTCGTCGATCCCGAACTCGCGCAGGGCACGCCGCACGAACTTGCCGAACGGGTCGTCCCCGACCCCGGTGAGCACCGCCGTGCGGTGCCCGAGGCGGGAGGTCGCCACCGCGACGTTGGTGGGGCTCCCGCCGAGGAACTTGCCGAACGTGGCCACGTCCTCCAGGCCGACGCCGGTCTGCAGCGGGTAGAGGTCGACGCCGCTGCGCCCCACGGTCAGGACGTCGAGCGTCGCGGGGTCGGTGTGCGTCACCCCGTCCTCCTTGTCCCCAGCATCGCGGACCGCCGGGCTCCGTCCGGCCCGCCGACGGCCTCCCGAGCCGTCGCGACCGGTCGTCGGGAGCAAGTTCGTCATCACGACGATGCACCTCCAGGTAGCCCGCGGTCAAGTCTTTGTCAGGACATATCTTCATTAGGACGTTCGGTCAGAGTGGCAGTATTCTTGTGAGAATCAGTGTCCTCGCGAAGGCGCGAGCCGCCCCGTGAGCCCTATCGACGAGGAGCACGCCGTGTCGCAGCCGCTGCGCATCGAGCTCGACCGGAAGAGCCCGGTCCCGCTCTACCACCAGGTCGCGCAGGCCATCCAGGCCGCGATCGATGACGGCGGCCTCGCTCCCGGAGAGCTCCTGGAGAACGAGATCTCGCTGGCCACCCGGCTCGGGATCTCACGCCCGACCGCCCGCCAGGCGCTACGCGAGCTGGTCGACAGGCGTCAGCTGGTCCGCAAGCGGGGAGCCGGGACGCACGTCGCCCCCGCCACGATCCGCCGGCCGGTCGACCTCACGAGCCTGTACGACGACCTCTCCAAGGGCGGCAAGTCCCCGACGACCGTCGTGCTGGAGCACGAGGTCGTGCCCGCGTCACCGGAGGTCGCGGCGGCGCTCGACATCCCCGAGGGCACCGACGTGCTCCACCTGCACCGGCTGCGCCTGGCCGACGACGAGCCGATCGCCGTGATGACGAACTTCCTCCCGATGACGATCGTGCCGACCCGCGCCGAGCTCGAGGCCGACGGGCTCTACGGCTGCCTGCGTGGACGTGGGGTCAAGCCGCGGATCGCCCGTCAGCGCATCGGCGCGCGCACCGCGACGGCCGCCGAGGCCCGGATGCTCGACGAAGGGCCCCGGGCCGCGCTGCTCACCATGGAGCGGACCGCCTTCGACGAGTCGGGCGCTGCGGTCGAGTTCGGTCAGCACATCTACCGGGCGTCGCGGTACTCGTTCGACACCACGCTCTTCGCCAGCTGAGCCCCTCCCCGATCCCGTCCGGTCGAGCGCCGCCGACCCCTTCACGGCGGTCCCTGGCATCAGTTGTATATTTGTCAGGACATATGCTTGACAGCAGTTTACGTCGTGCAATGAAATGGTCTCCTGCGCCAAGCCCGCAACGGTGCGGCAGTGGGACGCCCACGGCGATCACGCAGAAGAGCGCAGCGGAGGACTCGATGACCCAGCTCGACCAGGACCGCATCGCGGTCGACACCAGCACGCCTCTGGGTCGGATGACCCAGGCGTTCCCGCAGACCGCGCTGTGGAACGACTCCGCCGATCCCGAGCAGCTGCGCCGTTCGATCAGCTTCGGCGCCGTGGGGGCGACCTGCAACCCGGTGATCGCGCTCGCAGCGATCAAGGCCGACCTGCCGCGGTGGACCGCCCGGATCGTCGAGCTCGCCGAGGAACGACCGACCGCTGGTGAGTCGGAGATCGGGTGGCGCGTGGTCGAGGAGCTCTCGATCGACGCAGCCGCGCTGCTCGAGCCGATCTTCCACCAGCACCAGGGCCGCAACGGGCGGCTCTCCATCCAGACCGACCCGCGCCTGCACCGCGACGCCGCGGCGCTCGCCGACCAGGCCGAGTACTTCTCCACCCTGGCTCCGAACATCATCGTCAAGCTGCCCGCCACCGCAGCCGGCATCGAGGCGACGGAGGAGGTCACCTTCCGCGGTGTGAGCATCAACGCGACGGTGTCCTTCACCGTGCCGCAGGCTGTCGCGGCCGCCGAGGCGGTCGAGCGTGGCCTGCTGCGGCGCGAGGCCGCCGGCCTGCCGACCGAGCAGATGGGCCCGGTCGCGACAATCATGGCTGGCCGCCTGGACGACTGGCTCAAACACGTCGCCGGCAAGGCGGGCACACTGGTCAGCCCCGGCGCCCTGGAATGGGCGGGCGTGGCAGCGCTCAAGCGCGCCCACGCGATCTTCACCGAGCGCGGCTACCGCACCCGGGTGCTCTCCGCCGCTTTCCGCAACCACCTGCAGCTCTCCGAGCTGGTCGGTGGGGACGTGGTGATCTCCCCGCCGTTCGACTGGCAGGCGAAGATCAACGCGAACGGTCTCTCCCTGCCCTCGCGGATCGACGCGCCGGTCGACCCGGCCATCATCGACGAGCTCGAGCGGCTCATCCCGGAGTTCAGCCGGGCCTACGAGCCGGACGGGATGAGCGTCGCCGAGTTCGCCGACTTCGGCGCGACCCGCCGCACGCTGCGCCAGTTCCTCGCGGCCGACGCCGAGCTCGCCGCGCTGGTCCGGGACATCCTGGTGGCGAACCCGGACTGAGCCGTCCGCACCCGATCGACCTCCAGGCGACCACGGAACCGACCGCGGAGTCGATGTGCCCGGCGATGATCGCCATGACCATGCCGATCGCCAGGATCATCACGTAGGCGTTCCGCTGGAAGATGCCCGCGACGTTGTTGGCGCGCAGCAGCTTGCCGCGGGTCAGCACCCGGAACAGCAGGATGATCGCGATCAGGGCGCCGAGGATCCCGTACTCGCCGAACGCTGCCCCGCTTGCATGTCGGCGGAGTCACGCGGTTGACGGCTCAGCGCTCTGCTGGGCTCGGCGAACCTGCTGGATGCCAACCGGAGAGCGTCCATACCGCCGTACCGCCGGTTCTGCGCCCTCGACTTCCTGCGTGATGACCTGCCGCTCGTCACGTACCAGAGCGAGCCGGTACTCGCTCGAATCGCCCGATGCTCCCGTGGTCGGGGGCGCCGGCCGGGCGATCAGACCTCCGCAGCCACGATCCGTTCACCGACATCCATCCGCGTGCACGCCGATCTATCGACGTCGCCTGCTTACGAACTGCTTACGAGCAAGCAAGAGGCCCTCTCGATCCGAAGATCGAGAGGGCCTCTGACGCGAAGATTCACTGTGGCCGCGGGTCTGTGAACTGTCGCTGGGTCGAGGTGACGTCCGGGTCTGGACGGTCAGCGCGTGCCCGATCGCCACGGGCGGTCGGGCTTGACCACGACGACGGCGTTGGGGTGTGTCTCGGCGACGGCCAGCCGGCGCTTGGCTGTGGGACGGGTGTCCGTGGTCTGGGGTCAGGATTCGTTAGGCGCGGGCGGCGTCCAGGTGCTCGCCGACCGCGGGGAGCTTGTCGGTGACGGCGTCGAGCAGCTTGTCGAACTGGGCGTGCACGTCCTTGGCGGTCGGCTGGTCGTAGACGCTGTGCAGCATCGCCTTGACCGCCGGCCAGGAGCTCTTGGGGCAGGCGTACATCAGGTTCGCCGCGTAGTGGGTCCGGCACCGCTGCCAGGAGGCTCCCGGCAGGGTCGCCCCGAGCGCGGCGACCGGGCCGGCTGCCCGGACCGTCGAGGTCAGCAACACCCCACTGCCAGCGCCGCCAGGAACGCGACGTGAACACTCAGATCAGCACACCTCCACGCCCAACCGCGAAGAGCCAGTTCAACGGCGCGGCGAAGGCGTCCACTTGACGCGACTCGGCAATCTTGGAGCGTAACGACTCGTCCTGTCCCGCTACTACGGCGGCGGCAAGAGAGTTCGCAAGACTCAGTGGCGTGTCAGCGAAGGCCGCCGCGGCCCGCCTCCGCCCGCGGCTCATATTGACACCTCTTCTACACGCTCGTCACCCCAGGTCACAGGTGCCATCCCAGGGCGACCACCCTCCCCAAGTCCGATGGGCCTACCGGCCTACGGACCTACGGACCTACGGACCTACGGACCTACGGAAGTGTCAACCACCCACCGGGGTCTTCTTCGGCCGGCGCTCTCAGCAGGGCCGCAATCGTGTCGCGCGGTCCCCGAGCCTTCAGCGCCGCCCGGGTTGCGAGGTACGCCCCTCGCAGGCGAGCGCTGGCAGCCAGTTCGCCGAAGACCGGCGAGAACTCCAGTAGAGCGCCCGGACGGGCTGGCTCTTCGGCCACGAGCCTCAACAGGTCCCGCGCACGACGGTCGGTGATGACGCCGCCGTCGGGACCGAGACCACGCTCAAGCCAGAGGCTCCATGCGGCGATCACGAGCACGCAGCCGCCGATGGGGCCTTCAGAATCGAGCTGGTGACGCAGCACCGGGACGAGGAACTTCGGCAGCCGGTCCGAGGCGTCGACGACCTGACGCGCGAGGGTGTCCCGCACGGCCTCGCTTGCGAAGCGCTTGACGAGCTGGTCACAGTAGACGGACAGGTTGACGCCGGGAACCGGCAGCAATGTTGGGATCGCCTCCTGCTCCCAGAATCGACGCAGGAAGTTGACGAAGAGCGGGTCGCGGCACACGTCGTGAACCCACGTCTGTCCCTCGAGCAGACCGGGGTAGCTCATCGCCTGGTGCGCGGCGTTGAGGAGCCGCAACTTCATGAGTTCGTAGGGGACCACGTCGGGTACGAGCTGGACACCGACGGACGCGAGATCGGGGCGGCCTGTGGGAAAGTCGTCTTCGACGACCCATTGAATGAAGCTCTCGGAGCCCAGCGCCCAGCGGTCGTCGATGCCGTACTCGTCGTGCAGTGCCTGCCTGGTCTCCACTGTGGGCACCGGTGTGATCCGGTCGACCATGCAGCAGGGGAAGCGCACCGCCGTGTCGATCCAGTCGGCCAACTCCGCGTCCCGCAGTCGCGAGAACGATACGAGCGCCTTCTTGGCGACGTGCCCGTTGCCCTGCAGGTTGTCACACGAGAGCACGGTGAACGGCGCAATACCCCGATTGCGCCGAAGTCGTAGTGCCTCGGCGAGGTATCCGAATGCGCTGTGCGGCGTGACGGCCCCGGCCAGGTCGAGGCGTGTGAGCTCGTCGTGCGGGCTGAAGTCTCCGGTGGCGTCGTCGATGCCGTAGCCGCCTTCCGTGATGGTAAGGGTGACGATCTTGGTCGATGGGTCAGTGAGGACCGTCAGGACCGCAGCCGGGTCGTCGGGGGCGTACAGGTAGCGGACCAGCGTGCCGACGACACGAACCGTGTGCGTGCCATCGGGCGCCGTGGTGGTGAGGGCGTACAGGCCGTCCTGGGCATGAGCTGAGTCGCGGGCCTCAGCATCCTGAGGAAGCAAACCCACGCCACACACGCCCCAGTCGGTAGCTCCCGCGGCGGCAACTGCGTCCAGGTAGATCTCCTGGTGAGAGCGATGGAAGCCGCCGACGCCCAAGTGCACGATGCCCACATTCAGCGCCGTCCTGTCGTAGGTCGGAACCGCCACCCGAGGGTCGAGCTGGGCAACCGTCGCGGCATTCAAGTAAGTCACAGGGTCACACCTTTCGCGTCGTTGGGGTTGGCCGTCAGTGACGGACGGCAGGAGGCATCGAGGAGCTGCACGATCAGGTCAGCGCGAGAGCGACTCCGAGCTGCCAGCAGGGCGTTCGGCTCGTCGACCTGAGCGACCCACGCCTCCGCCTCGTCGGCGGGGTGCCCGTTGGACAGCCGTCGAGCGACGAGGCGTCCGCGACGCACCTCGTTGGGCACGTCGAGGAACCAGACCTCGTCCAGCAGGCCTCGCACGTGTTGCCAGCCACCCTTGTCGTGCAGCAGGTAGTTGCCCTCAGTAATGACTAAAGGCGTGTCGCGCGGTACTGGCACTGCGCTGCCGATCGACTCCTCCAGGCTACGGTCGAAACGTGGCGCATAGGTGACCGCCTCGTCAGCCTCGCGTAGACGCTGCAGTAGTGACAAGTAGCCGTCTACGTCGAACGTGTCTGGGGCACCCTTGCGATCCCGGCGACCGAGCTCTGCGAGGACCGCGTTGGACAGGTGAAAACCATCCATTCCCGCGACAACGGCCCGCAGTCCCAACCCTGCAACGAGCGCGTCGCACTCCTCCCACCGGATCTGCGAAGAGCCAGCATGAGGGTGTGGTTGTCGAGCGTGAGGCGGCCCTCGACCCCGCGGGCGACCTCGGTGAAGAACGGGTTGCGGACGTCCAGCAGGATCGCACCGACGGTGGTGATCGTGCCAGCCCGCAGCTGACGTGCCACGCCGTTGGGAACGAAGGACAGCTCCGCGATGGCGGCCTGCACACGCTCCCGGGTGGCCGGTGCGACGATCTCGGGGCGGTTCAGGACGTTGGAGACCGTCCCGACGGCGACGCCGGCCATCTTGGCGACATCGCTGATCGAGGCCCGACGGCGCCGCTGTTCGGTGCTCACCGCGACATCTTCGCAGACACCGCGGTCGATCTCGTGACCCCGCACGGGAGCGGTCCCCGCCGCGCCGGGCATCCGCCCGTCGACAGCGCCCGGATCGGGGTCCCCACGGGTGCCCTCACCGGTTCCCGCCGCCCGCCGCGCGCGCGGCCGGCTCGGTGTCGACGACCGACCACCCCGCGCCGCCGAACCCGATCGGCCAGACCGACCGCGTCCCGACCCGCCGGGTCCCGCTCATCGGCCGACGCGCCTCACGGCAAGGTCGGCAAGGGCGGCCGCCGCCGCGGAGATCTGCTCGGTGGAGATCATCACCATGGACTGGCGCACCGTGGCGTCCGAGCGCCAGCGCCCCTGGGACGTCCAGCCGGCCGGGAGGACGTACCCCGTGGCGGCGAACGCGGCGAGCAGCGCCTCGCGCGCCTCGTCGTCGTCCATCACCGCGGCGAGCGGACTGTCCAGCGTGATCGGCGCCAGCGCCCGCAGGGGCTCCGCGAGCGCCGTCTCCCAGTGGTGCCGCCCGGATCCGACCTCGACGGTGGCCGACTCACCCGGCAGGGTCACCCGGGCCCTGCTGTTCGGCGGCACCCGCACGTCCAGCCGGAAGGTGCCGCCCTGCCAGGTCCAGGCCACCTCGACGAGCCCGTAGCCGGTGTCCAGCGACGCGGTCGCCTGCCGCACCCGGCCACCGGGCACGGGCGCGACGTCGACCATCGCGTAGCCCCGGGAGCCCGGGGCGATGCCGCCGATCGACCGGTGCATCCAGTCCGCCACCGCGCCCAGGGCGTAGTGGTTGAAGGACGTCATCTCCCCGGGGTTGATCGACCCGTCCGGGAGCATCGAGTCCCAGCGCTCCCAGACCGTCGTCGCGCCCATGGTCACCGAGTAGAGCCAGGACGGGCACTCGGTCTGCTGCAGCAGACGGTAGGCGGTCTCGGCGTGCCCGCTCGACGTCAGGGCGTCGAGGATAAGCGGTGTCCCGACGAAGCCGGTGCCGATCCGGTAGCCGAACGCCCGCACCAGCTCGGCCAGCCGGGCAGCGACCCGCTCGCTCGTGACGGGGTCGGGGATCAACCCGAAGGTCAGTGCGACGGCGTACGCGGTCTGCGCGTCGGACACCATCCGGCCCGACGGGGTGACGAAGGCGTCCCGGAAGGCGGCCCCGATGCGGTCGGCGAGGGTGGCGTAGGTGCGCGCGTCGTCGTCGTGCCCGAGCAGGGCCGCCGCCTGCGCGAGGGCCACCGTGGAGCGGTAGAAGTAGGCGCTCGCGACGAGGTCCGGGTCGGTGCGCGCCGCTGCCGGGTTCTCCGGCGGCGCCGCGGGGTCGAGCCAGTCGCCGAACTGGAAGCCGCCGGTCCACAGGTCGTCGTCCCCGGCCAGGGCCCGCTCCACCTCGACCCAGGCGCGCATCGACGGGTACTGGCGCTCGAGCACGGCGCGGTCGGCGTAGCGCTGCCACAGAGTGGTCGGCACGAGGGTGGCCGCGTCACCCCAGGCGGCGGCCGCCGGCGAGGGGAACACCAGTGGGCTCGGCACGACGAACGGCACGACACCGCCCCTCCGCGCCTGGTCAGCTGCGAGGTCGCGCAGCCACGAGCCGAGGAAGGCCGTCGTGTCGAACAGGTAGCTCGCGGTGGGCGCGAACACCTGGATGTCGCCGGTCCAGCCGAGCCGCTCGTCGCGCTGGGGGCAGTCGGTGGGCAGGGACAGGAAGTTGCCCCGCATGCCCCACACGACGTTGCTGTGCAGCTGGTCCAGGAGCGTGTCCCCCGTGGTCAGGTGGCCGGTGCGCACCATGTCGCTGTGCACGACGACGGCGCGCACGTCCGCCGGGTCGAGCTCGCCGGGCCAGCCGGCCACCTCGGCGTAGCGGAAGCCGTGGTACGTGAACCGGGGCGAGAACTCCTCCACCTCGCCGGTGCCGGCGAGCACCCAGGTGTCGGTCGCCGCGGCGAACCGCAACGGGCGCACGCCCAGCTCACCGTCCTCGAGCACCTCGGCGTGCCGCAGCGTGATCGTCGTGCCGACCGGGCCGGTGGCGCGCAGCCGCAACCAGCCGACGAGGTTCTGGCCAAAGTCCAGCACGGTGGCGCCGGACGGGCTGGTCAGGACCTGGCGGACCGGGACCTCCTCGTGCCGACGAACCGGGGGCGACCAGGCCGGCACGAGGCGGGCGCGGTCACCCGGTACGACGACGGCGTCCGTGCCGAACGGTGACGTTCTGGCTGAGCACCGGATGGATCTCCCACATCGGCGACCGGAGGATGGTCACGCCGGAGATGACGACGTTCCGGCAGCGGTAGGGCTGCACGAAGCTGGGCCGCAGGAAGTGCCCGG
>Ga0209585_10000838_pt1 | contig 12030 bp, 10 predicted proteins | sample NGEPerone_FD_185491 | JGI IMG/M metagenome (GOLD analysis project Ga0209585, IMG submission 185491) | Arctic peat soil microbial communities from the Barrow Environmental Observatory site, Barrow, Alaska, USA - NGEE Permafrost154B-one... | ecosystem: Environmental > Terrestrial > Soil >... | reverse complement strand
AACCCGTCAGCAATTCTTCGGCTTGCAAACACCACTTCAACTTGAATTATTCCTTTCTGTTCCTGCGGATTTAATGGATAAAACCGTAAAATGCACGATCACCTATGGAACTGATATTATCAGCATCGATTACACTTTATATCAAATAAGGCCCATCAATTCGTTACAAATGGTTGTTGACGATACGATCGATTATGCTTATAAATTTGCTGACAGATCAAAACTTAATTCTCTTTTCAATTTGAGACATCAATCAGATGATATCATGATTATTAAGAATGGTTTTATTACAGATACCTCTTATGCGAATATCATCTTAAAAAAAGAGGGCAAATGGTATTCGCCTTCAGATCCCTTATTAAAAGGGACAAGGATTGATGGTTACATACGTGAAGGAATCGTCACTCCTGCCCTATTACGTCCTTCCGATCTTCCGCTTTATTCAGAAGCACGCATCGTAAATGCAATGATTTCAATTGAGAATTCTCCGGTTATTCTTATTCAAAATATCAATGATTAAACAATGAACATTAACAATACATCTAAAATAATTGCAAATTGCGCGATCTTTAGAATCATTCACAACATAATTTAGAATGTTTAAAAATTGAATCAAAAAGTTCTTTAGACTTCCATTTTGAAAACATTTGTATTTTCATTCTGTTTAATTGGAAACATTTTGAGTTATTCTATGAACTATTGCAACGATCTTGCACAATTATTCATCTTCACCTTAAGAAAAGATTTTAATTTCTTTTTTATTCATTAATAGAAGGTTACATTATTTATCAATTGAAAAGTTTAAATAAAAATTAGTATATGAAAGGGAAAAAGACGCTTCGGATATCTATATTACTGGTTTTTGCGGCATCAGTTTTAGTGCTTGTTCAGACACGGTGCAGGCATGATGATCTCAATACTGCAACACTTGCCAAAGTTTGTTATCAGACTGAGATTGGTCCAATATTCCTAAGAAGTTGCGGAACAACTGGTTGTCATGATTCGCAAAGAGGAAAAGGTGGTTATTCTTTTACAGATTATACCTCTGTAATGAAAGCGATAAAACCTTTTAATGCTCAAAAAAGTAAAGCTTACCAAGCGATTACCGGGAAAGCATTTGTGCAACTAATGCCTCCGTCCGGAGCTTTATCTCAGAATGAAAGGATCTTAATCAGGCTATGGATTGACCAGGGAGCCGAAAATACGACTTGCGCTACAGTAGGAACAACTGGCACCACTTCAGGAACAGTGAACAATAGTTCTGCCGCACTGTCTGATCCTGTTTGTTTTCAGCGTGATTTGCTTCCAGTTTTAGTCTCTTCGTGTGGCACCACAGGATGCCATGATCAAACGTCGCATAAAGAAGGGTATACCATTACAAGTTATGCATCCGTGATGAGTAATCTCGTGAAGGCAGGTTCACCTACCACAAGTAAACTCTATACGATCATCAAGAATAATAGCATGCCACCGAGACCTTATCCTGCATTATCAACCACGGTAAAAGACAGTATTTACAACTGGATTAAAAACGGAGCTTTAAATGGTACATGTGTTTCGCTGTGTGATACTGCCGGAGTGGTTACCTATCAAAACCAAATTGCTACTTTAGTATCGAAAAACTGCATTGCATGTCATAGTGCTACAAATGCAAGTAAAGGTATCATCCTTGATTCATACGCCGGAGTTAAAACTTACCTTGATAATGGAAAATTATTGGCAGCGGTTAAGGGAACCTCCATACAAATGCCTCCTTCTTATAAAATTACGACTTGCGAACTCAGGGAGATTGAACTTTGGAAAACGAATGGTGCAATACAGAATTAACTCAAAAATATGAAGAAATTAGTTTTACCTCTCGTGTTATTTATCCTGTCGGGTTGCTACTACGACAGCGAGGAAGCCCTATTTGGCAAGCCTGGAACAGGCGTATGCGATACCTCTGTATCAAAATTCAGTACCCAGGTTAAGCCAATCCTTAGTTCCTATTGTTTAACATGTCATTCGAATGCCAATGCATCAGGCAGCGGCGCCGGAATTAAGCTTGAGAATTATGCAGATGTTAAAACCTATGTTGACAATGGGAAACTGGTTGGTTCGATTGAACATACATCAAATTATCCGATGCCTAAAGGCGGAGGAACACTTAGTGTCTGTGATATCTCGATTATAAATGCATGGATTACTAAAGGGTCTTTAAATGATTAATGCTATGAAAAACAACTTAATGTCTTCAGTATTTGTTTTAGGGATGATCTTGCTCTATTCAATCCCGGCTAAAAGTCAGGATTTGGATGCATTACTCGAAAAAGAGGCACAGCCCGAGACCACTTATGCAACAGCAACGTTTAAATCTACGAGGATAGTAAACGGTCACTCGGTTCAGCAAATGAAAAAGAAACAACTCGAATTCAGGGTCTCTCACCGTTTTGGGGAATTGAATTCCGGTTCTTACAATTTTTGGGGTCTCGACCAGGGTACGATTCATTTAGATCTGGAGTATGGACTAACCGATTGGCTGGAGTTTGGAATTGGTCGCAGCACCTACGAAAAAACAGCAGATGCATTTGCTAAAGTGTCAATTTTAAGACAAAGTAGTGGGGTGAAAAATATGCCTATTCAACTTTCCTATATGTCGAGTACAGAGATTATCGGTTTAAACACAGATCCTGCAATGCAGAAGAATTTTACTTCGAGAATGTCATTTGTCAATCAAATCCTGATCGCACGGAAATTCAATGAGAGTTTATCATTGCAATTGACACCAACATTTATTCATCGGAATCTTGTACCCACCGAAGTGGAAAGGAATGACCTTTTTGCCATGGGTGTTGGAGGCCGTTACAAGTTATCGAAGCGTATTGCACTCAATGTGGAATATTACTATGTCTATCGGGCAAATGCAAGCTCTCTACCTGTAACCTATTACAACCCTCTTTCCGTTGGTATCGATATCGAGACGGGTGGACACGTTTTCCAGATTATGCTAACAAATTCGGTAGCAATGCGTGAAGGTGGATTTATCGGCAAAACAACCGGAAGCTGGACCGATGCCGGAATTCATCTTGGATTCAATATTTCACGCGTATTTTCATTTAATAAATAATAAAAACATCAATATGAATAAGTTAATATTATTATTTGCCTTTACTCTGGTGTTCTTTAATGCCGGGGCGCAGAATCGTTTCTTTACGAAAGACGCTAAAATCAACTTCAACTCTTCTACCTCACTTGAGGATATTATTGCCGAATCGAATCAGGCAACAACCTTCATTGATATTGAGAAAAACGAAGTTGCATTCTCGGTATTGACAACTTCTTTCAAGTTCCGCAGGGCTTTGATGGAAGAACATTTCAACGAGAATTATATGGAGTCTTCAAAATTTCCAAAAGCTAAGTTTACAGGGAAAATCGTTTCGCCTATTGACTGGAAAAGCGAAAAAGCGGTCGTAGTTGATGTCAAAGGTGAACTTACGATGCACGGCGCGACGAAAGAGGTAACCTTTAAGGCTACGATCACGCCCGGAAAGTCCAGTGTTAGTGCAATTGCTGAATTAAAAGTTACTCCCGAAGATTTTAAGATTGCAATTCCATCGGCAGTAAGAGATAAAATTGCCAAAGAGGTTACAATTAAGATTGATGCCGTTTATGCACCTTATCAACAATAATCAAAATCATGACTAAGAAGCTTAAAACATTCCGTATTATTCTGTGGATTTTTTTGATTGGAATAGTTATTGGATCTGCTGGTATTTATTACGTTTTCAATATGCCACGCCGGGATATCTCCAAAGAAAACGCAGTTTACACATTGGAAGCCAAACAATTGATTTCCGATTTCAAGAGTGATGAAGCTGCAGCAACCAAAAAATACCTCGATCAGACAATTTCGGTTAAAGGTGAAATTAAAAGTATTCGAACGCTGGATAACCACAGCATGGTATTTAGTCTGGAAGATGAAATGGAGGGAGTAAGTTGCACCGTCGACAGCGCTGATGTTGTGAACAGTTCATCTAAACTCAGCCAATTTACAAAAGGATCAACTGGTACTTTTAAAGGCCGATGCTCAGGTATGTTAATGGATATTCAGGTGATAAATTGTGTTCCTGAATAGCTGTGACATTTAATTTATTGAAATTCAAATAAACAACCCGTACAACAAATTATTGTGCGGGTTGTTTATTTTATAACTATTATCTGCCAGGATTTCCATTCAGAACAGGGGAAGGATAATTGATCCGATATTATAATCACAATCTCTTTTTTAAATGAGAAATATTCCGTTGAGATCCGATCTCCCATTTTTAAGGTTGACTTTATGCCTTCTGTTGACAGGCACATTTCTGATTGCTTCATGCAAAAACGCTACAACTTCGGAAGAGTTTCCGGAAAAAGGAAATTCAGGCAGGATCATCTCATTTTCAGGTTATGACTGGCTAGTTAAATCTTCTTCCACCACCCTATCAGGCACTGCTGCACCGGGAAATAACGTTTACTCCGATTCAACAGAAAATGTCTGGATTGATAAAACCGGGTGGTTGCATCTTAAAATTACAAACAGGAACAATAATTGGTATTGCGCAGAGGTTACACTTACAAAGCCATTAGGTTACAAAAAATACATTTTTCAGGTTTCGGGTTTGATCGGACAGTTTCATCCCAATGTTGTAGGGGGATTATTTACATATCTTGACAGCACTGATAATGCAGAAGAGATTGATATTGAGTTTTCAAAATGGGGTGAAAGCAATAATTCGAAAATGCTCAATTATGCTATACAACCATCAGATATTTCAGATAACACACAAAATTTTGGTATTGATTTAAATGTCAATGAATCTACTCATTTGTTCGATTGGAAGCCTGGGGAAGTTGCATTTGCAAGCTATAGTGGTTATTACACTTCAGCTCCGGCTGACAATATGATGGTTATCAGTGAGTGGAATTATTCTGCCAAAGATGTCCCGATTGATTTAAATGGGAAGATCCACATTAACTTATGGCTTTTTCAACGCGAGAAGATTGATCCGAATGATCATCCTGAAGCAGAATTGGTTATTAAGAGTTTTCAGGCGCTTTGATTTGGCATTCAGGATTAATACAGCTTATATTGACACTTGGCTGTTAGCAGTTTAATAAAATCATTTTTCTCGTAAGACAAAATTTCACCTGATTCGCACCAGATACATGTTGTGAATGGTCGGAAGCCATTATATAACTTTTATTTAACGTGTCATTTACAACATAAAAATGATTTTGGCGTTATATTGTCAGACTAAGAAAAATAGAAATGTCTGTACAAAATTATCTTTTAAATATCCCGGATTCGACAGATAAACGGGTTGTTATTGTCGGTGGTGGATTTGGTGGATTGAAACTTGCACTAAAACTTCATAAAAAGAAATTTCAGATTGTCCTGCTCGATAAAAACAATTACCACCTCTTTCAGCCATTGCTTTACCAGGTAGCAATGTCGGCGCTCGAACCGAGCGCTATCTCGTTTCCACTCCGTAAAGTCTTTCAGAAAACCGGTATTCACTATCGCATGGCCCGGTTGGAAGCCATTGATCACGAAAAAAATGAAGTGGTTACCGATATCGGACAATTAAAATACGACTATCTTATTTTGGCAACCGGGGCGAAGACCAACTTTTTTAACCAGGAGAAGATTGAAAAATTCACGCTGCAGATGAAATCCGCGCCTGATGCACTTTACATTCGGAACCAAACGTTGATGAATTTCGAAAAGGCGTTGAATAAAAGTCATAATAAGGATGTGAAGTCATATCTGAATGTGGCAATTATAGGCGGAGGACCAACAGGTGTTGAACTGGCCGGTGCAATGGCGGAAATGAAAAGGTATGTATTGCCAAAGGATTACCCCGAGCTTGATATGAGTAATATGAAGATCATGCTTTACGAGGCATCTCCCCGACTTCTTGCAGGAATGTCAGAAACCTCCTCAAGAGTTGCCAATGAATATCTCCAAAAACTAGGTGTCGAAGTGCATACAAGTACTGCGGTTAAGGATTATGATGGTCGTACGCTTACATTACCCGATGGCGTGACCGTTGATGTTAAAACGGTGATCTGGGCTGCAGGAATCACCTCTTCAAGGATCGATGGAATTGCAGAAACCTCTTACGGGCGCAATAATCGCCTGCTTGTAAATGCATTCAATCAGGTTGAAGGTTTCCAGAATATATTCGCCTTAGGTGATAATTCGATCATGATCGATTCCACCCACCCTAACGGGCATCCTCAGGTCGCACAAGTCGCACTTCAACAGGCAAATACTGTTGCATATAATATAATTCAATTGAACAGGAATAAGCCACTCAAACCATTTCATTACATCGATAAAGGTTCGATGGCAACTGTTGGCCGTCATCTTGCGGTTGCCGATTTACCATTTGCAAAGTTTAAAGGATATTTTGCCTGGTTGCTATGGTCGGTCGTCCACCTTTTGTCAATTGTGGGGGTAAAGAATAAACTGTTAGTATTGCTAAACTGGATGTGGAAATATATCACTTACGATCAATCGCTGCGATTATTGGTTAGACACAAGTCTAAAAATTAATTTGTATTGCAATATCGTGTATGAATCCTTCAGGTGAGACTTTGCTTTCCGTTTATAACAGCACGAAAAAATCCGGCATTTAACCGGATTTTTTTGTGGCAATACCAATCTCAGATCAGAAAGCAATTCCAATACTGATCCCGCCACGAATCCATGGATAAGGAATACTGCTAGCCTTGGCATTAACTCTATTACCCGTTTGTGTGACGGTTATATTTTTTCCAATAAATGAAGGTAAATCGGCAATTGCTTTATCGAGATCATCTTTAACATTATTTGCATCCGAAAGCTGATCAGAAACGGCATTCACATTTCCACTCAGAAAACCAGCTTCCAAACCTAAAAAGTAGAGATCCAGCGTGACCCGCTTAGCAATCAGGAACTGTGTCCCTAACTGAAACCCCATATTCATAGTATTCAGATTCAGATCGAAGGCCCCGTTATAAGTTTGGCCCGACTGGTCATCAACGCCAGAGATATTGGCTGTACCTGTGATCTTTTGATACTTCAGATAGGGTTCAATATAAAACCCTTTTGGAAGCATATGGTGTCCTGTATAATGACGGAATGCAGCCCTCAAATGCATTGTTCCTATTTCAGCAGCTTTAAGGTCTGAACCGCCGTCAATGCCATATTTGCCTATCATTGATTTTTGATTTGGAAGGCCTATTCCCAGCGTTACAGAATTTTTAGCATTTATCATCCGCTCGTATTCAAAGGAGATCGATTGAAAAGGGATATTAACAGGTAGAAACTTCACAACATTTTTACGTTCAACCGGGATGTTGTCCTCATTCTGGGCAAAACTTAATAATGCCCACGAGGTTAAAAAAACAAGTGCAAGGAGTTTTTTCATGGTGATGAATGTTTTGATAATAAATTGAGTACCCAAATCTACAAAAATATAATCCTAAATATATCCAATATTGAAAATTATTTTTGAAGGATTTTTAATTAGTTAGAAAGTTAAAAAGACTGCGTGCAAATTTTTATCAATATTGATATATTTCTATCTTTACCATATCATTAATCAATTAATTTACCGGGAAAAAGAAGCGATGATAAAAAACATTTTGAGTACTCTTATTTTGGCTGTCTTAATTTTCGGCAATGTCCAGGCTCAATCACTCGACATTTACATTGCCTCGGCGCTTAAAAACAGTCCTTTGCTCTACGATTACAACAATCAAATGCTTGCCGGAAGGTTAGACAGTTTGTTGATAATTGCTGCTTTTAAACCACAAATTAACCAGGTTTCCCAGGTTTTGTATCCTCCTTCCGGTTCAGGATGGGGATACGATGAGTCCATCACCAATGGTGGCAATTATTCCGCAGTTGTAAATGTTACCCAATCGTTATTCAATAAAAAGCACATCAACGGTCAATTACAAAGCATTGACTTATTGAATCAGACGTTGAAAATAAATGCCAGAATAACCGTTATTGATCTCAAAAAAAGCATTACAGCCCAGTATCTTACTGCCTACACCGATTTCATGCAGCACCAATTTAACCAATCTGTCCTGACCCGGCTCACCGATGAACAGAAGACGGTGAAAGTACTGGTTGATAAAGGTGTTTACCTGATGACTGATTATTTGAATCTGCAGGTTTTGACCACTTCCCAAAAGATCGCCATTTCTCAGTCTTTTATTCAATTGAAGAACGATGTTGCTGTACTTAATTTTATTTGTGGCGTCACAGATCAACAGGAGATAAATCTGATAAAACCTGAAATCACTGTTCATAATGATCTAAGTTATGAAAGTTCCCCTTTATTTGCCCAATTCAGGATCGACAGCCTGAAAAATACGAACAACAAGCAGATCATCGATCTGAATTACAGGCCACGGCTAAGCGCTTTTGCAGATGCAGGATTTAATTCGATCGCTCCTGAAAATATCCCTCACAATTTTGGAGGAAGTTTCGGCGTCAACTTCTCCATTCCGATTTACGACGGAAAGCAGCGCAAATTGCAATACGATAAGATTAACCTGGCCGAGAATACACGGATCTATTATAAAAAGTATTACTCGTCGCAATACAAACTTCAATTCGAGCAGCTAACGAATCAGCTTAAATTGACTGAAAACCTGATTGGTGAAATCAACAATCAATTGTCAGAGCAGGAAAAGCTGATTGATTTGTATCAGATTGAACTGGAGAAAGGGCTGGTCCGGTTTCTTGACTATCTCACTGTTTTAAATAATTATACAGCAACCAAAAACACTTTCCTGGTTACAGAAATGAACCGGTTGCAGATTATTAACCAATTGAATTACCTCAAATGAGCAACTTCCGAACATTATTACCCTTCGCCTTACTTCTAAATCTGATTGGTTGTAATAGCGGTTCACCGGCTAAAACGGAGGAGACTCCTAAAGTTTCAACGCCGGTCACGGTCACTGCTATTGAAAATACGGCCATTAGCGAGACAATTAGTTTTAATGCAGTCTCACAATATCAGCGGAAAAATATGGTGAAATCAACCATCAACGGTTATATCGAAAGGTCGTTTGTTAATCAGGGAGAGTTCGTTCAGGCTGGAAAACCTTTGTATTCAATTAAAACAAAGGAAGGCGAAGCGCTAAGTAAATATGCAGCTAAAGATACGTCGTTTACTTTTACCGGAAAACTCACGATTGTTGCACCAACCTCGGGTGTTGTAATTGAAGCGACCAAACAGACAAATGATTACGTGAGCGACGGAGAGCAACTTTGTGTAATTGGCGTACAAAGCAGCTTTGTTTTCCTGCTTAACGTTCCGTTCGAACAGAACAAATATGCAACGCCAGGGAGAAACTGTACCATTCTTCTCCCAGATTCCACGCTTTTAAATGGGACGATCTCCGGAAAGCTTTCAACTGTTGATCCCGTATCCCAGACGCAAAGCTATCTGGTGAAGCCCATTACTTCTGCCATTCTTCCTGAAAATCTTTCTGTTCTTGTTAAGGTTAGTAAAAGTTCGAAAGAGAATACACAGGTGATTAACAAGTCATGTGTGCTCTCTGATGAGACGATGGAAAACTTCTGGGTGATGAAACTGATCAACGATACAACCGCTGTAAAAGTTGCTATCAAAACGGGAATTACTGCCGGTAACAAAATTGAGATACTTTCCCCTGGTTTTACCCAACACGACCGGCTGATTAATACCGGAAATTACGGTTTGTCGGATACCGCATTTGTAAACATCATTCAACCCTGATACTGATGAAAGATTTTTTCGTGTCACACAAGAATCCGGTTGCTGTAATTCTTGTTATTATCTTAGCTGCCGGTCTTTATACCTATTCGAAAATGCAATCGTCACTTTTTCCCGAAGTGACCTTTCCAAAAATAAAAATCATTGCCGACAGCGGACTGCAACCTGTTGGAAAGATGATGGTGACCGTAACAAAGCCGCTTGAGAATGCCATTAAAAGGGTTCCTAACCTGAAAACGGTTCGTAGCATCACAAGCCGTGGCAATTGCGAAATATCTGCATTTATAGAGTGGAATGCCGATATCGATTTAAGTAAGCAACAGATTGAATCTTCCATCAATCAGATCAAAGATGAACTTCCCCTGGGAACCACGCTGAGCATTGAGAAGATGAATCCATCCATCCTGCCGGTGATTGGTTATGTGATCGAAGGGCCGGGAAGAAGTAATATCGAACTCAATCAAATTGCCAACTATACCGTCAAACCCTTCCTGTCGCAGGCGAAAGGGGTTGCAGAAGTATGGGTGATCGGTGGTAAGACAAAGGAATACCATATTGAATTGCTTCCTCAAAAGATGGCTGCACTAAGTATTACGCCAGCTATGGTCTCAACGGCCCTAAGTCAGACCAATTTCATCAGCAGTAACGGATATCTCACTGATTATAACCGGTTGTACCTGACAGTAACGGATGCCAATGTCCAGAATCTTGAAGAACTCGAAAACCTGATTGTGAGTAATAATGGCAAAAGGGTGCTGCAGCTCAAAGATATTGCTGTGTTGAAAGTGGCAGAGCAGACCCAGTATATCAGGGTTAATGCCAACGGGAAAAGCGCTGTTCTGATGGCAGTTGTCAAACAGCCAAATGCTAATCTGATTGATGTAACAAGTGGAGTCACACAGAAAATTGATGAACTCAACAACCGGATCTTACCCAAAGGTGTCAAACTAAGCCCCTATTATGTGCAATCTGATTTTGTAAACAATTCCATAAAGAGTGTGAACGATAGTCTTTGGATTGGTTTACTGCTGGCGATTCTTGTTGCATTTGTTTTCCTGCGTTCCTTGAAATCGAGCGCGGTTATTCTGATCACGATTCCTATCACATTGTCATTTACGTTGATTGTGATGCATCTGGTTGGATACAACTTCAATATCATGACACTTGGGGCAATTGCGGCAAGCATCGGGTTGATTATCGACGATGCGATCGTTGTGGTAGAACAGATTCACCGAACCCATGAAGAGTTCCCCGAAAAGCCTACAAAAGAATTGCTCAGCGGTTCTGTAGGCTTCCTGTTACCGGCCATGATTGGTTCTTCAATAAGTACGATCGTGATTTTCCTTCCGTTTGTAATTTTAAGCGGTGTGGCCGGGGCCTATTTCAAAATCCTCACCAATACGATAATGATTACGCTGATCTGTTCATTCCTGGTGACATGGATCGGGCTGCCAGTCATCTATCTCCTTTTCTCCGGAAAAACGAATACCGTTACAAAACAACATCCTGAAGCACAACGTAAAAGTGGAAAGTGGATCTCCTTTTTTATTTTGCGGCCTTTTATCAGCCTCAGCTTTATTGCGTTTCTCATTTTTTCGGTGTTCTTTATTTCCGGCAGATTAGAGACCGGTTTTCTGCCGGAAATGGACGAAGGGAGCATTGTACTTGATTATACCTCGCCTCCGGGGACTTCATTGCAGGAAACCGACCGTATGTTGCGCGAAGTGGAGAAGATTCTTCCGACAATACCCGAAATTGAGTCGTATTCGCGCAGAACCGGCGCCCAAATGGGATTCTTTATTACTGAACCCAACTATGGTGACTACCTGATTCAGCTGAAGAAGGATCGGAAGCGATCTACCAATGAGGTGATTGATGAAATCAGGGCAAAGGTCGAATCTTCGCAACCTTCGCTAAAGATTGATTTTGGACAGGTAATTGGCGACATGCTGGGTGACCTTATGAGTTCGACACAACCTATCGAGATTAAGATCTACGGCGATAATGTGAAGGAATTGCAAAACCTTGCGCGACAGGTTGCCAGTATAACAGAAAATGTAAAAGGAACCGCCGATGTTTTTGATGGAATCACGATTGCAGGACCTTCGATCAATATCGAACCGGACTATAAAAACCTTGCACTCTTTGGCATCACACCCGCCGATTTCCAGAATCAGTTGCAAACACAACTCGAAGGGGTAACAGTCGGAAATATTTATGAGAAAGAGCAATTGACGACGGTGCG